>ENA-ORSF01000104-ORSF01000104.1-human-gut-metagenome-genome-assembly--contig:-NODE-104-length-40374-cov-6.928_pt1 | contig 40374 bp, 34 predicted proteins | sample MGYA00242188_ERZ509155 | MGnify/ENA primary metagenome ERZ509155 (study PRJEB26280, sample SAMEA2338656) | human gut metagenome | biome: human gut; feature: human-associated habitat; material: faeces...
ACCGGGTAAGCCGGATCGTGGAAGAAGACGCCCGGAGGGCCGGATGGGAACAGGGACTGGAGGAAGGAATGGAAAAAGGTATGGAGAAGGGAATGGAAAAAGGTAAAAACGAAGAAAAAAGATCCATCGCCCGCAACCTGAAAGCGCTGGGGCTGACCACCGAACAGATTCAGGCCGCTACCGGGCTTTCTGCCAGGGAAATAGACAAGCTATAAAAGACCATCAAAATCAAAAAACAATGCGGCATGCTGCCGACATTAATTGCCAGGGACGGGGCTGAATTTGCGCGTAAATACAATGGTTCCGATTATAAACAGAACCACTATGATGAGAAGCCGAAGGCTGCCTGCAATTCATTCAAGTAGAAACCGATAAAGTAATGCGGCCTTATCCAACTGATGAGACTTTCTTTGCAATACGATTAGTCCCGATCCGGTTACGATATACTCGGATTCGCCTCCGATTCGGAACAGTTTTTCCTTTCCCAAGCCAACATTTCTCTCACAGGGCTGACATTACCGCTTCCCCTATAAAGAGAATGCCATGAAAGGACCGGACGCATCCGGTATCCTCTCATGGCATTGTTTTTCTGACGACATACCTAACCGGCCTACAGGCTCTGTCCGGTCAGTACGTCACATTTGTTTTCCTTCAGCACCTCCAGACAAGCCTGCAGGTCTGTAGGACGAATCACCACATTGGCCTTCTCGCCCTGTGCGAACGCATACATATACTCAATGAAAACCTGCCGTTCGGCCAGATGTTCCAGAATGTTTCCCAACGCGCCCGCCACATTGGGACAACTGATGCAGATGACGTCGGTCTGCACCACGGAGAAATTTGCCGCACGAAGTACTTCTACCGCACGTTCCACATCCGACACAATCAGCCTCAGGATTCCGAAATCCGTCGTTTCGGCCATACTGAAAGCGTGCATGTTGATACCTGCTTTTCCCAGGGCCTTGGTTACATCGTTGATTCGTCCGCTCTTGTTCTCGAGGAACACAGAAATCTGTTTGATGGTCATAGCTACCTCCGTCTTTTTTTATTTTAGTTTCCGATTATCGATCACATGCCGGCCTTTTCCTTCGCTGCGCGGGATGGAATTGGGTTCCATCAGCTTGACATTGGCACTGATGGACAACACACTCTTCAGGCGGTCGGCCAGTTTCTTCTTCAGTCCCAGCAGGGTACCCATCTCGTCGGAATAAAGTTCCTTACGCAGCTCTACCTGTACTTCGAGGGTATCCAGGATGCCCTGACGGTCGACAACCAGCATGTACTGCGGTTCGAACTCCTTCATTTCGAGGATCACACTTTCCACCTGCGACGGGAATACGTTGATTCCGCGGATGATGAGCATATCGTCCGAACGTCCGATGATGCGCGTCATACGTACATTGGTACGGCCACAGTCGCACGGTCCGTCAATCAGTGAAGTCAGGTCCTTGGTCCGGTAACGAAGCAGCGGCATGCCGGTCTTGGTCAGTGTGGTAAATACCAGTTCTCCCGTTTCGCCGTAAGGAAGTACCCGGCCTGTTTCCGGATCAATGATTTCGGGGTAGAAATGGTCTTCGCAGATGTGAGAACCGCACTTGCAGGTACATTCGTACGAAACGCCCGGTCCGGAAATCTCACTCAGGCCGTAAATGTTGTACGCCTGCAGTCCCAGCTTCTCTTCGATCTCCCGACGCATGTTCTCGGTCCACGGTTCCGCACCGAACGCACCGACCCGCAGGTGCAGGTCCTTTTTGGTCATGCCGTACTTATCCATGGCCTCAGCCAGGTAAAGCGCATACGAAGGCGTACAGGCTATGCCCGTCACCCCGAGGTCGCGCAACAAGTGCAGGTGCTTTTCGGTATTTCCGGTAGAAGTAGGGATAACCGTAGCTCCCAGGTGTTCCACACCGTAATGCAGGCCCAGTCCGCCCGTAAACAGGCCGTAACCGTACCCCACCGAAAAGACATCGTCGCGGGTGACGCCGTATGCTGCCAGACAGCGTGCCGTAGCTTCCTTCCAGATGTCCAGGTCGCGGCGCGTATATCCCACCACAGTAGGATTTCCCGTGGTACCTGAAGAAGCATGTATCCGCACAATCTCCTGCAGCGAAGCCGCCTGCAGACCATACGGATAATTGTCACGCAGATCCTGCTTGGTGGTAAACGGCAGTTTCACAATATCGTCGATCGTCTGTATGTCATCAGGAGTAATATCCATCTCCTGCAACTTGTTCCGGTAAAAAGGTGTATTGTGATACACCAGGTCTACCAACTTGTGCAGCCTCTTGCCCTGGAGTTCTCTCATCTCCTCGCGGCTCATGCACTCTTTGCTTTTATTCCAAATCATAATGTGTGTGTTATCTTCGTATTAACATTCAGGTTTCATTTTTCAGTCGAGCGGATGATCCAGACGGAACGCCTTCATACGCTCTTCCATCAAGGGATAAAGCTCCTCGCGCATCCGCGACGTACAGGCACGCACCCCCTGCTGGTCACTTCCGGTAGTGCCCAAACCAATGCTGCTTACTCCGTAATACAGGAGTTCCTTCAGCAGTTGTCCGCTGGAAAGCTTGCCATATCCCAGGGTAAAGAAGAAGCCGTCGCCCACGGGTTGTGTCACGTCGTAGTCGTATACGATACGAAAACCGTTGTCCGTAAAGATCTTTTTCATGCGTTCGGCACGCCGGGCATACTCCCGTGTATCGGCCACAAAGTCAATGCGTCCGTCGACCGCCGCATCCAGCATGGCCGCATATCCGTACTGCGTAGACGCCGTACATCCTGACGTAATCATATACAGGATGGAAGCGATGAACGTCTGCCCGAACACACCCGAATCGCCATACCGTTCGGCCAGGGCCGGATAATACGTCTGGAAAAGCTTGTCGGAGATGCAGGCAGCCGCCATCCGCTGTCCCGCGTAGCTGAAAATCTTCGACGACGACAGCAACAGGATGTAATTGTCAGTATACCGGGCCACCGTAGGCGGATAAGGCGGTTCGTAAGGCTTACCCATGTCCTTGCGGAAATCCATGCAGAAATATGCCATGTCTTCCATCACGACGGCATCGTAACGGGTAGCCAGTTCGCCGATAATCTTCAGTTCGGAATCCTCCAGACAGATCCATGCCGGATTGTTCGGATTCGAATAAACAATGGCAGCGATGTCGCCCTTGCTGAGGTATTCTTCCATTTTCTGCCGCAAAGCCTCTCCGCGGTAATGATAAATATCGAACCACTCCCACTGTACGCCGATGATGCGCAACTGCGATTTCTGGATGGGAAATCCCGGATCGATAAAGAGCACCTTGTTCTGTCCGGGCTTGCGCTGCGTACAGGCGATAAACGCGCCGAACGACGCTGCCACCGATCCCGTAGCAGGAATGCAGGCTGCCGGTGAAATATCGATGTTGACAAATGCCTTGACAAAACGGGAAAGAGCCGTCTTGAGTTCGGCCACTCCCGCCGCAGCAGGATACTGGGAACCGACTCCCCGGTCAAGCGCTTCCTTTTCGGCCTCTATGCCGATGCGATTGGCAGGCAAGCCCGGAGATCCCTGATCCATCCGGATGAACGGAATGCCGGTCAGTTCTTCCAACCGGGAGGCCACCAGCAACACTTCGCCGATGGTAGCCTGTTCGAGGTTGGCCACCTTCAGTTCCCGAACGACCTGATCGACCAGTTCTTCACTAAATACCTGATGTTTCATACCCGTTCCTCCTTATCCTTGTTTTTGAGCTGCCTCATAGCCTATGTCAAACGCTTTCCGGTTCATCTCTACCACCGCTTCACCCTTCGGTCCAAACACCCGTGCAATGCTGTTCCGCAACTCGTCTACCGACAGAATGCCCAGGAAACGGGAAGCGGCTCCCAGCAGGATGACATTGGCACATTTCGGCATGTTGTGTTCGTGTGCCAACGTTTCCACATCGACCAGTATCACGTGCGGCAAAGCTTTCAGCTCACCGATGAGAGCCTGATCGTCGGGGTAATTGGGAATGTTCTTGAAAGGAGCCGACGACGTGATGATCCAGCCTTCCTTTTCCAGGTACGGCAGGTAGCGGAGTGCCTCCATGGGTTCAAGCGACAAGATCATGTCGGCCGTTCCCAAGGCAATCAGGTCTGACGCGATCTCATCGTCGGACAACCGCAGATTGGACTGTACATCGCCACCCCGCTGACTCATTCCGTGCACCTCCGCCTGTTTCAGTTTCAGTCCGGTCCGTGTAGCAGCCTCTCCGATAATCGTAGCGATGGAGAGGATTCCCTGTCCTCCCACGCCCGAAAGTATAATATCTTTTTTCATGATTACTGATCCTTTCTTTTTTGTTTCAACTTCCGATTGAGGGTCTGGATGCATTCACGACGCGGAATGATGACGGACACCCCGTTATATTCGATTTCCTCCCGGATGGTCCGGGTAATTTCTTCCATGTTCTTAGGCAGCGGCACCACCACCCGTACGTGTTCCGGCTCCACTCCCAGTCCCAGACAGATGGCCTCGAACTTATTGGTTCCGGCAGAATCCTGTCCACCGGTCATGGCCGTAGTCAGGTTGTCCGAAATGACCACGGTAATGTTGGCCCGGTCATTTACGGCGTCGAGCAGTCCCGTCATTCCGGAATGGGTAAACGTAGAGTCGCCGATGACGGCGATGGCAGGGAACAGACCGGCATCGGCCGCTCCTTTTGCCATGGTAATGGAAGCTCCCATATCCACACAACTGTCAATGGCCCGGAACGGAGGCAAAGCTCCCAGGGTATAACAGCCGATATCGGCAAATACCCGGGCATTGGGGTATTCCTTCACCACCTCGTTCAACGCCTGGTAGACATCGCGGTGACCGCATCCCTGGCAGAGTGCGGGCGGACGCGGCACCAGATTCTTCGGTGTCTCGAAATACCGGCGGGAAGCCTTTCCCATGGCTGCGGCCACACAGTCGGGAGTCAGTTCGCCGGTACGCGGCAAATGACCGGTAAGACGTCCCTTCACGACGTAACCGGCACCCAGCATGGCCGGTACCTGCTCTTCGACAAAAGGTTGTCCGTCTTCCACCACCAGGATTTCACTGCTGCAGGCCGCCAGTGCCTGAATCTTGTCTTTCGGCAACGGATATTGCGATACCTTGAGGATGTGATAACCGCCGGCACCTGCTTCAGCCTCCTTGACATAATTGTATCCGATACCACAGGCTATGATACCCGGTTTCTTCTCCGTACCATCCTGTTCCAACCGGTTATAACTGGAAGCCAACCGCTCAAGCTCCGGCTGTTTTCCGATCAACGACGCATACTGACGGCGTGCATTGGCAGGCAGGAGTACCCACGAGGAAGGATCCTTGGCATACGGAAGCGCCTGTAACTCATTCGGAGAATCGGCTACCTCGACCGCAGCCCGCGAATGAGCCATACGGGTAGTTACCCGAAGCAACACGGGCAATTTCTCACGTTCGGAAAGTTCGAATCCGTATGCCATCATCTGATAGGCTTCCTGCTGGGAAGAAGGCTCCAGCACAGGCATCAGCGAAAATTTTCCATAGAAACGGGAATCCTGTTCATTCTGCGAGGAATGCATGGAAGGGTCGTCGGCTACGATGACGATCAGTCCTCCGTTTACGCCCGTGACAGCCGAATTGACAAAGGCGTCGGCCGCCACGTTCAGTCCCACATGTTTCATGCAGACAATGGCCCGGCATCCGGCATACGACATACCCAATGCCGCTTCCATGGCTGTTTTCTCGTTGGTACACCAATTGGAATGTATCCGGCGCTCGGCAGCCAGCGGTGATTTCTGTATAAACTCCGTTATTTCCGTACTAGGCGTTCCCGGATAGGCATACACACCCTTGATACCGGCGTGCAACGCTCCCAAAGCAATCGCTTCGTCTCCTAGCAAAAGTTTCTTATCCATGATTTTTCTGTTGTTTTTCATTAAATTATTTCAAAGGCATCGGCATCTTCCAATACCGGGAACTTCCCGCGGAAACGGTTCAGTTCCTCCAGATCGATGTCTGCCGTAATTTCATCTTCTTCGTTCCGTCTGCAAGCAGCCAGCTCATTCCCGTAGGGATCGAACAAAGCCGTTCCTCCACAATACTGGCAGGAAGGATCTTCCCCCACCCGGTTGACTCCGGCCACGTAGCACTGGTTCTCGATGGCACGGGCCCTCAACAGGGCGCTCCATGCCTCCACACGAGGGGTGGGCCAACTCGCCACGTAAAGGATCATGTCGTAATCCTTGCGGTTGCGTGACCATACAGGGAATCGCAGGTCGTAACACACCTGAAGCAAGATACGCACCTGTCTGTAAGTCACGATGACACGATGGCTACCGGCTGTAAACGTCCGGTGCTCGCCTCCGTAAGTAAACAGATGTTTCTTGTCGTACGACTCATAATTCCCGTCGGGATACACAAAATAAAAACGGTTGTAAAATTTTCCCGCTTCCCTGACAGCCACACTGCCGGCCAAGGCACATCCGCGTTCCGCAGCCACACGCCGCATCCACGCCAGGGTACCTTCCTGTGTGACTTCCTCGGCTATGCCTTCCGGGTTCGTACAGAAACCGGTAGAAAACATTTCAGGAAACACATACAGATCGGCTGGAGGCAATTCATTCAGACGTTGTTCCAACCGCCGGCGATTGGTCAGCGGATCGGCCCAACAAATATCTCTTTGCAATAAGGTCGTTCTCATAGTATCATTTCATGGTGTTCTTATATCTGCGACAAATATAACAAAATCATACAATAATCAAGAAGAAAGATAACAAATTATTCATTATATACATCTTCTGGAGGAAACAGGAGGTCAGTCAGCGGTCTTTACGGAGGAAAATGGCCGTTTACCAATATACTACTACACAAACCGTTACAGAATACAAATTTTATCTATTCCAACAGGAATCAAACAAATGAAAGACTTTATTTTTCATTCTCTGTACCTGATTTTCCATCTGTTCTCACTATCTTTGCGTCCGGAATAAAAACAATCCCAATGAATTTATACAAAACACTTTTATTATCTGTACTGGCTGTCCCAGTATATGCACAACAACAGGAGCAAAGCCTCAGCTATCGTGTGGAAGCATCGGCTACCGTATCGAACGGAGATTATGCACCACTCTGGCTGACCGCCAACCGCTACGGCATGAGCAGCAGTGACAATAAAAGCGCATACCTGCGTGCAGGCATCGCGTGGAACAGATCATTTAACCACGGATGGAACATAGATGCAGGACTTGACCTGGCCGGAGGAAAGAATCTAGCCTCTACCTTCTGGGTCCAGCAAGCCTATATGGATTTTTCGTGGCGTCCGCTGACTCTCAGTATCGGAAGTAAGGAACGAAGCGGATTTCCCTTGGAAAAGAACGAGAGACTGACCAGCGGATGGATGGTAGAAGGCCCCAATGCCAGACCCATCCCGCAAGTAAGAGCAGAAATCAAGAAATACCTGAACATACCGGGCACGCATGGATGGATGGCTTTCAAGGGACATCTGGCATACGGTATGTTTATGGACGGAAACTGGCAGGAAGACTTTGCCGGAGTCAATCAGTCGTATGCCCAGAAAGTCTTGTATCACAGCAAATCACTGATGTTCAGACTGGGAAACAGGGAAAAATTTCCGCTGGAATTTGAATTCGGACTGCTCATGGCTACCCAGTTCAGCGGCGACCAATATAAAAAACTGGCAGACGGAAGCAGCCAGCTGATAACCGACATGCCCGACGGACTAAGTTCTTTCTGGAAAGCTTTCTTCCCTTCAGCCGGAGGAAGTGATACCCCGGCAGGTGAACAGGTCAACGTAGAAGGAAACATGCTGGGAAGTTGGAACTTTGCCTTGAACTACTACTGCGGTGACTGGACCATCAAGGCGCAACTGGATCATTACTTTGAAGATCATTCCCAGATGTTCTGGGAATACGGCAGATGGAAAGACGGACAATTGGGAATAGAAGTCACACCTCCCAAAAACAACTGGATTACGAGCATACTTTGGGAAGGACTGAGTACCAAAGATTCTTCAGGACCGATTCTGTATGACGGATTCTGGGGCTCATTCCCGGATCTGCAAATGAGTGGAGGCGACAGCTATTACACCAACTACATCTATCAGGCTTGGCAACACTACGGCATGGGGATCGGGAATCCGCTTCTTCCAGGTCCGGCATACAACAACGACGGGAGCATCACATTCAAGAGCAACCGTGTAAAAGCACAACACATCGGTATCTGCGGTGATCCGTCGGAAGAATGGAGTTGGAGGTTACTTGCCTCGTACGCCAAACACTGGGGTACGTATGTAGCGCCACTAGACAAGGTCAGAAAACAATTCAACAGTCTGGCAGAAGTAACCTATAAACCGAACTGGGCCCAGGGATGGGCCGTCAGCGCTGCAGCCGCCATGGATCGTGGCAACTACACCGGAAACAGTACCGGTGTCATGATTACACTCAGTAAAACAGGAGGATTCGGATTATGAGAAAGTTTTTATTGCTGGCTATGGCCGGATTATGCATGATCATAGGTATGAGCGGATGTAAAAAAGCACCGATCAACAGAGACATAGAAGGAATGTGGATATTGGACGAATTCACCATACGGGAAACCGACGAGACCGTCCGATGCGAACGATTATACTACAGCATTACCCGTATGGTCACTGAGGTAGCCGAAAAACAAGGAAAGCACGGTTATGGAGCTTACATCGGACGTACAGCTTACCAAAACGATGAGACACAACTGGTACTGACCGATTTTAAGGTAAGAAAATCGACAGGAGACAGCGGTGAAGATGCTCCAACAGACAAACTCAAGCACTTCGGCATAAACAACCCGCAGAAAACAGTTTTTGATGTAATATCCTGCGACGGAAAGAAAATGACTCTCCAGTCGGATTATGCCATCCTGCACCTGACAAAATTCTAAATCGAAGCACAGATTTTATTCTGAAAAAGGCCTGTCCCATCAGCAAACGGAACAGGCCTTTTCCGTATCAAAATGTCGGCATAAAGCCTACACGTGTTTCTGGAGACACAACTGATGATCGATGACATCGGGCAACTCTTCCTGGTAATGGGTTACCATAATCAGGGTCTTGTCCTTCCGGTGACAGAATGCCTCGATCACATCTTTCACCAGCCGACGGTTGTGCATATCAAGACCGTGAAGCGGTTCGTCCAGTATCAGCAGTTCCGGATCCTTGACAAACGCACGTGCCAGCAATACCAGTCGCTGCTCGCCGCTGGAAAGCTGCAGGAAACTACGGTCTTTCAGTCCGGCAATACCGAAAATATCCATCCACCATTCGCAGATACCCGTATCTTTCTCCTGTCTCTTCCGGTACAGGCCAATGGAATCATACAGTCCGCTGGCCACGATGTCGATGGCCGGTAAGTTTTTCAGATACGCCCGGTGCATCTCGGGACTGACATAACCGATGTGCTTCTTGATTTCCCAGATACTCTCACCGCTTCCCCGCTTACGGTCGAACAGTGAAATATCGCACGCATAACTCTGCGGATTATCGGCACAAACCAGACTCAGCAGCGTAGACTTTCCGGAACCGTTTTCGCCGCTCAAAGCCCATTTCTCACCGCAGCGAACCGTCCAGTCCAGGTCTTTCAGAATGGTACGCGCACCGTAACGGATACTCACCTTGTTCAGTTTCACCACCTGATCGGCGTGATACAGGTGATCGCTGTAAGGCAGATCCAGGATACGGCGGTATTTCTCTTCCGACAACAAATGGGCCGGGACCTGCTCCTGCCGGTCCAGGTATTCCTGCAAGGTGATTTTAGGGTAACAGGAACGATGTGCTACCGGAATGACGTGGGTAATGAATGTCGGTATATCGTCTGTCTTCGACAAGACCAGGATCACCTGCAAAGGAGTGACTTCTGTCAACTGGCGCAAAAGTTTATGCAACAAATCGCGGGTCTTGGCATCCAATCCGATGAAAGGATTATCCATAATCAATATCCGCGGACCGGACAGCAGGGTTTTGGTAAGCTGGAACTTGCGAAGTTCTCCACTGGACAGCAGAATGATGTGTTTGTCAAGCATCTGCTCGATACCAAACAGGTCGTAAAGCGTATGCTTCAGGTTTTCATCGTTACAGGCAGGCAGCAAATCGCGTACAAGAGGCGTATCATCCAGATCGTGTGTATTCCAGCGTTGCTGGTAATAATAATTTCCGTCTGCATCGCCATACGAATCGCGGAAAGTGATGTACTTGATGTTGTCATAAGCCAGCTTCGAAGGCGAAGGAGAAAAATCATAGACTACCTCGTTCTGAAGCAACGGATAGCGTCCGGTCAGAGTATCGACCAGCAGACTCTTTCCTGCCCCGTTGTCACCGACGATGGCGATATGTTCACCGGCGGCAATTTTCAGATTAATAGGTTCGTTCAGTCGATAAAGTGGATGACGGGTTACGCCGTTCTCCACAGAAATAGTGTATTGCATCATGTTATGTAGAATTTAACCGTGTTACTGATGAATAATAAGAGCCGATCGTGGTGATACCACAGCCTGATTGCCAACCAGATTTCCCAGCCCCAGCACCAGGTCGATACGTCCGTCGCGTGCGGCAATCCAATATTTCCCGGCAGGGATATTGACGGTAGCCGGATCGGTACGGGCATTCAGAATCACAATCGTATTGAGCCAGGGATCACCGTTCGGCCTTCCTTTCAGACGGAAGGCCACCACGTTGGTAGCCGGCACATGCAAAAACTCAAGATGCTTTCTGACCAGATCGGCATCTCCCAAACGGAACGCCGGATGTGCTTTCCGGAGTGCGATCAGTCCTTTGATGTAATCGAACACATCCCGATGCGTATATTTCAATCGCCAGTCGATGGCATTGATACTGTCCGGACTGTTGTAAGAGTTTGAGACACCGTGCTTGTCGCGCATGATTTCATCGCCGGCAAAGAGACAGGGGATCCCCTGCGATGTAAAGACAGCCGTTTCCGTCAGCTTGATCAATGCGCTCAATTCCTGTACCGAAGCGCCTGGCAAGGTTTTCTTCAGCCGGTCGGTAATGCAAAGATCATCGTGACAGCTCACGTAACTGATCATCTGTGCAGGCTGCTGTGCCCATGGACGAACATACCGTTTCCCCGCATTCGACGTCAGCTGAGGATGACGAATGGCACCTGCCAGCCCAAACCGTACTCCCCCTTCATAACCGAAACGTCCGACGATAAAAGCCCCTTTCGACTCATCCCGGCACGTACCGCGCAGACTGTCACGGAATTCGTCGCTGAAAACAGCGATACCGGGCATGTGTGACGTATTGACCTTCATGGCCAGCTGCTTCCTGGGCAACTGGGGTTCCTTAGCTGACCAGCCTTCGCCGTAAATAAAAATGGTAGGATCTATCTGAGTAAGTGCCTTCCGAATCCGGTTCATGGTTTCGATGTCGTGCAGACCCATCAGATCGAAGCGGAAACCGTCGATGTGATATTCGCGTGCCCAATAGCAAACCGTCTCAATCATAAAACGCCGCATCATCGGACGTTCACTGGCAGTTTCGTTTCCACAACCGGAGCCATCGGCAAAATTTCCATTTTCATCGTGCCGGTAAAAATAGCCGGGTACTGTCCGTTCAAAGTTACTACCCTGAGTCTGTGCCGTGTGATTGAATACCACATCCATAATCACCCGGATACCCGCCCGATGAAGTGCCATGACCATCTGCTTGAATTCACGGATCCGTACATCGGGAGTAAACGGATCGGTAGCATACGAGCCTTCGGGTACCTGGTAGTTCTTCGGATCGTAGCCCCAGTTGTACTGCGGCTTGTCGGGTTTCGACTCGTCGACCGACGAAAAATCAAACGAAGGCAATAAGTGTACATGGGTAATGCCCAGTTCCTTCAAGTGACTGATACCGGTCTTGTCTCCCCAATATGTATGTGTACTGTCTTCCGTAAGAGCCAGGTATTTTCCCCTGTGACGGATACCGGCCACCGTATCGATGGAAAAATCGCGGTGATGCATTTCATAAATAATGATGTCGGAAAAATGTTTCAACGGCGGACGCCGGTCGCTTTCCCATCCTTTCGGATCAGTCGTACGCAAATCCAGAATGGCTGCCCGGTTCCCGTTTACCCCTACGGCCCGTGCCATCAGCCCCGGGGTATCTCCCTGCCACACTTCGTTGATCTTTACATTGAACGCATAAAATTTTCCCTTCAGGTCTTCGGTTACCCGGGCATTCCACATCCCGTCTTCGGCAGGTTCCATGTGAATCATGCGATACATGGACCCTTCGCTGCCGTTGTCGTACAACATGACCCGCACCTCGCTGGCCGTAGGCGCCCACAGGGAAAAACGCGTTTCGGCAGGTGTATACGTCATTTCGTTCCACGGTCCTGTATACACCGGATATTCCTCGTAATCAACGTATCCGTTCTGATGACCGGAAGTACAGCCCAGCAACGTTATAACAGACATAAACAGTAACAATATCAAACGCATAATCTTCGAATTATTTGACAACTTTATCAGGATTCTTGGCGATGAAATCTTTCCATCCCGAATAAGCATTGGGAAGCGAAGGACGTCCCATCTGGAGATAATGACAGTAAGCGGCTGCCAGCGCATCCGTCGCATCCATGAAAGGCTCCATCTCGGAATCAGGAATATGCAACATACGCTGCAGCATATCGGCCACCTGCTCCTTGCTGGCCTGTCCGTTTCCCGTAATGGCCATCTTGATCTTCAGGGGCGCATATTCGGTCACGGGAATGTCACGGGTGACGGCAGCCACAATGGCTACTCCCTGGGCACGCCCCAGTTTCAGCATGGACTGTACATTTTTTCCGAAAAAGGGGGCTTCGATGGCCAGCTCGTCGGGAAGATAAGATGCGATAATTCCCTGTACACGCTGATAGATGTGCTTCAGCTTGAGGTACGGATCCTTACACCTGCGCAAGTCTATTACCCCCAATGTCAGGACTTCGGGCTTTACTCCCGTAACCTTCAGCACACCATATCCCATGACGTTCGTACCAGGGTCTATTCCCAGAATAATTTTTTCCTTTACCGGCTGTATCACTTGATAACCTCCATAAGTGTCGGGAACCCGATAACCTTGTCCTTAAAGATTTTCATCATTTCCTGGTTGAGCCCGGCTCCGGTACGGGTGTGCCAGCGGTGCAGCGTTGCGCTGTCGGCCACTTCGAACTGCAAGGAAAAGCATTCACTGTCCTGCTCCTTGTGACTCAGGATACGCAGGATACGGGGATTTGTCAACTCGCCTCCCTTCTCCGCTTCGGGGATATAACATTCATTGAGCCAGATGATAAAATTACGGGCATCATTGATTTCTACATGATAAGTGGTATTGTAAATCAACATAAAATAAGTTTTTGTATTTGCGCGGCAAAGATACCGAATAAAAACGGATAACCGTGAAACAGATGTGTAAAAAGCATGAAGAATGTCCGAAAAGGTGGATAAAAACAAAAATCTGATTGAAAATTGAACAGACTTCCTGCCAGATTTATTACTTTTGCGCACATTAATGCTTTTAGTGTGCAACTCAAAAACAAATGGAATCGGAAAATAGTTTTATTCAACTGGTAGAAGAGAGTATCCGAAAGAACTGGAACCTCGACGCACTGACAGACTACAAGGGAGCTACCCTGCAATACCGCGACGTAGCCCGAAAAATAGAAAAAATGCACATCCTGCTGGAACATGCAGGAATCCGGAAGGGAGACAAAATAGCCTTGTGCGGACGAAACAGTGCCAACTGGACAGCTACATTTTTGGGAATCATTACTTATGGAGCCATAGCGGTTCCCATCCTGCATGAATTCAAGGCAGACAATGTTCACAATATCGTCAATCATTCAGAATCACGCATGTTTTTCGTGGGAGACCAGGTCTGGGAAAATTTCAACGAAGCTGCCATGCCTAAACTGGAAGGTATCATCGAACTGAAAAATTTCGACCTGGTAGTGTCACGTTCGGAACAGCTGAGCTATGCACGGGCCCACCTCAACGAAGAGTTCGGGAAAAAATATCCGTGCCGTTTTCGTGCCGAGGATGTATCCTACCGACGCGAAGAACTGAACGAACTGGCCGTCATCAACTATACATCGGGAACTACCGGATATTCCAAGGGAGTCATGCTCTCATACGGGAATATCCTCTCGAACGTGCTTCACATCCGCAGCAAGGTAGGACTGAAACCGGGCGACAACGTGGTATCCATGCTGCCGCTGGGGCACATTTTCGGACTGGTATTCGATTTTCTCTACGGCATTACGGCCGGTGCTCACCTGTGGTTCCTGACCCGTATGCCCAGCCCGAAAATCATCGCAGAATCATTTGCCATTATCCGCCCGCGTATCATAGCCTGCGTACCGCTCATCGTAGAAAAGATATTCAAGAAAAACATCCTTCCGCAAGTAGACAACAAACTGGGTAAACTGCTGCTGCACTTACCGATCATCAGTGACAAAATCAAGGAGCAGATCCGCCAGCAGGCCATGGAAGTGTTCGGAGGAAACTTTATCGAAATCGTCGTAGGAGGTGCTCCCTTCAACGCCGAAGTGGAAGCTTTTCTGCGTAAGATAAATTTCCCGTATTCCATCGCCTACGGAATGACGGAATGCGCGCCTCTGATCTGCCACAGCTTCTGGGACGAAATCAAATATACCTCTTGCGGAAAAACCGTAACGGGAATGGAAACCCGGATCCTGTCGGAAAATCCGGAACAGATACCGGGAGAGCTGGTCTGCCGGGGGAAAAATGTCATGTTGGGCTACTACAAGAACGAAGAAGCTACCGCTCAGGTACTCGACAAAGACGGATGGCTGCATACGGGTGATATGGCCATCAAGGATAAAGACGGAAACATCTACATCAAAGGACGCTGCAAAAACATGCTGTTGACGGCATCGGGACAAAACATCTATCCGGAAGAAATAGAAGCACGGCTGAACAACATGCCTTACATCAACGAATCACTGATTATCCTGAAAGAGAACAAGCTGATAGCCCTGGTCTATCCGGACAGCGAAGAAGCCTTCTCGCAAGGATTGAACCAGCAGCAACTGGAGGCAGCCATCGAAAACAACCGGGTAGAACTGAATAAGGTACTTCCTGCCTACTCACAAATCACACACGTGAAGCTTTATCCGGAAGAATTCGAAAAGACAGCCAAGAAAAGTATCAAACGATTCCTGTATCAGGACATCAAAGAATAGGCTCATCCAATATGGAACAAACGCCCCAACTCCTTGTATATAAAGCATCGGCCGGATCGGGAAAAACCTTTACACTGGCCGTACAGTACATCCGCCAGCTGATAGAGAACCCGTCGGCCTACCGGAAGATTCTGGCCGTAACCTTTACCAACAAGGCAACGGCCGAAATGAAAGAACGCATATTGAGCCAGCTCTATGGTATCGCTACGGCCGACGCAGACTCGAAAACTTACCTGGATGTACTGCGCAAAGAGACCGGAAAAAGTGAAACCGACATCCGAAAAGCGGCCGGAACGGCACTTCATTACATCATACACGATTACAGCCGGTTCCGCATTGAAACCATCGACTCGTTTTTCCAGTCGGTCATGCGCAACCTGGCCCGCGAACTGGAACTGGGTGCCAACCTGAGTATCGAACTGAACCAGACGGAAGTGCTGAGTGACGCTGTCGACCGGATGATTGAAAAGCTTGACCGGAATTCACCCATTCTTTACTGGCTGCTGGAATACATCGAAGAACGGATAGCCGACGACAAAAAATGGGACGTTTCCAGGGAAATCAAAGGGTTCGGAACCAACATTTTCGACGAAGAATACATCGAAAAAGGAAACGGGCTCCGAAGAAAACTGGCCGACCCGAAATTCATACCGGCATACCGGAAAGAAGTACAGAATCTGCGAAAGGAAGCCCTGGAACAGATGAAAGGATTCGCCGATCATTTCACGGAAGTGCTGGAAGAAAACGGACTCCGCCCGGGCGACCTGAAAAACGGTGCACGTGGCATAAGCAGTTACTTCAACAAACTCAGCAACGGGAACCTGGGTAACGACATCCGCAACAAAACGGTAGAAGACTGTCTGTCGGCCCCGGAAAACTGGGCCACCAAGACATCGGCTCACCGGGCCACCATCGTAGAACTGGCAGCCAGGGAGCTGATGAGACTACTGGAAGAGGCGGAACAATTCCGTACCAAAAACAATTTGCTGGTCAACTCCTGCGACCTGTCACTGCGCTACCTGAACAACCTCCGTCTGCTGAACAGTATCGACCAGGAAGTACGCCTGCAGAACCAGGAGCACAACCGTTTCCTGCTGGCAGATACCAACGCCCTGCTGCACAGCCTCATCCGTGAAGGTGACGCGTCGTTCGTCTACGAAAAGATAGGCACCACCATCGACACGGTAATGATTGACGAATTTCAGGACACCTCACGCATGCAATGGGAAAATTTCCGGCTGTTGCTTCAGGAAAGTCTGGCACAAAAGGAAGGGAGCATGATCGTAGGCGACATCAAGCAGAGCATTTACCGTTGGCGAAACGGTGACTGGAAAATCCTGGCCGGACTGGAAAAAGACCGGAGTCTGCGTGTCAGAAGCTGCAGCCTTGCCACCAACTGGAGAAGCGAAGCCAACATCATCCGCTTCAACAACGCCCTTTTTACGGCTGCCTGCAACGTATTGAACAAACGGTACGAGGACGAACAGGGAACACCCTGCACGGAACTGCAGGAAGCCTACAGCGATGTGTGTCAGCGAACACCCAAAACTGACCGGAAAGGCTATGTAAAGCTGACATTCCTGCCGCACACGGAAGAACATCCTTACACAGAAACGACATTGTCCGAACTGGGAGCGGAAGTCAAACGCCTGGTAGAAGCAGGGGTCCGCATTCAAGACATCGCCATCCTGGTGCGCAAGAACAACAGCATACCGGCCATTGCCGATTATTTCGATCTGGAAACGGAATTCCGGGTGGTTTCCGACGAGGCATTTTACCTGGAAGCCTCGCTGGCCGTCTGCATGATCATCGACGGACTACGCTATCTGGCCCAACCGGAGGACCGCATCGCCCAGGCCCGACTGGCCGTCAACTACCAGCGGGAAGTACTGCATCGGGAAACCGACCTGAACACACTGCTGCTGGACGGCGTAGAAAAATACCTGCCGGCGGCTTTCTGCCTGCAGATGAACGAGCTCCGGCTAATGCCTCTGTACGAACTGATGGAACGGCTTTTCGACATGTTCCAGCTACAGGAACTTCCGGAACAGGATGCCTACCTCTGTGCCTTTTACGACGCAGTTACAGCATACCTGCAGGACCATTCCTCCGAACTGACTGCTTTTCTGACTTACTGGGACGACCAGTTACACCGGCAGCCTATCCCCTCCGGAGAAATAGAGGGTATACGCATCCTTTCCATCCACAAATCGAAGGGGCTGGAATACCACACGGTACTCATCCCATACTGCGATTGGAAGATGGAAAACGAGACCAACAGCCACCTGCTCTGGTGTTCGGTAGGAGGTACCGGCGCAGAAACCGACATTCCTCCTTTCAATGAACTTGACGTAGCTCCCATCAACTACTCATCGGCCATGGGAGAATCTGTTTACCGCGACAGCTACCTGAACGAACGGCTGCAATTGTGGATAGACAACCTGAACCTGCTGTACGTAGCGTTTACCCGTGCCTGCAAGAATCTCGTGATTCTGGGAAGGGCAGACCAGCGGAACACCGTATCGGAACTGCTGCAAGACTCACTGAGGGTAATGGAAGACATCGGCATGCAGCACGAAGACATCAGTGAAGAACCGGAGTCCGACAAAGGTGAAGCAAAACCGGACATCTACGAATTCGGGACACTCTGTCCTTCGGGGGCTCCCAAACAACGTACATCGACCAACCGGCTGACCTTGCCCGCTACCGGCATACCGGTCCACATCGAATCGTTGGAAAACAACATCGAATTCAAACAGTCCAACCGGTCGGCCGATTTTATCCAGGGAGACGAAGATACAAACGAACAAAGCCAGTATATCCGACAGGGACAGCTCCTGCACAACCTGTTCGCTTCCATAGGTCAGGACAGCGACCTGCCTCAGGCTATCGGACAACTGAGCCGGGAAGGAATTCTGGAATCGGAAGAACAGGAAGCACAGATAACCAAACTGGCCCAGTGGGCCTTGAATCATCCCAAAGTAAAAAACTGGTACGACGGAAGTTGGGAGCTCTTCAACGAGTGTGCCATTCTATCGACCGACGAAAACGGAAACCTGCAGACCCGGCGTCCCGACCGCGTCATGATGAAAGACGGCCAAGTAATCGTGGTAGATTTCAAATTCGGGAAAAAACAGAAAGTCTACCGGGAACAGGTACAAACATACATGCAACTGCTGGAAGCCATGGGGTATACCCGCATACAAGGCTATCTGTGGTACGTATTTGCCAATGAACTGGAGGAAGTAACCCTATAAAGAAAGAAAAAACACCTATGGAGACATTTCTGAAACAAGTAGCACACGATCTGTATCAAAAACTGGAAGGCAACTTTGCCCATGTGGCCGTAGTCTTCCCGAACAAACGTGCCAGCCTGTTCTTCAACGAATACCTGATACGGGAAGCCGACCGCCCCATCTGGTCGCCTGCTTACCTCAGTATCAGCGACCTGTTCCGTCAAGCTTCCCACCTGCAGACGGGCGATCCCATCAAACTGGTGTGCGACCTCTACCGGATCTATCAGGAAGTAACCCGAAGCAAAGAAACCCTGGATGATTTCTATTTCTGGGGGGAACTGCTCATCAGCGATTTCGACGACGCCGACAAGAACCTGGTAAAAACCGATACCCTTTTCAATAACCTGAAAGACCTGAACGCCCTGATGGACGATTTCGACTTTCTGGAGGAAGGACAGAAAGAAGCGCTCAGCCAGTTCTTCCGAAATTTTTCCATCGATCAGGTAACGGAGCTGAAACAGCGGTTCATCTCTATCTGGGATGTACTGAAAGATATTTACACACGCTACAAGGAACTGCTGGAAAGCCAGCAGCTTGCCTACGAAGGAATGCTCTACCGTGATGTCATCGAGCATCTGGACCTGGAGAAATTTCCCTGCCGGAAATATGTTTTCGTAGGATTTAATGTACTGAATCAGGTGGAACATCGCCTGTTCAGCAGCCTGCAAGAAGCCGGGAAAGCCCTGTTTTACTGGGACTACGACCGTTTCTACCTGGAAAAGACACCTCATGAAGCAGGAGAATTCATCCGCCGGAACCTGCGCGACTTTCCTTCGGAACTTCCTGATTCCTGTTTCGACAACCTGAATCGCCCGAAAAAGATTACCTACATTGAATCGCCCACAGAAAACGGGCAGACCCGCTACCTCCCCCAATGGATCCGAGAACACCTGACCGAAGACGAAAAGGAAACTGCCGTGGTACTCTGCAACGAAGCCCTGCTCCAACCGGTCCTTCACTCCTTACCCGATGAGGTACGACATACCAACATCACCATGGGATTTCCCCTTTCGCAAACACCGGCCTACAGCTTTGTCAACGCCTTGGTGGAACTGCATACCAGCGGTTACAGCAGTGGAAACGGACGCTTCCGCTTTGCCGAAGTAACCGGTGTGCTGAAACATCCGTATACCCGCCTGCTCACCCCACTAGCCGAGCAGCTGGAAACTACCCTGACACACGACAACCGTTTCTATCCGCTACCTTCGGAACTCAAACAGGATGAGGTGCTGGAACTGCTTTTTACGCCCCGTACGACGAATCTGGAACTCTGCCGGATGCTGTCGGACGTACTGAAACAGGTAGCCATCTGCTACCGCAGCCAGCGAGCCTCCATCCACAACGCTTTCGACCAGCTTTACCGGGAATCTCTTTTCAAATCGTATACCCTGATCAACCGCTTCCATACGCTGATAGAAAGCAAAGCCCTTACCGTACAGGCCGGTACCTTCAAAAGATTACTGAAACGGGTCATGGGAACTTCCAACATCCCCTTCCACGGCGAACCGGCCATCGGCATGCAGGTAATGGGTGTACTGGAAACCCGAAACCTGGACTTCCGCCACCTGATTCTGCTGTCTGTCAACGAAGGACAACTGCCCAAGGGAGGCGGTGATTCTTCTTTCATACCCTACAACCTGCGAAAGGCCTTCGGCATGACAACCATCGATCACAAGATAGCCGTTTATGCTTATTATTTCTACCGGCTGCTGCAACGGGCCGAAGACGTAACGCTGGTCTATCACACGGCCTCGAACGGCATGAGCCAAGGCGAGCTTTCCCGCTTCCTGCTGCAATTCCTGATAGAATGGGAACATCCCGTCGAACGGAAACAACTGGAAGCCGGACAGGCCCCCCAGCTTTCGACTTCCATCCGAATCGACAAGACACCCGGTATCATGAAACGTATGCAAGGGGTATTCGACCGCCGCGTAAACCCGAAAGCCCTGCTCTCTCCTTCTGCCCTGAACAATTACCTGGATTGTCCGCTGAAATTCTACTACCAGTATGTAGCCGGTCTGAGCGCCCCCGACGAGGTGACAGCCGAGATTGATTCGGCCAAGTTCGGAAGTATCTTTCACGATTCGGCCGAACACATCTACAAAGACCTGCGCGACCGTAACCAGGTGATCAACAAAGAAGCCATCGAAACCCTGCTGAAAGACGAAATCCGCCTCAACAATTACGTAGACAGCGGATTCAAACGGCTTTTCTTCCACATTCCCGAGAACGAACGACCGGAATACAACGGGCTGCAACTCATCAATTCCGCCGTCATCGTGCGCTACCTGCAGCAGCTGCTGAGAAACGATCTGCGCTATACGCCGTTCACGTTTATCGGCTCGGAACAGAAAGTCAGGGAAGACATCGATATACGGACTCCCAAAGGTATACTGAAATCACGTATCGGAGGAACCATCGACCGTCTGGACGCCAAGGACGGAACGTTACGCATCGTCGATTACAAGACGGGAGGACAGGCAGATACGCCTCCCAACGTATCTTCTCTCTTCGTTCCCGGAAAGAAACGATCCAATTACGTGTTCCAGACATTTCTCTATGCGGCCATCGTATGCGGGAAATTGCGCGAAAAAGGTCAAGAACAGCAGGTAGCCCCTGCTCTGCTGTACATTCACCGGGCTGCCTCGGAAGAATACTCACCGGTCATCGAGTTAAAGGACGGCAGAAATCCCAAGAAGACAGTCAGCGACTTTGAGAAATACGAACCGGAATTCCGCCGTGAATTACAGAAGTTGCTGGAAGAGATCTTCAACCCGGAAATACCCTTTACGCAGACTGAAACGGAAGAGAAGTGTCAATATTGCGATTTCAAGAGTCTTTGCAAACGCTAAGATTCCATTATAAAGGTTAATTCCTGCATAAAAATTCAGTTTTGCATGAACATTTTTATCAAAAACAACGTTACATATATGTTTTTCATAGTAATAGATTCAACCACTTGACACTAGGCTTGTGAAAGCATAGGTCAGGGAGACAAAAGCGTTTGTCCCATAAAGAAGAGACTGCATTTCCCCAGCAGTCTCTCTTTTTTTCTCAGCATACAATCCGCTATAAGGACTATCATTCTCCACCATACTCAAAAACGGCTTCAAGTCCTGATCAAGACCTGAAGCCGTTTGAAACAATTCATCAGCACGTTTGCAATCGGACACGTGCCAGCCTTTCATTCATCATTTGGCCGGAAGCGGATCGGCAGAAGGAGGAGGAAGCAGGGTCCCCCACTGCTTGTTTGCCTTCGGACCCATTTCCAGTTCAAGTACACCTCCACCGGCTATATCTGCATGACTGAACCACGGACGATCCCAAGTTTTTCCGTTCAATGTAGCCGACTGGATATACTTATTCTCATCCGAAGCGTTGTGTGCCTTGATTTCAAAGAACTTACCGTTACCCAAGTCGATACGGGTCTCTGTAAAGAGCGGGCTGCCGATGTTGTACACAGGCATTCCCGGTGTTACCGGATAGAACCCCAACTGACTGAACACCACGAAAGCCGACATTCCACCGCCGTCCTCATCACCGGGTACGCCCATCAGGTCGTTTCGGAACCACATGTTCAGCAACGTACGGATCCGCTTCTGTGTCATCCATGGTTTTCCGGCATAGTTATACAAATACGGAATATGCAGACACGGCTCGTTTGCCATCGAAAACATTCCCACGTTTCCGGTATGATCCGGCAGGAACGAATAAAACTGCCACTTCGACATGCCCAACGGTACATTGAACAGCGAATCGAGTGCCGAGGTAAAACGCTCGTTACCTCCCATCAGCTGTACCAGATCGGCTACGTTGTGCTGCACGTCCCACCGATAGACAAAGCCATTGTTCTCATCGTAATAATCACGGGCCCCCAGTCCGCCGTCATAACGGTAATCCAGAGGCGTAATAAACTGTCCGTCCTTGTTTTTCGGGTGAAAGAAACGCGTTTCCGGATTAAAAAGGTTCCGGTAATTATAAGAACATTTCAGGTAATGATCGGCTTCCTGTGTTTTCCCCAGTTCCTGCGCTATCTGCGACAGGCACCACTGATCGTACGAAGTCCCCAGCGTAACAGCTACCGGTTGACGCTTCTCCCAGATTGATACATAGGGAACTGTTTCCTCCTCACCCGGATTCAACGCCGGAATATATCCGTGTTCCTTGTAAAAGGCATCCAGCCAGCCGGCCGGTTTGGATGACCATGGAATCAATGTCTTTTCCTCCATACCTGCCTTACAGGCCGCATACGCATCTTCCAGACTGAAGGTACGGATTCCCTTCCGGTAAGCATCAATAATGGTAGCTACCCCGTGATTGGAGTTCATACGACGGGTATCTCCCGTAATTTCGGGGAAAGTAGGCATCCAATTGTTTCCCATCTGTCTGGCCATCAGCAGGAAGGAATGAAGAATATCACCTTCCACCTGACCGTCAATCAGCACCCGCAAGGGATGGGTAGCCCGATACGTATCCCATAACCAGTCGTCGGTATAAAACGGACGCCCACCGTCGTCGTAAATCTTTCCATCGAACGCACTGTAGTAACGGCCGTCCTCACTCAGACAGACCGGACGTTCGTAGCAACGGTACAGCGAAGTATAGAATACCTGTTTCTCGTCGTCCGTACCCCCCTGCACCTGAATCTTACCCAACGCCTGGTTCCAGACCTGACGCCCTGTTTCGGCTACCTGCTCCAACGAAGCCGTAGCGATTTCACGTTCCAGATTCTTCCGGGCCTGAGTCTCATCGATGAAAGAAATGCCGTAACGTAAGGTATAAGCCTGCGACCGGTTATCCAGTTCCCAGACTACGGCCGCATCGGTACCCTCGGCCGTCTGCAGGCTTTTGTCAAACTTTCCGTCCTTCCAGACTCCTGTTCCCTGCGGTTGTCCTTCCAGTACCGCATAAAGATAGACCTTCGTCTGTCCGTCAACAAACTGATACCCCTGTATCACATTGCCCGTTACTTTCAGCATACCCTTCCGGCTGTTGAACACCAGAAAAGAAGGTTCGTCCTTCTCGAACGTAATGCGATAAATGGCGCTCTGATGCGAAGGCGAGAATTCCACCTCGGCCTCCAAATCATCCAGATACACCTGATACAGATAAGGAGCAATCTTCTCCCGGTCATAACTGAGTGGTAAGACCGGCTTCAAGCCGGATACCTCCCCCTGATAAGGAGTCAGGTTGAAGGCCGAACGCTCACGATGATTGGTTACAATCAGCGGCAGTCCGTTCAGTCTGTCGCCCGTAAAATCAGCTCGCTCGGGATAAGCCCGCAACAGACTGTTCGGCAAATGAATGGTCGGGAATGTAGGCACCAGCAAGTGACTGATATTTCCCATATACGGATTTACATACGACACCGGATCCCGTGTATCCTGTGCCGATGCCAACGGGGTTCCTGCCCCAAGTCCGACTGCCATCGCAATGGCCGCCAGCGTCATTTTCATTCGATATTTCATGATATAATGATTAAAGATTTCGTTTTTCACTGTTGCAAAGACGGCTTCAGCCCTTCCTTTGGAAACCATCCTGTACAAAAATACTATTTTTTTACATTCTATGAAACATACCAGGTAAAAGTAAACGATTCTATTTCAATAAACAAGGGCAGGAAGGCTTTATTTCATCACCTGATATTCCAACCAACAAATCTTTCGACAAAAAAGTCCGGCATACCTATACCGGACCTCTTCATGTATCAAAATCAATCAACCCAAATCAGGCTTTCATTTCGCGCAGAGCCTGGCAAAGCTGGTCGGGACAGGAAGTCGACTTATAGCCGCAATGAATTCCTTCCAGGCGGGAAATGACGTCCTCTACCTTCATTCCTTTCACCAATGCCGAGATACCCTTCAGATTACCGTTGCATCCCCCGATGAAATGCACATCCTTCAGGATACCATTTTCTACTTCCAGATTAATCTGTGAACTGCATGTTCCTACGGTTCTATAACTGTATTTCATGAATTTATCTCTTATATGCAAAAAGAACGGAGAATTCAAGTTTCCTGAATCTCCGTTCTCATCCTTTTATGAAAAAATTTATTCAGCGTCTTCTTCCGGTTTCATGTTTGTATAGACGGTCTGTACGTCATCAAACTCTTCCAGACGTTCTATCATCTTGTCGATGGTTTCACGCTGTTCAGGAGTTACATCCTTCAAGTCGTTCGGGATGTAGGTAAAGTCACCTCCGACATCTTCGAAACCACATTCCTCCAGATGTTTCTGAATAGCGGCATAACTTTTCGGATCACCGTAGATAGTGATGGTACCTTCTTCCGGATCTTCGTCGTATTCATCTTCTACATTGTAGTCAATCAAGTCCAGAATCAGTTCTTCCATATCGATACCGTCTTTCTTCTTGAAAGTGAACACACACTTGTGATCGAACAGGAAAGCCAGCGAACCGGTAGTACCCAGGTTACCGCCAAACTTATTGAATACCGAACGAACATCGGCTACGGTACGTGTAGTATTGTCTGTCAGTGTATCTACGAATACAGCAATTCCGTGAGGACCGTATCCTTCGTAAGTCATGCTCTTGTAATCGCTCTGGTCCTTACCCATTGCGTTTTTGATAGCACGTTCGATGTTATCCTTCGGCATGTTTTCACGCTTACAGGTAGCGATAACCGAACGAAGTGCCGGGTTATTTTCAGGTTCCGGACCTCCGGCCTTTACTGCAATTGCAATTTGTTTACCCAGACGTGTAAAGGTCTTAGCCATGTGACCCCATCTTTTCAGCTTTGTAGCTTTTCTATATTCAAACGCTCTTCCCATTGGATGATATATTTTTAAGTTTTAATTTTAATGAGTTTTCTATTCACTATTCCGGACAAGCTTCCGATATTTCCAGTACCCTATTCCGCTAATCAGTAAGCATCCCAAACCTCCCACAATGGCCAATCCATTCTTCCATGGCGCATTGAAAGAAAAATACCAAAGGACTCTTGCAGCCTGAAATGCAAGCACCAAGCCCACAGAAAAGGCTGTCAGACATCTCCGCTTAGCTTTCAAGTGGTAATCTGGTTTAATATCGTAACGCATCATTCAGTGTTTTATCTTATCGAAGCACGGCTCCCAGCTTGTTCTGCAAGTTACCGATCAGCTTCTGCATGAACTTATCAATCTGCTTATCGTTCAAGGTCGCATTTTCATCCTGCAACATGAAGCTTACCGCATAACTCTTCTTACCGGCTTCCAGGTTCTTGCCTTCGTATACGTCGAACAATTCAACGCTCTTCAGCAGTTTTTTGTCGGTTTCGTAAGCAATCTTTTCAATTTCAGCAAACTGTACCTTTTTGTCAATCAGCAGGGCCAGGTCACGCTTCACAGCCGGGAACTTGGAAATTTCCTTGAAGGTAACGGCATTACCTTTGATAGCCTTCATCAGTTCTTTCCAGTTCAGGTCGGCATAATATACTTCGTTGTCCAGGTCAAACTTCTTCTGTAATTTTTTATGCAGCACACCCAAGGTAGCCAACAGCTTGCCGCCACGTGTATGAATGGTAAGCGCAGCAGCAAAAATATCATCTGTCAGATTACCGAATACCAGGTTACCGAAGTTCACGCCCAAACGGCGGAATATATTCAACACATGAGCTTTCAGCTCGTATACCGACATGTTCTCATCCGGATGAGCCCATGAATTGCTGACACGTTTACCCGTCATCCACAATCCCATGTGCAGTTCCTCCGAATAAGCACTCAGAATCTTTTCAGGATTTTTCTTTTCAGCATGGAAATGGTAACAGTTACCGAACTCGAAGAATTTCAGGTTGGCATTCTTACGGTTGGCATTGTGCTGAATGCTTTCCAAACCTCCAAACAGCAAGGTAGCACGCATCACATTCAGGTCGTTGCTCAACGGATTGATGATACGTACCAGATTCTCCGGCTTGTATGTTTCCAGTCCGTCATAATAGGCAGCAGCAGTCAGCGAATTATTCAGAATTTCATTGAATCCGCAACCTACCAGCTGTTCTGAAACCAGATTCTGCAGTTTGACCGACTTATCGACTTCTCCCTTGACACTCAGGCTAGACTTGACAGACGTAGGAATTTCCACGTTGTTGTACCCATAAATACGCAGGATGTCTTCTACCACATCACACGGACGCTGTACATCCACCCGATAAGGAGGAACCAGCAAGGAAAGTCCTTCGGCTGTCTCGCTGACAATCTTTATTTCCAGACTGGCAAGGATACTCTTAACGGTTTCGGCCGGAATTTCCTTTCCGATCAGCCCGTTTATATAGGCGTATGAAAGTTCTACAGGAAAATCAGCTATCGGGTGCGGATAATTGTCGACAATTTCAGAAGAGATTTCACCACCAGCCAGTTCCTTTACCAGCAAGGCAGCTTCCTTCAAGGCATAAATGGTTCCATTCGGATCGACACCACGTTCAAAACGGAAAGATGAATCCGTACTCAGGCCGTGGCGACGTGCTGTCTTACGAACCCATGTAGGATGGAAATAGGCACTTTCGAGGAAAACATCCTTTGTTGATTCGGTAGTACCTGTATCCAGTCCACCGAATACACCGGCAATACACATCGGTTCTTCAGCGTTGCAAATCATCAGATCCTTGTCGGACAATTTACGTTCCACCTCATCGAGCGTAATGAAAGGAGTACCTTCGGCCACTGTCTTTACTACAATCTTGCCGCCTTTAATCTTGTCCGCATCAAAACAGTGCATCGGCTGACCGTATGCGTGCAGAATGTAATTGGTAATATCCACTACATTGTTAATCGGACGCAAACCGATCAGACGCAGCTTATTCTGCAACCATTCCGGACTTTCCTTTACGGTTACCCCCTTGATGGATACACCGGCATAACGCGGACACGCTTCGGTATTTTCTACTTCCACACCGATTTCCATGTCGTGATTGTCAACTTTGAACGCATCGACTGAAGGGCGTTTCAGCGTAGCCTGATAACCGTTCTGAATCAGCCAGGCATACAGGTCGCGTGCAACTCCGTAATGCGAGCAGGCATCGGCCCGGTTCGGTGTAATGTCTACTTCGAGCACATAATCGCTCTTGATGTTATAGTAATCTTTGGCCAGTGTTCCCGGTACCACATCATCCGGCAACACGATAATGCCTTCGTGGCTGGTTCCGACACCGATTTCGTCTTCGGCACAGATCATACCGTTTGAGTCAACGCCACGGAGTTTTGATTTCTTGATGGTAAAACACTGGTCACCATCGTATAATTTGGTACCCAGTGTTGCTACAATCACCTTCTGTCCGGCAGCTACATTGGCAGCGCCACAAACAATCTGAACAGGTTCGCCCTGTCCCAAGTTAACTGTAGTAATATGCATGTGGTCTGAATTAGGATGCGGTTCGCAAGTCAGTACTTCACCGACCACCAAGCCTTCCAGCCCTCCTTTGATAGATTGAACTTCCTCTACTCCACCGGTCTCCAGGCCGATAGAGGTCAGTGCGGCTGATACTTCATCGGGTGTCAGATCGAAATCGACATACTCTTTCAGCCAGTTATAAGAAATATTCATATTATGTAAAGTTTGATGTATTCACTTAAAGGATATGCAAAGTTAATACAAATATTTATATACAAAGGTCACGCAGACAGATTTTTTCATTCAGCACCTCTCATACGACTCAGAACGGAACATCCGGCAATGGCCCTCCAAACGGATTCTCCGGCTGCGGAGCCATATCCATCGAAGGAGGAGGAACGATATCCTGTCCGTTACTCCGGTTCATTTTCGAATGAAGTACCGTACCGGATGTATCCTCTCCCGGCATGGGAACGATCATGTCGTCATCCGGATTCTGGAAACGGGCATATTCGGCCCGGAAACGTAACAAGACATCGCCCACCGCACCGTTACGATGCTTGGCTATGATAATTTCGGCCATACCGTGCAGGTCATTCCCTTTTTCATCGGTATAAATCTTATAATATTCCGGACGATGAATGAAACAAACCATATCGGCATCCTGCTCGATGGCTCCAGACTCACGCAAGTCACTCAACTGCGGACGCTTCCCATCGATACCTTCACGGTTCTCTACCCCACGGTTCAACTGGCTCAAGGCCACAATGGGGATGTTCAATTCCTTGGCCAGCCCCTTCAGCGAACGTGAAATGGTACTGACCTCTTCCTGACGGCTACCAAAAGACATACCGCTGGCATTCATCAGCTGAAGGTAGTCGATGATAATGATCTTCACTCCGTGTTCACGTACCAGACGGCGTGCCTTGGTACGGAGTTCGAATACTGACAGGGAGGGAGTATCGTCCACATACAGCGGTGCATCATACAGTTCCTTGATCTTATAGTCCAGCTGTCCCCACTCATACGGTGCCAACTGCCCGCTCTTGATCTTCTCACCCGGAATCTCACAAACATTCACAATCAGACGGTTCACCAGCTGCACGTTACTCATTTCCAGCGAAAAGAGTGCTACAGGAACTTTGTTCGTCACCGCCATGTTTTTCGCCATGGAAAGAACGAAGGCTGTCTTACCCATGGCCGGACGGGCCGCTATAATGATCAGATCGGAATTCTGCCAGCCGGAAGTCATCTTGTCCAACTGATGGAACCCGCTGGAAAGTCCGCTCAGACCGTCTGTACGTGCTGCCGCTTTCTGAAGCATCTCATACGCTTCCTGAATGACCGGATTGATTTGCGTATAATCCTTCTTCATGTTCTGCTGCGAAATTTCGAAGAGCTTTCCTTCGGCCTCCTGCATCAGGTCGTCCACATCCTGCGTCTCATCGAATGCCTTGGTCTGTATGTTGCTGGTAAACGAAATCAACTCACGGGCCAGAAATTTCTGAGCAATGATACGGGCATGGTATTCAATGTGCGCAGACGAAGCGACCTTACCACTCAGCTGAGTGATATAAAAAGGACCGCCTACCTCATCCAGATCTCCCCGCATACGAAGCTGCTCCGTCACCGTCAAAATATCAATCGGTTTCTGCTGAATAGCCAGATCAGTAATGGCCGCATAAATCAACTGATTCCGGTGTTCGTAAAAAGACTCCGGACGGAGAATCTCACTCACCAGTGAATATGCATCCTTCTCTATCATCAACGCACCCAGTACCGCCTCTTCCAATTCAGGAGCCTGCGGCTGCAAATGCCCGTATTCGTCCACCGGCTTTGTTTTAGCCGCTTTGGGGACCCGTGTCGTTCTTTTCGTTTCTGCCATGTATCTTATTAACTTTTTAAACGGGACAAAGATATATATTTTGGCGAAGCAGACAGACAAAACCCGACGGAAAATTGTATTCCTGTAAGACTCATTCTTCAGAGATCTCCAACCTTATCATTACAAACAAACGCATATAAAACCACCATCTGCCGTACAAGCCCCCGATCGGTTCAAGCATTCCTGTAAAAACGCCCTACTCATTTATAGGGATTCCCTCTCGGATAAAAACCCCTACAAATAGGTATTTCACAACAGAAAGATACCGTCTAACTTTGCCTCAACAACCAAAACCAACAAAAACATAGGAAATGAAAAAAATCGGAATTATTTATGGCTCCACCACCGGAACCTGTGAAAGCCTGGCCAGTCAGCTGGCCGAAAGTCTGGGTGTAACCAGCAGCGATGTACACAGTGCAGACAAACTGACGGATACACTGGTCTCCTCTTACGATGTATTGATTCTCGGCACTTCCACTTGGGGCGACGGAGAGTTACAGGATGACTGGTACGATGGCATCAAAGTTCTGAAGAACGCAGATTTAAAAGGAAAAGCCATCGCCCTCTTCGGATGCGGCGATTCGGAATCTTATGGTGACACCTTCTGCGACGGGATGGGAATCCTATACGAAAGTCTGAAAGACTCCGGATGTACGTTCCTGGGCAATCGTGTCAGTCCGGATGATTACACATTCTCCGGCTCCATTGCCGTAGTAGACGATGCATTCGTCGGTCTCGCGCTGGATGAAGTGAACGAAAGCGACAAGACCGCCGGACGTATCGAAGCCTGGACTAACGAATGGAAGCATAACCTTTAACTCATTAGAATCTCTTTTTTATAAACAATTAGTTAGAAGTATGATGGTATCATCTCCCGACATCCACCCGGCCGACCTGAAAGTCTTCCTGAACCATGTATACGAATACAAGAAAGGAGTACGCCGCATGGTGCTTTATACGGTCAACCGAAAATACGAAGCCTTTGCCATAGCCCGTTTGAAGAGCCAACATATTGACTTCGTCATTCAGCCGGTCACCGACACCCGCATTAACCTGTTTTTCGGTCGTGCAGAGTGTATTCAAACTATCCGGCACATAATAACCCGTCCGTTGAATCAGCTGACCCCCGAAGAAGATTTCATCCTGGGTGCGATGTTGGGCTATGATATCTGTGCGCAGTGTGAACGATACTGCACAAGAAAAAGCAAATGAGTAATATAGAGCATACCAATCAAACAGTCTGCAAACCACATACCAGTTTTACTTCTTCGGAATCCACAGAAACAAATCAATAGGAACAGAGAAACATACAAATTACCAAGAGTCTTTTCACCCGTCATAAAAACAGCCTAGGCAGATTGGCTCACAAAAACCACACACTTACATGGCTGTCAAACAAAATAAAACCGTACCTTTGCATGCAAAACAGACCTCCAAAGTCTGCTCCATTTTTCAAACACGTATTTGAATTAAAAAACTCCAAAAAGATGAAAACAAAAGAAACACCCGTATTACTCCTGACCGGTTATCTGGGTAGCGGGAAGACAACATTGGTAAACCATATTCTGTCAAACAGACGCGGAATCAAATTCGCCGTCATCGTCAACGACATCGGCGAGGTAAACATTGACGCCGACCTTATCCAAAAAGGGGGCGTTGTAGGCAAGAAAGACGACAGCCTGGTAGCCTTGCAAAACGGCTGTATCTGTTGTACCCTGAAAATGGACCTGATAGAACAGCTTAACGACATCATGAAAATGAAACGTTTCGACTACATCGTCATCGAAGCCAGCGGTATCTGTGAGCCGGAACCTATCGCACAGACTATCTGTTCCATTCCGAATATGGGAGAAGCCTATACACGCTACGGAACCGCATACCTGGACTGCATCGTAACGGTAGTCGATGCACTGCGTCTGCAAAGTGAATTTGCCTGCGGAAATGACCTGACCCGTCAGAATATCGGCGAAGAAGACATCGAAAACCTGATTATCCAGCAGATAGAATTCTGTAACATCGTCCTGCTGAACAAAGCTTCAGAAGTAGCACCGGACGAACTGGCACGCATCCGTCGCATCATACAGACCTTACAGCCTGCTGCCGAAATCATCGAATGCGATTATGCCGATGTCGATCTCAACAAGATCATCCATACAGATTTGTTCCGCTACGGACGTGTAGCCACCTCTGCCGGATGGATCCGCGAAATAGAACGACCCATTACGGAGGAAGAAGAGCACGAACATCATCACCATGAACATGAGGAAGAGGAAGAACATGATCATGAACACGAAGAAGGCGGGGAAGAACACGGACATCACCATCACCACCATCATCACGAAGGAGGAGAAGTGGAAGAATACGGTATCGGTACCTTTGTCTATTACCGCCGTCCGGCTTTCGACATCCACAAGTTTGACCGTTTCGTGGCTACCCAATGGCCCAGTAACGTGATCCGTGCCAAAGGTGTATGCTATTTCAGCAACAACCGCGACATGTCCATTCTCTTCGAACAGGCCGGCAGACAGAAACAGCTTACAGAAGCCGGACTCTGGTATGCCACGGCTCCGGAAGAAGAGCTGATACGAATGATGCAGCAGGAACCCGGACTCATGCGCGACTGGGACGAGAAATATGGTGACCGCATGCAGAAAATCGTCTTCATCGGACAACATCTGGACAAAGAAAAACTGACCCGTGACCTGGACGCATGTCTGGAATAAGCTACGCGAAAAAATCCTGATTCTCGATTTTAAACGTATTGCACATGTCTATATTCAGAGTCATTCTTTCCATCATCTTTCCGCCTCTGGCAGTCATCGACAAAGGGTGCGGTTCTGTACTGATTGTTTTGATACTGACACTTTTCGGATGGATTCCAGGTGTGATAGCAGCCTTGATTATACTGAACAATCCCAACCGGTAAACGGACGGACATAAAAAAACCGGAGAGTCACTTCTCCGGTTTTTTATGCTTTCTTTTATTTAAAGGCAGGAGCTGGCAGATGCATACCCGCCATCACGAACTGATTTTCGTCGGCTTCCTGCAAATATTGCTTCCGTGCTTTGATGGCCGCTTCCTTATCCATGTCATACGTAGCACAAATCTCCGGATGAGGAATCTGTAAGGCCGCTCCGTGAATCAGGTCTCCCATAATAAGTAAAGTACCAATCTGATAGACAGTATGCCCCGGCGTATGGCCACAAGCATCGCACGTCATGACATCGCCCGGCAAGGTTTCGCCAAAATCAAACAGATGCAAACGGTCTTTATAGGCTTCCATCGTCCTGACGACCTGCGCTTTCTTGTCTTCGGGCATTTTCATCCAACCTTCGTATTCCTTTTTAGAGGCGTATATCTGGGCGTTCGGGAAAACCACGCTGTCATTCTGCAGCATTCCTCCGATATGATCACCATGGAAATGGGTAAGATAAATATATTGAATATCCTCAGGAGAAATACCCAGTTGTTTTAAATGTACCTGCAACTGACTGTTTTCAGCCCCTAATCCCGTATCGAAAAGAATCTGAAGACTGTCTGTCTCTACCAGAAAAGCACTAATTGTAGAAGGGATTCCTGCCTGCAGAGAGAGGCTATCGATAAGCTCCGGCGAAGCGTCCGGAAAAAGAGAAACAGGCATGAGTTTTTCTTCGGCGTTGTCTTGTATCCAGGTAACACTTATGTCGCCTACCTGAACAGTCTTTAATCCATTATCTACTTTCATTACACTTGATTCGGCTGTTTTTTCTTCTCCTTGTTTCCCGTTTCCACCGGCACATCCCGCCAGCAAAAACAAACAAAGACCTAAACCCAGCATACTTTGTTGTACCAATCTTTTCATACTAGTCAGATTTAAAAAGGATTATCTTTTTGTCACGAATGACAGACCACAAAGATAAGATTTCTGCATAAAAAAACAATACATGAGCCTGTTTTTTCAGCATAGGCACCTTACAGATCAATCACGACCATCCCTCCATACGGAGAAATGGCTTCGAATCCCTGCTCCGGCTTAATTGTTCCGGCATATACCTGCGCACTGATAAGTACCCCGCCATGAGCGAAGATAAGTACGTTTTCGTATGCCTGGCCTTTCAGTTCTTCCAGAAAAGAAGAAACCCGTTTCAGCAGATCCATAAACGATTCGCCTCCGGTAGCCGGTACATGCAGATAATCATCATACCACTCCCGCAGACGGGGATCTGATATATCGTCATAACGGCGCATTTCCCACTTTCCACAGTTGATTTCCTTCAAGCGGTCATCACGCTCCGCATCGGCATAACCACAAAAAGCGGCCAGCCGTGTACACCGCGACAACGGACTGGTATATACCCGGTCGAACCGGATTCCCTCGATACGCGACTTACAAACGGCAGCTTCCTCCCTGAAAGTATCTTTCAGAGGTACATCGGTTTGTCCGTAGCAAGTCCCGGACGGAACATCCACGGAAGTATGTCTTATCAAATAAACCTTCATTTTCTTATCCATTTAATCGTACAACAATGGCTGCCATCATCCAGGCTGACAGCTCAGCCAATAAAAACAAGGCACCGCAACAGTCACCGGTATATCCTTTCAACCGGCAGTGGAACAGACGAATCAGCAGGAAAAAGACCATACACGGTCCTGTCAGTATCCATCCGTAAGCCACGGGAAGCAACAGCAGCGGAAGCAAGCCTCCCACCGCAGATACCAGCGTTTCCTTCCAATTGAACCGCACATAGACCACTTTGGCCTTGCTTTCTTCCTCACGGCGGGCATACGGAAGCACACCAATAATGTGACCGCATACAAACTTGGAAAACGGATCGGCACACAACAAAACGACCGGTAGTACCGGAGCCGGCAAGGAAATCAGCGAACCCACTCCAAGCAGATAATACATGATCAATCCGATGACCCCATAACTTCCGATATAGGAATCTTTCATGATACGCAAGATACTTTCCCGGTCACGACCGCCACCAAACCCGTCGAAAAAATCGGCCAGTCCGTCCTCGTGCAACGCACCGGTCAGAAGCAACCGGACAACAAGCGCCCCGATTACAGCCACCGGCACAGAAAACAGATGTAACAGCAGCCAGCAGGCCAAAGCCATCATGCCTCCCGTAAGCCATCCGCTAAAACTCCAGTAAGCCACCACATGTTTGAAACATTCCTGAGGAACCGTCTTCAACCGCCAGAAGGGAAGACGTGTAAAAAACATCAGAGCAGCCAGTATGTTATTGAGCATAGCGTCAGAAATATTTCGTAATGGAAGCATGACCGAAGGTATCCATCTCATTCATCATACGGACGGCCGAATCAAGAATCGGATATGCACATACGGCACCGCTTCCCTCTCCCAGACGGAGTCCAAGATTCAACAACGGACGGGCATGCAGGTAGTCAAGTACCAGCTTATGTCCGCTCTCGTCTCCCTGATGTCCGAAAACGGCATATTGAAGTACCAGAGGATTCAGTTTCGAGGCTGCCAGCAGGCAATTGGTCATGATAAATCCGTCTACCAGAATCACCATCTGTGACTCCGCTGCACGAAGCATGCCTCCCACAGCCATCACCATCTCATATCCTCCAAACTGGCACATGACTTCTACCGGAGACAGCGTGCCCTTCACACGTTCCAACGACCGGCGAAGTACTTCATACTTATGGGTAATCTGATCGCCTTTCAGACCGCTTCCTGCCCCTACACATTGATCCAGCGGAATACCCGTCAGACAAGTCATCCACAACGACGAGGCAGATGTATTGCCGATACCCATTTCACCAAAACTAACCACGTTACATCCATGGGTATGCGCCATATCCACACACTTGGCCCCCCGTTCCAGACACAAACTAAATTCCTCTTCCGTCATGGCTGCCTCATGAAGAAAATTCCGGGTTCCACCACGTACCTTCATATCGACAATACCTTTTCCCGCAAGCAAATCATAATCCACTCCCGAATCGACAATCATCAGTTGAAATCCGTGCTGCCGGCAGAGATAATTAATACCCGCTCCCCCATGCAGGAAATTGCTGATCTGCTGCCAGGTAATTTCCTTGGGTGAGGCACTGACTTTTTCCTCCACAATACCATGATCGGCTGCGAACAAGATATTGTAAGGACGGTTCAGATGTGGAAACAGCGTATGCTGAATCATACATACCTGCAAGGCCAGTTCTTCCAGACGTCCCAACGAACCTTTGGGCTTTGTCAGGTCATCTATCTTCTGGAGTACCGTCTGACGAAACTCCGGATTATTTAAATCAAGTATCTGAAATGTATTCATATATTAAACTTATGGGAAAACTTCTTCCCGAATATCTTTTTACAACAGAAATATTTTCATGCTACTGGAAAGAAGGATACCAGCTTCCAGCCTCAAAACGCTCTACAATATCGGATAAATCGGACGGAAGCCGTTTCAGGCATTCTGATACAAATACCTCGGGCATTGACCGACCGGCAGCGACAATAGCACCAGCCATACACGCAAGCGTATCTGCATCTCCACCCAACGAAACTGCCCGACGGATAATATCTTCCAGAGAACCTCCTTCGAGAAAGGAAATGATAGCTTCGGGTACACTTCCCTGACAGGAAACATCGAAACCGTAAGCGGGACGGATACTGTCCGTCGTACGGTTTAGATCATACCCGAACGTATGAGTTATGTACGACTTTATTTCGGAAGCCGTAGCCTGGTGAGCGTGTAAAAACACGCAGGCCGCTATTGCCTGGGCCCCCTTGATCCCCTCGGGGTGATCATGAGAAACCGCCGCCGAAATCTCAGCCAGTCGCAAGGTTTCTTCCAGCGTACAGGCATACAATCCTACCGGACTGACCCGCATAGCCGAACCGTTGCCCCAGCTCTGATACGGTTGTGGATGGTCCGTTATCAGCCAGCGGCGGAACGTTCCGCCATAACCCGCATAGGGATATTTTCTCCCCAGATACTGCATACAGGCTACCAGTCCTTCGGACGAATGCGCTTCATCGTCCATCAGCCATTGAGCCACTGCCAATGTCATGACAGTATCATCCGTAAAACGGGAGTCCGCACTGAAAAACGGAAAATCAGTAGTCTTAATACGATGGTGCTCATAGACCGAGCCTACCATATCACCTAAAATAGCTCCTAACATATCGGTATTTCTTTTACGGAAAATTTATCCAACTACAAAGAAACAAAAAATTTTGGCTCCAACAGGAGTTACCCTTCTTTTTTACGGGGAAAAGAAATTTCTCCAAAAACAAACAGACTTTTTTTGTACATTTGCTGCAATATGGAACAACAACAAACTGCAATCAAGGAACGGGAGCACGTAGATTTGCGTGAGCCCCGCCGATACAAAGTGATTATCTACAACGATGACTTCACTACCATGGAATTCGTTGTGAGAATACTTACGACGGTTTTCTTTAAATCGCCGGCCGAAGCCGAAGCGCTGATGCTGCAAGTTCACCGGAGCCAGTCTGCCGTAGTAGGAATCTATACTTACGACATCGCTACATCGAAAGTACAGAAAGCTACCCGTATGGCCCGTGAAGAAGGATTTCCCTTACGATTGACTGTAGAACCTGAAGAGAACTAACACTGAAAAACGTATGAGTACCCCAAGTACCCCTTTTGTAAACGAAGCTTTCAATGTGGCACAGAGAAAAGCCACACAAGAACGGCACGAATTCTTGCTGCCGGAACACTTGTTATATGCCTTGCTGGAACAAGATCCCTTTCTGAATGCACTCGAATCATTCGAAGGCGACATCGAGCAGATGCAGCAAAAGCTGGAAAAGTTTTTCCAGGAAGAAGTAGAAAAAGTTCCCGAAGGAACCACTTATCAGCTGGAACTCTCCAATCAGTTGAACGACATTATCCACCAGGCCTACCTGCATGTAGAGTATTCCAGTGCCGAACAACTGGACGTTCCGCACCTGATACAAGGACTGCTGGAACAAAAAGAATCATGGGCTGCCCACTTGCTGAAGGAACAGATCGGCGACGAAGAGGCCAACTTCATGCAAGAACTGATTACGGCATATAGCACCTATAGCGATACCTGGACCAACGATGAATCGGGAAATAACCGCAAACAGGAAGCCTGGCGAAACTATGTTACCTGCCTGAACGAGTGTCTGAACGAACATAACCCGCTGATAGGCCGTGAAGCCGAACTGGAACGTACCATTCAGGTACTGTGCCGCAAAGAGAAAAACAACCCGCTGCATGTAGGAGAATCGGGCGTAGGAAAAACTTCACTCGCTTACGGACTGGCTGCACGCATCGAAAGCGGAAACGTGCCCGAACGTCTGCAACATGCACGGATTTATGAACTCGATCTGGGCGGCCTGCTGGCGGGAACCCAGTTCAGAGGTGATTTCGAAAAACGCCTGAAAATGATTATGGAAGGTATCCGTAAGGAAGGGAACGCCATTGTCTACATCGACGAAATACATAACCTGGTAGGAACCGGACGTACCGGAGACAGTTCCATGGATGCTTCAAACATGCTGAAACCCTACCTGGAAGGTGGTGAGATCCGCTTTATCGGTTCTACGACATACGATGAATACAACCGGTATTTTGCCCGCAGCAAAGGAATGGTACGGCGCTTCCAGCAAATTGACATTCTGGAGCCAGGCATCGAAGAAACCATCCGTATCATTCAAGGGCTGAAAGAAAAATACGAACAATTCCATCACGTTATTTACGACGATGATGTCATCCCGTATGCCGTAAAAGCCAGTGCACGTTACATCAGTGACCGTTTCCTGCCCGATAAGGCCATCGATCTGATAGACGAGGCCGGAGCATACCGGGAAATCCATCCGTCTGATACACCCGAACAGCGAGTCGACAAAAAACTGGTAACTGACGTACTGGCCCGGATCTGCAAAGTAGATGCCTTGTCAATGAAAGAAGACGACAATGCAGCACTGGCTACCCTGCAGGAACGTATCGAAAGTCAGATATACGGACAAAAGGAAGCTGTCCGCCAGGTGGTAGAAGCAGTACAACTGGCCAAGGCAGGACTGCTGGATGAAAATAAGCCGTTGGCCAGTCTGTTGTTTGTCGGCCCCACCGGCGTAGGAAAAACCGAAGTAGCTAAAGTTCTGGCTACTGAATTGGGCATTCCCCTTGTCCGCTTCGACATGAGCGAATATACCGAAAAACATACCGTAGCCAAACTGATTGGTTCGCCAGCCGGCTATGTAGGCTACGAAGACGGGGGCCTGCTGACCGATGCTATTCGGAAATCACCGTATTGTGTCCTACTGCTGGATGAAATAGAAAAAGCACATCCGGATATTTTCAACATCCTGTTACAAGTCATGGACTATGCGGTTCTGACAGACAACAAAGGACGTAAAGCCGACTGCCGGCACATCATCCTGATCATGACTTCGAATGCCGGGGCTCAGTATGCACGCCAGGCTTCTGTTGGTTTTACGAGCCAGATCAGTACAGGAGAAACCATGCTGCAACAAGTCAAGAAAACCTTCAAGCCGGAATTCATCAACCGCCTTTCGGCAACGGTTATCTTCCACGACATGGACCTGGCTATGGCCGGTCTGATACTGGATAAAAAACTAAGAGAGCTGAACAGTAAACTGGAAGCACGTCATGTCCGAATGACACTGAGTACCGAAGCACGCGAATGGTTACTGAAAAAGGGATACACCATCGAATACGGTGCCCGGGAAATGGATCGTGTCATCGCCTCATACCTGAAGCCGCTCTTTATGAAGGAAATTCTGTTCGGAAACCTGAAAGAAGGTGGAAGTGTTCAGGTAGTACTTCAGGAAAACAAACTCGCCTTACAACCAGAACAACCCATCTAAAAAACGACACCATGGTATTTCTATTGACAGAAGAACTTGCGTTTCCAGATCCACACAACGGCGACCCGGACGGGTTGCTGGCTGTAGGCGGCGACTTATCAGTCGATCGCCTGTTACTGGCTTATTCCAACGGCATATTTCCTTGGTATGCCTTCCGGCAGGGAACCATTGAGTGGTGGTGCCCGCTCCAAAGATTTGTAATCTTCCCCTCCGAAATCCACATCTCTCATTCCATGCGTACCCTGATGAACAAGAACCGCTATGAAATAACTTTCAACAATGCATTCGACGAGGTAATCAGAGCTTGTGGAGAGCTACGCATGAAAGAAGAAGGTGCCTGGTTGGGAGAAGATATGATACAAGCTTATACCGCCTTACACGAACAAGGATTCGCCGCAAGTGTAGAAGTTTGGGAAGGTCCATCGCTTGTAGGAGGACTATACGGAGTTACACTGGGACGATGCTTCTTCGGCGAGAGCATGTTTTCACGGGTTCCCAGTGCCTCAAAACTTGCCCTGATTCATTTGGCACAATTCTTTGAAGAACATGGAGGGGCCTTGATCGATTGCCAGTTCGAAACACCTCATCTCAAATCAATGGGAGGACGATTCATCTCATACGAAACATATATGGAATATGTACGATCCTACTAAGAAGAGAGATTCATACACTTGAAATTTTACTTCTATATGCCCCCAACCTACTCCCCAAACAATACAGAAAGAAAACAAAAAAATCCCCGGCACCAAGAAAGGAACCGGGGATGCAAGACGGCGACTACCTACTCTCCCACTTGCGCAGTAC
>ENA-ORSF01000112-ORSF01000112.1-human-gut-metagenome-genome-assembly--contig:-NODE-112-length-37117-cov-10.2822_pt1 | contig 37117 bp, 25 predicted proteins | sample MGYA00242188_ERZ509155 | MGnify/ENA primary metagenome ERZ509155 (study PRJEB26280, sample SAMEA2338656) | human gut metagenome | biome: human gut; feature: human-associated habitat; material: faeces...
AGAACGGATTACAGGAATGCATATTGAAATAGGCAATGCATGTGTTCCATAGAAGACCAAATTCAAGCCTAAAAAAGCAGATAACAATAATAAATGTCTCATAGTAAAGAAATAAAAAATGAGCGTAATAAGACTTCCATCCTATTACGCTCAGCTAAAAAGTTAATTAATCTTCATAAGGAAGTCCATCCAGTTGTGGGCATTTATTCAACTCATAACGAGGTACAGGCATCCAATACATCTCTTCCTTGAAATTACGTTGTTGCAGGATTGTTGTATTATGAGAATACAGCAACGAGCCGTCTCCCAGTTTATAAATTTTCATGGCAGTCGGACAATTCTCAGGAGCATAAGCTTCTTCCATCTTCTTCCATCTGCGCAAATCAAAGAAGCGCTGTCCTTCAAACATCAGTTCCACCGTTCTTTCCTGTTCATACTTTTCACGAATATTACTTACATCAGTCAATGCCGGCAACAATGCACGGGTACGAGTCTTATTGATATAAGACAGAGCTACCTCATCATTGCCCAGTTCTATCTGACATTCAGCGTAATTTAAGTAGAATTCAGCCAAACGGAAGAAAATCCATGGCGTATTATCCATTACGGTTTCATCCCACTGATTATAATTTGGGTTCATGAACTTACGCAGATAATATCCTGTCTGAGTGGCATTCCAGTATTCTCCACTCGTATAAGTAGGAGACTGTTCTCCTGAAGTAACCCCTTCAGCACCGGATTCATAAATCTGGATCGGATGGTTATCTTCACCATATCCCCACAATGCGCCATCATAAAGGATATTTGCATAAAAACGCATCTCACGATTTTCCCATGGAGAATCCTTTGTAGCCATAACAGACTCATCTTTATAAACGATATTACCTGTAGCCGGATCTACACTTGGAACCTGAATGCTATAATTAGTCAGATTCTTCATTTCAAAATCTGAGCCATCCTTGGTTTGGTACATATTCACTATATTATACGTAGGCAGCCATACCCCCCATCCATTATAGCCATTATAAGCTCCCGGAGGCGCTGACATCGGATAGCTCTGAGAATAGGCTCCTCCACCTACCGTGTTATATAACTTTTCAAATATAATCTCAGGATTCTCCGGATCACAGAACAACGCTGCATATTCTTCATAGTTATTTACCTGCGGAAGAGAATATACTCCCTGATCAGCCAAATCAATTACGGCTTTCTGTGCATCCGCAGCTTCTTGCCATCTTTCTCTTGAAGGTGTACCAAACAATGGACTTGCTTTATAAAGCAATGTACGTGCTTTCACAGCCAAGGCTGCTCCCTTTGTTGCCCGACCAAAATCTGTACTGCTGTAACTAAGAGGCAAAATAGCAGCAGCACGATCACAATCTGCGACAATAGAATCTGCCACTTCATCCATATCAGCTCTTGTTTCTGTCCACTCAGAATCAATGTCACAAGTATGATAAATCAATGGCACACGTCCATATAATGAATACAATTGATGATAATAGAATGCACGCAGAAAATATCCCTGTCCCTTAATCTCCTCCTTACGAGTCGTATCATCTTCTGAAGCAGCGGGAACTTCATCCACTCTTTCCAATAACTGATTTACATTCTTTATAGCAGTATAATAAAAATACCACGTATTACCTCTCGCATCAGAATATCCCACATTATAATTATCACACGAAACATTCCCTAAAGTATAAACTTCAGTCGCATATCCCGTACGATGATATAATTCATCTGTATAGCTACAGAAAGGAACTCCATTCTGGTTCTCACCTTCCACCCAGCTATAGCAATTATTCAAGAAAGCCTCTGCATAATCCAGATTTCCCCACACAGCCGCATCTGTCAGCTGATTATGTGGTTCCACATCCAGGAAATCAGAACATGCTGCCATTCCTACTCCTAACAGAGCACAAAATGCATTTTTATATATATTCTTCATCTTATCCTACATTAATATATTAGAAAGTCACATTCAAGCCAAATGTCCATGCACGCTGAATAGGATAACCCTTTATTCCTGATGTCATTTCCGGATCAAAGATATCCACTCCATCAATAGTAAACAGATTATTACCATTTGCATACACACGAAGATTTTCTATACCCAACTTGGTTGTCCACGCACTAGGGAAAGTATAACCAATCTCCAATGATTTCAAACGTACAAACGATGCATCCCGAAGCCACCAGGTAGAAGACTGTGAGTTACGTCCATCCACCTGAGATTCTTTCATGAATGCCCGCGGCCATTTAGCTGCTAAATTCTGTTCAGCTGTATTCGAATCACTCCAGCGGCCTTCATAAAAATCGGTTGCCATATTCATGGTAGGCTGAACCAGTATTTCCACATCTGCCTGTCCCTGGAAGAATGCGTTTACATCAAAACCTTTCCATGAGCCATTCAACGTCAATCCAAAGATCCATTTCGGAGTAGCAGACTTATCTCTACGTACAGCGTCATCCCAGGTAATATTTCCATCATTATTGGTATCCTGATAGATCAAGTCTCCAACCTTGGTACCTGCCAGATGCGGAGTGGCATCAATTTCAGCCTGTGACTGATAAATACCTAAGGCCTGATAATATATACCTCCATCAATAGGATGTCCGGTCTGACGTTGCCATTCAGGAGTATCAATCGCTTCATCCATGTAAACCACTTCATTCTTTGCATAAGTCACATTTCCAGTTACACCCCAATCAAAATCTCCGGCATTATCACGGTAAGTAGCAATAACTTCGAAACCATGATTCTTTACCTTACCCAAATTCTCTGATGGAAGTGACAATCCTGAATAAGTAGGAATGGAAGCATTACGTGTAATCAAAATATCACTACGACGTGACTGGAAATAATCAAAATCCAATCCAAACTTACCACCCAGGAATTGAGAAGAGAATCCTACATTCCAGGTCTTCGCTGTTTCCCATGTAACCAAAGGATTCGCAGTAACAGTTTCATAGACACCTTGTGCAAATACAGGATCCTTGCCAAATGTATAACCTGCATTTGTAAAACCATACATGGAGAGATACTGATAAGCAGAAATATTATCATTACCCATCATACCCCATGAACCTTTCAGTTTAAAGAAACTGACCACATTCTTCAAAGGCTCAAAGAACTTTTCCTCAGACATTACCCAGCCGGCAGAAAATCCCGGGAACAAGCCCCAACGATGTCCGGGGGCAAAATTCATGGAACCATCATAACGCAAGGTAAATTCGGCAAGATACTTGTCCTTATAACCATAGTTGATACGCCCGAACCAGTTCTGACGAGCTGTCTCATTCGAACTTCCGGCATTGCTCTGATCATCCTTATCGGTACTTCCGTAATCCAGATCAGGCAACGCAGAAGATATATAATTCGTACGATAACCATACAAATAATTGTAATTATACTTACATTGTTCGTATGCTACGAAAGCATCTACCTTATGTACATCATTAAATGTACGATTATATCCGATACGAGCATTCAAAGTTATTGTACTGCTATTGCTTGACCACGAACCGGAACTGATGGCTCCAGTCGCATCCCGGTGATTAATATATTCACCCGTAGCCGCATCATAAGAATAAATGTCATAAGGAGTATTTTGGGTCTTTCCATTATCGAATGTATAGTCCAATGCAGCATATCCTTCCAAATACAATCCGGAAGTCAGTGCATCCAGATCTATACGCAGTCTTGGTTTCAGATTCAATGTATTATTCGTGGTTTTATCCGTTCCTGGCAGGTCAGAAACCATTAACACCGCATTGTTCGTAATACCATCGTGACCAATTCTCAACATACCATTCGGATAATATGGCGCTGCCATAGGACTTGTGGTCAAGAAATATCCAAACAAATCTTCCGTCGAATATACGCCTCTATTATTGACTGTCTGGCGTCCCAGAATATCCATACTAAACTTGATCGCTTTTGTAATCTTCGTATCCAGATTAGTAGTAAACTGGTACTGATTATAATTCTGCGGACTATTCTTGTAGATTACATCCTGATACAGATACTGGGCTGACGTATAGAATGAGAAGCGATCATTACCTCCACTAATAGACAAGCTGTGTTCGGTGTTAGTTGCCCAGTCTTTAGCAACAGCATTCCACCAATTAGTATTAGGATAATTTATCTGGTCACTACCATCCAGAATTTTGGCAAGAGCAGTCTCCGGGTAAGTCAATGAATTCCCCTGTGCTGCATCAAATTCATTTACATAAGTAGCATATTGATAGGCATCCAGCATCTGAGGAATACGAGTAGGCTGGGAAATTGAAACGTTGCCGCTATAATTCACCTTTACCTTACCTTCCTTACCACGTTTCGTAGTCACAAGAATAACTCCATTGGCTGCGCGCGCTCCATAAATTGCAGCAGAAGCATCCTTCAATACAGAAATAGATTCTATATCTTCCGCATTCAAACGACCAAAAGAACGGTCCGCAATTCCATCAACCACAATCAACGGAGCTGTACTTCCTAAAGTACCTTTACCACGAATCAGAATTTCAGCATCATCAGCTCCCGGCTCACCACTTCGCGTGTTCGCAATGACACCCGCCGTCTTACCTGCAAGGGTATTCGTCAGATTGGCTGTAGAAATCTTCTTTAAATCATCTCCGCCAATAGAAGAAACTGATCCTGTCAAAGTAGCCTTTTTCTGTGTTCCATAACCTACTACCACAACTTCATCCATCAATTCTGTATCTTCCTTTAAGGTTATCTGACCTCCTGCCTTTATTTGAGATCCAGAAATTTCAATGGACTTATAGCCAATATAACTAACTACTATTACACTATTGGCCGAAACTTTCAAACTAAAGTTTCCGTCAAAATCAGTAATCGTACCATTGGTAGTACCTTTCTCCATCACATTCGCACCAATAATAGGTTCGCCTTTTGAATCTACCACCTTACCCGAGATCGCCTTCTGCTGCAAAACCTCCTGAGCAACCGGCGATCCACTAGCCTCCGCATAAGTTGCCACAGGCAGACAACCGGCAGAGAGCACCACACATGCCGACACTTTCACAAATGCGCGACTAAACAACATGCGATTTAAATGTGTATTCATCTTGCTTATATTTAAAGGTTTATAATCACTCTACTTTCCATTCTATAATACCTCCCGAGGCCCCTTTCTGAAGCTGTGCGGAGATTTTCAATCCGGTAGTCTTGACCGGCTTGAAGCTGACTACGTTATATTTGTCTTTTTCTACACCATATTGGTCACTGGTTTCTACTTCTTTCCAGGAATTTCCATTCTTGTAATAGAGCTTCCAACTTTGCGGTACCCGGAAATTGCCGTCGTAATGATCGAAATCAAGCCAGTATACTTCTACCTTCGATACGGTATACGGCTGATCGAACTCGTAAGCCAGAGATTCAAGCGTTCCGTCTTTCAACCACCAGTAGAAATAAGGTTTGGAAGTATCGGATGAACGTTTCGGTTCCCACTGGTCGTTCACGCCCCATGCGTATGACATCACGGCTGCCGATTCAGGCGCATCTTTCTGGATAGCAGCCTGGATGGTAAAGGTCTTTGCTTTGGAAGCGATGGTCGGTTCCGGTGTCGGAGTAGCATATTCCTTGGTTTCCGGAATCCAGACTTCCATCTGATCGGAACCACGGTTATCCCAGGTAGAATAAGGAATGGCCTTGAACGGTACATCTTTCACACTACCATCCTTACCCAATTCCTTGGCCGTACCACTCAGTACCATCACACCCTTCAGCAAATCGGCATGGTAGGTAGCCTCTATCGGGGTCCCTTCCGGAATAAATTTGTTGAAGACCGTACTGTCGGCCTGATCCTTGCCTTCCAGACAGAACATGATCGGACCACGTTCAAGGGCCACCATACCACGGTCCACTTCCACTTTATCATTAGCCTTGATACGGCGGACATCCATCGGCATTTCCAGTTCGATGACATCACCCGGTTTCCATGTACGTACAAGGGTTTCGTATCCGTCGCCCTCAGCACCGCGTACAGCCTTGCCGTTGACTTTCAAGGTATATTTCTTGGCCGCATCAGTATAGGCATACAGGTCAGAGGCCACCGGCGCTGTCTTCAGCCAGCTCGGGATGCGAAGACGGATTGCAAAGTTGCTTTCCTTTTCCGGAGTAACCTTGATAGAAACCTTACCGTTCCACGGATAATCGGTCGTCTGTTCAAGAGTCACCTTGTTGTCGGCTGTCTGCATTTCAGCTTTTCCCTGGATATAAAGGTTTACATAAATATCGTTCTGCTGGATAGCGTATACATAATTGGAGACAGAAGCCATGAAACGGGTTACATTACCCGGACAGCAGGCACAACCGAACCACGGCTGACGGTCGTGCTCGCCCATGGATTCCAGCGGATTGTCGTAGAAGAACTTATCGCCACTCAGGGAAACACCTGAAATGACACCGTTGTACAAGGCACGTTCCAGCACATCCATGTATTTGGATTCTCCCGTAGCCAGGAACATGCGGTAATTCCAGTACACATTGGCGATGGCCGCACAGGTCTCGCAATAGGCGGTATGGTTCTGCAGTTCATAGTTCGGGCCGAAACCTTCTCCCTGTGCCCGTGAACCCATACCACCGGTGATATACAGCTTCTTGCTCACCAGATTGTCCCACAGACGGGTCAGGGCATGGGAATAAGCCGTATCGTTGGTCAGAGCCGCCACATCGGCTACGCCCGAATAAAGATAGCCTGCACGTACCGCATGACCTACAATTTCATCCTGCTGAAGAATTGGTTTGTGGTCCTGACTGTATTCACTCAGTTTATGTCCATCGGTACCGCGACCGGTTTCTTCCACGAAATATTTCGCCATGTTGAGGTATTTCTCATCGCCGGTCACCTTGTATAACTTACACAAGGCCATTTCGATGATGGGATGACCGGAAGGCACGTGTTTCTGCCCCTCGCCCGGACCGAAAACCTTGCAGACCAGATCGGCATTCTTGATGGCCACATCAAGAAAAGTACGCTTACCGGTAGCCCGATAATGAGCAATGGCAGCCTCGTACATGTGACCGCTGTTATACAATTCGTGGCTGTTCAGCTTTTCCCATTTGGAACGTCCCCACCAGCCGGAAAGCCGGTAGCACTTGTTGGTTACGCAGGTAGTCAGATACCCGTCCGGTTCCTGTGCGGCGGCAATAATGGTGATCACGCTGTCGAGGTAATGGTCCAGGTTGGGATCGTATTTCACCGCCAGTGAATAAGAGGCTCCTTCTATTACCTTATAGGGGTCTGTATCGTCAAACGAAAAATCGCCCCGATGTTCTCCCTTTTTCAAACCGCCCGCAATGGCGAAATTGTCGAAGCGGCCGTTCTTCTCGCATTCCTTAAAAGCAGAAGGAATGGAAACAGTACGATTGGTCTCGATACGAGGTGACCAGAAGCCATCATTAATATGTACTTGCGTGAAAGGTACCTCCTGAATTGGAGCGTCCGGTTGCTGATAAGTCGGTTCACTGCAAGAGAATGTCCCCCACACCGCAAGTCCGCTCATCAAAAAGAGAAGTCTGCTTTTCATATTGGTATAAATTTTTTTGGTTTCTTATTTTCAGCAAATGTATTAATTAAAGAAAAAAAAGAATAAAAAGATAGTCTATACTCCTATGAAAATTGTCGGATCCGGCGCTGTTGTCAGACAATCATTAAACCATTACATATCAATGAATTGAATTATAATTATAGACTTTTTTTGCATCGATTTAGACAAAAATCCCATTCGTTCAGGCCTAAATATCCTTAACCTGGTGTCGGCCTGCTCTTTCTACCCAATCCCAGCAACCGGCCGTCAAGCTCACTTGTCAACCGTCAATTACACTTTTATATGCCTTTAAATAAAAAGGTAAATTTTAAATGCTGATTTCCAGATATTTATAATTTTCCGTGCTATTTTCCAGCCGAAATTAACAGCTTTTTTCAAACTTTTTAAGCAACTTTGTAAAAACGTATAACAAATCAATATGAGAACACTTGTCTGCCTGATCATTCTATTACTGACCGTACAAGCGGGAAATGCCATACTGCCCAACAAGTTTCATTTCCGCCATTACAACATAGAAAACGGAATCTCTTCCAATGGGATATCATCCATCATCCAGGATCGCAAAGGATACATCTGGATTGGAACCGACAACGGAATCAGCCGGTTCGACGGTACGCAGTTCGTATTCTACCAGAAAAAAAATCCACGCTATCAGAACCTGCAGGGAAACAGTATCAATACCATCTGCGAAATCAACGACAAGGAAATCTGGATAGGAACAGAAAACGGAGTCTATATCTACAATCAGGAAGAAGACAAATTCACACCATTCAACATAGAAACCGAAGAGGGGGTGTCCATCAGCTCGTGGGTAAACCACATGATCTATGACAAGGACAAGAATATCTGGATTGCTACCCGCAAGCAGGAAGTCTTTCAGTACAACACACAATCCGGAAAGCTGACACAATTCGATATTCCACAAGGCGACGGCATCATCCTTTTCATGCTAAACGACAAACAGAACAATATCTGGGCTACCGGATTAAGCAATTTATACCGCCTGAACAAAGTCACCAATAAATTTGAGATTTTCCGGATTGAAGGAGAAGACAGAGGCATTCATTCAATGGCACTTTGGGAAGATGCCTCACAGAATCTCTGGATAGGAACCTGGGAAGAAGGAATCTGGAAACTCAATCCCAATACGCGGCAAGTAGAGAAATTCAGGAATTCAGGAAAAGATAAAATATCTCACATCCATTCCATCATCGAATACTCTCCCGAAATCCTCTTTATCGGATCGGACGACGGACTGACCATCTTCAACCAGACAACTCAGGAAAGCAAACTCTACAGCTGTTACGGAGAGACAAACACATCCCTGTCCGACAAATTTATCTATCCGATGCTGAAAGACCGGGAAGGAGGAATATGGATCGGTACCTACTACAACGGAGTAAATTACCTTCCTCCCTATAGCGGACAGTTCAAAGGCTATTCCGCATCGGAAGACTACACCTATTTCCAAAGCAAAATCATCAGCCGGTTCCTCGAGGACGAACAAGGAAATGTATGGATTGCCTCCGACGACGGCGGACTGAGCTGCTTTGTGCCGTCAACGGAACAATTTGTCGATTTTCCCGGAAGAGAAAAGGTACGTACCAGCAACCAGCATGCGCTTTGCATGGTGGGACATGAATTATGGATAGGAACCTACAGCAACGGCATCCAGGTATTGAACACACAGAACGGACAGGTCAGGAACTACAACACAAACAACGGTCTGGACGTATCGAGTATCTATGCGTTTCTGAAAGACAGCCGGGGACGTATCTGGACCGGTTCCATGAGTGGTGTCTGTCTGTATAACCCACAAACAGACCGGTTTACAACCATCAAAAACCTCGATGCGCTCATCATTGAAATGCAGGAGGACGCCAAAGGAAACATCTGGATAGCCACACAAGGAAGGGGTATATTCAAATACATTCCGGAGAAAGATGTATGGAAAAAATACGAAAAAGCGCAAGGACTCAACTGTTCCTACATCAACCATTTATGCATCAACCGCGAAAATGAATTGTGGGTTGCTACCAGCGAGGGACTGTACCGGTACAATGCGGAGCAAGATACCTTCGTTCATCAGCCTCTCAAAATAAACAATGAAAGCATCAGCGCTATTCTGGAAGGAGAAAACAGCCTGTGGCTGACCACTGCCAAAGGACTGGTAAAATACACACCGGAAACAGGCGACATACAGATTTTTACGAAAAGCGACGGACTGCAAAGCGAAGCCTTCGTCATGGCTTCCGGCCTGAAGACGCGTAACGGGGAATTTTTCATTGGCAGTATCAACGGATTCAATACCTTCTATCCGCACCTGCTGAAACTGAATACCCAAAAGCCACAGATAGTCATCACCGGACTGGAAATTTTCAACCACCGGATAGCTACAGACCCTGACGGCATTCTACCCGCTCCCATCGACCGGCTGAAAGAAATCCACCTGAGTTACAAAGACAATGTCATCACACTCAACTATGCGGCCCTAAGCTACTGCACTCCTGAAAAAAACCAATATGCCTATAAACTGGAAGGATTCGACAAGGAATGGAACTACGTGGGTTCACAACACAGTACAACCTACACCAACCTGCCGGCAGGCACCTATACTTTCCGGGTCAAAGCGTCCAACAACGACCTGATCTGGAGCGACCGGGAAGCAACGCTGAGAATCATCATACATCCGCCTTTTTATCAGACACTACCCTTCAAAATAGGATACGTCATTCTGTTTTTCTGCCTCATCGGCCTTGTATTCCGGTACCTGATCGGAAAAAGTGAAAAGAAACATGCCAAACAGATCAAACAGATCCAGCAAAACCAGGAAAAAGAAGTACACGAAGCCAAAATCAACTTCTTTACCATGATAGCCCACGAAATCCGCACACCGGTATCACTGATCATCGGCCCGCTGGAGAAAATCATGCAGGCACCCATCAGCCTGCCCGAAAATGTACGGAACGACCTGGAAATCATCGACCGGAACAGCCAGCGTCTGCTGTATCTGGTAAACCAGCTGCTCGATTTCCGGAAAGTGGAGCAGAACGAAATGAGAATGTCCTTCAGTACACAGTCCATCAAGCCGCTGATGAAAGCGGTATGCGAACGCTTTCAACCCTCGTTCAAGCAAAAAGGCATTACACTGACGGTCAATTATCCGGATGATTCCTTCCAGGCCGACCTGGATAAGGAAGCCATTACCAAGGTACTGAGCAACCTGCTGACCAATGCCAACAAATATACCAAAGACCAGATTCAGGTCAGCTTCTCCGAACAACCTTCCCAACAGACATTTACCATTCAGGTAGCCGACAATGGAAGAGGAATGAGCCAGGATGAACAGAAAAAAATATTCAAGCCGTTCTATCAGGGAGCAGAGAACAAACCGGGAACCGGTATCGGACTCAGCATTGTAAAAGGCATCGTAGAGGCACACCACGGAATCATAGAAGTTTCCTCACAACCCATGATGGGAGCTACCTTCACCGTCATACTGCCCGTACACCAGCAGCATGTGGTGAAACAGGCCGACACGGCCCTGCTGCCGGAAGACATCCTGCCGGAAGAAACCGTACTGCCTAATCACAAAAACGAGCAGCAGGTAATGCTGATTGTAGACGACAACGAGGACATGACTCATTTCCTGTCGGACAACTTCAAGAGTACCTATACCCTGTTGACAGCCACCGACGGCGCCGAAGCCCTGGAGATTCTGAAAGATCATGAGGCATCCATCATCATCAGTGACTGGATGATGCCAAACATGAATGGTATAGAACTGTGCAAGGCTGTACGGGCCAACCAACTGACCAGCCACATTCCATTCATCCTGCTGACTGCCAAAACAGATACACACTCCAAAATAGAAGGCATGAACTGTGGCGCAGACGTATATGTAGAAAAACCATTTTCCCTGCAATACCTGGAGGCCTGCATCAAGAACCTGCTGGAACTGAGAAACCAGCTACGGAGAAAATTCTCACAAATGCCGACCATCCCGATCAATACCATCGCCGAAAACAAGGCAGACGCGACTTTCCTCGACAAGATGAACCGGATTATCGAAGAAAACTTTGCCAATCCGGAACTGTCGGTCGATTTCCTGGCCGAAAAACTCTGCATCAGCCGCTCGGGCCTGTTTGCCAAAATAAAAGGACTGGCCAACATCACCCCGAACGAAATGATCCAGCTGGTCCGGCTCAAGAAGGCAGCCAGCCTGCTGCTGGAAAACAAATACCGTATCAACGAAGTCAGCTACATGGTAGGATTCAACAATCCTTCCTACTTCAGCAAGTGTTTCCAGAAGCAGTTCGGTATCAAACCGGGTGAATTCGTAGCCGCACATACCGATCAGAAGCCATCGGCAGAAGCCCCAGATACGCCCCAGCCTTCGGCCTGACCTCATGGCAAAAGTACGGCGTAAAAAAACGTCCTCACGTTTGAAGTAAAACACGAAGATGTTTTCTATCAAACGTGAGGACGTTTTAACATAAACGAACAGACGATATTGAGGTCCTCGCCTGCATCACTCTCTATCGGAACAGTTTCTCCAGATCTTCTTCCTTTAATACCGTCAAGACAACCTTTCCATCGGGTGTATAGTTAGGCGTATCTACCGCAAAAAGTCCGTCTACCAGACTGTTCATCTCTTCGTTGGTCAAAACCTGACCGGGAACAATGGCAGCTGCCTTTGCCAGCGAAAGGGCCAGCATGCTCTGTACCTCTTCCTTCACCTTACAACCTTTCTCCAGTGCTGTCTGTACCATGTTCGTAACCAGTGTCTCCGGATTCAGGCCTTCGATACCCTCGGGTACCCCGTTAATGGCATACGTACCTCCTCCCAGACTGCTCAGATCGAAGCCCAGATCGTTCAGGTCACTCATGATTTCTTCCAGTACCGGAACTTCGGCCGGAGAAAAATGTACCATATCCGGGAACAGCATCCGCTGTGAAACATGCTGATGCTTCTCCAACTGACGCATGTATTGCTCATACAGGATGCGGGTATGTGCCCGCTGCTGGTCAATGATCATCAATCCTGACTTGACGGAAGTCAGAATATAACTTCCCTTGTACTGATAATGCTGGGTTACTTTTTCCTTGACAGCTTCGGAAGGATGTTCGTCGTACAGCGTAGGCTCCTCCTCCGGGACAGGCGGAACAGCCGGTTCCGAGGGAAATGCCCCCTCCGCAAATTCCGGAGATTCTGACGGCCAGGCAGAGGCCTTCGACTTTTTCTCCAGCCCCTGAAACAGCGGCTCCCATTCTGTTGACGGTTTCGGTGTGTAAGAAGAATAAGCCGACGGAGGCACCACCGAAGAAGTATCAAACGGATTGTACGAAGTATCGTAAGACGTTTTGGGCGGTTGTACCACCGAATACGGCGAAGCATCGAACGCCGGAATGTCCGGCATTCCTTCGGTATCGAAATCGATGGAAGGAACAGCGTTAAAGCGTCCCAGCGTCTCCTTTACGGCAGCCGACAGAATCTGCCAGATGGCCTGCTCATTCTCAAACTTTATTTCGGTCTTGGTAGGATGAATATTCACGTCAATATTGGCCGGCTCTACTTCGAAATACAGGAAATAAGAAACCTGCTCACCTACCGGCACCAGGTGTTCGTACGCATCCATTACCGCCTTATGAAAATACGGATGCCGCATGTAACGCCCGTTGACAAAAAAGAACTGGCGTGCACCTTTCTTGCGGGCCGTTTCCGGCTTGCCGATAAAGCCATGTATCTTCACCATGGTAGTATCTATCTCCAGCGACAGCAGGTCCTGATTAAGCTTCCGGCCGAATACTCCCATAATACGCATGCGAAGCTGGGTAGCCGGCAGATTAAGCATTTCCGTATCATTATGACGCAACGTAAACGAAACTTCCGGATTCACCAGGGCAATCCGTTCAAATTCGGCCAGGATATTACTCAGCTCTGTCTGATTCGACTTCAGGAATTTCCGACGTGCCGGAACATTGAAAAACAGATTCTTCACGGCAAAGTTACTTCCTTTCCGGCAAGTCACCGCCTCCTGACTCTCGAGTTTGGAACCGGATATGACAATGCAAGTACCCAGCTCATCGCCTTCCTGGCAGGTCTTCAGCTCCACCTGCGCCACCGCCGCAATGGATGCCAGCGCTTCTCCACGAAATCCCATGGTGTGCAGGGCAAACAAATCGGACGCTTCCCGGATTTTCGAAGTGGCATGACGCTCGAAAGCCAACCGTGCATCCGTTTCCGACATACCTTTTCCGTCGTCGATAACCTGAATACACGTTTTTCCCGCATCGATGACCGATACATCAATGTGATGTGCACCGGCATCGATCGCATTTTCTACCAGTTCCTTGACTACAGAAGCCGGTCGCTGGATTACTTCGCCCGCCGCAATCTGATTGGCTACGGAATCGGGCAACAAACGGATTATATCGCTCATACGTCTACCAATCAAATCGGGTCTAGAACGTGAAACTTCCAGTTATAAGATAATGCAGGATGTACAGAAGTACAGCAATGGCCACAAAAATAGTACCGTAAGCAAGCGGCTTGCGTCCGCTTTCCTTTCTACGCTTCAAGTAAGTAGTACCTTCAATGAACTTTCCACGAATATCCTCCGGCGAAAATTCCTTAGGCGGGAGCATTCCCAGTTCACGTTTGGCAGTATCTTCTATTTTCTGCAATTTCTCCTTGCGCTCGTCTACATAAATATACTCGTGATGATACGCACGTGGCTTTCTCATTGAAAACATTCCCATAATCACTCCTCCTTTTTTCGTGGTTCAAACAAATGCTGGTTAGGCAATTCAATCGGTCCGCGGATATTCTTCTTCAGCTCATCGCCGGCCTTCTTGGCCCTCCACTCAAAAATATCATCTTTATTGAGCGGACGAATATAATCGAACCAGACAAAATTGTCCAGCTTATCTTTTCCTTTCGGGATCTGCGGCAACGGATATAAGGTTCCGTTCGACTGCGGACTCATCACCATGTGATCCAGTTTCTGTTTCTCCAGGTAAATTTCCAGCTTGCTGGTCTCGGAGACATTCATGCCAATCAGCGTACTGTCTGAATCCATCGGATAGTAAACCAGACGTACCGAACCGATAACCTCTACCTTTTTCATTTCGCCATCCGTAAAGAAAGCCTTCATTTCCTTACCGGTCACCTGATTGTATTTGGTAGAATCGACCATCTCAACAGACAGCGCCTGATTGATGATATGCGCCCAGTCTATCGTACTGTCATTCATATATACCAGAATCTTCTCACCCAACAGCTGTTGGTTCTTGTTCCAAACGATAGGATTATCATACAGCGTCAAACAACTGTCCTTGGTAGAAAACACCAGCGAATCGGAAACGCCCTGTACATCGGTACGATAGAAACGGGCCTTATGGAAGGCACGCATTTCCCGGTACATGGAATCCGTATCAAGCTGAAATGTTTTCATCATCAACGTATCGGCATGAAGAAACAGGCTATCGCCCTGGGAATAATCGATGGCCACCGCCTTACGGGTAGCAAAAGCATATTTGGTCTTTTCGTTATAATATCCGTAATCGCCGGTCATCATGTTCTTGTTAATGGTATCGGTCATGACCATGTTGTGAAAAGCTTCTCCCACTCCTTCATTGCGGTCATAAAAGAGTGTATCGCCCGTAAGCTGCTTTCCTTCATTTGTCAGGACCGAACGCTGATACAGATCGGCTTTCCCCGTCTGTGTATTGTAATATCCAGATTCGGAATAGATGTGATTGTTGTCGCTCAAAATATCGGACGGTCCTACAATATTGGCCACCTTGGTAGCAGTGTTGTAACGCAAGGTATCAGACGTCAGCGTAAATTGCGGATTCACCAGCTTGACGTTGTAATTGAAAACCGACTGTTTGGTCTGCGGATTATATTCCCCCCACTCCGAAGTCAGTACATTCTGTTCGTCCATCAGGGTTCCTCCGTCGAAGAAATACCCCAGACTATAAACCCGGTCATAGTTCAAGCTATCGGTCAGAAGCGTAGTGGTACGGTTTTCCATACGTACATTCATACGCATCTGGGCAATCTGGGTCATTCCGTCGTAATACAAATGATCGCCATATACAAACAAGGTATCCCCCTGCTCCATGCGGACATTGCCAAAAGCCTCGAAAGAATTGATCTGATCGAAATAATAAGCACTGTCACAATACATGTACAAGCTGTCATGACGGAACACTACATTTCCCACTACCACCTGTACATCCGAACGGTCGAGCGTTTTCCGGAGTACATCCGAATGCAGCAGATAAACCTTACTCTTCTGCTTAGGTTCTTCCTTTTTACCTGATTTCCGTGCAGAAGCAGCCGTGTCCTTTTTCTGGACAGCCGATGGTTCCGATGCCTTCTTCTGTGTTTTCTGAACCGGTCGCTGTGCCAGCAGACAAAAGCCGAACAGGCACAGAATACTTGCTACCAGTATTCTATGCCCGCTCATCCTTGGATATTTTGTTTTCCTTCCAAACATATCGAATCAAACAGTATCAGCGGTTATTTAATCCATCCCGGATATTTGAAATCACATTTTCTCCATTCCGGATTGATCCGGACATACGTATTTTTCTGCTTTTCTACAATCCATTTCTGCAGCTTTTCCTCACTGCGTTTGGCTGTTACGATACTCTTCAGACGCTGGTAGTCTTCGGTAATGGTTGCCTTATGGCCGTCAATACGATTCTTCAATTTGATAATGGCACACACTTCCTTTCCTTTTCCGTTGATCATCGTAAACGGTTTGGACACTTCACCAATCTGCATGCCTTCTACGGTCTTGGCCACTTCCTGTGACACCAGTCCGGCCAGCTGTTGCATTTCGAAGCGGGAAGTACCACTCTGTGGATTGGCCAGCAATCCGTGATTGTTTTTGGTGTCCTTATCCTGCGAAACAAACGTTGCGGCCTCATCGAAGGTTACTTTTCCCTTCCGGATATCATTGGCCAGGGTATCAAGCTTGACCAATGCTTCGTTTATCTGCTCTTCATCCACTCTCGGCTTGAGCAGAATGTGGCGGTAACTGATACGATCGCCTCGTTTCTCTATCAACTGCGCAATGTGATAACCATATTCCGTTTCGAACACTTTAGAGATTTTTTTCGGATCGGTCAGATTAAATACGACATTGGCGAACTCCGGTGTCAACTCACCACGGCCCGTAAATCCGTACTCACCTCCGTTTCGTGCCGAACCAGGGTCTTCGGAATACATACGGGCCAACGTAGAGAATGTGGTTTCACCTTTGTTGATACGGTCTGTAAACTCACGCAGTTCTTTCTTGACACGTTCAATTTCTTCTTCCTTGACTTTCGGCTCGCGGGTAATGATCTGTACTTCCACCTGCATCGGTACATACGGAATGCTGTCGTCCGGCAACTTGCTGAAATAATTCCGGACCTCGGCCGGTGTCAACTTGATATCACCCACAATTTTTTTCTGCATCTCCTGTACGGTAAGTCCGTCGCGAATGTTATCACGCAGCATCTCACGGATCTGAGTGGTCGTCTTGTTATAATATTCTTCCATTTTCTCCTTCGACCCTATCTGTTCCTCCAACCATGAAAGACGCCGGTCTACCTCCTGCAGCACTTCCTGGTCCGATACCACGACACTGTCTATTTCCGCCTGATGAAGAAACAGTTTCTGAACAGCCAGTTCTTCCGGTATCACACAATACGGATCTCCATCGAAACGGCGCCCTTCATACTGGGAATTCAACCGTTCTGTCTCTACATCCGATTTCAATATGGCCTCGTCACCGACAACCCATACTACTTCGTCTATCACATTTTCCTGGGCATTCACACTTACTCCCAATAACAGAAAGAGCAGACAAGCACAAACTCTTGTAAAATTCATCTTATTCATCCGAATAGTCAATAATAGATTATTTCCTTGTTTTCTGAGGCGGTTTTATACAAATCCTGTTTCATCCGGTTTATATAATCCACCCGCTTCAGGTTAATTAAAATTTCCTTGATACCATTCCGGGCATGTTCCAGCGGTAACGTTCCGCCCGGTGCCAGATAATCTTCCACATGCAAAAAATAACAGAAAGCCGTATCACGCACTTCTACGTTCCGGTTCCGGTCCAAATAAGCGGGGTCCGAAGTCAGAACCTGTAAAGGTAACTTCCCGGTATACTCTGACACCGGTCTCCACCTGTCCAGAAAACTGTCATAGCTTACGGCATTGCCAATGCTGTACTTTTCCAGCTTGTCCATGTTTTCTTCCGTCATTTTTTTACACCAGGCCCGTACCTGGCCCAATTGCGGTGCATGAAGGGGAACCTTCAGGAAAAGGCCCTGAATGTATGGCTGATCGGCCCGGAAACGTTCCTTATTCTGCTGATAATATTGTTCTATTTCCGCATCGCTGACCTGCTCACCCACTTCCTGACGAACCAGTTCTTCTTCGTAGGTATGCATAATCAGTGCACGCCGATAGGCAGCCACCCGTTCATTGATAGCCGCATTGTCCGGAATATTCCCTTCAGCTTTCTGAAAGAGCAAGGCATCTTCTATCCATTCACGTATGTATGACTCTGCAAAACGGGTGCTGTCTTTTCCCTTCAGAAAAGGAGGAATGACAGAAACCAGGTCTTCCCGATAAAGGAACACGCCGCCCGCTTCCACCAAAGGTGTTTTCCCATGATGATCGACCGACTTGCCACAACCCGTCAGTAGCAGCAATACAATGAAAGTACCCCACAATGCTTCTTTTTGCTTCATGAACTACAATTTGGTGAACGAAGATACACTATAAATTAATTACTTCCGCTACAATTAACGGTTTTTAAAACCTCAGAATTAATTTCTACGGCAAATCGCTTTCGCAAATCCCCCAAACGGTCCTTTTCCTGTGCCAACCGGTAATCTTCTGTCACGGCACGACGAACGTCCGTATAAGCCTCCGGACCTTTCTTCAAACATTTCCCCATTACAAAAACATAAGGAAATCCTTCCATCGGCTGATACGATCCACACTTAAACGCCAGCTTGTCTACATAAGGATTTTTACCGATCTGAAACAGGCCTTGCTGAATCCGTGCCGGACTATCCGGGTGTTCTTCTGTCCATTTCCGTATGGCGTTTACCCACATTTCGGGCGAAAGTTTCTTCAACATCTTGCGAAGCTTCTTTGCCACTTTCTTATCCTGACAATGAATCACGGCCCCCTTGTAATGAGGCAATGACCAGGCATATTCGGCACGATTCTGATCAAAATAGTGCTCCAGTTCGACGGGAGAAACGGATACATACTCACCAATATGGTTCTGCTTGTCCCAACAAGCCACCAGCAAGCCATCGGCTACTTGCTGTAGTTCCATGCGTAATCCTTCGGGCAATGCCTCTTTATTCTGTTCGTTCCAGGCCGCGTAAGCTTCTAGATTCAACAACCCGGAAACAACTCCCAGCCTGTCTACATAATTTTCCAGCCAAGGCATGGCCTGAGTAAATCCCACTTCCTGCTTACGCTCCAGCAAGCGCACCAGGTGGACTCCCAAAGGAGAAACAAAAGGTTCGGAATACTCATCAGGACTCATCTTTAACAGACGGGTCGAGAATTCCTGCAACAACCCGGCCGCCGGCCGCCAAAGGGTATCAGTGTCCATAACCAACTTCATATCGTCTTCTGAAGGAAACCTCCTGACTGCTTCTTCCAGCGTCATGCCTTGCCGTACATACCGGCTAAGCTCTTCCATCCGGTCTTCTGCCTGACGCAACCATTTCCCGGACGCACACTGAGGAAGCAAAATACTGACTCCTTCCATACGTATCCACTGACGCAACTGTACCCGTGCCGATTCACGCTGATAACATTCACGCAAGAACGCCTTTTTTTTATCAGGATCAACCAGTGTCCGCTTCAGGACCTGGGCTTGCAGCACACGACATGCCTGGCGAAAGTCGGGTAATGTATCCCATCCTTGCCGGCGCGCATCGGCAACCTTCAACTTAAACAAGACAAAACGCTGCAAATACCGCTGCGGTGTTTCTGTAGCCGAATCTGCATACTGGCGATAATAGGATTCAAACTCAGCAGAAGAAACTTCCCGCCCACCAATACGCAACAATGTTTTATCCGGCATTGCGCCATACATCGGCATAACCTGTACAAGAGCCGCCCCTAACAGGAAGCCCCATAAACGTATTCTGTTCATACCATCCTTCCTACAACAAGACAGGCACGAATCACACCGCAGAACACTTTTCGGTATTCCATCGTGTAACTCGTGCCTGAATTTATATTAAAGACTTAACCTGCAAATTACTGAGGACGGCTGTAATTAGGAGCCTCACTGGTAATGGTCACATCGTGTGGATGACTTTCCAATACACCGGCATTTGTGATACGGGTAAACTTCGCATTGTGAAGTTCCATAATGTTGTGTGCACCACAATATCCCATACCTGAACGCAAACCACCTACCAACTGATAGATTACTTCATACAAGCTGCCTTTATAAGGAACACGAGCCGCAATACCTTCCGGAACCAGTTTCTTGACATCGACCGTGTCGGCCTGGAAATAACGGTCCTTTGAACCATGTTCCATTGCTTCCAATGAGCCCATGCCTCGATAGGATTTAAACTTACGTCCATTGAAGATAATGGTATCGCCCGGAGATTCTTCCGTACCGGCTACCAGGGAACCAACCATTACACTGTATGCACCTGCAGCCAAAGCTTTGACAACATCGCCCGAATAGCGCAAACCACCATCGGCAATCAATGGTACACCTGTACCTTCCAATGCTTTTGCCACATCGTATACAGCAGTCAGCTGCGGAACACCCACACCTGCTACGACACGGGTTGTACAAATAGAACCCGGACCAATACCTACTTTCACGGCATCGGCACCCGCTTCAACCAACATTTTGGCAGCTTCGCCTGTAGCAATGTTACCAACTACAATATCAACATCCGGGAATCTCTTCTTTGCTTCCTTGAGCTTGTCGATTACTCCTTGAGAATGTCCGTGAGCCGTATCAATTACAATGGCATCAGCCCCTGCATTGATCAGGGCTTCCATACGCTGTAAAGTATCCGTAGTCACTCCCACTCCGGCAGCTACACGCAAACGGCCTTTAGAGTCTTTACAAGCCATCGGTTTATCCTTGGCTTTTGTAATATCCTTGTATGTAATCAATCCAACCAGCTTACCGTCTTTATCTACTACCGGTAATTTTTCAATCTTGTTTTCCTGCAGAATCTGAGAGGCGGTTTCCATATCGGTACCAGGAGCTGTTGTGATGATATTTTCTTTGGTCATCACTTCGTCAATACGCTTGTGCATATCTTTTTCGAAGCGCAAATCACGATTTGTAACAATACCAACCAAATAATTCTCATCGTCTACTACAGGAATACCACCGATTTTGTATTCAGCCATGATACCCAATGCATCTTCTACCGTAGAACCACGCTTGATAGTAACCGGATCATAAATCATACCATTCTCCGCACGCTTTACAATAGCTACCTGACGTGCCTGCTCTTCGATAGACATATTTTTATGGATAACGCCAATACCACCTTCGCGGGCAATTGCGATAGCCATCTGGGCTTCTGTAACCGTATCCATGGCAGCGGTTACAAACGGTATTTTCAACTCAATGTTTCTTGAAAATTTTGTCGAGAGTACGACAGCTTTGGGTAATACATCAGAATAGGCCGGAACCAACAATACATCGTCATAGGTTAATCCGTCCATTACAACTTTATCTGCAATAAATGACATAGGGCTTTATGCTTTAGAATTTATTGCGTGCAAATATACAAATTTTATTCAAATTCAGAAGTACGGTTAACATCTTTTTTATTTACTGCCAAATTCGAATCAATTAACTTTCAATTATTATTGAACGATAAGAACAAATCCGGCCTTCCAGCAGCTTACACATTTGTCAACAGGAAGTTATATATCCTTACGACTTGTCATCAAATAACCTGAGATTTCAAGACTTTACCCATAACAGACGAGGAAACAGTTTACTAATTATCAAATTTTCCTGATAGAAAGAAAACACCAAAGCCCATAAAAAAACGTGGTAACAAGTCAGCACAGAAAAATTTATCTGCCCCAGCCTGTTACCACGCTCCTGATTATATCAACATTCTGTCAGTTCGCCATTTCTGAAATAAACTTGATACGTACCAAACGTATTTCGTCTTCGGTATAATCATCACCAAGTTCATCCATTGCATCGTCTATCTTGTCGGTCGTCGATTCCTTGAAGTAATCATAAATGTCTTGCATGTGATCTTCATCCATGATTTCATTCAAGAAATAATCAATGTTCAATTTGGTACCCGAATAAACAATAGCTTCAATCTCATCCAACAACTCACTGAATTCAATGCCTTTGGCCACAGCAATATCATCAAGTGCTACTTTACGGTCAATACTCTGAATGATAGAAACCTTCAGTTTTGACTTATTGGCAACTGTACGTACCCGCAAGTCTTCCGGACGGTCAATCTCATTTTCCTCGCAATGCTTTTTAATCAGTTCACAAAATTCCTGACCATAGCGTTTTGCTTTTCCCGCTCCCACACCGGGGATATTCTGCAGTTCCTCCAAAGTTACCGGATAAATAGTCGCCATCGCTTCCAGAGAAGGGTCCTGAAAAATAACATAAGGAGGAACGTCCAGCTTCTTCGACATTTTTTTACGTAAATCCTTCAGCATGGAATACAGCGCCGGATCCACCGCACACGAAGCACCGCTTCGCATCGGAGTTTCTTCTGCTTCTTCCTCATCGAAATCGGTATCCTCTACAATCTTGAATGATTTAGGCTTCTTCAAGAACTTATGTCCTTCTGGTGTAACCTTCAATAAACCGTAATTCTCTACATCTTTATCCAAATATCCGGCAATCAGTCCTTGACGGATGACGGCGTTCCACAAACGGTCTTCCTCACCCATTCCTGAACCAAATACCTCCAGATCTTCATGTTTGTGAGCCAGAACCTCAGAAGTTTCCTTGCCCAACAACACATCTATAATATAATCTTGCTTGAAATTTTCTTTTACTGCTATGATTGTTTCAATCACAGTACACAATAAATCCTGAGCCTCCACTTGTTTTTTCGGATTTAAACAGTTATCACAATTTCCACAATTGTCTTCCATGTATTCTTCTCCGAAATAATGTAAAAGCACTTTTCTACGACAAACAGACGATTCAGCATAAGCCGCGGTTTCCAGCAACAACTGCTTTCCTATTTCCTGTTCGGACACAGGCTTGCCTTGCATGAATTTTTCCAGTTTCTGCAAATCCTTGTTCGAATAGAAAGTTATGCACTGTCCTTCACCGCCGTCGCGTCCTGCCCGGCCTGTTTCCTGATAGTAACCTTCCAAGCTCTTGGGCACATCGTAATGAATTACAAAACGTACATCCGGCTTATCAATTCCCATTCCAAAAGCAATGGTGGCCACAATGACATCAATATCTTCTTTCAAAAAAGCATCCTGATTAGCATTTCGGGTAGCCGAATCCATACCGGCATGATAAGCACGCGCCTTGATACCGTTTGCACAAAGTATCTCGGCCAGCTCTTCCACTTTCTTACGGCTTAAGCAATAAATAATACCTGATTTCTCCGGATTCTGCTTAATGAATTTGATGATATCCTTATCTACATTGTTGGTTTTCGGACGTACTTCGTAATACAGATTCGGACGGTTAAAAGAAGACTTGAATTCCGTCGCATCCATTATACCCAGACTTTTCTGAATATCCATTTTTACTTTAGGAGTAGCCGTAGCCGTAAGCGCGATAACCGGTGCCTTTCCGATTTCATTGATTATCGGCCGAATACGACGATACTCCGGACGGAAATCATGTCCCCATTCAGAAATACAGTGAGCCTCATCCACTGCGTAGAAAGAGATCTTTACATGTTTCAAGAAGTCTACATTATCTTCTTTCGTCAATGATTCCGGAGCGACATAAAGCAATTTCGTTTTTCCGGCCAGAATATCTGCCTTGACTTGCTCGATGGCCGACTTTGTCAGTGACGAATTGATAAAATGGGCCACGCCGTCCTCTTCACTGAAGTTACGCATGGCATCCACCTGATTCTTCATCAAGGCTATGAGCGGTGAAATAACAATCGCTGTTCCTTCCATAAGTAAAGAAGGCAGCTGATAGCATAATGATTTTCCTCCCCCGGTAGGCATCAATACAAACGTATCCTTTCCGGCAAGCAGGTTCCGGATAATTGCTTCCTGGTTACCCTTGAAGGTATCAAAACCAAAATATTTTTTCAGTTGCTCCGCTAAATTGATATTTTCCGTCATTGTCCTTGATTTTAGAAGTTTCTCTTTGTAAGAATGTATCTCATGATAACAAAGTTATAAACAACTTTTCAAATTACACAAATTTTCAGCTTATTATTTTACTGAGAATTTGCATTTTCTCTCTACTTTTTACTTCAGGCCATCTGCAACCGAGAAAGATTAGCCTTATTCATCTGCTCCTTGGCATAATCCAGCGTAACAGTGAAATGATCTGTCTTTTTCGACGGGATATCAAACATGGTATCCATCATGATGGTTTCCACAATAGAACGCAAACCACGGGCACCCAATTTGTATTCTATAGCTTTGTCGACTATAAACTCAAAGACTTCAGGTTCAAAATCCAGTTTTACTCCATCCATTTCGAACAACTTTACATACTGCTTGATGATAGAATTCTTCGGTTCTGTAAGAATATTACGCAAAGCGGTACGATCCAGCGGATTCAAATAGGTTAAAATCGGCAAACGGCCGATAATTTCCGGAATCAAGCCAAAAGATTTTAAATCTTGCGGAGCAATGTACTGCATCAGATTTTTACGGTCCACATTAAACGTAGACTTGGCTGCGCCATAACCTACTACATGGGTATTGAGGCGCTGTGCAATTTTTCGTTCGATACCATCGAAAGCTCCTCCACAGATGAACAGGATGTTCTTGGTATTTACCGGAATCAGTTTCTGCTCCGGATGCTTACGCCCTCCCTGAGGAGGCACATTCACGATAGAGCCTTCCAGCAGCTTCAACAAGCCCTGCTGTACGCCTTCTCCACTTACATCACGCGTAATGGAAGGATTATCTCCCTTACGGGCAATTTTATCAATCTCATCAATAAATACGATGCCACGTTCGGCCTCAGCAACATTATAATCTGCCACCTGGAGGAGCCGTGTCAAGATACTTTCAATGTCTTCACCCACATAACCGGCTTCAGTCAGTACGGTAGCATCCACAATGGTAAACGGGACATGCAATAACTTGGCAATAGTACGTGCCAGCAATGTCTTTCCCGTACCCGTACTTCCTACCATAATGATATTTGACTTTTCAATTTCTACGTCATCTTTAGTAACCGGCTGGAGCAATCGCTTGTAATGATTATATACAGCAACAGCCAGATAACGTTTGGCATCATCCTGTCCGATGACATATTGATCCAAAAAATCTTTTATTTCCTTCGGTTTAGGCAGTTCGTTCAGATTCAAATTGTTTACTCCGCTTTTCTGGCGCATGGCTTCCTGAACAATCTCATGTGCCTGTTCAGAGCAGCTGTCACAAATGCATCCATTGACACCTGTTATCAGGAAGCCAACTTCATCTTCCGAGCGACCGCAAAAACTACACCGTCTTTTATTACCTCTTGGTGTTTTTGTCTTATCTTCCAAAATTATTCGTCTTTTATAAATTAACAACTAATTTCAGTCTTCTCTGCTTACAGTGAAGGCTTGCGTGAAAGGACCTCATCAATCATGCCATACTCCTTTGCTTCCTGGGCAGTCATCCAATAATCCCTATCTGAATCGGCCCATACTTTATCAAAATCAGTATGAGAATGGTCGGCTATAATCGTATACAGTTCTTTCTTTAATTTCTGAATTTCACGGGCAGTGATTTCAATATCCGAAGCTTGTCCCTGCGCGCCTCCCATCGGCTGATGAATCATGACCCGAGAATGTGTCAAGGCAGAACGTTTTCCTTCTTTTCCTGCCACCAGCAAGACCGCAGCCATAGAAGCGGCCATACCCGTACAAATAGTAGCCACATCACTGCTAATAAACTGCATTGTATCATAAATACCCAAACCCGCATAAACAGATCCACCTGGAGAATTAATATAAATGGAAATATCCTTTCCAGAATCCACCGAATCCAGATACAATAGCTGAGCCTGCAGCGTATTGGCCGTATAATCGTCAATAGGAGTTCCCAGGAAAATAATGCGGTCCATCATCAAACGGGAAAATACATCCAACTGTGTAACATTAAGCTGACGTTCTTCCAAAATATAAGGATTCAGATAACTGGCCTGTGAGTTAATTACATCATCAAGCACCATGCTACTCATACCCAAGTGTTTGGTAGCATACTTTCTAAAATCATCTTTCATGTTTATTATTTTTTTAGATTAAAAAAGAGGCTTCCAACCTCTTTTGTCCGTATGAAACAAAGGTACAAAACACGTATCTTTTACGGAAAAAGTCTGGTCAAAAGCCTCTCTTTTTTTAGCAAGTTTTAGCAATTAAGCTTAGCCTGCTCTAGAGATTATTGAAACATCTGATTAAATTCTTCAGCAGATACAGCTTTGTGATTCAATGTCACCTGACCTTTCAGGATATCACACAATTTGGATTCGATGACACGATTTACCAAAGCTTCTACGCTTTCGCGTTTTTTCAGCATTTCCTTTGAATAGTTTTCCAGCAGTTCATCCGGAACATTGATCATTCCATACTGAGCGAACTGTGCACGAGTAGCTTCCTTCGCCATTTCTGTAATGTCTCCCTGTTCTACCTTCACACCATTAGCTTCTACCAGTTTTTCCTTGATCAAATGCCATGTCAGTTCTTCCAGGCTCTTATCGTAGTTTTCACTTACAAATTCTTCACCTTTATCCTTGTTGTTTTCCAACATGATACGTTTCATCAGTTCATCAGCAAATTCCAGCTTACCAATCTTATTGATCAAGTAAGCACGAATATCGATCAGGAATTTATAATCGCTGTCTGATTCAAACTGCTTGGCAATATTTTCCTTGATCTGAGTACGGAATTCTTCTTCATTAGAAGCCTTGCCTTCACCCAAAACCTGATCAAACAGTTCCTGAGTCAGTTCACCCGGAATCATACGGGTAATTTCTTCAATCTGGAAGCTGAAGTTACCTGAATGAGCTGCAACTTCTTCTTTCTTGATCTTCAGCAAAGAAGCCAATTCTGCTTCATTGTGATCGAAGGCTGTAGACGGGTTAAATACCAATACTGTATTTACCTTAGCGCCATTGAAAATTGCTTTCTGATCGTCGTTCTTCATATAAGAAGGCATCATAACAGCATTTTCCACCTGAAGTCCACCTTCTTTAGTATTTCCGTTTTCATCCAGTTCGGCCAACAGACCTTTCAGCATGTCATTGTCCTGATAGTCTTCTACTTTTTCATACTTAGCTGTACGCTGTGTATACATCTTAACCTGCTGATCAACCATTTCATCAGTAACGTTGATATCATAGTAATCCACAGTATCACCAGCAGAAAGCTCTACAGTAAACTCAGGTGCCAGTGCGATATCGAAAGAGAATTCGAAATTCTCATCCTTTTCAAAATTAATGTTATTCTCTTTCGGCAGCGGAGTACCCAGCATATTAACCTTGTTTTCACGGATATATTCACCGACCTTTTCCTGTAACAGTTTGTCTACTTCTTCCAGCAGAACTGAAGTTCCATACTGTTTCTTAATCAGTGCCATAGGTACCATACCTTTACGGAAGCCCGGCATATTTACTCTCTGACGCAATGTTTTCAGAGCTTTTTCTACTTTTTCCTGATAATCAGCTTTTTCAATCTGAGCAGTAAGTACAGCACTTACCTTGTCAACATTTTGTAATGAAATATTCATTTCCGACTTTTTTATATTAATTATTACTTCTTCTTTATTTTATCCAAACAGGATGCAAAAATAGTGTTTAATCTCTCAATTACCAAACTGTCAAGCTAAAAAAACAAGACAAGCGCTTTATTCACGGATCTCACGCAACTGGAAATCCTTTCTACGGAGCACAAAACTGTTACTCAGGTATTTTTCACGAACGATCTGATTTGCCGCCAGCTCTTCAGGTGTTCCCTGAAACAGAATTTTTCCTTCGAACAACAAATAAGCACGATCGGTAATACTCAAAGTTTCCTGCACATTGTGGTCGGTAATCAGAATACCAATATTTTTATCTTTCAGCTTCCAGACAATGTGCTGAATATCTTCGACCGCAATCGGGTCTACACCCGCAAAAGGTTCATCAAGCATAATAAACTTCGGATCAATAGCCAGACAACGGGCTATTTCCGTACGCCGGCGTTCACCTCCCGAAAGTTGGTCACCCAGGTTCTTCCGGACCTTCTGCAGACGAAATTCCGCAATCAGACTCTCCAGCTTTTCCTTTTGGTATTCCTTGGAAGTCTTGGTGAGTTCCAAGACCGAAGCTATGTTATCTTCTACGCTCATCTTTCGAAACACAGACGCCTCCTGTGCCAGATAACCAATTCCATTCTGGGCACGCTTATACACCGGATACGATGTTATATCCTGATCATTCAGGTATATATGTCCCTCGTTAGGTACAATCAATCCTGTCGTCATATAAAATGAAGTGGTCTTTCCAGCTCCGTTGGGTCCCAGCAACCCGACAATTTCCCCCTGCTTCACATTGATGGATACATGACTTACAACCGTACGTTTCCCATATTTTTTTACAAGATTCTCCGTACGAAGCACCATACGTCCATCTGCAGGCAGTTCGAAGGTATCTTCCGCCTGTACACTTGTTTCTTGAAGGTTTTCTTGTTCCGCCATATTCTAATCTTTGCCACAAAAGTAGTAAAAATCTTGGGTTATGTGGTAGACAGCTCTAATTTCGTTCTATCTTTTAGTATAATATAGCCAAAAAAACGTACTTTTGCCACAAATATAAGAAAAACTGTATGATAAGACCCATCACAACTCTCGGAAAATACCTGATGCTCATGGGACGTGTATTCGGACGCCCCGAACGGTTCCGCATGTATTTCAAACAGTATGTCAACGAAATGTACCAGTTGGGGATTAACTCTATCGGTATCGTACTGCTGATTTCTTTCTTTATCGGTGCCGTTATCTGTATTCAAATCAAGCTGAACATCGAAAGTCCATGGATGCCACGCTTCGTGGTAGGATATACCACCCGTGAAATTCTGTTGTTGGAATTTTCTTCTTCCATCATGTGTTTGATTCTGGCTGGTAAAGTCGGTTCAAACATAGCTTCCGAAATAGGGACAATGCGGGTTACCCAGCAGATTGACGCCCTTGAAATCATGGGTATCAACTCTGCCTCCTATTTGATTCTGCCTAAAATTTTAGGCTTGATGACCATGATTCCCTTTCTGGTTGTCTTCAGTATCTTTGCCGGTATCTTCGGAGCATTCTGTACAGCCTGGTTTGGTGGTATGATGAATGCAACCGACCTGGAATACGGTTTACAGTACTGCTTCATTGAATGGTATATCTGGTGCAGCTTCATCAAATCGCTGTTCTTTGCCTTCATTATAGCCAGCGTTTCGGCTTACTTCGGCTATACGGTAGAAGGAGGATCCATTTCTGTAGGTAAAGCCAGTACCAATGCTGTAGTAAGCAGCAGCGTACTGATTTTGTTTTCTGATTTAATTCTTACTCAATTATTAATGGGATGATACAACTCGAATCTTTATATAAATCCTTCGAAGGACGAACCGTATTGAACGATATAAACTTTTTATTCGAAAACGGAAAAACCAACCTGATTATCGGCCAGAGCGGATCCGGGAAAACAGTGCTTATGAAATGCATTGTAGGACTTCTTACCCCTGAAAAAGGACACATCTTGTATGATGGCCGTGATTTCAGCTCCATGAATAAAAAAGAGAAGAAAGCACTCCGCCGGGAAATGGGAATGATTTTCCAGAGTGCCGCCCTGTTCGACTCCCTCTCTGTACTCGAAAACGTCATGTTCCCTCTGGACATGTTCTCGCAAGACACTTATCGGGACCGGGTCAAACGTGCCCAGTTCTGCCTCGACCGGGTCAATCTGATTGACGCCCAAAACAAATATCCCGGCGAGATCAGTGGAGGTATGCAAAAACGAGTTGCCATAGCCCGAGCCATAGCCCTTCAGCCACAATACCTTTTTTGTGACGAACCTAATTCCGGACTTGACCCTAAAACATCCCTGGTCATCGACGAACTGATCCATGATATCACAACAGAATACAATATGACCACCATCATCAACACCCACGACATGAATTCTGTCATGGGTATTGGAGACAGTATCTTATACATCTATCAAGGCCATAAAGAATGGGAAGGAACCAAGGACGATGTATTTACAGCCACCAATGAACGATTAAACAACTTCATCTTTGCATCCGACTTATTGCGTAAAGTAAAGGACGAAGGACTGAAAAAGCAGAAATAAAAATAAAGAAGGCATGAACAGCTTCCCTGACAGGAAAATGTCCATGCCTTTTTTATGATTCATGCCAGACTCTATTTCTGACGGATAAAGATATTAACCGGTGTACCAGAAAGTTTCCAGCGTTCACGAATCTTGTTTTCCAGAAAACGCTTATACGGTTCTTTTACGTATTGCGGAAGGTTGGCAAAAAACACAAACGACGGAATCTGTGTATTCGGTAACTGGGTAACATACTTGATCTTGATATATTTCCCTTTATTTGAAGGAGGCGGATAAGCCTCAATCAATGGAAGCAGTTCCTCGTTCAGACGGGCCGTAGGAATACGTGAAATACGAGCCTGATATACTTCCTTGGCTGCCTCAAGCACCTTAAAGATACGTTGTTTAGTCAATGCAGAAGCAAAGATAATCGGAAAATCGGTAAAAGGTGCGAAACGATTACGAATGGCATCTTCGTAATTCTTCATTACTTTAACATTCTTATCTTCTACCAGGTCCCACTTGTTCACAACGACAACCAGTCCCTTCTGATTACGCTGAATCAGAGAAAAGATATTCAGATCTTGCCCTTCAATGCCACGAGTAGCATCAAGCATTAAAATACACACATCCGAATTCTCGATGGAACGGATAGAACGTACTACTGAATAATATTCCAAGTCCTCGTTTACCTTATTCTTTTTCCGGATACCAGCCGTATCTACCAGATAGAAATCAAAGCCAAATTTATCATAACGTGTATAGATAGAGTCACGGGTCGTTCCAGCTATATCAGTCACGATATTCCGCTCTTCGCCTACAAACGCATTCACGATAGAAGACTTACCTGCATTCGGACGTCCAACAACTGCAAAGCGTGGTATATCGTCATCCACAACCTCATCGGTCTCTTTCCGGAATTTACTTACTACCAGGTCCAGCAGATCCCCTGTACCGCTTCCACTCATTGCAGAGATGCAATAAGGATCTCCCAGTCCCAGCGTATAAAATTCTGCAGCACTATACTGAAGTTCATTATTATCTGTCTTGTTGGCAACCAGAATTACCGGAGTCTTGGAACGTCGCAATATATTAGCCACCTCCATATCCAGATCGGTTACGCCATTCACTACATCCACTACAAACAAAATAACATCGGCTTCATCAATAGCCAAAACTACCTGCTTGCGGATCTCTTCTTCAAACACATCGTCCGAATTTACTACCCATCCTCCAGTATCTACTACAGAGAATTCTTTTCCGAGCCATTCCGACTTGCCATACTGGCGATCGCGGGTTGTTCCGGCCTGTTCATTCACGATAGCCTGACGCGTCTTGGTCAGGCGGTTAAACAGTGTCGACTTTCCCACATTGGGGCGTCCCACAATTGCTACTAAGTTTCCCATATTTTATTCCATTTACAGCTTCGCAGCCGTTTTTGTTAATCTAATTGATAACCAAAATTTTTCAGTTCCTTATCCGAACTTCTCCAGTCCTTATCCACCTTTACAAAGGTTTCCAGATAAATGGATTTCTGGAAGAAATGCTCCAATGTTTTACGTGCTTCTGTAGCAACTTTCTTCAAGGCCTTTCCCTGACGTCCGATGATAATGCCTTTCTGAGAATCACGCTCCACATAAATAACTGCATTGATATGAATACTCTTGGCTTCTTCTTTGAACTGTTCTACTACGACTTCTACCGAGTAAGGTATTTCCTTGTCGTAATACAACAGGATTTTTTCACGGATAATTTCAGTCACAAAAAAACGTGCCGGTTTGTCTGTCCACTGATCCTTACCGAAATACGGAGGAGAATCCGGCAGCAGCTCCTTGATACGTTTCATGACAACGTCTACATTAAACTTGGCCATGGCCGAAATCGGAATTATTTCCGCTTGCGGCAATAATTCATGCCAGTCTTCCACCAGTTTTTCGAGTGCCTCCTGATTTGTCAGGTCAATCTTATTGATAAGCAGCAACACCGGAACCTTCAGGCCACGCACCTTCTCCATGAATTCAGCGTTCTTGTCCGGTTTTTCTATGGTGTCAGTCACATAGAGCAGGATATCTGCATCCACCAGGGCCGATTCCGAAAAGTTCAGCATAGACTCCTGCAACTTATAATTGGGTTTCAATACCCCAGGAGTATCAGAGAAGACAATCTGCATATCCTCCGTATTCAGGATTCCCATAATACGGTGACGTGTTGTCTGCGCCTTGAATGTTGCGATAGAGATCTTTTCGCCTACCAGCAAATTCATCAATGTAGACTTTCCGACATTCGGATTACCCACAATATTCACAAATCCCGCTTTATGCATATTATTCCGTTTATTTATATTTACAGACAAAAAAACGCATCAGATTGAGATGCGTTTTTTTGTGTATGATTTTTCAACAGTTTTTATTTATTACCGTCATAACCCCATTTCACATACGTCGCTCCCCAAGTAAATCCGGCACCAAACGCAGTAAAAATAATGTTATCTCCCTTTTTCAACTGCTTTTCATAGTCCCACAGACAAAGTGGCAATGTACCAGCACTGGTATTACCATAGCGCTGAATGTTTATCATTACCTTTTCCAAAGGAACTTCCAAGCGGGAAGCCACAGCATCTATGATACGCAGATTTGCCTGATGAGGAACAATCCAGTCGATGTTATCTTTATTCAATCCATTTCTTTCAGCAATCTGAGCCGTTACATCCGACATGTTAGACACAGCATATTTAAATACCGTACGACCCTCCTGATACAGATAATGCATCTTGTTTGCCACTGTAAAATAAGAAGGAGGACATACAGATCCGCCGGCTTTCATGTGCAAGAACGGAAGTCCCTTACCGTCAGTTCTTAAAATTGAATCAATAATACCATATTCCTCTGTCGTAGCTTCCACCATACAGGCTGCCGCACCATCACCAAAAATCGGGCAAGTAGCACGATCTGCGTAATTCACCATAGAAGACATCTTGTCGGCACCGACGATAATGACTTTCTTATGGCGTCCTGACTGAATCATGCTGGCTGCAGTTTCCATAGCATACAAAAAACCGCTACAAGCAGCCTGCAAATCGAATGCATAAGCATTCTTCAAGCCCAGTTTATCACACAGAATAGAAGCTGTAGAGGGGAAATGATAGTCAGGAGTAGTTGTAGCCACAATAACACAGTCGATAGAATCCGGATCGGCTCCGGTTTTCTGCATTAACTGTTTGGCCGCCTTACGTGCCAGATAAGAAGTACCAAGACCTTCTTCGTTCAAGATACGTCTTTCCTTTACTCCAATACGGGTCATAATCCACTCGTCGTTGGTGTCTACCATTCTTGACAACTCATCGTTTGTCAATACATAATCAGGTACATAACCTCCGACTCCTGTAATTACAGCATTTATTTTTTCCATCATTCCAAATTTAAATTTGTGCCATCACATACGAATAAAGCCGGGGAGCCGAAGGCTCTCCGGCTTTATTCCGTGACTTACGCAAACAAGTTAATGAAGCATACTGATTAAACAGCAGCTTCTTTTTCGATTGCTACTTTACCTCTATAATAACCGCAAGCTCCACAAACTGTGTGATAAACATGCCATGCGCCGCAGTTCGGGCAGATAGCTAAAGTAGGAGCAACTGCTTTATCGTGAGTTCTTCTCTTAGCAGTTCTCGTTTTTGATTGTCTTCTTTTAGGATGTGCCATTTTTCTAAAACTTTATTTAATTATTATCTAATATTTTCTTCAATTCATTCCATCTCGGATCTGTCGGAGTGTCATCACCATCATCCGGCAGTTCATCATTTTCGTCTTCAAAGCCAAAATCTTCTTCATTCACACGTTGAGCTATATGCTGATTCAGCACTCCCATCATGGCTTTGTTACATTTGCCCGGTTCATGTACACGTTTCATCGGCAGACTAAGCTCAATAAACTCATACATAAACCACGATACATTGATATATCCATCTTCTTCCGGAACGATCACCATATCGTCTTCATCTGAAAACTCGACACCCAGTTTCACCTTCAATACATTCTCTGTATCGACCGGCAAGTCCAAATCACTCAGACACCGATCGCATGGAACCGTCACAGTCCCCGTTATGTGAAAATCCAGCACATAAACACCCATGCTCTTCTTCACGTCCAACTTTACATTCAGTTGGCCCTTATGAATCTCCGTAGCATCGATGTCTGTAAAAAACTGATCAGTCAGCTCATACTCGTAGCTGCATGCGTCTTCACGCATATTTTTCAGTTCTACCTTATATTTAGCAAGTTTTCCCAATTCGCAATACTATATAAATCGGGCGACAAAGATACAAATAATTATTGATTTTATCTAGAAAATCCTTTTTTATTTCCTAAAAAATATTCCAGGTACTTTTTATGCATTACAAATTCATTTATATAAAAGGTATACACATCCATAGATTTTGATATTCTGGCAGAAATATCAGGCCATTCTTAAAAAAAAGTCCATAACCGATTAGATTCTTATTTTTATTAAGTATATTTACGCAGTTTTAGAATAAAAATAACTATTATCTCACCATTATGTTAACCCAAATAATAAATGCCCGCATTCTAACCCCTCAAGGCTGGCTAAAAGACGGGTCTGTATTGATTAGCGACAACAAGATTCTGGAAGTTACGAACTGCGATCTGGCGATTGTCGGAGCAACACTGATTGACGCAAAAGGAATGTACATTGTTCCTGGAGGTATCGAAATACATGTTCACGGAGGAGGTGGCCGTGACTTCATGGAAGGCAGCGAAGATGCTTTTCGTACGGCCATTCAAACCCACATGAAACACGGTACAACAAGTATTTTCCCGACTCTCTCTTCTTCTACGATTCCGATGATCCGTGCCGCCGCAGCTACTACCGAGAAGCTGATGAGTGAACCTGACAGCCCAGTATTGGGTCTTCACCTGGAAGGACACTACTTCAATATGAAAATGGCAGGCGGCCAGATGCCGGAAAACATCAAGAACCCTGACCCGGAAGAATACATTCCGCTGCTGGAAGAAACCCACTGCATCAAGCGATGGGATGCCGCTCCCGAATTGCCAGGAGCCATGCAGTTCGGTAAATACATCACATCGAAAGGTGTTTTGGCTGCCGTAGGACATACACAGGCCGAATTCGAAGACATCTACACCGGTTACTACGCCGGTTACACCCACGCCACCCATTTCTACAATGCCATGCCGGGATTCCACAAACGCCGGGAATATAAATACGAAGGTACCGTAGAAAGTATTTACCTGATGGACGACATGACCGTAGAAGTAGTAGCCGACGGAATCCATGTACCTCCTACCATCCTGCGTCTGGTACACAAGATCAAAGGCGTAGAAAAGACAGCCCTGATTACCGATGCACTGGCATGCGCCGCCAGCGACAGCAAGGAAGCTTTCGACCCGCGTGTCATCATCGAAGACGGAGTATGTAAACTGGCCGACCGTTCTGCACTGGCAGGCAGTATCGCTACCATGGACCGTCTGATCCGTACCATGGTACAAAAGGCCGAAATACCTCTGGAAGACGCCATTCGCATGGCTTCCGAAACTCCGGCCCGTATCATGGGTGTCCTCGACCGCAAGGGTACCCTCGAAAAAGGAAAAGATGCCGATATCATTGCATTGGACAGAGACCTCAATGTACGGGCTGTCTGGGCAATGGGTAAGCTCGTAGAAGGAACAAACCAACTATTTTAAAACGCACCAACCATGTTAACACAAATCATAAACGGAGAAATCCTTACCCCACAAGGATGGCTGAAAGATGGTTCCGTACTTATCAGTGACGGAAAAATACTGGAAGTAACAAACAGCGACCTGGCAGTCATTGGCGCCAAAATTATTGACGCCAAAGGAATGTACATCGTTCCGGGATACGTCAGCATGCACAGTCATGGAGGCGGTGGACACGACTTTACAGAAGGTACACCCGAAGCCTTTCAAATAGCTACACAGGCGCTTTTGAAGCATGGAGCTACAACCCTGTTTCCTACCCTCTCTTCTACCAGCTTTGAAAATATCCGTAAAGCCATAGATACCTGCGAAGCCATGATGTCGTCGACCAACGGACAGATCATTCAGGGACTGCACATTGAAGGTCCTTACCTGAATAAGAAAATGGCCGGAAACCAGTGGGAAGAATACCTGAAAGATCCCGATCCGGCAGAATACATGCCCTTGCTGGAAAGTACATCCTGCATCAAACGATGGGATATCAGTCCGGAACTGCCGGGTGCACATGAATTTGCTCACCACACCACGTCAAAAGGTATCCTGACCGCTATCACACACACTGAAGCTGAATTTGCCGACATCAAGGCCGCTTACCAGGCCGGATTCACGCATGCCGCACATTTCTACAACGCCATGCCGGGATTCCACAAACGCCGGGAATATAAATACGAAGGAACGGTAGAAAGTGTCTATCTGATAGATCCGATGACAGTAGAAGTCATTGCCGATGGCATCCACCTGCCCGCTACCATTCTGAAGCTGGTATACAAACTAAAAGGAGTGGAAAAGACTTGCCTGGTAACCGACGCGCTGAAATATGCGGCCTACGACGGCGAAGTAGACGATCCGCGCTACATCATCGAAAACGGTGTATGCAAGCTGGCCGACCATTCTGCCCTGGCAGGCGGTATCGCTACCATGGACAAGCTGGTACAAGTCATGGCCTTCAAGGCTGCCGTTCCAGTAGCCGATGCCATCCGTATGGCTTCCGAAACACCGGCCCGCATCATCGGAGTGGACGACCGCAAAGGAACACTCCAGAAAGGAAAAGACGCCGACATTCTGATTCTTGACAAGAAGCTCAACGTACGGTGCGTATTCTCTATGGGTAACGTAGTAGATGGCACCAACACACTGATACATTAATCTTTTTATCCTACTCTACAAGAAAGCAATAGCGGGTATACTCCAAAAAGGTATATCCGCTTTTTCTTTTAACAATATCATAATTCCATTTCTTTCATGCCAGGGAGAGCGGACAGG
>ENA-ORSF01000113-ORSF01000113.1-human-gut-metagenome-genome-assembly--contig:-NODE-113-length-36981-cov-11.2383_pt1 | contig 36981 bp, 29 predicted proteins | sample MGYA00242188_ERZ509155 | MGnify/ENA primary metagenome ERZ509155 (study PRJEB26280, sample SAMEA2338656) | human gut metagenome | biome: human gut; feature: human-associated habitat; material: faeces...
ATAGAATAGTTAATTTAAAACAAATATTATCCAATTATTTGGATAGCAACATAGAAGCAATATGAGATTTCATGGTGGGTTATTGGAGTATTTATAACAGGCATGGCTATATATCATATCACTCAAAAGAACTGGATGCAAAGCCTACTTTTGTTGCTACTGTTTATAGTTCCTAAGCTATTGGTAATGGCTGGTAATAATGTCAGTTCATTTATTTTTCAATTATTTGGAATATGAGATTATTGGAAGATATAAAAATACCTGTTTGTTTATCAATGAGCATTTGTGCAGTCAGAGCATTTATACATAGTTTGATAACAGAAGAAGAAAGATATAGCCGTTTATATAATTCAATCTACAAAGAAAGACTGGAATACATTAATACCATTGAGAACTGGCTATTAATAGTTAGCATATTAATACTTATACCAGCCATTGTTTACAATATCAAGAAGAAAAGAGTAAAGAATTGCTGCTTACTACTCATATTAATAGCTTTAGTGATTCCTTGGATTTCCTCAGTTTATTGTTTTAAATAAGACAGCATTTGAGCCTAAAAACTCTTATGCTGTTTTTCTTTTATATTGTGCATCAAATATATTAAATTGATTCCTATGTGGATATTAATCGCTATATTTGTAGAGCAGTTTTAAAACTGCAAGAGATTATTAATTTATTGTCAAACATCTTGGTTTCTTTAGCAGAGTTAAACTGTGAGTTAAACCAAACATTTTTATTACATCGTTTTATATATAAACGAGATAATATAAATAGCTGGTTTATAACACTATAACTGAATATAAGGCTGCTCGAATGGTGGAATTGGGCGAGGGACTTAAAATCCCTTGGCCAGTAATGGCTGTGCGGGTTCAAGTCCCGCTTCGAGTACAGATATAAACGCTAATTGCTTGGAAATGAGTAGTTAGCGTTTTTCTTTTGTCCGACTCTACTCAAGTCATGCCGTTTTGTGCGAAAAAGGCTGTCTGTCATACTTGATAAACAACTTTAATTTGCGTCTTAAAATACCGTTATGGCATCTTATCACAAAAATATCACTAAATGATACTTCATGCAGGTTATTCATGTCGCAGAGTCCAGGACGTTGATTCTGTCTTGAACTTTTTCATCAGAACCTCCTGATATTTTGGACTTAATTTAGTTATCTTATGGAAATCTCAGCACTTTGTTATATATTTGCGGATAAATAAAAAATTATTAATCATTAAATCTTCATTGACTTATGTTCAAAAATCATCCAAAAGGTTTGCTGGCTGCAGCAATATCCAACATGGGCGAACGTTTTGGCTATTACATCATGAATGCCGTGCTGGTGCTGTTTCTCTGCTCAAAATTCGGTCTGAGCGATGAAACCAGTTCCATTATTTATTCAGTATTTTATTGCGGTATCTATGTATTAAGCCTGGTTGGGGGTATCATCGCCGATAAAACACAAAATTATAAGGCAACTATCATGTCCGGACTGATAGTGATGTCTTTGGGGTACGTAATTCTTTCTGTTCCGGTCTTGTCAACAGATGAAAACATCGGCTGGTTGCTGCCGTTGACTTGTGCTGCCTTGTTCCTGATTGCGTTTGGTAACGGTCTGTTCAAGGGAAACCTGCAGGCAATTGTCGGTCAGATGTATGACAATTATGAAAAGGAGGCCGCAGCAAAAGGACCTGAGGCACTGAAGATTGCCAGAAGCCGTCGTGATTCTGGATTCCAGATATTCTATGTATTTATCAATGTGGGTGGTCTGATTGCTCCGTTTATCGCTCCGTTGCTGAGAGAATGGTGGCTGAAAGCGCATAATCTGGCTTACAATGCCGACCTGCCGGCGCTGTGTCATCAGTACCTTCAGGAAGGCGCAGGTATGGCAGCCGACAGTTTCCGTAACATGTCTGAGCTGGTCGTTAAGGTAGGAGGTACGGTATCGGCCGACATGGAGCCGTTCTGTATGCAGTACCTGGATGTATTCAATACCGGTATTCATTATTCCTTTATCGCGTCTGTACTGGCCATGCTGATTTCTTTGTTTATCTTCATCATCAACAGAAAGGTATTCCCTACTCCGGGTAAGAAGACAGCTCAGGAAACCGTAGGTTACACTGCCGAGGAAAAGGCTGCCATGGCAAAGGAAATCAAGCAGCGTATGTATGCCCTGTTTGCCGTACTGGCCATTGTGATCTTCTTCTGGTTCTCGTTCCACCAGAACGGACAGTCGCTTTCTCTGTTTGCCCGCGACTTTGTGGTGACGGAAAGTATCGCTCCTGAAATCTGGCAGGCTGTCAATCCGTTCTTCGTAATTGTGCTGACTCCTATCATCATGTGGTTCTTCGGACTGTTTACCCGTCGTGGTAAGGAAATCTCAACACCTAGAAAGATTGCCATCGGTATGGCTGTAGCCGGTATCGCTTACCTGTTCCTGGCTATTTATTCGGGTTTGATGGATTATCCCTCAGGTACGGATTTCAAGGCAATGGCCGATTCTGCCAAGGCTGGCATGAAAGCCGGTCCGTGGGTGCTGATTGTCGTTTATTTCTTCCTGACCGTAGCCGAGCTGTTCATTTCTCCGCTGGGACTTTCTTTCGTGTCGAAGGTGGCTCCCAAGAACGTGCAGGGATTGTGTCAGGGATTGTGGCTGGGCGCTACTGCCGTAGGTAATATCTTCCTGTGGGTAGGTCCGCTGATGTACAACAAGCTTCCTATCTGGGAATGCTGGACCGTATTCTTTGTGGTATGTCTGATCTCGATGGGAGTAATGCTGGGAATGGTGAAATGGCTTGAACGTGTTGTCAACTGCTGATCACTGACCAGATAGCGTGAAAAAGAAAAGGGGTAGGAAATCGTTCGGTTTCCTACCCCTTTTGCAATATGGTTTAAAAGTTATTTACTAAATCAAGCTTGATGAGCAAGCAATTTCTGAAGTTTGCTGTTCAATGCCTGACACATTATACCGTTTCCCATAGCCTGGTAACGTTTGATACGGTACTGTAACATCATAATTTCATTTACATTCTTTTTCATACTCATTTGCTTTTTGGGCTTTCCGCGTTTCGGAAAGCAGGTTTCACATCTATATCTTTTCTACGTCTTTATTATTAACGCTGCAAAGATACAAATTGTTTATGAGAAATATGTTTTATAACATGAAAATATCATTTCTTGCCTTATATTTAACACTACTATAGGTGTTTTTGTAATCTCCAGATTACAAAAATGTAATATTGGAGTGTGTTGACGTAGAAGATAAACAGTCTTGTCCTCATATACGAATGTCCGATTCGGAGGCCGGTCTGAAAACGATTTCGTGTTTTTCCTAAAACATGAAGACATATTGATTCAGACGGGCGTTCGTTTTACTTAAAAGGCGAGGACGTTTTGAGATGTGGATATTTTCCGGTGAAGAATGGAGGGAAAAAGTCTGTTCCGGAGAATGCCGATAGCGGAAATGTGCACCGGATTTCATACCTTTGTGCCGTTTGAGCGGGTGGAGCCGGTCGGGGTTTGACGAAGAGCCGGTCTGCCATTCTATGAAAGAAAAATGATAAAAAGCAATATGAATCGTCTGAAAGGTTTCTTTTACGGAATCACCACATCTGTTACGTTTGGATTGATTCCACTGTTTACGCTGCCGTTGATGCAGCAGGGTATGAGGTTTGATTCCATCCTGTTTTATCGGTTTGTTCTGGCCACTATAGCCTTGGGTGTTATGATGCTGGTCAAGAAAGAGTCGTTCCGGGTATCGTGGAAAGATGTGCCCTTGTTTGTTCTGCTGGCCTTTTTCTATACCGCCTCTGCCATGTTCCTGTTTTGGGGATATGATTTCATGGGGGCGGGGGTGGCTACTACCATTCATTTTACTTATCCGGTCTTTGTAACGTTGCTGATGCTGCTCCTGTTTCGGGAAAAGGCTTCCTGGGTTACCTGGCTGGCCATTGCGCTGGCCGTTTGTGGAGTCAGCCGCCTGTCGATGGAGGGTTCCGAGTTGAAACTGAATCTGGCAGGTGTAGGGATAGTTCTGCTGTCGTCTGTAGGATATGCCAGTTACATTGTCGTGGTCAACAAATCACGGCTGAAAGACATGGACAGCCGTAAGCTGGCTTTTTATGTTTTCGTTTTTACTACCCTGATGTTTGCTGTAAAGAATGCGCTGGGACAGGGTATCCAGCCTGTTGCCGACGGATGGGCATGGGGAAACCTGGTTCTGCTGGCCGTACTGCCAACTGTTATTTCGAACATCACGCTGTTGCTGTCTGTCCGTTACATCGGTGGTACGCTGACTTCTATTCTGGGGGCCATGGAGCCGGTGACTGCCGTTTGTATCGGAGCACTGGTTTTCGGTGAAAAGTTCACGGCACAGGAAGCGGTCGGAATTTTGCTGATTATTATTGCTGTTACCATGATTATTCTGACCAGTACCATCCGGCGTACGTTGTCGTCGTTCGTCCGGAAGATTCGTCCGCGTCATGCCTAGAAAGTGGCTTCTTTTTTATAGCTTTGTAGCAGGAACAGAATTTCTCGTTTATGAAACAGCGTATTAGAACCGTCGTGATAGGAGCCGGGTACCGGGGCAGGTATCTGCTGCGGTTGTTGCAGGCCATTCCTGCGTATGAAGTCCTGGCGGTGGCCGATCCGGAACCACTGGCTCCGGAAGAACTTTCGTGGCCGTTGTATGCCCGGGGAACAGCCGATTACCGGAGAATGATTGCCGAATGCCGGCCGGAACTGGTTGTGATTGCCTCGCCGTGGCGTTTTCACGTGGAACAAGGGCTGTATGCCTTGCAGCAGGGATGTCACATAGCCCTGGAGATCCGGGGCGGACTGGCTTTGGGCGAGTATAGACCGTTGCTGGAAGAGGTCGGTCGGAGACATTTGCGTGTCTATCCGCTGGAGAATACGCTTTTTCTGCGTGAGAACATGGCATTGGCACGTATGGTACAGGCGGGCGAGCTGGGTGAGTTGGTAGCCATGCGGGGAGGGTATCGTCATGACTTGCGTGATATGTTGGTGGACGAAGCGGGGGGAATCGGCAATCCTGCCAAACCGGAAGGTGTCTGGAGAAGCCGTTTCTATCTGACGGAAAACTGCGATCTGTATCCCACGCATGGGTTGGCGCCGCTTTGCCTGGCCGCCGGTATTCCGCGGCAGGACCCTGTAACGGAACTAACTTCGTTTGCCTCGCGTGCCTGTGGACTGAGGGCGTTTGTCCGTCGGCGGGGCGGCGACGATTCGCTTGATGTCTCCATGGGCGATGTGGTCATTACCCAGATGAAGACCCGGAAGGGAGTGCTGGTTACGCTTACTCACGATACGACGCTTCCTCGTCCGCGAAGCCTGGACTTCGAACTTCAGGGAACTCGTGGAATCTGGCAGGGAGAACACCGGCGTATCTATATAGAAGGCCGTTCGCCGCATGAAACCTGGGAACCGGATGAGGCGTATGTGGCCGAGTATGAGGATCCTTGCTGGAAACAATGGGGGGAGGAAGCGCTGCGTTGGGACACGCACCATCAGGGAATGGACTACATCATGCTGCGGCGGGTAGCGGCCGATTGTCAGGGAGAACTGACGTATCCGGCAGGACTGGAGGACTTGATTCTGTGGACGTCTGTTACCTTATATTCCAAGCAGTCCATCGCGGAGAGACGCACGCTGTTTTTCGCGGAAGGAGAGTCGCTATAGGTTCTTCCTGTTTTTCCACCAGTAACCCAGAAACCGGACACCGGTAGCCATCAGTGCCAGCGAGAGTCCGGTGTAGAAAACGGCGATGAAGGATTCCGGCAGCAGGCGGAAGCGTCGTGCCGCTATGCCGAATGTAATCATGAAAGCCATGATGATCCAGCCTCTGACATCGAAAAAGGCAAAGGGGCAGTTCTTGTCTTCCTTGCGGGATATCCGGCTGGTATGTTTCCGGTACAGGCGGTGGAAGATAAATCCGAAAAAGAACAGGAAAATGAGGCTGGCTTCGCAGACCTTAAACAGCCATCCGGCTTCGTAGTCGAGCCAGCAGGTAATGCCGATACGCAGGATATTGGCTCCGGCAATGAGCCATACGGTTCCGGCGGTAATCAGTAATGTTTTTCTGGAAACTCCGTATTTCATAACAGACAGTCGGGAAGATGGAACATGGTGTTCGGCCTTTTGCTGGAATCCGGACACAAAAAAAGTCCGTTTTTCAACGAACTTTTCTGCTCTTCAGGTTGGACTTGAACCAACGACCCTCTGATTAACAGTCAGATGCTCTAACCGACTGAGCTACTGAAGAATGATAAGAATATGTAAAAAAGATGCTCTTCAGGTTGGACTTGAACCAACGACCCTCTGATTAACAGTCAGATGCTCTAACCGACTGAGCTACTGAAGAATGATAAGAATATGTAAAAAAGATGCTCTTCAGGTTGGACTTGAACCAACGACCCTCTGATTAACAGTCAGATGCTCTAACCGACTGAGCTACTGAAGAAGGTTTTTTCTCAATTGCGATGCAAAGGTAGTAGGATATTTTGAAATATGCAATATCTTTGCAAAAAAAATGTGATAAAATGGATAAAATTATTGGAATGGGTAACGCTTTGACGGATATTTTGGCCCAAATGGATGATGATGTGCTGCTGGAAGAGCTGGAATTCCCGAAAGGAAGCATGCAGCTGATTGACGATGAAAAGCTGTCGGCCGTGCGCGAGAAGTTTGCATTGATGAAAAATCACCGGTCGGCAGGAGGATCGGCTGCCAATACAGCCTGTGCATTGGCCAATTTGGGGGGAGAGGCTGGTTATGTAGGAAAAATAGGCAAGGATGAAACAGGAACTTTTTATCGGAAAGCGTTGCAGAAGAATGGAGTGGACACGCATCTGCTGACCTCCGAACTGCCGTCGGGCTTTTCATCGGTTCTGATTTCTCCTGACGGGGAACGGACACTGGCTACCTACCTGGGTGCGTCGGGTACGTTGAAATCGACCGATCTGAGCCGTGACCTTTTCGAAGGATACACCTATTTATATATAGAAGGGTATTTGCTGCAAGATCATGAACTGGTGATTCGGGCCATGCAGCTGGCCAAGGAGATGGGACTTCAGATTTGTCTGGACATGGCCAGTTATAACATTGTAGAGGCGGAACGTGATTTCTTTGACATGCTGATTACCAAATACGTGGATATTGTGTTTGCCAACGAAAGCGAGGCGTTCGCCTATACGGGAAAGGAGGCTCCCGAAGCTCTGGAGGAAATCGCATCGAAATGCAGCATAGCCATCGTGAAGACGGGCAGGAAAGGTTCACTCATCAAAAAGGGGACAGAATACATCGAGGCAAAGCCTTTGGAGGTTAAGAAGGTGGTCGATACGACTGGAGCCGGCGATTTTTATGCGGCGGGATTCATGTACGGGCTGACGTGCGGATATTCGCTGGAGAAATGTGCGCAGATCAGTTCCATTTTGGCCGGTCATGTCATTCAGGTCGTAGGAACGACACTGACGAAGAAAAAGTGGGACGAAATTAAGTTAAATATTGACGCTGTTCTGCATACATAAGCGGAATAATATGTTTCTTTGTAACATTGAAACGAAAGGAAGAATGTATATGCATGTGAAAAAATCATTGATGGGAGCACTGGTCCTGCTGATGGGGCTGGGCTTTTCCAGCTTTACGGACGATGACCGTAATTTTCAGATATCCAAGAACCTGGATCTGATGAATGCCATTTTCAAGGAACTGGATATGTTTTATGTGGATTCGCTCGATGTAGAAAAGGTTATTCAGTCGGGAGTAGACGGCATGCTCTCTACTACCGATCCGTATACAGAGTATTATCCGGAAGAGGAAGAGAGCAGTCTGAAAGAAATGACGACCGGCAAGTATGGCGGTATCGGTGCCGCCATCCGGTATTATGAGGCGAAAGACCGTATTGCCGTCATAGAACCTACCGAAGGAATGCCGGCTGCCGAAGCCGGTGTAAAGGCAGGCGATATTATCTTGTCTGTAGGTGGCAAGGAAATGGTACGTGGCGACATGAAACCTCAGGAGTTTTCGTCGAAGGTGAGTGAAGCGCTGCGCGGAGAGCCGGGTACATCGTTTGTATTGAAGGTACTCCGGCCGCTGAAGAATGACAGTACGGTGATGGAATTCAAGATAACCCGCAAGAACATTCGTACCAATCCGATTCCTTACTTCGGTATGGTACGCGACAGTATCGGCTACCTGACCTTGACAGGCTTTACCGAGAACTGTGCCAAGGATTTCAAGAAGGCATTGATCGGTTTGAAACAGCAAGGTGCAAAGGCACTGATCGTAGATTTGCGTGACAACGGAGGAGGTTCGTTGTCGGAGGCTATCGACATCGTGAACTATTTTGTTCCGAAGAACAAGGAAATTCTGGTTACAAAGGGGAAACTGAAACAGGCGCAGAATTCATACAAAACGCAGAATGAGCCGTTGGATGAAAATATTCCGTTGGCTGTGCTGGTAAACGGAGCTTCGGCATCGGCTTCGGAAATTGTCAGCGGTTCGTTGCAGGATCTTGACCGGGCTGTGATCATCGGTTCTCGTACGTTTGGTAAGGGATTGGTACAGACCATCCGTCCGTTGCCTTATAACGCGAGTCTGAAAGTGACGACTTCGAAATATTATATTCCAAGCGGACGCTGCATACAGGCCATCGATTATGCCAAGAAGAATGCCGACGGTTCTGTAGCCCGCATTCCTGACAGCCTGACTACCGTTTTTCATACGGCAGCCGGACGTGAGGTACGCGACGGAGGAGGTATTCGTCCGGATATAGAGGTAAAAAGTGACCGGATTCCGAACATCATCTTTTATCTGATGAATGAGGATGTGATTTTTGATTATGCTACACAGTACTGTCTGGATCATCCGGTTCTGAATTCGATAGCGGACCTGAAGATAACGGATGCCGATTACGACGCTTTCAAGAAGCTGGTAAAATCGCGGAATTTTACCTACGACCGTCAGAGTGAGAAAATGCTGAAATCATTGAAGGAACTGGCGGAATTTGAAGGATACATGGAAGGGGCTTCCGAGGAATTCAAGGCTTTGGAAAAGAAACTGAGTCACAACATCGACAGGGATCTGGATTATTTTGCCAAACAGATTAAGCCTTATCTGGCAGAAGAGATTGCCACCCGTTATTTCTATCAGCGGGGAAAGGCCATGGAACGCCTGAAAGAGGATGAAGATCTGGAAAAGGCTATCGAGGTACTGAAGGACCCTGTCCGTTACAAGCAGATTCTTTCTGCACCTGCACCGCAGGCTACGGAAGAGGCAACTCTGTCTGAGGAAAAGCGGTAAAAAGAAAAGCATGGCTATGAAACAGACGAAGGAGACTCCGGGGGGGTCTCCTTCGTCTGTTTAAACGGAATATCCGGTTACGGGAGTTGTTCACGATAATCGCCGTTGGCCTTGATCAGTTCGATCAGTTTTTCCACGGCCTGGTCTTCCGGAATGTTTTTCTCGATGCATTCCTTTTTCTTGTACAGACTGATTTTACCTCGACCTGCGCCTACGTAACCGTAGTCGGCATCGGCCATCTCGCCCGGTCCGTTGACAATGCATCCCATGATACCGATTTTCAACCCTTTCAGGTGAGAAGTGGCGGCCTTGATGCGTGCGATGGTCGTTTCCAGGTCATACAGTGTACGTCCGCAACCCGGGCAGGAAATATATTCTGTCTTTGAAGTACGGATTCGTCCGGCTTGCAGAATACCGAAAGCGGTTTCGTCTACCTTTTGTGCAGAGATGTCTTTTCCCTGGTTGTAGAGCAGGATACCGTCGCAGAAACCGTCGAAGATGAGTGCTCCCATATCGGCAGCCGATTTAATTTGCAGATCCTCGGTGTTCTGTTCCTGATAAAGCTGGAAAAAGACAAGAGGGTTTTTCAAACCCTGCACCATCAGTTGATGGGCAATTCCACGGAGTTCTCCCAAGCGGTTCGGATGATTGCTTTGTGCTATGATTACTACTTCCGGATGGAGCTTCAGACAAGCCAAGGCTTCTTCGTTCAGCCCCATATAAGTCATGAACAGGAATTTCATCTTTGCCGGACAATGGTGAAGCTCCAGCAACTGTTGGAAATTGAATGCCGGATAGGTACCCGGAGTTTCGTCCCATTGATTGGCATCAACGATATAGCCAATGTCTTCACGACGGTTTTCAGGTAGTCCTTGTCCGCAGTAGATGTAATCGGGCTTGAATTGTTCGTTGACCTCCAGGTTATTTTCCAGGCGGGCCGAGATAACGACAGGCAGGTTGTCTCCTCCGATGTTGCCTACAGCCTGGGTAAGGCGGCGTGACGGATTGGTGTAGTTGAACTCCGGTGCCTCCATTCCCGGTATGTAAGGATGATTTTCTCGCTTTACGATATAATCGACCAGCTTGCGGGCTACCGGAATTTCTGCTTCAGGCGCTTCACTCAGGGAAACACGGATGGTATCTCCCAGTCCGTCTGCAAGAAGCGCTCCGATTCCCAAGGCTGACTTGATTCGTCCGTCTTCTCCGTCGCCGGCTTCGGTTACACCCAGATGCAACGGAAAGTTCATGCCTTCCTTGTCCATCTGCTCTACCAGCAGGCGGACACTTTTTACCATCACTACGGTATTGGAAGCCTTGACCGAAATCACTACATTCATAAAATTCTCTGCAACGCAGATACGCAGAAATTCCATGCACGATTCTACGATGCCTTCCGGAGTATCGCCGTAGCGCGACATGATACGGTCTGAGAGAGAGCCGTGGTTTACTCCGATACGGATAGCCGTATGGTTTTCCTTGCAGATATTCAGAAACGGGATGAAACGTTTCCGGATCTTTTCGATCTCTTGTGCATATTCTTCATCGGTATACTCTAGTTTCTTGAAGGTACGGGCCGCATCGACGTAGTTTCCCGGATTGATACGGACTTTTTCCGCATACAGTGCGGCTACGTCGGCTACGTTCGGATTGAAATGCACGTCAGCAATCAGAGGAGTCTGGTATCCTTGTGAACGGAGGCTTATATTGATGTTCTTCAGATTTTCGGCCTCACGAACGCCTTGTGTCGTGAGACGTACGTATTCTCCTCCGGCTTCGATGATGCGTTTGGCTTGTTCTACGCAGGCCTCGGTATCCATGGTTACCGTATTGGTCATACTCTGAATCCGGATAGGATAAGCGCCACCCATAGGAGTGGCGCCCACAAATACCTCATTTGCCTGTCGGCGGGTATAGTTGAAATAATCCATTAATTTGTCTTGTAAGCGAATTTGACTTCTTTCAATTCTTCGTTGGCCTTGACGATTTTATTCTTCAGACCTTCTTTGTAGTCTGCAAATTTCTGGGCCAGAGCCGTGTCTGAAAGCGCCAGCATTTGTACGGCCAGGATGGCTGCGTTCATGGCACCGTTGATGGCTACAGTAGCTACCGGAATACCGGGAGGCATCTGGATGATGGAATAAAGGGCATCTACGCCGTCGAGTACGGAACCTTTTACCGGAACGCCGATAACCGGCAGGGTGGTATTGGCTGCAATAACTCCCGGCAGTGCTGCGGCCATACCGGCTGCGGCGATAATTACCTTGATTCCGCGTCCGGCTGCTTCTTTGGCAAATTTCTCTACTTCGGCCGGCGTACGGTGTGCAGAGAGCGCATTCATTTCAAACGGGACCTGCATTTCGTCGAGCAGCTTAGCCGCCTTTTCCATGACGGGAAGGTCGGATGTGCTACCCATGATAATACTTACAACTGGTTTCATGTATCTGTTTTTTATTGGTTTTATTCGTTAATGGTTTGTCTGTAGGCATCGGCATCCATCAGTTCGTCCATTTCAGTGGTATCTGTCGGTTTGATGCGGACAATCCAGCCTTTTCCGTAAGGATCCTGATTGACCAGTTCCGGATGTTCTTCCAGTTCCGCGTTGACTTCCAGTATCTCGCCACCAATGGGAAGAAACAGGTCGGAGACCGTCTTTACTACTTCAATGGAGCCGAACGTTTCTCCTTTTTCAAGGGTTTCGCCTTGTGTAGGCACATCTACGAAAACAATGTCGCCCAGTTGTTCCTGAGCATAATCGGTAATACCTACCAGAGCCTCGTCGCCTTCCAGCCGAATCCATTCATGTTCGCTGGTATACTTTACATTTGTTGGGAAATTCATAATGGTTCTTATTTTAAGGTTATTTTCTTCAAATAAACAAAATTCCGGTGACACCACAAAATAAACCGACCAAAAAGCCACCCAATACTTCGTTAAGGGTATGCTGACGGACGATGATGCGTGCCGATCCCAGTAATCCGGAAAGCAGGATAAAGAAGCAGAGCCATCCTACGGGATTGAATTGGAAAATCAGGCTGTAAGACAATAATCCTCCTACCATCAGGCCGCTGCTTGCCATGTGGGTACTGATTTTCCATTTCAGATTGACGAGCGTACAGATAACCATGCAGATCAGTACAGCCAGAATGATACCAGCCAGGTAACGGGGCATGTGGATGCGGTACATGGTAATCAGGCAAGCCATGTAACTTAGAATCGTCAGTCCGTATGGGATAAATCGTTTCTTTCGTTCTCCGAGTTCACGGATTCCCCAGCCGTTGATTTTCTGAAACAGGTAAATACCCAACATGGGCATTAAAATGGTAAAACAGTATACCAGCGCCAGGACAGTTATCTTGTACGATAACGGCATGATACGGAGATAAGTGAAAAATAGCAGGAGAAAGAAAGCTACAAAAGGTACCATGAAAGGAGTAAAGATTGCTGAAATAAACTGTGCTCCCAGGTAAAGTGCATCTTTTTGAGGAACAGCAGACGTTTGCTTCCGTTCGTGGAAGGTCAGCTGGTCTGGAATGTTTGTTTCTTCTGTCATATCTTTTTTATCTTCTTAACCGGGCTACCGGTATGTTCAGTTGCTGTCGGTATTTGGCTACGGTTCTTCTGGCTATGGGATATCCTTTGGTTTTCAGAATATCCGCCAGTTCATCATCGGTGTAAGGTTTTGTTTTGTCTTCTTTGTCGATGCATTCCTGTAGGATACGCTTTATCTCCCGGATGGAAAGTTCTTCGCCGTTTTCGGTGGTATAGCCATCGCTGAAAAAGAATTTCAAGGAATAAATGCCAAAGTTAGTCTGTACATATTTACTATTGCTTACACGTGAAACCGTAGAAATATCCAGTTTGGCCCGTTCGGCCACGTCTTTCAGGATCATGGGACGCAGCAGTGATTCGTCACCTTCCAGAAAAAATGGCCGTTGAAGGTCAATGATGGCCTGCATGGTACTGAGCAGGGTTTGCTGACGTTGTTTGACGGCATTGATGAATCCTTGTGCCGCATCTACTTTCTGCTTCAGAAACATGAGTGTATCTTTCGATTCCTTGCTTTGGTTGGCTTTGTTTCGGGTATGTTCATCCAGCAGTTCCGTAAACTCACGGCTCAGGCGAAGTTCGGGAACATTTCGGTCGTTGAGACTCAAACTGATAGTCCCGTCATCTTCCGTTTCTACAATGAAGTCGGGAGTGATGTGCTGAAGATTCTTTCCGATAGCCTCTCCCAAAGAACTTCCCGGGCGTGGGTTGAGTTTGGTCAATTCGGCCGTTGCGTCATTGTATTGTTGCTCGGTTATATTCAGTTTCTGAAGGATTTTTTCTTTGTTTTTCTTTGTAAATTCGTCGCAGCATTTACTGATGATGTCGTATTCTATTTGTTTGAGCGGGGAATCTTCTTTTCGCTGTATTTGCAGCAAAAGACATTCCTGCAGACTTCTGGCTCCAATTCCTGCCGGATCGAAATCCTGAATGATGGACAAAACATGCTCCAATTGTTCTTGAGTGGTATAAATTCCCTGATAGATAGCCAGTTCGTCTACCAGTGTATCGATACTTTTCCTTAACAGACCATCATCGTCCAATGAGCCTATCAAGTATTCTCCCAGCTGCTTTTCTTCCGGAGTCAGTTCCCGCATATCCAGCTGTTCCTTCAGGGTTTCGTAGAAAGATACATTATCCGAGAATGGAATTTCCTCAGGAGTTCCTTCGCGCGACCGGTTATTCTCTTGCAGTTTATAATCGGGTATATCATCTTCTGTGCGATAGTCTCCTAAAGAAATATCTTCGTTGGAAGATGTATCTGGTTCTCCATCTTCATTGGTACTGTATTCCTCTTCCTCTCCGTTGGAATCTTCCGATGGCTCCTTGCCTTCTTCCAAAGCCGGATTATCCAGTAGTTCGGAGTGGATACGTTCTTCGAGTTCGACTGTCGGAAGTTCCAATAGCTTGACAACCAGAATCTGCTGCGGTGACAGCGTCTGGACTTGCTGTTGGGTTTGAGTTTGTACCTGACGTGAGTTTTGTGCCATAAATGATGGGTATGTCTAAAAATCTATTGCAAAAATAGCAATTTGTATGTAACCTTGGATTTTATCGGGCAAATAATTTTGTTAGTATTCGAAACTGCTTCCTCCAAGAAATTCCCGCAACAGAGAGGTCGGGGGTAATTCTTTGTCCTGTACAGAAACAAAATGAGCCAGAAAACGCAGTAACCGGTGAGCTTCGGAATAGGCAGGATTATTGTTAGGGACTTTTCGGAGTATGGGTTCTACGTAATCTTTCAGAACGGCCAGTTCAAAAATCAAGGCTGAGTTGAACATGGCATCGGCATATTCCTGGAAGGGAAATATCCATTTGTCTTCTCCGGCTCGTACACTGCCCCAACGATTGATGGTTGCTTCGGCCGAATAGCTGCGATATTTGTAATCACGGATGATGCGACGTAATAACCGGTTATCGGTGGTAGGGATGTAATTGTGGTTGTCCAGTAAAATGGTAGTAAGTGCCGATACATAGATTTTATACTTGTTGGCTGCTGGTATATTGGGTGTCAATGCCGGGTTTAAGGCATGGATACCCTCCAGTACCAGAATCATATTGTCGTCGATGCGAAGTTTTTTCCCGCTCGGTTCACGTTTTCCTGTATTGAAATTGAAACGTGGAAGTTCGACTTCTTCTCCAGCCAGCAAGGCTTTTAGCTGAGCTTCAAAGAAGGGCAGGTCAAGGGCGTAGAGTGATTCGAAATCATGTTTGCCTTCTGCATCCAGGGGAGTATCTTCCCGATTGACGAAATAATCGTCCAGCGAGATGGGATAAGGGCGTATACCGTTGGTCATGAGTTGGATACTCAGACGTTTGCTGAATGTCGTTTTTCCTGAAGATGACGGTCCTGAGATCAGTACCAGTTTTACCCGTTGTCCGTTTTCGTTGCGATTGGTTATCTCATCGGCAATGCGGACTATCTTTTTTTCTTGCAATGCTTCTGATACGTTGATCAGGTCGGTAGCCATACCACGGTTACAGGCCTGGTTTAGGTCTCCTACGGTATTGATACCCAAGATCTCGTTCCATCGGTGAGATTCCTGAAATACATCCAGCATCTTTTCTTGTTTAACGACGTCTTCCAGTTTATTGGGATTCTCCCGATTGGGAATACGTAATAGTAATCCGTCGTAATATTTGACGATATCGAACAGACGGATGTAACCAGTGCTTGGTACCAAACTGCCATAGTAGCTGTCGATGGTATCGTCTAATTGCTGGTAGCATGAATACAGTTGTCCGGATGTTTCGAGAAGTTTGACTTTATCATCCATGCCGCGTTCTTTAAAAAGACGAATAACTTCTTCTGTATGTTTTTCGTGTCGTACAAAAGGCAGATCGGCCTGGATAATTTCTTGCATTCGCTGTTTGATGCGGATCACGTCGTCCAGTCCAATGGTACGATCAATGCGGAGTTTACAGAAATAGCCTTTCGAAACCGGATGTTCCAGTATAATATTCCCATTGGGATAAAGTTCGGCTACGGCTTTGGTCAGGATGAAGCAAAGAGAACGTACATAGGTACGCATACCCGATGCACTGGTAATATCCAGAAACTCGATGTCTTTGTTGTAATAGACCTTAAAATTCAAGTCTTCTACCTTGTTGTTTACTCGAGCGCTGACCGGTCCGTAGGGCATTTTCAGTTCAAAACCTTGATAAATCTCAAAAAGTGAGCTTCCTTCTGGAAATTCTTTTGATAAATTTTTATTTTTGCAATATATTTGTAGCATAAACGTAATAGTTGTTACTGAAAGATTTATTTGGCAGTTAATTTACTGATTAAACAATTAACGGCCTATTTCCAACCTAATTAATTAAAGAATGGAGTATTCTTTTTATGATTTTTTAAAGCTGCTGGGATCACTGGCGCTTTTCCTTTACGGTATGAAAATCATGAGTGAAGGATTGCAAAAGTTTGCAGGCGACAGGCTGCGTAGTATTCTAACCGCAATGACTACCAACCGAGTCACCGGAGTCCTGACCGGTATGCTGATTACAGCATTGATTCAGTCTTCTTCGGCAACTACTGTCATGGTGGTTAGTTTTGTAAATGCCGGACTGCTGGATTTGGCGCAGTCTATCGGTGTCATTATGGGAGCCAATATCGGTACTACCGTGACGGCCTGGATTATTTCGGCCCTTGGTTTTAAGGTGGATATTTCTGCATTCTCTCTGCCGTTACTTGCGATAGGGATTCCGTTACTTTTCTCTGCCAAGAGTTCCCGTAAATCTGTAGGTGAATTTATTTTCGGTTTTGCCTTTCTTTTTATGGGGTTGAATTTGCTGAAGGCAAATGCTCCAGACTTAAGTAAAAATCCGGATATGCTGGCTTTTGTACAGAATTATACGGATATGGGTTTTCTTTCAGTATTGCTTTTTGTCCTGATCGGTACGATATTGACCATGATTGTACAGGCATCGGCTGCTACGATGGCGATTACGTTGATTATGTGTGCCAATGGATGGATCAGTTTTGAGCTGGGTGCGGCTTTGGTTTTAGGTGAGAATATTGGTACGACGATTACTGCCAATCTGGCTGCGCTTACTGCAAATACGCAGGCTCGTCGGGCAGCCATGGCACATTTGATGTTTAATGTATTTGGCGTTGTCTGGGTATTGTTATTGTTTAAGCCTTTCCTGGGAGTTGTAGACTGGATTATCTGTGACGTAATGCATGTCAGTGAATCCGAAGGAGTAGCCGTTTCTTTTAAGTTGTCTGCTTTCCATACTTGTTTCAATGTATGCAATGTTTTAATCTTGATCTGGTTTGTACGTTTTATTGAAAAGACCGTTTGTAAGATTATTCCACAAAAGGAGCAGGAAGAGGAATACCGCCTGCAATTCATCAACGGTGGTCTGCTGTCTACAGCCGAACTTTCTATCCTGCAGGCGCGGAAGGAAATCAATTTGTTTGCTGAACGCATTCAGCGTATGTTCCGGATGGTAAGAGACTTGTTGCATACGGAAAACGAGAATGATTTCAACAAACTGTTTAGCCGGATAGAAAAATACGAAACGATTAGTGATAATATGGAAGTGGAAATCGCCAATTACCTGAATAAGGTTTCAGAAGGGCGTTTGAGTGCTGAAAGTAAGTTGCAGATTCAGGAAATGTTACGTGAAGTGACTGAGATAGAAAGTATTGGTGACAGTTGTTATAATCTGGCACGTACCATCAATCACAAGCGTTCCGGCGGAATTGATTTTACCGAGAATCAATATGAACACATTCATCAGATGTTCCGTCTGACGGATAATGCGCTTTCGCAGATGATTGAGCTGGTAGAAGATATGCACCATTCGGTAGATGTAAACAAATCGTTCAATATTGAGACCGAAATTAATAATTATCGGAATCAGCTGAAAGATCAGAACATCATTGATGTCAATAATAAGGCGTATGATTATCAGATGGGGGTACGCTATATGGATTTGATCGGCGAATGTGAGAAACTGGGTGATTATGTAGTCAATGTAGTTGAGGCTCATTGTGATGTAAAGGAGAAGAAAGCCTGATCCCGTTGTAGATAGAAGATTTTAAAAAGTCTGCCAGTTTATGTTGTATAGAATGGCAGACTTTTTTTATTGGGGATTTGTTGGTGTGATGGTATAAAATGGTATGCCGGATTGCGTAATGCAAGTGTTTTATTGTTCTTAATCTTTCATCTTTTGGGTGGATGACTGTGTTATCCATCGGATTTCAGTACATATTACTTTGATTTTTTCTATGTTTTTGTTTAAATGCTTTTTACCTTTGATGGATTAATTAAAAGCACATACTATGAAAACATTTTCTTTTCTTTTTCTTTTTTTGTTAGGGGTAGTGGGTGTGCAGGCCCAGTGGCAGCCTGCAGGCGATAAAATTCGGACAGTTTGGGCTGATGATGTCTCTCCGGAACAGGTCTTGCCGGAATATCCTCGGCCTATTATGGAGCGTCAGGCGTGGAAGAATCTGAATGGCCTTTGGAAATATGCGTTGATTGACAAAGGTACAGATTGGCCCGAAGAGTTTAGTGGACAAATATTGGTTCCTTTTGCCATTGAATCAGCTTTGTCCGGAGTAGGTAAGGAAGTGGGCGCGGATAAGGAGCTGGTTTATCAGCGTTCTTTTCAGATTCCTGCCGATTGGGGAGACCGGCATGTCCTGCTTCATTTCGGGGCTGTAGACTGGAAAGCGGAAGTATGGGTAAACGATGTGAAGGTAGGAAGTCATACGGGCGGGTATACGCCTTTTTCGTTTGATGTAACACATGCATTGATAGAAGGCACAAACAGGCTGACGGTAAAGGTCTGGGATCCTACCGATCAGGGAACCCAGCCCCGGGGCAAGCAGGTGACTCATCCCGAGGGAATCTGGTATACGTCTGTAACAGGTATCTGGCAGACTGTCTGGATGGAACCGGTGCCCGAAAGACATATCAGAAATCTGCGTATAACACCGGATGTTGATGCAAACAAACTGACTGTAGAAGCTGTATTGGAAGGTAGAGATGACAGCGATACGGTACAGGTAAAGGTTTTTGATGGTGAACAACTGGTGGCCGAAGGCAAGAGTGACGGTCAGAATCCGGTAGAAATAAATATGCCGTCGGATGTCAGGCTATGGTCGCCCGACAGTCCTTTCCTGTATACGCTGAAGATTGCGTTGCTTCAGGATGAGCTGGTCGTGGATGAGGTAAGTAGTTATGCGGCAATGCGCAAGTTTTCCACTGGCAGAGATACCGACGGAATTGTTCGTCTGGAGCTGAACAACGAGGATCTTTTTCAGTTTGGCCCTTTGGATCAGGGCTGGTGGCCCGATGGCTTGTATACGGCACCTACCGATGAAGCCTTGCTTTACGATTTACAGAAAGTCAGGGATCTTGGTTTTAACATGATTCGCAAGCATATCAAGGTAGAGCCGGCTCGCTGGTATACCTATTGCGATAAACTGGGGATCATAGTATGGCAGGATATGCCGAGTGGCGATCGTAGTCCGGAGTGGCAGGGACGCAAATATTTTGATGGAACGGAGCTTGAACGTTCTGCCGATTCGGAAGCCGTTTACCGGAAGGAATGGAAGGAAATCATGGATTGTCTGTCTTCGTATCCTTGCATTGGTGTCTGGATACCGTTCAATGAGGCCTGGGGGCAGTTTAAAACACCGGAGATTGCGTCATGGACCAAACAGTATGATCCGACCCGGCTGGTAGATCCGGCCAGTGGCGGAAATCATTATCCTTGTGGCGATCTGCTGGATCTGCACAACTATCCGCGTCCCAAGATGTATCTGTATGATGCGCAGCGTGCCACAGTTCTGGGAGAATTCGGAGGAATCGGTCTTGTCTTGAAAAATCATTTGTGGGAGCCTGACCACAACTGGGGATATGTTCAGTTTCACTCTTCACGGAAGGCAACTGATGAATATGTGAAATATGCCGATGTACTTTATGAGTTGATTCCGAAGGGATTTTCTGCGGCAGTTTATACCCAACTTACCGATGTAGAGATGGAAGTAAACGGCCTGATGACGTATGACCGTAAAGTCATCAAGCTGGATGAAAAGCGGATCCGTGAGATGAATCAGAAAATCTGTGGATCACTGAAGGGGACAGGTCGCTGAAACGAAACAACTTTCTGAGAGGCCGGCTGATCATCCATGGGGAAATAAATATCCCCTTGTTTCTCCTGACTGACTGGGAGAGAACAAGGGGATATCTTATAATTGTCCGTTAAGGATTATTTCTTGTCAGCTTCCTTTTCGATACCGATCAATTCTACTTCGAAAATCAGGGTAGAGAACGGTTTGATCTGACCTGCGCTACGGCTTCCGTAACCCAATTCAGCCGGGATATACAGTTCCCATTTAGAACCAACCGGCATCATGGTCAGCGCTTCTGTCCATCCCGGGATTACCTGGTCTGCACGGAAAGTGGTCGGTTCCTTACGGTCGTAAGAGCTGTCGAACTGGGTACCGTCGATCAGAGTTCCCTTGTAGTTTACTTTTACATGAGAAGACTTGGTCGGAACTTCACCTGTACCTTTGGTGATGATTTTATACTGCAGGCCGCTAGGAGTAGTCTGTACACCTTCTTTGGTCTTGTTGGCAGCCAGGAATTCTTCGTTTTTCTTCTTGTAATCTGCATACTGGGCTTCCAGTGCTTTGGCCTGGATAGCTTCAGCTCTTTCGCGTACATAAACGCTGGCTGAGTCTACAGAAACCAGTCCTTTTTCTGTGATGGCTGCAATGAAGCCGGCCAGGAAGTTTTCTTTGCTCAGTGTCTGAGTAGAATCGCCTCTGAACAGCTGGTTGTTGATGGCCTCGAACATATCGCCGCTGATCTGCTGACCGATCTGCATACCGGCCATGTAAGCTTTCTGCTTGGCATCCACTTCTTTGGTGCCCTGTTCGATACCGCGGATAAAGTCTGCCATGTAAGCAGTATCTACGCCCAGACGGCCTGTCACATATTCTTTCAGACCCTGAGTATTGGTAACACCCATCATATAAGAAAGTGTATCTACTTCATTTTTCATGTTGGCCTTCGGGCCTTGAGCTGTACATGATGCCATGCTTGCTGCAGCAGCAAGTACCATCATTAATCCTGCACTCTTTTTCATTTGCTGTTGTTTTTTATTTTTAGATTATAATACTTCTATCAGTTCTACTTCGAAAATCAGTGTGCTGTGAGGGGGAATCAGTTCTCCGGCTCCCTGTGCTCCGTATGCCAGTTCAGAGGGAATGTACAGTTTCCATTTGGCACCTTCGGACATCAGCTGGAGTGCTTCTACCCATCCTTTGATGACCTGGTTTACTCCGAATACGGCCGGTTCGCCACGCTTGATGGAGCTGTCGAACAGGGTTCCGTCTATCAGTGTACCTTCGTAGTGGCAACGTACGCGGTCGGTAGCTTTCGGTTTCTTTCCGTTACCTTCGGTAATCACTTCATATTGCAAACCGCTGGGCAACGTCACGATATTGGGGTTTTTCTTGTTTTCTTCGAGGAAAGCTTTTCCTTTTGCAATGTTTTCGGCATTGATTTTTTCTTCCAGTTCAGTGAAATACTTGTTGACGATTTCGCGTGCTTCTGTATGGCTGATTGCCGTCTGGTTTCCCTCTAATACGTCTTTGATAGCTTGTGCAAAGTCGTTCACATCGATGTTGCGAGCTCCCATGCTCAGCAGATTCTGGCCTATTCCCAGACCAATGGCGTAACTGAATTTATCCATAAAAATCCTGTATTTAAGTAGATTGTTTAAATCGAAGGGCAAAGGTATCTTTTTTCTAGCAAAGAGCGGCGATTTCACTGATAAAATTTCTTATTTTTGTGCAGATAAATTAATCTGGAGGATGTGAAAATGAAGAATCTAGTTGTTTTGACAGGTGCCGGAATGAGTGCGGAGAGCGGTATCAGTACGTTTCGTGACTCAGGCGGTCTGTGGGACCGTTATCCTGTAGAGCAGGTGGCTACTCCCGAGGGGTATGCGGCTAATCCCAAACTGGTGATTGATTTTTATAACGAGCGCCGGAAGCAGTTGTTTGAGGTTAAGCCGAACAGGGGGCACGAGCTGCTGGCTGAGCTGGAGCATGATTTCAAGGTGACAATCATTACGCAGAACATAGATAACCTGCATGAACGGGCGGGAAGTACCCATGTCATTCATCTGCATGGCGAACTGACGAAAGTGACTTCCAGCTGGCAACCGAACAATCCGGACTATATCAGGGAGCTGAAACCGGAAGAGTATGAGGTGAAGATGGGTGATAAGGCTGCCGACGGTTCTCAGTTACGGCCTTTCATTGTATGGTTCGGCGAAGCGGTTCCAATGATAGAAACAGCCATCGACTATGCCGAACAGGCGGATATCTTTGTAATCATCGGGACTTCGCTGAATGTTTATCCGGCTGCCGGACTGTTGAATTATGTACCGGCAGGCGTTCCGGTTTATCTGATTGATCCCAAGCAGGTAGCCATCGCTTCAGGCAGGAAGGTGCATGTTATTCAGAAGGGAGCCTCCGAAGGTATGGCAGAATTAAAAAAAATGTTATTGGAAGCAAGAGGGTAAACAAATTCTTTCTATATTTGTTCTTACATTAAGAATTATTTAAAAACTAACGTAAAGTAAAAACGATTATGAAAAAGTACATTTGCACAGTTTGCGATTGGGTTTACGATCCTGAAGTAGGTGATCCTGAAGGCGGTATCGCTCCTGGAACTGCATTCGAAGATATTCCGGAAGATTGGGTTTGCCCGGTTTGCGGTGTAGGAAAAGAAGATTTCCAGCCTGTAGAAGATTAATATACAGCTACAAATTCGCATAGAAAAAGACTTGTCCCATCCGGGACAGGTCTTTTTTATTCCTGAAGGATGATACCCATCTTTTTCATCAGGAAGCAGGCGTTCATATTTTGGGCGATTCCTTCGCGCAGACGGTATGAGAAAGTCAGTTCGTCGCCGGTGATGTCGGCTTCGAAGCAGTAGTTGCGGATTTCATCGGGGAACTGTTCGATGAGTTTCCCCAGCAACAAGTCGTGAGTGGCTATGATACCGTTGGCTTTCAGCTGCATGAACTGCCGGATGAGGTCGAACGAACCTTTCTGCTTGTCCATGGAATTGGTACCTTTCAGAATTTCGTCCAGAATGATGAACAGTTCTTCTCCTTCGTTCAGCAGGTCGATGATGTGTTTCAGTCGTTTCAGCTCGGCAAAGAAATAAGATTCGTTGTCAGAAAGTGAGTCGGAAGTGCGCAAGCTGGTGATCAGCCGGCTGGGATAAAGAGTCAGCGAACTGCAGCAGACCGGTGCTCCGATGCAGGCCAGCAGATAATTTACGCCGATAGTACGCAGGTACGTACTTTTTCCGGCCATGTTGGCTCCGGTGATAATCAGAAAGAACGGACGGGAAGGGATGTATGCATCGTTTTTTACGCATTGTGATTCGGGCATCAGCGGGTGTCCCATGTCCTGAGCCAGAAAGCAGAAGGGAGTATCGGTCAGGCGAGGGTAGGTATACTGCGGGTGGTTATAGGCGAACGTGCCGAGTGAGCAGAGTGCATCGTAAGTGCCGATAGCCTCCATCCAGCCCATGATGTACTTTCCGTAGCGGCTTTTCCACCGTTCTATCCGGACAATTTCCTGTAGCTGGAAGAACATCAGTCCTTCAAGGATGACGTACAGAAACTGGTTGTTCCTCAAGTCCAGCCGGTCCAGTTCCTTCGACAGTTCGTTCAGTGCTTCAGTAGGAGCCTTGCCGTTGATGTAGAGACTGCGGGTGAGTGCCTGCAGGCCGGGAGCTTCCCAAGGCTCCGCTTCGGCTTGTGCCAGCAGACGGGCATAGCCTTTGAGGGTATGCAACTGGCTGCCGTATGTCTCCTGTATCTGTGTAGCCCGTTTGATGAAACCGAAACTGATGATGAGACAACCCATGAACGTCAGTCCGAACCACTGGAACGAGAAGATTCCCGAAAGTCCTCCCAATAGGGTCAGTGCATTCAGCAGCGGTACAGCCCAAAGAGCTGTCTTTACCCACGTGCGGTGCAGGTATCTGACTGGCGTGTCACACCATTGGCGGAGCATTTCACGGTCTGTATCATTTCCCTGGTTGACCAGTCCGGTGGTCCGGAACCGTTCCCGGAAGTCGGGTCGTTTGCTGAGGTCTGTTATACATTGTTGCCGGTCTTCGATGGCGTTTTTGTCGGTCAGGTGTCGCTGAAACCAGGCAGCCAGCCTGTGTTTGCCAAAACAGGTGCACGTACGGTTCAGAGACTGAAACAAGGATCGTTCGCCAAATAGATCCAGGTCGTACGAATATTCGTGTGACGGATTGACGCATTCTTTGCTTCCGTCGAACGCGCTGTAGTTCCCTTGCAAAGCTTGCAGTTCTTCCTGATAGATGCGTATCTCGGTTTCAGTCCAGGTCTTTTCCCAAAACAACCGGTTATGTACTTTTACCAGGACCAGGAAAGGGATGAATGTGCAGCCGAGTGTCAGGGCAAGCAGCCATCCGGCGGCATGAAAAAAATAGATAAGGGCAGCGATTCCTGCTGCGAAAAGCAGTACACGCAGCATGCTGATGCGCCAGATACGCTGCTTGAGATGATTCAGTCGTCGTTCGGCTTCAGTAAGCAGCCGTGCATAACGTTCGGATGGGTTCATAGTCGTGTTATTTTTAGAGGTTTGAGGTGCAAATATACGCAGAAAACCTTATCATACGCTGGTCTGTAAGGCCTTTGGAGAGAAGCATAACTCTTTTTAGCATTCTCTTTCTGAAAACGAACGGACATTTTGAGTCGTTCGTGAGTTCGTTTGATGTAAAATATCCGTTTGTTTGAAGTAACTTGTCCGTTCGTTTTTTGAATGAAACTTTCGTTTGTTTCGGGTCAATGTATACGGCTCGTTTGCAGAAATAGGAGACCGGAGTGAAATTGCTTCTCAGGAGACGGGGAATGTAAGGTAAAAAGGAAGATGAAGACAGAATATAAAAGAAGCTGTTTCACAATTGCGTGAAACAGCTTCCGGTATGTATGGACTAATGTGTTTAGATTTGTTGCATGGCCTGTTCGAGGTCGGCGATGATGTCGTTTACATTTTCGATACCTACTGACAGACGGATCAGGTCAGGAGCCACACCGGCTTCTATCAGCTGTTCGTCGGTCAGCTGGCGGTGTGTATGGCTGGCTGGATGAAGCACGCAGGTACGGGCATCGGCTACGTGAGTTACGATGCAGGCAAGCTTCAGGCTGTCCATGAACTTGATGGCTTCGTCTCGGCTGCCTTTCAGACCGAAGGCGATGACACCGCAGGAACCGTTCGGCATGTATTTCTGGGCCAGTTCATAGTATTTGTTACTTTTCAGTCCGCAATAATTCACCCATTTCACTTTCGGATTGGCTTCCAGCCATTCGGCTACCTTTTGGGCATTCTCGCAGTGGCGCGGTACACGCAGATGCAGTGTTTCCAGTCCCAGATTCAGCAGGAAGGCGTTTTCGGGCGACTGGATTGAGCCGAGGTCACGCATCAGTTGGGCTGTTGCCTTGGTCATGTAAGCCATTTTGCCGAAAGCCTTTGTATAAGTCAGTCCGTGATAGGATTCATCCGGCTGGGTAAGTCCCGGGAATTTGTCGGCGTGAGCTTCCCAGTCGAAGTTTCCGCTGTCTACGATGGCACCTCCCACGCACGTAGCGTGTCCGTCCATGTATTTGGTGGTAGAATGAGTCACGATGTCGGCTCCCCATTCAAACGGACGGCAGTTGATCGGAGTAGCGAAGGTATTGTCTACAATCAAGGGCACTCCATGCTTGTGCGCAATGTGTGCGAATTTCTCGATGTCAAGTACATTGATGCTCGGATTGGAGATTGTTTCGCCGAACAGGCATTTGGTGTTCGGGCGGAAAGCCTTGTCGATTTCTTCTTCGGGAGCGTCAGCGTCTACAAACGTGCATTCGATACCCAGTTTTTTCATGGTTACGGCAAACAGGTTGAATGTACCTCCGTAAATGGTGGATGAGCAGACGAAATGGTCGCCGGCTTCACAGATGTTGAATACGGCATAGAAGTTGGCAGCCTGTCCTGATGAGGTCAGCATGGCGCCTACGCCTCCTTCCAATGCAGCTATCTTGGAAGCTACGGCGTCGTTGGTCGGGTTCTGCAGACGGGTATAGAAATAACCGCTTTCTTCCAGGTCGAACAGACGAGCCATCTGTTCGCTGGTATCGTATTTAAAGGTAGTACTTTGATAGATAGGCAACACACGTGGTTCGCCTTTTTTAGGAGTCCATCCTGCCTGGACGCAGAGTGTCTCTTTGCTGAATTTATTTTCCATTCTATCTGATTTTTTAAGAGTTTGTCATTAATTAGGGGCAAATGTAAGAAATATTCCAGCATTTTTTAGTTATTTTATTCAAAAAGAATTATTTTTGAAATTCTAACTAATGAGATAAGCTATGGCAGATGAATTGAAATTCAGGCATGAGTTGCCGGTACAGATCCGTTTCAGTGACGTAGACCTATACGGTCACATGAATAATTCGTCATACTTTTCACTGTATGACCTGGCGAAGACTTCGTATATACGTGATGTTTTTGGGAATAAGGAGTGGCATAAGATGGGAATTGTAATTGCGAATATCAATGCAGATTTTCTGGCTCCGGTATTCTTTTCGGATGAGTTGGTAATCAAGACGACCGTAACCCACTTGGGGCACAAGAGCTTTACGCTGTTTCAGCAGGCTGTAAACAAGGCGAGCGGCGTGCTGAAATGTCAGTGCCGTACCGTGATGGTAGGTTATGATATCATGACCAAGGAGCCGGTGAACTTGCCTTTGGAATTTAAGAACATGATCTGTGAATACGAGGGAAAATCGCTCGAGGAATTATCGGAACCGCTTGTGTAGAGATGAGAAGATAAAAAAGATAGCCCCTGTAGCATGAGCTTTTCTGTCTTGCTGCAGGGGCTTGGTATGTTAAGGCATTATTTGAAAGATTTCTGATAGATTTCCAGTACCTCGGGATCAGTCAGCGGACGGGGATCGAGAGTAAAGAGGGCTCCCATGGTTTCGCGTGCGTTCTGAACCATCTGAGGCAGTTCTTTTTCTTTTACGCCAAACTGGCTGAGCTGTAATCCGTATACGTCACATTCTTTCTGCATACGTACCAGCGCGTCGATGAAGTCGCTGGGGCGGTTGCTCTTTTGCTGAGTCATTATTTCTGCCATTTTCATGTAACGTTTCATGCAGTCGTTCCGGAATGTTTCGAAATAATTCTCACTGATGGCGATCAGGCCTGCTCCGTGCGGCAGTTCCGGATGGAATGCGCTCATGGCATGTTCCATGGAATGTTCGGAAGTACAGCTGGAGGTAGATTCTACGAGTCCGGCCAATGTACTTGCCCACGCAACTTTGGCACGGGCTTTCAGGTTCTTTCCGTCTTTTACGGCTACAGGCAGGTATTTATAGAGCAGGCGGATGGCTTCGAGTGCGTACAGATCGCTGATAGGGGTCGCACAGTTGGCAATGAAGCCTTCGGCCGCATGGAAGAACGCGTCAAATCCCTGATATGCCGTCAAGTGTGGAGGGATGGAAACCATCAGTTCCGGATCGATGATGGAAAGGGTAGGGAAGGTATACGTACTTCCGAATCCGATTTTTTCGTGTACGTCTTCGTTGGTAATTACCGTCCATGGATCGGCTTCAGTACCTGTGCCGGCTGTAGTAGGAATGGCCACGATAGGCAGTGCTTTTGTAACGGCGCGTCCTTTACCGCTTCCGGCCGGAATGTAATCCCAGTAATCACCGCTGTTGCAAGCCATAACGGCAATGGATTTGGCAGAATCGATACTGCTTCCTCCGCCTAGTCCGATGACAAAGTCGCAGCCACGTTCTCTACAGATAGCGGCAGCTTCCATTACGTGCCGTTTGGTAGGATTAGGGAGTATCTGGTCGTATACAATGGAGTCTACATCATTTTCGGTCAACAGACTGGTTACTTTATCCAGGTATCCATATTTTCTCATGGAAGTTCCGCTAGAGATAACGATCATAGCTTTTTTACCAGGTAGCTTTTCGGTTGCCAACTTTTTAATCTCACCACATCCGAACAGAATTTTTGTCGGGATGTGCAAACTGAAAACTGGATTTGCGTTCATAATATCTCTTTTTTTAAAGTTATGCTATTCCAAAGATAGGGAATAAACGCTGATGCGACTACATGGAAGTGTTAATTTTTATAATAATCCCTCTTTTTTGGAGGAAATGTATGGAACTGACAGATTGTTGAGGCCTCCGAAGAGGAGTGATACGGTGTGTTTGCTGGGGATATAAAAAAGCCTTCCGGCTCTGCATGAAAGAGAGCCGGAAGGCCATTATGTAAAATCGGTATTCGCTTATGGGCGATGTCGATTATTTTTGTTCTTTATTCTGATGGGGCTTGCGGTCACGTTTCGGATGATTCTCACTGTTGCTGCTTCCTTCCGGTTTCGGGAGAAGTACTTTGTGAGACAGTTTGAACTTACCGGTTTTCGGATCGATGTCCATCAGCTTCACGTCAATTTCATCGCCTTCTTTCAGTCCGGCTTCTTCGATTGTTTCCAGACGTTTCCAGTCGATTTCTGAAATGTGAAGCAGACCATCCTTGCCTGGCAGGAATTCTACAAAGGCACCGTAAGGCATGATGGAACGTACCTTACCTTTGTATACTTCACCTACTTCGGGCACAGCTACGATACCCTTGATCAGTCGTACGGCATCGTCGATGCATTTCTTGTTGGTACCGGCAATCTCGATACGTCCCACACCGTCTGTTTCTTCGATGGTGATGGTTGCACCGGTTTCTTCCTGCATACCCTGGATAATCTTTCCGCCCGGGCCGATGACAGCACCGATGAATTCTTTAGGAATAGTCATGGTTTCGATGCGTGGAGCATGCGGTTTCAGTTCGGCACGAGGTTCGGCGATGCATTCGGTTAGTTTGCCCAGAATGTATTCGCGTCCCTGCTTGGCCTGAAGCAAGGCTTTTTCCAGAATGTCGTATGTCAGTCCGTCGCATTTGATATCCATCTGAGTGGCTGTGATACCGTCGCGTGTACCTGTCACCTTAAAGTCCATATCTCCCAGGTGGTCTTCATCACCCAGAATATCAGACAATACAGCGTATTTATCTTCACCGGCATTTTTGATCAATCCCATTGCAATACCTGATACCGGTTTCTTGATAGGTACACCAGCATCCATCAGAGCCAGTGTTCCGGCACATACGGTTGCCATTGAAGAAGAACCGTTTGATTCCAGAATATCGGATACTACGCGTACGCAGTATGGATAGTCTGCAGGAATCTGGCCTTTCAAGGCACGCCATGCCAAATGACCGTGACCGATTTCACGACGGCCTACACCGCGTTGTGCCTTGGCTTCACCTGTTGAGAATGGAGGGAAGTTATAGTGGAGCAGGAAACGTTCCTTGTGCTGGTCGAGTACGTCGTCTACAATCTTTTCATCGAGTTTGGTTCCCAATGTAACTGTACTCAGCGACTGAGTCTCACCACGGGTAAAGATAGAAGAACCGTGAGGACCTGGCAGCGGACTTACTTCGCACCAGATCGGACGGATTTCAGTGGTTGTACGACCGTCCAGACGTTTGCCTTCATCCAGGATGCAGCGGCGCATGGCTTCTTTTTCCACATCGTGGTAATAGCGGTCAATCATAGCACCTTTTTCTTCGAGTTCTTCTTCTGTGAACTGTGCCTTGAATTCGTCACAGATGGCAGTGAAGGCATCTTCGCGTTCGTGCTTGTTCTTGTTGCCTGACTGAGCGATGGCGTATGCCTTGTCGTAGCAAGCGTCGTGTACAGCCTTGCGGAGGTCTTCGTCGTTTTCTTCGTGACAGTATTCACGTTTCTGGGTAGAACCGACTTCTTCCATCAGTTCCATCTGTGCCTTACAGTGAACCTTGATGGCTTCGTGTGCGCATTTCATTGCTTCCAGCAGATCCTGCTCGCTCACTTCGTTCATTTCACCTTCTACCATCATGATGTTTTCGTAGGTAGCGGCTACCATCAGGTCCATGTCGGCGCGTTTCAGTTCTTCAAAGGTCGGATCGATTACGAATTTACCGTCGATACGTGCTACACGTACTTCAGAAATCGGTCCGCCGAACGGTATATCTGATACAGCCAAAGCTGCTGAAGCTGCCAAACCGGCCAGTGCATCAGGCATGTCTACGCCATCTGCAGAGAAAAGAATAATGTTTACATAAACTTCTGCATGGAAATTGTCCGGGAATAACGGGCGTAATGCACGGTCAACCAGACGGCAGGTCAGAATTTCATAGTCAGAAGCTTTGCCTTCACGTTTGGTAAAGCCACCCGGAAAACGTCCGAATGCTGAATATTTTTCTTTGTACTCTACCTGTAAAGGCATAAAATCAGTACCGGGAACTGCATCTTTTGCTGCACAAACAGTAGCCAGCAACATGGTATTACCCATGCGTAGCATTACAGCACCATCTGCCTGTTTTGCTAGCTTTCCCGTTTCGAGAGTGATGGTTCTTCCATCGCCTAGCTCGATCGTCTTAACAATAGGATTGATCATAAAAAGTGTTTTAATATTGTTTTCTTCAAAAATACGTGCAAAGATAGACAATTTCTTCTACTAACGAGGTGGAAATGAGATAAAACTTTTCAGACGAGTTGTTTTTTACCGGTTATTTGTCAAGAAGATGTGTAAAAACTTTGTTAAACCGTGAAAAGGCGTATCTTTGCAACTCGAATTTTGGAACAAACGACGAATGTCGTTAAACGATTTGTTTACAATGAAAAGAAATGTGTATATAGCTGTAGCTTTGGTGGCTGCAGGACTGGCCTCTTGTAAGAATGAGTCTGGTTTTAAAGTAGAAGGTGAAATATCGGGTGCTGCCGATAAAATGTTGTACATCGAACAAAGCGGACTGGAAGGGGTTGTTCCGCTGGATTCGGTAAAACTGAAAGAGGGCGGAAGCTTCAGTTTTTCGGAGGCTCGTCCGATGTCGCCGGAGTTCTATCGGTTACGTATAGAAGATAAAGTGATTAATTTCTCCGTTGATTCTACAGAAACGGTTACTCTTAAAGCCGATTATGCAACATTCGCTACCGATTATCAGGTGGAAGGATCTGAGAATAATGTCAAGATAAAGGAACTGACCATGCTGCAGACTGATTTACAGGCTAAGGTGGATCAATTGACACAGTCAGGACTCCCGGCCGGAGAAGTTCAGGATAGTCTGATCAGTATGGTAAATGCCTATAAGGATAAGGTAAAGCGTAATTATATTTTTATTGGTCCTAATAAATCGTATGCTTATTTTGCTTTGTTTCAGACATTGAACGGGTATATGATTTTCGACCCGTTGACCAACCGTGAGGATATAAAATGTTTTGCCGCGGTAGCTACCAGCCTGAATAACCAGTATCCACATGCCGACCGTTCGCGCAACCTATATAACATGGTCATTAAAGGTATGAAGAATACGCGGAAACCGCAGACTAAAGAACTGGATGTACCGGAAGGAGTTATCAAAGAGGCTTCCATCATTGATATTCCGCTGATGGATATTGAAGGAAATGTACGTCATCTGACCGATTTAAAAGGTAAGGTGGTATTGATAGACTTTACGGCATATAGTACACCGACCTCGGGTGCGCATAATCTGGCATTGCGTGAAATCTATAATAAATATGCTTCGCAGGGATTGGAGATTTATCAGATATCCTTGGACTCCAACGAACATTTCTGGAAAACAGCGGCCGATAATTTGCCTTGGATTTGCGTGCGCGATCCTCAAGGGGCTTATTCTACTTATGTGAATCTGTATGGAGTGACCCAGCTTCCTTCAGCTTTCCTGGTAAGCAGGAATAACGAGTTGAGCCTTCGCGTAGATGAAAAGACCAATTTGGAAGAAGCCATCAAGAAATTGCTATAACATGTTGAAAAGCATTTAAAAATAGATGGACCTGATATTTGGCAGATAGAATAAAAAAATATATCTTTGCCTCAGTTATAAGGGAAAAGGGTTCCGGCATTATTGGAAAATGTCGGAATTCTTTTTTGTTTATGGGTGTAGAATTAAATTTTATTAATAATAACGAAGCTTTAAAGGAGGAAAATTATTATGGCGTATATGTCAGAAGAAGGCTATCAGAAGCTGGTAGCTGAGTTGAAACATTTGGAGGCTGTAGAACGTCCGAAAATCGTAGCTGCTATTGCAGAAGCACGTGATAAAGGTGATTTGTCGGAAAATGCGGAGTATGATGCAGCCAAGGAAGCTCAAGGCATGCTGGAAATGAAAATTAACCAGCTGAAAGCAACCATCGGTGATGCAAAGATCATTGATACTTCCAAGCTGAAAACCGATACGGTGCAGATACTGAGTCGTGTGGAACTGAAAAATGTAAAGACAGGAATGAAGATGGCTTATACCATTGTATCTGAAAGTGAAGCCAACCTGAAACAGGGAAAGATTTCTGTCAATACTCCGATTGCCCAGGGATTGCTGGGTAAAAAAGTAGGCGATATTGCCGAAATATCTATCCCTCAGGGTAAAATCAGTCTGGAAATTACAGGTATATCATTTTAACGGTAAGGCAGGTCTGCGTTTGCAGGCTTGCCTTTTTAATTTCTTATTTTTATGGCAACAATATTCAGTAAAATCATTGCAGGTGAGATTCCCAGCTACAAAGTAGCAGAGAATGACCAGTTTTACGCGTTCCTGGATATCAATCCGTTGGTGAAAGGTCATACTTTGGTCGTTCCAAAGCGTGAAGTAGATTACATTTATGATTTAAGCGACGAAGAACTGGCTGCCATGCATGTGTTCGCAAAACATCTGGCATTAGCTATTCAGAAGGCTTTCCCATGCAAGAAAGTAGGTGAGGCTGTTATCGGCCTGGAAGTTCCTCATGCACACATTCATTTGATTCCGATGCAGAAAGAATCGGATATGCTGTTTTCTAATCCGAAATTGAAACTGACGGACGAAGAATTTAAGGAAATCGCAGCCACCATCAGCGAAGCCTGGAAAGCCGGAGCCTGATCCTCCTCATACATCATATATCAGAAAAGCCATTCTGTACATGCAGAATGGCTTTTTTCTTGGATATGTATGGTATTTGTTGCAGAATAGGGAGAATCTTGTTAACTTACAGGCGTTAGCAGAAATAACGATGAGAAAGTGTATTATTGTTTGGATGTGTTTGTGGTGTCTGGGGATTTTTGTTTCCTGGGCACAGAACGGACGAATAGAAGGTACGGTAATCGACCGTTTCACACGAAAGCCATTGGAGCTGGTAAACGTTCTGGTTGTTGGCTTGAATCAGGGTGCGTCGACGAATGCGGAAGGAAAGTTTGTAATCGAACAGATACCTCCGGGAATTTATCGGTTGCAGGCTTCCTTTTTGGGGTATAAAACGGTGTATACAGCCGAGTATCGGGTAAATCATCTGACTCCACATGTTCAGATTGAAATGGAGGAGGACGAAGAAATGTTGGGCGAAGTTACGGTTACTGCTACTCCGTTTCCGCGGGTGACGGAAAGTCCTGTAAGTTTGCGTGTCATTGGTTTGCAGGAAATAGAGAAAGTGCCTGGAGCCAATCGTGATATTTCGCGGGTTGTCCAGAATTATCCGGGAGTCGCTTTTTCTCTGGTGGGCTACCGTAATGACCTGATTGTACGCGGAGGAGGACCTTCTGAAAATAGTTTTTATCTGGATGGTATAGAGATTCCCAACATCAATCATTTCAGTACGCAGGGAGCATCCGGTGGACCGGTTGGGCTGATTGACGCCGATTTGATCAGAAATGTACGTTTTTACAGTGGTTCGTTTCCTGTCAGTCGGGGAAATGCGTTGAGTTCGGTCCTGGATTTCCAGTTACGGGATGGAGATATGGAACGTAATTCGATAAAAGCGACTTTAGGCGCCTCGGAAGTGGCATTGACATCCAACGGGCATTTGGGTAAGAAGACTTCGTATTTGGTGTCTGTCCGTCAGTCGTATCTGCAGATGTTGTTCAAGATCCTGGGGTTGCCGTTCCTTCCTGCCTATACCGATGCTTCTTTTAAATTGAAAACCCGTTTCAATACAAATAATGAACTGACCGTTCTGGGACTGGGAGGTATCGACCGGATGAAACTGAATCTCGGTCTTGAAGGTGAGGACGCAGAATATCTGTTGAGCTATCTGCCCGAAATCAATCAGGAGACGTTTACGGTAGGAGGAGTATACCGTCATTATGCCGGCAGGCATATACAGTCGGTTACTCTCAGCCATAGTTACCTGAATAATCGTAACCTTAAATATCGGGATAATGACCAAAGCTCTCCCGAGAATCTGATATTGAATCTGGGATCGGTAGAACAGGAAACTCAGCTTCGCTTCGACAATACATCCTCCTGGGAACGTTGGAAACTGGATGCAGGAGTTGAGTTGGGGTATTTGCAGTATACCAATCATACTTATCAGCGTCTTTACAGCAACAGCCTTTCGGTTTCGGATTATCGCACGGCCTTGGATATATTTCGTTGGGGGCTGTATGCTTCATTGAACTATACCGGAGTGGATGAGCGGTTTACCGCGTCATTGGGCGTGAGGACGGACGGAAACAATTACAACCGTGAGATGAAAGAACTGTGGCGTCAGCTTTCTCCGCGTATGTCGGTATCTTATAGATTGGCCGAAGGGTGGTATTTGAGCGGACACATGGGATTATATTATCAGCTTCCGCCTTACACGGCACTGGGCTTTAAGGATTCGGATGGAGCTTATGTCAATCGTTCCTTGAAGTATACATCTGTTTCTCAGGAAAGTGTAGGGCTGGCGTGGCGCCCGAATGCATCCATGGAGCTGACAGCCGAAGGTTTTTATAAAGGATATAATCACATGCCTCTGTCGGTGACCGATGGAATTCCGCTGGCCTGCAAAGGGAATGATTACGGGGTTATCGGTAACGAAGAACTGGTTTCTACAGCCGAAGGCAGGGCATACGGTATAGAGTTGATGTTCCGCTGGCTGCTTCGGCAACGGCTGAATCTTTCGTCTTCTTTAACGCTGTTTAAAAGCGAGTTCAGAAAGACATCCACGGGTGAATATTTTCCTTCCGCATGGGACAACCAGTTTATCTTCAATGCCAGCGGTACATATAATTTTCCCAGAAACTGGAGCGCAGGTCTGAGGATATGCTGGATTGGAGGATCTCCTTATACACCTTACGATGTAGAGAAATCTTCTTTGGTAGAGGCCTGGGATGCTCAAGGGAGGGGATATTATGATTATACACGATACAACGCCGAACGTCTGTCTTCGTATGCGAAGCTGGATATCCGAATAGATAAAGTCTTTTACTGGAAGAAATGTATGCTGGGTTTTTATCTGGATATACAGAATATTACCGGTAGCAAATTGAAACAGGCTGATGTGTTGATGAGTACGGGAGTCATAGAAAATCCGTCGGCACCTTTGTCGGAACAACGTTATGTGATGAAAACCATTCCTCAGGAGAGCGGTACACTCTTGCCTACCTTGGGGATTACGTTTGAATACTGATTGGTTCTTCAGTGTATAAGATGAATGCCCTTATTACCTGGATTGCGGGTGATAAGGGCATTCATCGATTTAAGCCGGAGTCTGGTTCGTCAGAGATATTCTTCTCCAAATTTCATTTCTACATCATTGACGAATTTTCGCATGGCCTGCTGGTCGTCTTTCTTGCAGATCAGCAGGGCGTTTCCCTGTTCGGCAATCAGATAACCTTCCAGTCCCTGGATGACAGCCAGCTTGTCCTTGGGAAGCTGAATGATGTTGTTCTTGCAATCATACAGCAGGGTATTGCTGTCGATGATGACATTTTTTTCGGTGTCTTTGGGCATATTGTCATACAATGAGTTCCATGTGCCTATGTCGGCCCAGCCAAAATCACAGGCCTGTACATAAACATTGTCTGCTTTTTCCAGTATACGGGTATCAATGGAACTGTTGGGGCAGGCACGGAAGTCAGGTACGTCGCATTCTACGCGTGGACAGATGTCCGGCATCATGTCGTGAAAGGCTTTCAGAATGGTTTCTACGTGCCAGATAAAAATGCCCGTGTTCCAGTAGAATTCATTGCTTTCAATAAACATCTCGGCAAATTCCTTTGCCGGTTTTTCGATAAAAGTCTTGATCTTGTGGAAATCGCTTTCCTCTTCTTCGTCGATCTGTATATAGCCGTAGCCGGTCTCGGGATAGGTAGGTTTAATGCCGATGTTTACCAGTTTATCGGATTTGGACGCGAAATCCAGCCCTTTCAGCATGGCTTCCTTGAAGGCTTCCGGTTTTAGGATGATGTTGTCCGATGGTGTTACAATCATGGTCGCATCCGGATTGATCTTTTGGATGACGTGTGCGGCATACGCGATAGAAGGAGCTGTATTTCGTCTTTCTTCTTCGATGATCAACTGGTTTTCGCGGACTTCCGGTAACAGCTTCAGTACGATGTCGCGGTAATCGGTGTGTGTCGTAATATAGATGTTCTCCGGAGAGATAATCTGTTTATATCGTTCGTACGTTTGTTGTAACATCGTTTGTCCTGTCCCGAAAAAATCCAGGAATTGTTTAGGAAGTGCTTTTCGGCTATATGGCCAGAATCTGCGTCCCATACCTCCGGCCATGATGATACAATAGTAGTTGTTATTCATAAAACAGGGGTAACTTAAAGTTTTGTGCTAAGGTAACTTTTATTTTGGAAAAACCTTTTAAGCCTCTTTTAAATTGTGTTAGATAAAAATTATTTTCACATTTCCGATGTAAAAGCTTGCATATACGGAAATTTTATGTACCTTTGCAGCGCATTAAACAAATGCCCAGATGGCGGAATCGGTAGACGCGCTGGTCTCAAACACCAGTGGAGTAACATCCATCCCGGTTCGACCCCGGGTCTGGGTACCATAAGAAGCTGAGTTATTGATTATTCAATGCTCAGCTTTTTTGTGTATGCTCGGCATGAGTATTAACTAACGGGTGCAAGTCCCCAATGAGCCCTAATAGCGGGAATCATACAGCCAATAGCAAGGGTGTCCATCGCGAGTTGGAATCTGAAGGAAGCTGGTGGCAAACATCTGGTCTGACGAACAGAAACTTCATATAA
>ENA-ORSF01000115-ORSF01000115.1-human-gut-metagenome-genome-assembly--contig:-NODE-115-length-35965-cov-10.1869_pt1 | contig 35965 bp, 20 predicted proteins | sample MGYA00242188_ERZ509155 | MGnify/ENA primary metagenome ERZ509155 (study PRJEB26280, sample SAMEA2338656) | human gut metagenome | biome: human gut; feature: human-associated habitat; material: faeces...
TGAATATAAAAGGACGGAAATTTCCATACTCCATATTTATTTCGCGCACGCGCGATGAACAGAAGGAAAACGGAAAACGAACGGACGAAATAAACCAAACGAACGGACATTCTGTGTCAAACGAACGCACGAAACGATTCAAACAAACGTACGTTTTTCAAAACATGGGAGAATTGTTCCAAGAACCTCAATTTATACAAAAATGAGCTCCCTTTTTTATCCCAATACGAGGCTTTTCGGGCATTAAATGTTATTTTTGTAAACCCGATATTAACAATAAATACTATTGAATACATGAAACATTCAGCCATATATGCGCTCATTTATCTGCTATCTCTTTTACCGTTTACACAAAGTATAGCCCATACAGGATGGAATAGCTTCATTGTAAACTTCGACAAAAGGCTCTATGGCAAAGGAACACAGACCTGGCAGATAGCTCCTTACGACAGTAAATGGATCTATTTTGCCAATAAAAACGGGATGTTGCAATTTGACGGAAGCAATTGGGACGTATTTCCACTACACAACCAATTGGATGTACGCTCCGTCTCCATTTCATCCGACCGCAAAAGGATCTATGCTGGAGGAATCAATGAATTCGGATTTTTTGAACCGAACAAAGAAGGCTTTCTTACCTATCATTGCCTGTCAGATTCATTGGAATCTTCCAATAACCTCATCGGTAACGTATGGGGTATTCATGAATTTGAGAACACGTTATATGTACAAGGAGATGAATACATTGTCAAATATACAGGAGGGAAAAGTACTTTCATCCGACTCCATGCCAAAATAGACTGTTCAAATATCATCAACGGAGTATTTTACATCGGCACCAATCAAGGAGTATGGTTTCTGACCGGTAATAAATTTTTTCCATTACAAGGAGCCGAAGATTTAACACAAGCGCGCATCCGAAGCATACTTCCCTATCAAGAAGGGATTCTCGTCGTCACCGCATACAACGGACTATATTACTGCGACGGACAGTCCATGCATAAGCTGACAACAGGAGCAGAAGAATTCATGAAGGAAAACGAAGTGTTTTGTGCAGCCGAAAACAACGGACTAATTGCTTTGGGGACCATTCACAAAGGAATCCTGCTCTTAGATACAACAACCATGTGCCTGAAATACTTTGATGAGCACAACGGATTGAGAAACAACACAGTGCTCTCTGTGGCCTTCGATGACAAGGGAGATCTCTGGGCCGGATTGGACAGCGGAATAGACTGCGTCTGCCTGAGTTCACCATTTACCAGCCTCTACTCTTATCCCCATTCTTACGGGACCGGATATACGGCTGCCATAAAAGACCACCATCTGTATTTGGGAACCAACCGAGGCCTGTATTACGTACCCTATCCCGTAGAATTCGGAGAGAATCAGCCTGCCATATCTGCCATACCGACCTCAAGCGGACAAGTATGGAGCCTAAACCGAATAGGGAATCACCTATTCTGCATGCACGACAGAGGAATCTTTCTGGTAGAAGGCAGTTCCCTGAAACGAATTCCCGGTATCACAGGTGCCTGGAGTTGCCAATCCATACTGGGTCATACAGACAAACTATACGTAGGTACCTATACCGGCATGTACGTATTGTGTCTCCAAAACGGGACGTGGCAGATAACAAACAAAATAGATGGATACACAGCCTCAACCCGTATCTTTGAACAAGAAACCGACCGGATCATCTGGATATATCATACCGATCACGTCACACGTCTGGAACTGGATGGAACCTATTCCAAAGCAATCAGTATCCGAGAATATGGAAGTCAAAACGGATTTCCTACAGAACGCAACATGATCGTATCCAAGATAAAAGATTCCATCTGTTTTGCTACCCCATGCGGCATTTACCGATACAATGCTTCACAAGATATCATGGAACCCTGGAATGCCATGAATCATTTATTAAATGGAGAAACAGCATACGTCAGGCTGCAAAACAACAAAAATCACCTGATTTGTCTGAAACCGGACGAACTGTGCATCTCTAACCTGGATAATTACAAACAAGGGAACCGGATCAATATTTTCCCGATTCAAAACAGGCTGATAGAATTTGTACCCGATTATGAAGCCATCATTCCTGTTTCCGACTCATTGATGATTATTCCCAATGAAAATGGTTTTGCCCTGTTCTCCTTGCCTGAATCAGAAGAGCATCACGAAATCTCACAGGAATTCTGTATCAAACGAATGTTTCTGACGGCCGGGAAAGACTCACTTGTATATACAGACAACTACCTCAGAAAAAAAGAAATTCCTGTCATCACATACGATTATAACTCGGTCCGATTTGATTACAACCTTCCGTTATTCGAAAAAAATGGTATCCATTTCCAATATCGGCTGAATGAAGAACCATGGTCCGACAATGCCGTAAATCATACCAAAGAATACAGTAACCTGCACGAAGGAGACTATACGTTCGAGGTAAAGGCCATTTTCCCAAACAGAAGAGTGTCATACGATTCCATCAAATTCAGGATACTTCCTCCCTGGTACCGGAGCCTATTGGCATACATCTGCTATACCATTCTGATTATAGCAGTTTTATGGGGCATTTACCGCTGGGATGAAATTCGCCTGAGACGGAAAAAACAGCAAGCCGTAAAAGAGAAAGACAAACGAATGCGTGAAATGGAAAAAGAATATGAACAAGAAAAAGAACGACAGGAAAAACAAATCATGCAGTTGGAAAAAGAAAAGCTGGAATATGACTTGAAACACAAAAGTCAGGAAATGGCCAATTTAATGATCAACTTTCTCCGGAAAAATGAAATGTTGACAGAAATCAAATCAGAAATCATGAAAGTAGCCTCCAAACTATCCGGTGAAGGCGCCAGCGAAGGTAAGAAACAACTGATTCTTATCAATAATAAAATAGACTCAAATATCCAAAGTGACAAAGTGCTGAAACGAATCGAAGACCAGTTTGACCTAATACACAACAATTTTATGAAACGCCTGCACGCCAAACATCCGGATTTATCCAACAACGAACGCATGATGTGCGCATACCTGAAAATGAATCTTTCTACCAAAGAAATCGCTCCACTTCTGAATATCTCGGTACGTGGAGTAGAGACGATACGCTATCGTCTACGCAAAAAATTCCAACTGGAAAGAGAAGAAAGTCTGACCGATTACCTGTCCAATAAGCTCTGAGTCATTCTTCTGTTAATATCCCTTAAATGCAAGAACTCAAGCAGAACATGCCGCGTCAGGTCATGCTTATATGTTATAAAGCATAATCTGACGTATTTGTTTGTAGTATATCTTAAATCTTAATTATCAATGACATACGAAAAGATGACGTATTCCTAACGTATTTGTTTTTTGCTTCTGACGTAATAATGAAAGGAAGATTTACTCCAGTCCTATGCTTTTTCTAAGTACGTTTGCAATGTTCGATTGAGAACCAAATGTGAATTAGTTAATCTTTAAATTCTAAAAACTTATGAAAAAGCTATTATCAGTTCTGTTCTTACTGAGCTTTTCCCTGGCTTCTGTGTATGCACAGGATATACAGGTAAAAGGTACGGTAATAAGCGCTACAGACAATGAGCCTTTACCTGGAGTAAACGTATCAGTAAAAGGAAACACCTCCATCGGTACCATCACTGATTTTGATGGAAATTTTATCCTGTCCGTCCCTTCGGATGCTACATTACAAATTTCTTTTATCGGATTCAAGACACAAGAAATCCAGGTAGCAGGAAAGCCGGAAATACATGCAATCCTAAAAGAAGACACGGAAACCCTGGAAGAAGTGGTCGTTGTAGGCTATGGTGTACAGAAAAAAAGTGTAGTAACAGCCTCCATAGCCAAAGTATCGGCCGATGACCTTTCGGCTACGGCTCCCGTACGTATGGATAATGCCCTGAAAGGTCTGGCAGCCGGCGTAACGGTTACCTCTTCCTCCGGACAACCGGGTGCCGCAGCACAAATCCGCGTACGCGGTATCGGTACAATCAACAATTCCGACCCGCTCTACATCGTCGACGGCATGCCGATAGAAGGCGGTCTCGACTACCTGAACCCAAGTGACATACAGTCTATCGAAGTTTTGAAAGACGCGGCTTCGGGAGCCGTATACGGTGCACGTGCGGCCAACGGCGTCATTCTGGTTACGACCAAAACCGGAAAACTGGGAAAGACCAAAGTGACCTATGATTTTTCCTACGGATGGCAAAGTGCCTGGAAACACCGTGACGTGCTGAACGCTACCGAATATGCCCTCCTGATCAACGAAGGACTGGTAAACGCCGGCATGTCGCCTATCTACAACGATCCATACTCATACGGCGAAGGTACAGACTGGCAAAACGAAGTATTCAACGACAATGCTCCTGTCATGAATCATCAGATAAGCGTAAGCGGTGCCAGCGAAAAAGTGAGCTACCTGCTGTCGGCCGGATACTATACGCAGGATGGTATCGTAGGTGGTGACTACGGCCGTTCAAACTATGAACGTCTGACTCTGCGCAGCAACAATACCTATACGTTATTTGACGAAAGTAAAAACCGTAACTGGCTGAACAGTTTGAAAATCACCTCCAACCTGTCATACGCCCGCATCAAGAGTACCAGCATTGAGGCCAACTCCACCTGGGGGTCGCCGCTCGGTTCCGCACTTTCCCTGTCGCCCATTCTGACCGTTTACGATGAAGGCGAGGCCGCCCAGGCACAACTTGACAAATATGCAGGTTCGGCCAACTACACTCCATTCTACGATCCGAGAAACGGTAAACTGTTCATGATTCCCGGATCTGAATACGGAGAAATGACAAACCCGATAGCCAACCTCTCCCTACCGGGCACTCAGGGATGGAGTCACAAATTCGTAGCCAATTTCTCGGCTGAACTCCAGATCTGGGAAAATCTGAAATTCAGGACATCGTATGGAGCCGACCTTTCATTCTGGGGAAGCGACGGATATACTCCGATCTATTATCTGCGTGACGGTGGTTTCTCTACCCGTTCGACAGCCTTCTCAGAAAAACATGACGGAACCGTATGGCAGCTGGAAAACGTATTGATGTACGACAATACCATTGACAAACATTCCTTTTCTGTCATGCTGGGACAATCTGCCAAGAAAAGCAACGGATCATACCTGTGGGGTTCCCGAAACAACATTATCAATTACAGCCGACCGTATCTGGACGGAAGCACGGGACTGGCCTCCGACGGTGACCAAAGCGCATCAGGAGCACCATCGGAAGTAGCTACCCTGGCTTCGCTCTTTGCACGTGCCAGCTATAACTACGACGAACGCTATATGTTGCAAATGACGGTCCGTCGGGACGGTTCATCCCGCTTCGGATCAAACAATCATTACGCTGTTTTTCCTTCTTTCTCCCTGGGATGGAATCTGACCAACGAAAAATTCATGGAAAAACGTCCGGAATGGCTGACCAGTACCAAAGTACGTTTCTCATGGGGTAAAAACGGTAACGAAAACATCGGAAACTTTCGCTACACCGTACTGGCTGTAACAGGCAACAATGCCATATTCGGGGCAAACGAGCAAGTTACCATCGGCTCAAAAGCCAGCGGACTGGCCAATCCGGACCTGAAATGGGAAGAATCCGAACAATACGACCTGGGAGTGGATTTCGGTTTCTTCAACAATGCATTGACATTCACCGCCGATTATTACAAGAAAATAACAAACGGCATGCTGATGGAAATGAACATTCCTTCGTATGTAGGCGAATCAAAGCCGATCGGTAACGTCGGAAAAATGGAAAACAGCGGTATCGAAATGGAAGCTTCCTATAAATTCAACGTTTCCGACTGGAATTTCCGTATTGGTGGAAACCTGACTTACCTCCACAACCAGCTGATAGAATACGGCAATGACTCCGGATGGGCCAATCTCGATTCCTTCCAAGGTACAGGAACCATCAGCCGTGCCCAGAACGGAAAACCTTTCCCGTTCTTCTATGGATACAAGACAAACGGTATATTCCAAAACGTCAATGAAATAAACGCCTACACCAATGCCGCAGGTGAACTGATTCAGCCCAATGCCGTTCCCGGTGATGTCCGTTTCGTAGACGTCAACGGTGACGGTCAGATCACCGATGAAGACCGTACAGACATCGGTAAAGGCATGCCCGACTGGACTTACGGATTCAATATGAACATCAGTTGGAAAAACTTTGATTTCAACATGATGTGGCAAGGAACCATCGGCAACGACATATACGATGCGACTCGCCGTACGGATATTTCGGCAACCAATCTCCCGTCATGGATGTTAGGACGATGGACCGGTGAAGGTACTTCCAACCGCATACCACGCTTTGTCCGTGGAGACAACGTAAACTGGCAGTCTTCAGACCTGTATGTATACGACGGCAGTTACCTCCGTCTGAAAAACATCCAGTTGGGATATACCCTGCCTCAACACCTCACCAAGAAAGTGTTCATTTCTTCCCTGCGACTGTATGTAGCCGCCGAAAATCTGTTCACTTTCACCAAGTATCACGGTTTCGATCCTGAAATCTCATCCGGAGGTACCTCGCTCGGTATCGACTACGGTGTATATCCTCAGGCCAGAACCTGGACTATCGGTGCAAACCTTTCATTCTAACCTCTAAACATATAAAAACATGAAACGATATAAATACATTGCAGCAGGACTGATTGTGTCTGCTTCTCTAACCACAGGATGTTCCGATTCATTTCTGGAAGTAACCTCCCCCACCCAAGAGTTTATTGATACGTATTATACCACCGACGCACACATCCAGGAAGCCGTAGTGGCAGCATACGATCCGTTACACTGGACCGACTGGGGAATGGACGAATATAACCCCGTTACCCTGATGAGTGACATCATGGCCGATGACTTGTGGATAGGCGGACAAGACCGCACAGACAACCAGGCATGGCACCTGATGATGAACTTCGAGGCAATCCCTACCAATGTAATCAAAGGCCTCTGGTCTGTAGCTTACAGTGGCGTAAAGCGCAGCAATGACGTAATAACTTATCTGGAATGGGCCGGCGACAACGTCACTGCAACCAACCGCTCTTACTATACCGCCCAGGCATTGACTCTACGCGCCCTTTACTACAACTGGCTATGGAAATTCTGGGGAAACATTCCTTATTACGATGTCAATCTGACGGCTCCTTATCTGGCTGAACAGTTACCGGCAGACCAGGTTTATGAGAAAATAGTAGCCGATCTGGAAACCGTCATCTCCATGGATGTATTGCCTATGCGGGAAGCTTCGGAGAACTACGGTCGTGTTACCAAAGCCATGGTTTACATGCTTTATACGGAAGTCGTGATGTATCAGAATGACGAAAGCCGCTACGGGAAGGCCCTCCAGTACATGCAGGAAATCATCAACAGCGGAGAATACGATCTGGTAGACGATTACGGCAGCATTTTCAAGGAATCCGGCGAATGGAGCAAGGAATCCATCTTCGAAATAAACTATACCGACGACAATGCCGTACGTTCCTGGAGCAGTCCGCTGGTAGCGGGAGGAACTGTCCTGCCTACCTTACTCAGTCCGCATACCTGGCCCGACGGCACAGACGGACACGACCAGGGATGGGGTTTCTGTCCGGTAAGACTGGAAACCTACGAACGTTACGCCAACAACGATACCCGCCGCGACGCTACTTGCTGGAATGCCGGCGCATTGGGAATAGATTACAACAAACGCTACCAGGATACCGGATTGTTTCTCGAGAAGTATGCCGCACTGACCGGAAATAATAAAGACCAGAAAGCCGATGCACAATTAAACTGGAACAACAACCTGCGTATCTACCGGTTCTCTGAGACGTTGCTGAACGCTGCCGAACTGATTACCCGTGGAGCCGGTTCAGGAGACGCTAAATCATACCTGAACAAAGTACATAAACGTGCCGGACTGGTAACAGAACTCGAACCGACCATCGACAACATCATCGAAGAGCGTCACCTGGAATTTGTGGGTGAAGGAAAACGCTATTGGGACCTCATCCGCACCGGTAAAGCCGGCAGCGTACTGGTACCTGACGAATACGGATATCGCACCAACACCTGGACGGAGAACAAGAAGTACCTGCCGATTCCGCAAAGTGAAATCGATGCAGCCCAAGGAACTCTGACCCAAAACAATTATTAACCTTAAAGCAGTAGAATCATGAAAAAAATACATCATCACATCGGATGCATGGCACTGGCTATTGCCATGACCTGCGGTTTCAGCGCCTGTTCACCGGAAGAATTCTCCGCTCCTAATGAAAGCGGAATTCCGGTAGTATCTGCCTACGAAGACGGAATCCGGATTGACGTAAACCAGGAAACCAACTACGTGACCTTCTCATTCGAAGGGAAAGGAGTCATGCCTGTATGGATTATTGACGGACAATATTCCACCTCCTTTTCCATAACAAAATACTACCGGAAAGCCGGAGATTATTCCGTGGATATAAAGTTCACCAATGCCAACGGAATGAGTGACGGAACCATCACCAAGACTTTCCACATTGACAAGACTATCATGAACGGCTTTAGCGGGTTCAAATATGATACAGATTTCAACTTATGGAAAAATGCCACCGTCAGTACACCGACCTTCTATTACGCACCGGGATGGACACAGATAGCAGACCCGGCTTATAAGATAGAAGGCACCGGTTATAAAGTGACGCTGCCGGAAGCCACTACGGAAACCTGGCAGGCACAAATGATGTTGCCTACCAATATATCGTCCGAAGCTTCAAAACATTACGACTTCTCGACTATCCTGACCTCAACGACAGACCATCCGCACGTCATGGTGAAACTGGTAGACAGCACCGACGATAACGTATTCTTCTTCGCCCAGACCATCGCGCTGACAGCCAACGAACCGGTCTGCTTCTGGAAAAGTAACATGGAAGGCCTTGACATCGCCAACCTGAAGCTTGTACTTGACTTTGGTGGCAATGCCGCCAATACGGAAGTGACTTTCGAAGACATTGTTTTCAAAGACCATGCAAACGATGACGGTACCATTGTCCCGTCAGAAGAACAGGTACCGGAACCCAACTGGAGCACCGTAGACGGAACAGATAACCTGTGGAACGGAACCAGTTACACCACATCCTTCTACTATGCACCGGGATGGAATCAAATTTCCGACCCCGCATGTACGGCAGAAGGCACCCAGTATTCCCTCACCTTTCCGGAAGGAACTACCGACCAGTGGCAGAATCAGGTTACGTTTACCACAGATAATCTGACCACAACTGCTACTGAAAGTTACGACTTCCGTGTTAACTTGAAAGCCACTCAGAATATCACGGGCGTTACCGTAAAACTGGCTCAAGCCGATGACGACAACATCTTCCTCTTTATGGAACGATACGATCTGACAGCCAACGAAGAATATACAGTTAAGATAATCGATGTGAAAGGAGCAGATATCAATCCGGCCAAACTGGTTTTCGACTTCGGTGGAAATCCGGCAGGGACCGAAATTATCATCAAAGATATTATTCTACAGACTCATAAAGACTAGCCATGCAAACAAGGAAAAAATTACTAAATTTGCTATGGGTGCTATGCTGGTGGATCATATTGCCGGGATGTAGCCAGGGCAAAGAAGGCCCCATCGACGAGTCTGCCAGTATACAGGTTACCCCTACGCAGCTGACCATCTCCTGCGAAAGTACGGTTTCTATCCTGACGGTAAAGTCCGTACAAGACTGGACCGCTTACAGTGATGACAACTGGATAAACTGTAACGTAAGGATGAATGACGGACTGGTAGAAATATCCGCCACCGAAAATACAGACTACCACCCCCGCGAGGGGCTGGTAGTGATAAAATCGGGAAGCACACGGATTACTGTAACCATCACCCAGGAAGCAAGGCCGGAAATGACAGATCCCGACATCATTACTCCGGAAGGATACAGACTGGTATGGAACGACGAGTTCAATACGGAAAATGAACCTGACCTGTCAGACTGGTATTATGAAACAGGTGGAAACGGCTGGGGAAACAACGAACTGCAGACGTACGTAGCCGGCAGCAAAGACAACGAACAACTGGCCGCCATAGAAAATGGAATTCTGACACTCACCGCACAAAAAATAGCAGGGACCGTATATTCCATCCGGATAAATACCCGTGAAAGCTGGAAATACGGATATTTTGAAGCACGCATGCGTCTGCCCGAAGGAAAAGGTACCTGGCCAGCCTTCTGGATGTTACCCCAGGAATTCACCAGCTGGCCGGACGACGGAGAAATAGACATCATGGAAGAAGTTGGGTATGATCCCAATGTCATAGTGTCTACCATTCACTGCAAAGCCTACAACCACAGTATCGGTACTCAAAAGACCGACAACCTTCTGGTGCCTACGTCGCAAACGGAGTTTCATGTATATGCACTGGAATGGACAGAGGATTTTATCCGTACCTACGTCGACGGACAGGAAATCTTTTATTTTGCCAACGATAAAGCCGGGAACAAAGAGACATGGCCGTTTGATGTTCCTTTTTACCTGAAGCTCAACCTGGCCTGGGGAGGAAACTGGGGAGGTGCCCAGGGAATAGACGAATCCGTCCTGCCGGCCCGTTATGAAATAGACTATGTACGGGTATTCCAGAAGAAATGACCAGAACGATACTCCATGTTTTCTGAACCTAAACTTATAACCAACAAACAATATCATGAAAACTATGAAATTTATTTCGACAACCTTCGCGGTACTTCTGTTAGGAATGGCTTCCTGCGTACAGAAACCCGAAAATCCGGAAGCAGCCATCGAACAAAAAGTAGATGCCTTGTTGTCACAAATGACGCTGGAAGAGAAAATAGGACAGATGAACCAGATTTCCTCTTATGGCAACATCGAAGACATGACCGAACTCATCAAGAAAGGAGAAATCGGTTCGATTCTGAACGAAGTCGATCCGGGACGAATCAATGCCCTGCAACGTGTAGCCGTCAAGGAATCCCGACTGGGAATTCCGCTGCTGATGGCCCGCGATGTCATACATGGATTCAAGACCATCTTCCCGATTCCACTGGGACAAGCCGCTTCGTTCGACCCTCAGGTAGCCGAGGACGGAGCACGGGTAGCAGCCATCGAGGCCTCATCCGTAGGCATACGCTGGACCTTTTCTCCCATGATAGACGTGGCACGTGACCCACGCTGGGGACGTATAGCCGAAGGATGTGGAGAAGATACTTACCTGACTTCCGTCATGGGAGCAGCCATGGTAAAAGGGTATCAGGGAGATTCCCTGAATGATCCAACCGCCATTGCAGCCTGTCCGAAGCACTTCGTAGGCTACGGTGCCGCCGAAGGAGGACGTGACTATAACTCCACCTTTATCCCCGAACGTCGGTTACGCAATGTCTACCTGCCTCCTTTCGAAGCGGCAGCCAAAGCCGGGGCCGCTACGTTTATGACTTCATTCAACGATAACGACGGTATACCATCTACCGGAAATACATTCATACTCCGCAACGTCCTGCGCGAAGAATGGGGATTCGACGGAATTGTGGTGACCGACTGGGCTTCTGCCGCCGAAATGATGAATCATGGATTCGCCGCCGACGAAAAAGAAGTAGCCATGAAAGCTGTCAATGCCGGTGTAGACATGGAAATGGTCAGCTATACCTTCGTCAAGGAATTACCCAGACTCGTCAAAGAAGGCAAAGTACAGGAAGCAACGATAGACAATGCCGTACGGAATATTCTACGCATCAAATACCGCTTAGGACTGTTCGACCAGCCGTATGTAGACGAAAACAAACAGGTAATGTATGCCCAGGCTCATCTGGATGCCGCCAGACGTGCAGCCGTAGAATCGGCCATTCTGCTGAAAAACGAAAAGCAAGTCTTGCCGCTGGGAAATGCCATCAAGACCGTTGCTGTCATTGGACCGATGGCCGACGCTCCGTATGAACAAATGGGCACCTGGGTATTCGATGGAGAAAAAAGTCATACCGTTACGCCGCTTGCCGCTATCCGCAAGCAGTTCGGCGACAAGCTACAGATACTGTACGAACCGGGATTGAGCTACAGCCGCGACCGGAATACCAGTGACATCGCCAAAGCGGTTTCTGCCGCTTCACGTGCCGACGTAATCCTGGCATTCGTAGGCGAAGAGGCCATTCTATCCGGCGAAGCACACTGTCTGGCAGACCTGAATCTGCAAGGAGCACAGTCTGAACTGATTGAAGCTGTCGCTAAAACCGGGAAACCTCTGGTTACCGTTGTCATGGCAGGCCGTCCGTTGACCATCGGTAAAGAAACAGAACTCTCCGATGCCGTTCTCTATATGTTCCATCCGGGTACCATGGGAGGACCGGCACTGACCGACCTGTTGTGGGGCAAGGCTGTTCCTAGCGGAAAGACACCGGTTACCTTCCCCAAGATGGTAGGACAGATACCGGTTTATTATGCTCATAACAATACCGGGCGCCCGGCTACCAAAAAGGAAACCTTGCTGGATGATATTCAGGTAGAAGCCGGACAGACCTCACTGGGATGCACTTCCTTCTACATGGATGCCGGATTCGATCCGTTGTTTCCATTCGGCTACGGCCTGTCTTATACGACTTTCGCCTACTCCAACATCAGGCTTTCAGCCACAGAACTGAAAAAAGACGACGTACTGACAGTGACATTCGACCTAGAAAATACCGGAAATTACGAGGGAACAGAAATCGCGCAACTTTACGTGCAAGACAAGGTAGGCTCTGTGACTCGTCCGGTCAAAGAACTGAAACGTTTTTCACGCATCACCCTAAAACCGGGAGAAAAGAAAAACGTATCGTTCGAACTGCCTGTAAGCGAACTTGCCTTCTGGAACATCGACATGAAGCATGTAGTAGAAGCCGGTGATTTCAACCTGTGGGTTGCTCCCGACAGCCAAAGCGGAAGCCCGATAAGCTTCAAGGTTACGGACTGACCGACACTATCAGTGAATTAAAAAATCCGTTCTGCAAGAAAAACTCCTGTAGAACGGATTTTTTATTCTCCGCTTATATGATACGTCCAGTTTCTTCATAAAAAAGAGCCGGTAACGACTTCCGTCCTTCTACCAATAGATAAAATTCATCCGAAATATGAATATTGATCCCATCTGCCACCTTAAATCAAAATGAAACAGATATTTCCAAGTTTCTGATAACAAAATTTTAGAAGATTATCCTATCTTTGTAACTATTAGAAACCTGAAAGCCTTTGCTGATTCTAAAAAGAAAACAAAAGCAGATTCAAACTTTCCCAATTATAACCAATAAACAACTGATCTATGGAAGAAACAACGCTTCTCACCCCGTTACTGCTGACCATTGCCGGTCTGACAGTAGGAGCTATTTTTAAGTCCCTGTTTCAGCGGACACGCATTCCTTATACAGTCGGACTGTTTGCCATCGGACTGGCAGCCGGAATACTGAACCGTACCGGTGTATTTCAGGCCATGCCTCAGGTAAGCCATGCACTCGACAGTGTAGCCAACATCAATCCGGACCTGATACTTTATATCTTTCTACCTATCCTGATTTTCGATGCCGCTTATGAACTCAACCTGCATATTTTCAAGAAAACACTGACCAACGCTACCTTGCTGGCAGGACCGGGACTGATTATCTGCATGATACTGACTGCCGCCCTGCTGATTGCCATCAGCCTGCTGGTACCGGGATATGAGAAATGGACCTGGGCTTCGGCCTTGATGTTCGGAGCGCTGATCAGCGCAACCGACCCGGTAGCCGTGGTAGCCTTGCTTCACGAACTGAAAACCAGCAAACGTTTCTCCACACTGGTAGATGCCGAATCACTGCTCAACGACGGGACCGGTATCGTCTGCTTCATGCTTTTCTATGGGATTACCGTCTGGGGACGAAGCGACGATCTCACTCCTATCCTCGAATTCTGTCAGGTAGTAGCAGGAGGTGCCATTCTGGGCTTCGTCGCTGCCCGTCTTGTCATCTGGTTTATTACCCGGGTTAATTCAGAAGATATGATACAAAACAGTGTCATCATACTTTCTGCCTACCTGGTATTCATCCTCTCACAATATTACCTGGGAATATCAGGAGTCATCGCCCTCGTCGCTTTTGGCCTGACCGTCGCATACGTAGGCAAACCCAGGCTCAAGCCACAAGTAAATACCTTTATGGGAAGCTTCTGGGAACTGCTTACTTATATAGCCAATACACTGATATTTATCATCGTGGGCGTAGTAATTGCCGAAAAGGTAGACTTTTCCTGGTCACACTTCGGCATATTGCTGCTCGTTTATGTATTCCTGAATATTTTCCGATACATCACCATCATGATCCTTTATCCCATCATGAAACGCTCGGGCTACGGACTGAATAAAAAAGAATCCATTATTCTTACCTGGGGCGGACTGCGCGGCGCTCTTGGAATGACTCTGGCGCTGATGGTTTCATACACGCCTGCCATTCCGGAAGAAATACGGAGTCAGGTACTGTTCTTTACGGCAGGCACCGTAACGCTTACCTTGTGTGTCAATGCCACCACCATGCGATGGCTGCTTAACAAACTGGGACTGATCTATATACCTACCGCCCGTACCATGATGGAAAACAAGATTCAGAACCTGTTGCACGAAAATGCAGAAAAATATTTCGAACGGCTGAAAACACGAGAAGCGCTCAATGGTGCCAACTGGGAGAAAGTAAGCCAGTTTATCACTACCCGCCCCAACATTCAGGAAGACAACATGGTCAATGATGTAATCAACGAAATCAGACTCCGCATAATGGACAAGGAAAAAATGTTTCTGCGCCAGATATATGATGAAGGTATTATCGCCAAGACCTCCTTTATGCTGCTAAGTAATTCGCTGGATGAGCTCTACGATCATGACGGTAAAAGTCAGCTTGATAACCGGAAATCCATCTTCAACTTCTGTAACCGTACCTTCATCCTTGACGGCATGCAGAAAATTCCTAAAATCGGCTCCTGGATAAGCTTCTACTTCAAGGAACGTATCGGAATCGTCTACGACCTGGGAAGAGGATTTATCATCTTGCAAAGAGAAGATATAAAACTGCTGGACGAACTGGAAAGCTCAAAAATGCTGAATGATGAACAAAAGGTCGTACTGAAAACATTAAAAGAAGAAATCCAACACAACCTGAACAGCATGGACGAGATATTGAACAAACTGGCCAAAGACTTCCCCAAGGCCTACCACCATGCCTTGACTCAAAAAGCCATACGTATGTTGCTCTGTAACGAGCGCCGAAACATTGGCCAACTACAATCCGACGGAATGCTGTCCGACAAAGATGCCGAACAACTGTACAAGCACGTAGACGAACGAAGTGATAAGCTCAACTCGCTAAGTCATACCATACCGGCCTCATTCATACGCTGGATATTATTTAGAAAAGGTAAACATACAGCATCCTAACAGGAAGGAAATCTTCTCTTTCCGGATGCATCTGAGGGCTGGCAGGAATTCTCACGTGATTTCCTTCCTGCCCTTTGGCTTATACATACGTCCATAAGGCCATAGAATACATGAGGCCAACGTATGTCCACAAAATATTGGATAGTCAATCAATTTGCCTTGCCATCTAACAAAAACAAACAGTTCAGCAAGAATAGTCTTGCTGAACTGTGATAATTGTCCAATAACTACTGTTACTGTTATTTAGAGTTAGTCGATTCTACTTATTCAGCCGGCAATGTGATGATTTCTTTTGCTGTACCAAAACTTCCAGCACTAACCGTAAACTCTAAAGTAACCGTGATAACCCCATTTTCCAAGGTACCACTTCCTGCCACATAGGCAGTTCCGTATCCGCTAATATCAGATGCAATAGCTTGTTTGTCTACAGTAACAGTTTTACCATCATCTCCAATCTTGAAAACTACATCATATCCATCTTCATACAGACTGATGGCTTTATACCAGTTAATATCATCAGCTTTTTGAATCTCGGCTTCGCCTTCAGCTCCAAAGAATTCAGATACTAACTTACCTGTTCCAAGAGTTGAATATGTATAATCTCTATATACGGAAATAGTTTTTGTAGTGATGGCATCTTCAAAAGAAGAAGCAGCTGAAGGATCCAGTGATATTGTAACAGAATATGTAACACCTGATTTAATATCTCCGACTGTGACATGTAACATTTTTCTGTATTCACCCGCTTCAAATGTAATAGTAGAAGGAACATTTATTTCAGCAGGTAAAGGAGATCCGTCAGACAATGTAGCAGTTAACGAAATTGTTGCAGCTTCAGCCGAATTTGCCCGTGTTACTTCTACATCAAAGCCTTCATAACCATTTGCCGGAAATGAAACAGATTGAGCACCAAATGAAAAGGCCGCTCCCATTGTTGTTTCTTGGAATACTTCTTTCATATTGTCTGTGTCACAAGAAGCAAATAATACTGCCATCGCAACACCTATTCCGTAAATATATCCTTTTATTTTCATTGTATTCTAAATTAAATGTTATTTGGTATCACCTACCGGATTTTGATCTGTAACCGGATTCATATTTGCATTACCATCGAATTCACTCTGTGGAATGGTTAATACCCACATATAACTTTCAGGATCATCAGTAGGACGATTTGTCAACAACGCAGCGGTTGGCCACCCCATAGCTGTGGTACGAATGAAACCTTGTTTTAAACGGCGAATATCGTAAATACGACCGAATTCACCCCAAAGTTCTATACGACGTTGAGTAATGATTTCTTCCAGCAATGATCCCGTTACGTCTGTAGTCAGTTTACCTAAAGCAGTACCAGTTTTTGTACAAGTATAACCTTCAACACGCTGGCTCATTACTGCAGCAAGATCTTCCTTAGCCGCAGCTTCTTCACCCAAACGGCATTCTGCCTCAGCCGCAGTCAAGTACATTTCTTCTACACGCATCCATATATAATCTCCTGTCCAAGTCTGTGTATCAGCAAATTTAAACTTCTTCTGCATGTAACCACTATCACCATTTCTGGCATCGGTCGGATCCCACCAGCCACGGCGAGTGTCTTTAGAATCCATTCCATCATATAGAAGTTTATTGATCACTTTATAGGCTCCACTATTTGCATAACCACTTCCATCAGCATCCATGTGTGAGAAGAAACTTGCATACATTGTAGACTGATCCGAAATAATTTTTGCTCCCCACATCACGTTGCCTGCAGTAACATCGTTCAGTCCCATGAAATTAGCGACAGGCTGTACTTTGCAACCACTGGCATCGATAGCTGCCTTTGCTGATTCTTTGGCTGTAGTCCAGTCTTCCATTACCAATGCAATACGTGCTTTTAAACCTAAAGCTGTTGCATAATTAATGTGAGTAATATGTTTGCGAGTACTACCATCCAACAAATCGATAGCTGTATTGATATCGGACAAAATCTGATCATAAACCTGCTGAACTGTAGAACGTGGTTGTCCTTGCGTTCCAGCTACAGTAGGTTCCGTATAGATTGGACAACATGGTTCTGATTCATGGCCTTTATATGTACGTGCAAAACTTTGTGCCAACATGAAATAAGAGTAAGCACGGATTGCATAAGCTTGTCCCATTACATAATTAATATCAGCCTGCTCTCCAGCCATGCTTTCCTTTGCAGCTAAAATATAATTGGCATTTGAAATCCATGTATAATAAGCATTCCACAAATCGTATGAACGCCAAGAAGTAGAAGTATATCTATCTTTGACCATATATAGACAGTCGTACCAGAACCATCCACTACCTTGAGCAGCCTGAATAAAATCTTCTCCCATTACATCTGCCATCAGATTGTATGAACTGATACCAAAGCTTTGGTGTGTGTTCCCTGCTGGTGACCAAGAAGAATACATAGAACGGTAAATACCATTCAGAGGTACAAGAGCTGCATTAGCGTTTGCAAGCAAACCTGTTCCAGACATAGAATCAGTCGGTGCCGTCTCCAGTGAACTCTCCAAACAAGATGACAATGTAGCACATCCTAATAAACCAACGAATATATATTTGAATGTTCTTTTCATTTCTTTTCCTTTTTATTAATTAGAAATTAACTTCTACACCTAACGATATAGTTCTGTTAGGAGAATAGCTGTAATCTGTCTGTCCTGAGAAATTATATTGTGGATCCATACCTTTCAAATGACTAAATATTGCCAAATTGTCTACAGAACCAAAAACACGGACAGAATTTAAGGATGCTTTATTCATCCAAGCCTTAGGTAGAGTATAACCTAAAGTAATATTCTTTATTGTAAAATAAGAAGCATCTATCAGGAAGCGATCAGTTGTTGTATTTGAACTTGCAACTTCAATACGCGGTACATCAGTGATGTCACCTGGTTTTTGCCAACGACGCAAAGCATGTTCATTCCATGCATTGTTGTAATACATATTTTCCATAGATCCCTGATATAAGCTATCATAAATTTTTCCACCAATAGAATAGGTCGTCAAAATAGACAAATCCAAACCTTTCCAAGAGAAATCAGTGCTTAAGCTACCATACAAGTCAGGAATACGGCTTCCTAAATAATACTTACTGTTGGCAGCTTTAGAATAGTCACTACTAATGCGTTCATTAATAATATTACCATTCTCATCTTTATCATATACCCAATATAATTGTGCACCTGTTGCTGGATCAACACCCGCAGATTTAGCCATATAGAAAGTATTGATAGGCATACCTTCTTTAATGCTGTAAACACCATTGATTATTTCAGGAGATTCTCCCGTAAGTTTCAATACTTTATTATTTACGGTAGATCCCATCCAGGTAATATTCCAATTAAAGTTATCTGTACGGACAGGTGTAACTCTCAATTCAAATTCGAAACCACTGTTACGCATATTACCTACGTTGGCGTTATATCCATTGAAACCAGTAGAAGTAGCCATCGGATAAGACAACAACATATCTACAGTTTTCTTATTATAATATTCAGCATTCAAGCTAATGCGATTATCAAATAATAATGCTTCGATACCAACGTTCATGTTACCATTCTTTTCCCATGTAACATTTTTGTTTTCCAAAGAGCTTACCATAGCACCGATTTGATTTTCGTTTGCCCAACTTAAATCATACAAACTTTGCCACAGGTAATAATTACTTGCTCCTAAAGAGTTCAAAATATTATCATTTCCTTGCTGACCATAACTCAGTTTTACAGACAAATTATCAATCCATTTGATATCTTCCATGAATTTTTCTTTAGAGATACGCCAGTTACCTCCTACAGACCAGAATGTACCCCAACGATTATCCTTGTAGAAACGAGAAGATCCATCTGTACGAATAGATGCAGAAAGATAATATTTCTCATCAAAGTTATAATTAACACGTCCCATCCAAGATTCAATGCGGTATTTGTCTGTATAAGAATCTGCTGCATACAATGTTGTACCTGGACGTAACTCTAAAATACCATCTACCAGATTTGTCTTACCTGCTTGCAAATATTCGTATTGATAAGCATAGAATTCATGACCCGCCATTACATCTACATTATGAAGCCCAAATGAACGATTCCATGTTAATAGCTGGTTGAATGTAAAGCTCTGCATACGGCTATTATCTTTCGTCAGCAAACCACCGGCAGCAGCCTGATTACCATGATACATATTCATATATGACATTTTATTCTGGCTGCGATAATCCAGACCAAAGTTTACACTCAATTTCAGACCTTTAAATACTCCATATTCTTCCTTATCAGATCCTAAAGTAATACCAGTACGAAGTCCGGCAACATCATTTTTAATATTAGCTTTATCATCTAACAATCCACCCAATGGGTTGTAATCATTATAGCTACCCGGACGTCCGTTTTCTCCATAGTCTAATTGTGGATTACCATTGGCATCCAATACATTATTACCGTCTTTATCTTTTATATAAAGAGGGAGCAATGGTGAAACAAACTGAGAAGAATACCAGACATTAGAAGTGGAAGATCCGTCATAATCGCTATAATTCTGTACAGAATGAGATAGCGAAGTATTAACAAAAGCATTAAACCAGTCAGTAATCTGAGAATTTACATTAGCACGTGCATTATAACGCTGAAATCCTGTTGTTACCAAAATACCGTCTTCATTCAAATAACCCAATGAAAACATATATTTTGTTTTCTCTGTACCACCATTTACACCCAACTGATGTTCATGACGGAAAGCATTATTTTTTAACAAAGCATCCATCCATCTTTCGTCCCATGCAGACTGAGCATCTGCTCTTACAGTTCCTGTCTGAGGATCAATAATGTTATCCCAGGTATAATTTTTAAATGGATTATAAAGTTCACCACCTAATGTTCCACCTAAATCTGCGCGTGCTTGTGCTTCAGCATCGGCCCAGTCATAACCATTATTAAAAATATATCCGTTGCGTAATGATTCGTAAGTCAGTTGAACAAAATCCTTTTGATTTACTGTACTGTATTCAGGAAGAGCTCTTGATGACCATCCTACTGTAGAACGCCATGTTACGGAAGTTTTACCTTCTTTACCCTGCTTAGTGGTAATCATCACTACACCATTGGCACCACGTGCACCATAAAGAGCACCGGCAGAGGCATCTTTCAATACGGTCATTGACTGAATATCTGACGGGTTTATAGAAGAAAGATCACCATCATAAGGAATTCCATCTACTACATACAACGGATTCTGAGAAGCATTGATAGAACCATAGCCACGAATAACAATTTTTGCAGATTCTCCAGGCTGTCCTGAACCGGAAGTCGTTAACAATCCGGTTGTTTGTCCTTCAAGTCCCTTGGTAACATTAGTAATAGGTCTAAGTTCCAACTTTTTACTATCAATATTAGAGGCAGATCCTGTGAATGATGATTTTTTGGCTGTACCGTATGCAACAACCATCACTTCGTCCAGTTGTTCTGCATCTGATTTCAATACTACTTTTACCACCGGCTTGATAGCCACTTCCTGAGCCTGCAATCCGATGAATGAAACAACCAAAGTCTTCGCGGAACTTGGCACGTTAGTCAACGTAAAATTACCATCAATATCAGTAACAGTACCTACTGTAGTACCCTTTACCAATACAGATGCACCTACTATAGGTAAACCGTCTTCTTCTGAAGTAACATTACCTGTTACCTTAGAAACCTGAGCGTTTACCAGACCGATTCCTATCACTAGGAAGGCCATTAACAGCATCAATGTTCTTTTCATAAAAATCTCTCTTAAAGTTTAACTTTACATTAATAAAATTTTATTTACTCTAACAGGGTGCAAAAATAGTAATATTTTCTTAAAGATTACCTAAACATGAAAAAATATCAACTAAAAATCTGTTTTTTAACATTTATCTGACAAAAATCTTAAAGAGTCACTTATAATTATGCAAAATGTTTTGTCACAATCGTGACAAAACATTTTGTATTCTTGTCGTACCTTAAAAAAGGTTTACATGCCTTCATCACATCTTTATGTCCTTCATGATATATTTATAAAATCAACAATTGTTTTTTTAATATAACTAACTGATAATAAAATGGAAAAGATTAGTTACCGTTTAGTCTATAATCGTAAGAACAGCTTAAATGATAAAGGTACGGCTTTGATTCAGGTAGAGGCTTATTATAAAAAGAAAAAAGCTTATTTTTCAACCCATATTTATGTCACTCCCGAGCAATGGGACAAAAAACAACAATTAATCAGATTGCATCCTCAAAGTGAAATTCTTAACCGGATGTTGGAAGAATTCGTATTAAGTCTCCAGTGGAAAGAACTGGAAAACTGGAAACGGGGAAAACTTATATCCTTGGAATTATTAAAGCAATCACCGATGAGAACGCAAAAGAATTCTGTCGATTCTCTGGTACAACTGGGTAGAAACTGGGTAGAACAGTCCGTCCGTAAAGAGAGCACTAAAAATAACCTTTACTCTACCATATCACTCCTCCATGAATTTTCTCCCGATCTGACATTCCAACGTATTACATATACCTTTTTAAAAGATTTTGAATTATTCTTAAGGAATAAAGGGTTTATAGTCAATACGGTAGCCAAACATTTACGTCAATTGAGAACAATCCTGAATGAAGCTATAAGAAAAGATCTGCTATCACCAGAGGCCAATCCGTTCCGAAAGTATAAAATCCGGACCACAACAAGCAAACATAGTTTCTTACTTCCAGATGAACTGGCTAAGCTGGAATCGTTATTGATCCATGATGACCATAAAAATCTGCAACACACACTGGACGCCTTTCTGTTTTGTTGCTATACAGGATTGCGATATTCTGATTTCACCCACCTGACAGTAAATAATCTGATTAAGCCGGATGGTAAAAATACATGGATCGTTTTTAAGTCCATCAAAACCGAAGTAGAGATACAAATACCTCTTTATCTGCTTTTTCAAGGAAAGGCGATTCCTATTCTTCGCAAGTATCAAAAGAACCTCAATGATTTTTTTGTACTCAGACCTAATTCCACTATAAATAAGGAGTTAATAAGAATAGGCAAATTGGCCAAGATTGAAAAACATTTTTCTTTTCACACGGCCAGACACACGAATGCTAGTTTACTCATTTATGAGGGGGTACCTATTACCACCGTCCAAAAATTATTAGGACATCAGAGCATAAAAACAACAGAAGGTTATAGCAATGTTTTTTCCACTACGATTGTCAATGATCTGAAAAGATGTAAACGCTAATATTTGCGGGAAGAATCAGGGTATAATAATATTGGCTACACAATGATATTTTGCTATATTCTCTCTTTGATACACCCTATATATTATATATGATACAATTTCATTTAGTCGAAAAAATGGACTTTTATGCATTTTATCAGTTCCGCGAAGACTTTGGTTGTTTCATTCATCGGATTGCAGGCTCAGGAAGTGGCTATCAAGCCGGTGGTAAAAGTAGTATTGAAATCAGATGCAGAACAACTGGACGAAGTAATGGTTGTTGCATACGGTACAGCTAAAAAGTCTGCATTTACAGGTTCTGCCGCAACAATTAAGAATGAAAAAATTACTAATCGTCAAACATCTAACGTAACAAATGCTTTGGCTGGTCAGGTTGCCGGTGTACAGACAACAAGTAGTACCGGACAGCCAGGTAAGGATGCTACTGTTCGTATTCGTGGTATCGGTTCTATTTCTGCCAGCAATACTCCGTTGTATGTAGTCGACGGTGTGCCTTACGATGGAGAAATTTCTGCAATCAGTACTTCCGATATTGAATCTATGACTGTTTTGAAAGATGCTGCTTCAAATGCCTTGTATGGTGCTCGTGGTGCAAACGGTGTTATCTTGATTACAACAAAACGCGGTAAGACAGGTGATGCTCGTGTCACTTTCGATGCCAAATGGGGAGTAAATAAACGTGGTGTTCCTTCATACGAAACTGTAACAGATCCAGGTAAGTTCTATGAAATGGCTTATTCTGCCATTTATAACGGTGACCTGAAAGGCTATGCTGCTGCCGGCGATCTGGTTAATGCCAATGCGTATGCCAACCAGGCAATGTTGTCATCTTCTTATTTGGGATATCAGGTATTTACCATTCCCAATGGAGAACAGTTGATAGGCATGGATGGTAAACTTAATCCACATGCAACTTTAGGTTATTCAGATGGTACTTATTATTATAGACCAGATAACTGGAGTGATGAATTGTTTGAGAACAATACCCGTCAAGAATATAACCTGAGTGTAAGTGGTGCAAATGATAAGATGAACTACTATATGTCTGCAGGTTACTTGGACGATCAAGGTATCGTGCCTAACTCCGGATTCCAGCGTTATTCAGCCCGTTTGAAAGCTGATTATCAGGTAAAACCATGGTTAAAAATGAGTGGTAATGTTTCATTTACTCATTATGACAGCCGTGAGCAAGATACTGAAGGGGGTACTTCGAATGCCAATGCTTTCTATGCAGCCAACATCATGGGTGCCATCTACCCGATGTATATCCGTGATGCTTCCGGTAATATCATGACTGATAATCGTGGCTATTTACGTTATGATTATGGTTCAGATACAAATTTCTCTCGTAACAATGTTATTCCGAATGCCAACCCGCTGGCAAGCTACATGCTGGACATGATGAGATATGCCGGTGATGTAATCAGTGGTAAATGGTCTGCTGATATTGACATTTGGGGTGGTATCAAAGCTAAAATCAACATCGGTGTAGATGCAAACAACGTACGTTATACCAACTTGACCAACCCGTTCTATGGACAGTATTCTGAGACAAGTGGTGTAGGTGGTTTGGTTTCTGTCGCTACACAGCGTACATTCAGTACTAACCAACAGTATTTGTTGACTTACAACAAGACATTTAATGATGTTCATAACTTGGATATATTGGCCGGTCATGAAAATTATAACTACAAATATCAGTATTTGTACGGTTCACGTGAAAAGATCTATAATCCAGGTATTCCTGAATTGAACAATGGTATCTTGAATCAGAACAATGCATCTTATTCTCAGAACTATGCTACTGAGGGCTGGTTGTTCCGTGTACAGTACGATTATAATGGCAAATACTTCGGTTCAGCTTCTTATCGTCGTGATGCTTCTTCTGTTTTCCATCCGGATAATCGTTGGGGTAACTTCTGGTCTGTAGGTGCCGGCTGGTTGATGAACAAGGAAGCTTTCCTGGAAGACCAAAACTGGATTGATATGTTGAAATTCAAGATCAGCTACGGTTTGCAGGGTAATGATAACTTGATGTATGAAGGCGGTTTATACCGTAACTACTATCCGTATATGGATCAGTATACTCTGGCTAACAGTAATGGAGATTTCTCTACTTCACTGTATTATAAAGGTAATAAAGATATAACATGGGAAACTTCACACAGTTTCAATACTGGTTTTGATTTTTCATTCTGGAATGGTAAACTGAGCGGTACTGTTGAATATTTCTCTCGTAAGACAACAGATATGTTGTACTTTAAGCCGGTTGCTCCATCTATGGGTTACTCTCGTTTCCCGGAAAATGTAGGTTCTATGATTAATCGTGGTGTCGAACTGGATTTGAACTCGAACATCATCAATACGAAAGACTTCACTTGGGATATCAATTTCAACTTGACTCACTTCAAGAACGAAGTTTTGGAATTGGCTCCTGAACTGAACGGGCAGTTGATTGATGGTAGTCGTATCTACCGTGAAGGTGAATCTATGTATCAGCTGTATTTGCCGAAATACGCAGGTGTAAATCCTGAAACAGGTGAAAGTCAGTGGGCATTGTTGGAACCGAACGAAGCCGGTGAGACTGTTACAACTTCTTATTCAGAAGCTTCTTCCAATCGTTTTGCTACCGGTGATATCCTGCCGAAAGTATATGGTGGTTTCGGAACCAGCTTGACTTTCCATGGTTTTGATTTCTCAATTGCTTTTGCTTACCAGTTGGGTGGACGTATCTTGGATTATACTTACCAGAGTTTGATGAGTACGGATGCACAGGGTGCAGCATGGCATGTAGATATGTTGAATGCCTGGACACCTGAAAATACAAATACAGATGTACCTCGTATGAATGTACAGGATTTGTACACTAGCAATTTATCAGACCGCTGGTTGACAAGTTCAGATTATTTGAGCTTGCAGAATATTACTTTCGGTTATACATTGCCGAAGTCTTGGACACGTAAATTGCAGATTGATGGTATTCGCTTGTATTTTGTAGCTGATAACGTAGCTTTGTGGACAGCTCGTAAAGGTTTGGATCCACGTCAGGGTTATGTAGCTGCTGATAACGTTTACTCACCGATTCGTACAATTTCAGGCGGTATCTCATTAAATTTCTAACCGTTAATTGCATTTAGAGAATTATGAAAATGACAAATAAATATTTAATGCTCGCAGGTGTTACGTTAATGTTGGCATCTTGCGATTTAGATAAATTCCCGGAAGGTCAGTATGTAAGTGATTCACAAAAGGAAGACATCATTGACCAGCGCCCTAATCTGATTACTGCTGAAGTAAATGCAATGGCCGCCAAGCTGAATGTGTTTGGAACCATCTCGGACGATGCAACTACTTATCATAATGATTATGGTGTGGCTGCTGTCAGCCAATTCTTGGAACAGGGTGGTCAGGATATGCCTTGTTCTACCTCTGGTTATAACTGGTTTGGAACAGCCCAGAATTATTCCGACCGCCTGTATACCAGTGCGGGAGATGAATTGATCTGGAAAACTTTTTATAATCATTTGAATGCTGCCAACAATGTGTTGACTCTGACCGAAGGTAGTGAAGATGAATCAATGAAACGTTATCGTGGACAAGCTTTGGCAGCCCGCGCATACGATTATCTGAATCTGGCTCAGATTTATCAGTTTACATACGCAGGACATGAAAATGAACTCTGTGTTCCGATTGTAACTGAGACTATGACAGAAGAAGAAATGCAAACCAATCCGCGTGCTACGGTTCAGGCAGTATACGATCAGATTATGAGTGACTTGAATCAGTCCATCGAATTGCTGACTGGATTTGATAATGGTTCAAATAAGGATCAGATTGATGAAGCAGTTGCTTATGGCTTACGTGCACGTGCTAATCTGTTGATGCAGAAATGGGCTGATGCGGCCAGCGATGCAACAAAGGCTATTGCCGGTGGAACTCCTCAGTCATTGGAAGAAGTGTCAAAACCGACATTTAATTCTGCTTCTGCCAGTTCTTGGCTGTGGGGTGTTTTGATTACTCCGGACAACGATGTAGTAACAACGGGTATTATCAACTGGCCGTCTCACTTGTGTTCATTGACTGGTAATGGTTATACCACTCTGACGGGTACTTTCCGTTATGTAAGTTCTGCTCTGTATGACCAGATTCCTGATACGGATATTCGTAAGCAGTGGTTTATTTCTCCGGAAGGAACATCTACTTTGGTTGATAATGAAACGGTAGGCGGTACACCGGTTATCGAATATTTTGGTTTGGCTCCTTATACAAATGTGAAGTTCGGTGCTTATCAGGATGTAATGGGTAATACAACCAACTCACAGGATTGGCCGTTGATGCGTGTAGAAGAAATGTACCTGATTAAGGCTGAAGGTGAAGCAATGTCTGGAAATGTATCAACAGCTAAACAGACACTGGAAAACTTTGTCAAGACTTACCGTAATCCGTCATACGTATGTCAGGCTTCTTCTGCAACAGAAATGCAGGATGAAATCTGGTTGCAGCGTCGTATGGAACTTTGGGGTGAAGGATTTGCCTTGTTTGATATTCTGCGTTTGAAGAAACCTATCATCCGTAAGGGAACAAACTACGAAGCTATCGTTCAGTTTAACCTGGAACCGGAATCACAGATTATGATTTATCGTATTCCGCAGTGTGAAATGGAAACCAATAAGGGTATTAAAGAAGAAGATAACAACCCTGCAGCTCCGCAGCCTACTGTTTAAATCTAATCGGATAAACGGATAGCCAATAGGTATCCGATTGTCTATAATACCAAAAGAGTCATATCTACATTCGAATTTGAATGATGATATGACTCTTTTTTATTGTTTACGGGTTAACTTTAACTGTTTGCTTTTTATAGCTTTTAATAATTCACAAAGTAGTGAGACCAAGAATGCCAGAATTCCCCAAATTCATAATACCGCATATTTACGTCTCACCCAACATCTTTTATGCCATGAAGCATCACAAGAACTTTGGGAGGCCTTATCCTGATCTATCTGTCACGACAAAACAATCAACAGCCGACAAGACATCGACACACAGATAATTCCACAACCCTACAGGGCTTTCCGGATATTGGTTTCACACTTTCACACAAGCGCAAGCGATTGTCCAACAGCCTTTTCCAGTGAATGAAGAAATTCCACGGTGAAATCACAAACGATCTGCAAATGATTTTTCACCGGTCAATATTACAGCACCTCTCCGATTTTTCCCCAGTCCCGTAAAACAAATGTAGGACGGAATTCCAGGTCAACCGGTTCCGCGTCGGGACAGTAATACCCTTGCCCCATACCCACTTCCCTGGCTCCGGCAATGTCATTTTTCCAGCTATCGCCAATCATGAGCGACGTACGAAATTCCGACTGGGTAGCCGACATGGCAAAATTGAATATAGCCGGGAAAGGCTTATGTACACCGATGTCTTCCGACAACACTATTTTCCGGAAATAATGCAAGATACCCGCCGAGCGCATCTTCTGCTCCTGCAGTTCCCTGAAACCATTGGACAGGATATAAAGCCGGTATTTGCCCGATAAATAATCCAGAGCCTCCAAGGCATGGGGTTTAAGCCTTTGCCTGTAAGGGATCTCAGCAAAAAAGTTGTCAGAATACGCCTTCACCAGTGCCGGGTCGTCTACCCCCACCTGAAGCAGGGGATAAGAAAACCGACGGAGATTCAATTCCTCCTTACTGATTTCATGGCGACCGTAAAGTTCCCACAATTCCAGGTTCCTGAGGGTATAAAGTGCCATGAAATGCTCGAACGACTGGAAGTATCGCTCGAAACGGTATTTGTGATACATCTCCTCGAACGTATCACGTGCATTTTCGGTAAATGCCCACAGCGTATCATCCAGATCTATAAAAATACTCTTGTATGTCATCTTTTTAACCTAAAAAAGGCGTGTCCGGATGGCCGGACACGCCTCATTGCATGTATGATTCATGTAATTTACGCCACTCTTAACGCACCTGGATAACCAGATAGCGTGATACGCTCCAGAATTCTTTCGGATTGGTAATCTTCAGAGTCAGCTGACCTTTATCATCTTTTACCAGTTCGTATGAACCTGCCGGATGATTGGTCAGCAGTTCCGCACGTTTGGAATAAAGCTTGATTTCCTTGTCTACACGGATATCGATTTTCGTAAAGTAATCCTTGTTGAAATCCTGGTTTTTCAGGACATCGCCTTTTTCCAGTATCTTCTGGTCTTTCAGTTCCGATTTCGTACCAAATACATACCAGGCCGTATTCAAAGCCTGATCCTGAGCTTCTACAGTCTTTGTCTTGGCCTCGTTCTCGGCACTCAGTTCATCCACGTTCTTGTTCAGATCGACCACAGCCTCATCCAGTTCGGCTATACGGATGTTCTTCGAAGCCAGTTCAGCCTGCAGGGTTTCAATCTGCTGCTGTTTGGCGGCCAGTTCGGCGGTCAGGTTTTTGATGGCTTTTTTCAGCTGTGCTGACTGATAGCTGCTGTTCTGCAATTGTTTTTCCAGTTTGGCAATCTGTTCGCGGTTAGCCTTCAGCTTTTCGCTGATAAAACGGATGTCATCCTTAATCTTATCGGATACAGACTGGCTTTCAATAGCTCCTCCCTGCAAGTCAACGCGGTTTTCGGCCTCATTGATTTCGCGGAATCCTTCCTGAATCTCATTGAAAGAACCCATGATCTCATCCAGTTCCGCATCGCGGTTAGAGAGTTCAAGCATCAATGAATCATTCTGAGCCTGCAAGGCATCATTATTGCTCTGAGATTTTTGGTTACATGACGCCAGAAACGCAGCGGCACATAATGAAAACAACACAACTTTCTTCATAATCTTTACAGTTTAGATTTATAATTTAGTTTTCTTTTCCACCTAATATGATGACAATCTCTCCCCGCGGCTCTGTCTCGGTAAAATGATCCACCACTTCCTGCAGCGTTCCGCGTACACTTTCCTCGTGTACCTTGGAGATTTCACGACACACGGATACCGGACGTTCGGCACCGAAAAACTCGATAAACTGAGTCAGTGTCTTCACCAGCCGATAGGGAGACTCATAAAAAATCATGGTACGCGTTTCTTCCTTCAGTGCATTCAGGCGTGTCATGCGTCCTTTTTTCTGAGGAAGAAATCCTTCGAAACAGAAACGTTCGTCGGGCAGACCGGAAGAAACCAGGGCCGGAACAAATGCGGTAGCTCCTGGCAGGCATTGTACTTCGATACCGTTCTTCACACATTCCCGGACTACCAGAAAACCCGGATCGGAAATACCCGGAGTACCCGCATCCGAAATCAGCGCAACGGTCTCACCTCCCTTGATACGTTCTACCACCTTTTCCACTGTCTGGTGCTCATTGAACTTATGATGTGACTGCATGGCATTTTTTATTTCAAAATGTTTCAGCAGAATGCCGGAAGTACGTGTATCCTCCGCCAGTATCAGGTCGGCTTCCTTCAAGATACGAATGGCGCGAAACGTCATATCCTCCAAATTTCCTACCGGAGTAGGCACTACATATAGTCTTCCCATATCTGTTTATTGTCTTTACGAGCAAAGGTAGAAAGATTTTGCATCCGTCCATGAAATAGGGCCAATATTTAACAGATGTTTCACCTTTCTTCCTCTTTTTCTCATCTTGTAGAAATTCAAGCCCTTAAAATAGCGACATTTGAAACACAAGTTGTAATTTTGCAGGCACAATTTAAAAAGATCACACAATATTTACAGCTAACCGATAAACGTATGGTTGTTTTCTCAGAAGACCACAAGGAAGAAACTTACCGAAGAGGGAGAATTGAAGTAATCTGCGGATCCATGTTTTCCGGAAAAACCGAAGAACTGATACGCAGACTGAAACGGGCCAAGTTTGCCCGACAGCAGGTAGAAATTTTCAAACCGGCCATCGATACCCGGTATTCCGAAGAAGAAGTCGTTTCGCACGATCATAATTCCATATCTTCTACTCCGGTAACGTCATCGCGCGACATACTGCGCTTCACGAACGAAATCGACGTGGCAGGCATCGACGAAGCCCAGTTTTTCGACGGGGATCTGGTTTCCGTATGCAATGAATTGGCCAATAAAGGCATACGGGTTATCATAGCCGGGCTCGACATGGATTTCAAGGGACATCCGTTCGGCCCCATGCCCGCGCTTTGCGCCATAGCCGATGAGGTGACCAAGGTGCACGCCATCTGTGTAAAATGTGGCGATCTGGCCTATATTTCGCACCGCACCGTCCCCGATGAGGAACAGGTTCTGCTGGGAGAAAAGCAGGAATACGAACCGCTCTGCCGCCGCTGTTATCAGAAGGCGCTGGACAACGAGAAAAAATAATACCGACATGTTTACGCAAAAGAAAATTACATTCGACAGGCTTATCCGGGGAATTATCAGCGGCGCCATCATCATAGCCATCCTTTTTCTGCTGGATCGTCTCAGCGGTGTGTTGCTGCCATTCTTTATAGCCTGGCTGATAGCGTACCTGATGTATCCGATGGTCATCTTCTACCAGACCAAGTTGCACCTGAAAAGCCGGGTAGTTTCCATACTGGCCGTCATGCTGACCCTTGCCGTCGTCATCACGGGTGCCTGTCTGGTATTTGTACCTCCCATGATCGAAGAATGCAGCCGGCTGAAACAGCTCATCGAACTTTACTTCACCGAAGGAAGCGGACACTCGGCCATTCCCAAAGTCATCAATAACTTTCTGCAGCAACACATCAGTACCGACTGGCTCGAACAAAACCTGAATACGGAAAACCTGATCAAAGCCGTACAGGGACTCGCTCCCAAACTCTGGACACTGATTTCCACTTCGTACAACATCGTGGTAGCCATTCTTACATTTTTTATCATGGTGCTGTACATATTCTTTATCCTGTTGGACTACGAACAGATAGCCGAACGCTGGGTAACACTGGTTCCTGCCCGCCATCGGAAAACGGTTGTCCGTCTCATGACAGACATCAAGGTCAGCATGAACCGGTACTTTCGCGGACAATCGCTGGTAGCCTTCTGTGTAGGTATCCTGTTCTGCATCGGCTTTCTGATTATCGACTTTCCCCTGGCCATTCCACTAGGACTTTTCATCGGACTGCTGAACATGGTACCGTACCTTCAAATCGTAGGCTTCATACCGACCATTCTGCTGGCTATCCTGAAAGCGGCCGACACCGGCGAAAGCTTCTGGTGGATATTCTGCATGGCCCTGTTGGTGTTTGCCGTCGTGCAGATGATTCAGGACGGATTTCTGGTACCTAAAATCATGGGAAAAATAACGGGACTGAATCCTGCCATCATCCTGCTGTCGCTCTCCATCTGGGGATCGCTGATGGGAATGCTGGGAATGATTATCGCGCTTCCACTGACCACGCTGCTCCTTTCTTATTACCAGCGCTACATCCACAAGAATGACCTTGATTTTTTATCGCAGCAGGACAGCACTGATTTCCAGATGAATAAGGAAGGCCAGAAGAAAATAGAGAAAAAAAGTTAGTCTAAAGTTTGGAAGATATTAGAAAAAGGTCTACCTTTGCACTCGCAATCAGGAAATGACTGCAACACAGGTTTGATTCGCTAGCTCAGCAGGTAGAGCACAACACTTTTAATGTTGGGGTCTTGGGTTCGAGCCCCAAGCGGATCACTCAAACAAAAAGCAAAACAATGAAAACCGCTGATAATCAATCATTATCAGCGGTTTTTCTTTTTATCCATACTGCAAATTGAAGCAGAATACCGCATCTTACTGGAGGTGAAATAGGTGGACTTAATTTCCACATAAAAACAAGTCCACCTAATTGGATTATATTTCACTGATTCTCTGCGTTTTGCATAAAACAAACTCTTTTCAAAACATGTATTTTTACACCATCAAAAAAAGAAGAGTATGGCAATGCAAAGAAACTATTTTACGGTATTGTTTTTCCTGAAAAAATCAAAGTTACTTAAAAATGGAGAAGCACCAATCTGTATGCGTATCACAATAAACGGAAAACGTGCAGAGGTACAAATCAAGCGAAGTATAGATGTTACAAAATGGAATACGCAAAAAGAATGCGCGATTGGCAGGGAAAAGAAGTATCAAGAAATAAACCATTATCTTGATACAATAAGAACTAAAATCCTTCAAATACACCGTGAACTTGAGCAGGATGGTAAACCAATTACAGCAGATATTATAAAAAATATCTACTATGGAGGACAATCTACTCCCAAAATGTTACTTGAAGTATTCCAGGAACACAATCTGGAGTACCGGGAATTAATGAACAAGGAATATGCCGAGGGAACTGTACTCAGATATGAACGTACTGCAAGATATTTGAAGGAATTTATCAGTGAACAGTATAACTTGACTGATATTCCATTAAAATCAATCAATTATGAATTTATAACCAAGTTTGAACATTTCATTAAGATACAGAAAAACTGTGCGCAAAATGCGACAGTGAAGTATCTGAAGAATTTAAAGAAAATCATCAAAACTGCATTGATAAAGAAGTGGATAACTGATGATCCGTTTGCAGAAATACACTTCAAACAGACCAAGTGTAACCGTGAATTCTTAAACGAAATGGAACTTCGCAAAATCATCAATAAAGATTTTGATATTCAACGATTACAAACCGTAAGGGACATATTCATCTTCTGTTGCTTCACCGGTTTGGCTTTCACAGACGTAAAGAATCTGAAAAAGGAACACCTTGTACAGGCTGATAATGGTGAATGGTGGATAAGAAAAGCAAGGGAAAAGACCGATAATATGTGCGACATTCCATTGTTGGATATACCAAGACTTATTTTAGAGAAATATGCATATTCCGGCGGATACCCGTTCAGCATTTCCGGTGATATCCGTTCAGTCCCCAGTTAGTATTCAGTATCGTTGGCAAAGTTAATACTTCTTTCTTAGGCTCTCTCCTTTGAGGTCAAACTTTATTGCCTTATGCACGATTCTGTCCAGACAGGCTTCTGCAATGAGCTCACTTTGGAACACATCATACCAGTCTGCAACGGGAAGCTGGCTGGCGAGGATGAGTGCTTTCCGGTTGTACCGGTCATCTATAATCTGTTCAAAGTCATGCTGTATCTGACCGTCCAGCTTGACCATCCCAAAGTCATCGATAATCAGTAGGTCATGTGCGTTCAGTTTACGGAAGAAGTTTGTCTCCCGTCCTTCCAGGTGTACAAGTTTCAGGTTCTCGATGAGCATGTTCATCGTGAAGTACAGTACTTTCCGGCCGTTCCTGCATGCTCTGTCACCCAAGGCACAGGCGAAGTAGGACTTTCCGGTTCCTGCCGGTCCGGTAATGATGACCGTCATTCCACCCATGATGTAATTTCCGGTTGCAAGGTCGGCAGCAGAGCAAGCCTGTATTCCCCTTGCCGTGTCCGTTTCAAGTTCTTCCATCGAGGCTCTCAGACGGAAGCCGGCATTCTTTATAAGACGCTGGATGCGGTTGTTCCCTCTCGTGTCACGTTCGTACTGGAGCATGATCTGCATGCCTTCACGCAGGGTAAGCTTGTCCAACTGATGTGTTTCTTCCAGGGAGCTCCAGCAGCTTGCCATTCCCGGAAGCTTCAGCTCGTGCAGTGTTCTTTCTGTTTCGTTGCTCATAATCATTTATTGTTGTTGGTTCATGGCATTTCCTGTAAAATAGCTTTTTCCACGCATGTTCCCGTGGTTTGACGGTGTAGGCGCATGGAAGATTACCGTCTCGTCTGCGGATGCATTCATGCCGTTACGTCTGAGTATGGCTTCAAACTTGCTGTAGGAGTAAATACCGTACTCCATGCACTGGCGGCAGGTAAGGTCAAAAGTGGCAAGGTCATACTTCCTTCTGAGGCTGACTATGGAGTTGCACAGCTTGTAATACACCTCTTCAGGCTGTGCGGTACGTTTGGGGTCAAAGATGCTCTTTACGTATTCATGGCAGTCCGGCGATATGTCCTTCGCCTTTTCCACATAATAGGCTGCCGAACGCTCCATGATTACCCTGCAACTGGATGCGAGATGTTCCCTGACTGTGGTATAGCCGTATGTATGGCTGCGGATATGCGAGGCTACCAGTTTCTGCTCCACATAGACCTTGACCCATGAACGGGTAAAGACTACTCTTGCCTGTTTTCCTACATGGATATAAGGGACGGAGTAAAAATGGGTCACCTTGTCCTGTCTCAGCTCCACATGGCAGTTTGCCTGTACTTTCAGATCGGCATACAGGCGCATCTCATAGGGTTCCGGTTTCAAGGGTTTCAGCAGCTCCTTCTCCATGGCATGAAAACGCTCCTCACGGCTGTAGGGACGCTTCTGCATACGGGTCTGGTTGTGTCTTTCCATCAGCTCCCATACGGCACGGTTCAGTTCCAGGAGTGAATGGAAGGTGCGGTTACGCAATCTGGCATAGATACGGTTGTATGTAATCCTTACGGAGTCCTCTACCAGAGCCTTCTGTGTCGGTGATGCCGGGTCACATGGCAGTACTACAAAATGGTAGTAGTTGCCCATGTCCTCAAGAGCCTTGTTCAGCTTCGGCTCATGCCGGTCATTGCTGATTACCGCAGATTTGAGATTGTCCGGAGTCAGTATGGGAGGTACACCGCCCAGATGTTCCAGGCACATCCTTATGGCATACAGGAAGTCTTCCGTCTTCTGCGAAGGTACACATATCACATAGGTATAGTCGCTGTAAGGCATGCAGGCGACAAACACCTCCACCTTTATGACTTCTCCGGTTTCGGCATCCACATAGCTGAGCTTGTCACCGGCAAAGTCGACCATGAGTTTCTCTCCCGGTCTGTAGGTGTTGGCAAGTACGGCTGTAACATCCTTCTTCGCAACGAGATTCTGCTTCAGATGGTAATAGAACTGTGATTTTCCGTAACCGTCGGGATGAGTCACACGGTATTCATCGAACAGGACCTGACGGCTTACATGGGATTTGGGATCCGTCAGCAGTTCCTTGTATCTGGGGAGCAGGATCAGGAACTCTTCCATTCTCCTGTCCGTATATGCCGGTGAACCGGCATGGAACATCCGTTCCAACTCGGGATCGTCAATCTCAAGGAGGTCGCTGATGTTCCATCCGTTGGCTTTTACTGTATTCACATAACCGTTGACGGTTTCCTTGTCTATCGGTAACTTGCGGCTTACACCGCGGTTGGATTCTCCGGCCTGCTTGAGCTGGAGTACTTGTTTTATCAGACTCATATCCTCTATGTTGCTATCCAAATAATTGGATAATATTTGTTTTAAATTAACTATTCTAT
>ENA-ORSF01000117-ORSF01000117.1-human-gut-metagenome-genome-assembly--contig:-NODE-117-length-35739-cov-6.047_pt1 | contig 35739 bp, 33 predicted proteins | sample MGYA00242188_ERZ509155 | MGnify/ENA primary metagenome ERZ509155 (study PRJEB26280, sample SAMEA2338656) | human gut metagenome | biome: human gut; feature: human-associated habitat; material: faeces...
CCCTGGACCCACTGATTAAGAGTCAGTTGCTCTACCAACTGAGCTAAGAGTGCATACCTTCGAGGTTCCTGGCGGATTCGAACCGCCGTACACGGTTTTGCAGACCGCTGACTAAGCCACTCATCCAAGGAACCGGAATGATTTATTTACTTTCTGGTGGAGGTTCCTGGCGGATTCGAACCGCCGTACACGGTTTTGCAGACCGCTGACTAAGCCACTCATCCAAGGAACCTTTTTCCTTTTAACAACTGTTTTTCTCAATTGCGTTGCAAAGGTACAGCTTTTTTTTGATTTCACAAGACCTTGGACAAAAAAAATGCAGTTTTTTTACGCATCGGAAGCCACAAAAAAAGAATCAGCGGAACAGTTTTTCCCTGTCTACGCTGATTCTGAACAGGTTAACCAGAAAACCTTTACTTCCGTACAGAAGCATTTTTTTTCAGTACACAAGCCTTCGAACATCCGGAGCATCCACATCCGCACCCCGAACTACCTTTTTTAAAAAAGGACAGCAGATGTCTGCCTGCGTAAAACAGGCAGCCTGCCACAATCAGAAAAACAATGATATCTTGTACACCCATCGTCTGTAAAACTTAAATTAATGAATAAACAATGTTCCTACCTGATGAACGATCAAAGCCACAATCCAGGCCAACAGCGTGGTATAACCGGCGGCAAAGGCTGCCCATTTCCAGCTTCCCGATTCCTGCCTGATGGCGGCAAGGGTAGCGATACAAGGAAAATAAATCAGGATAAACAGCATATACCCGTAAGCTACCAGCGGAGTGATAGGAATCCGGTCGGCCAGATTTACGCTGTCCACGTCGTCTTCGTTCGCATAGAGTACGCCCAGCGAACTTACCACCAGTTCCTTCGCGCCTACTCCCGAAAGAAGACCGATTCCCATCTTCCAGTCGAACCCAAGCGGCTCAATGGCCGGTTCAATGGCTTTACCGATCTTGCCGATGTAAGAATTTTCCTGCTGTTCGGCACGCGTCTCGTATGCGCCGTGATTCGGATAATATCCCAGGAACCAGATAATGATGGACGCAATCATGATGATACCTCCCATCTTCTTCAGATACTGGGCACCTTTCTCCCAGGTATGACGGAGCACAGACTTGCACGTAGGCATCCGATACGGCGGAAGCTCCATGACGAACGGCGTATCATCTCCCTTTACGATGAACCGTGAAAAGATACGGGCCATGAGCACCGCCAGCAGGATTCCAATGACATAAATGGAAAGCAGCACCAGACTGGCCTTGCCGGGGAAGAAAGCACCGATCATCACCAGGTAGATAGGCAGACGCGCGCTACATGACATCAGCGGATTAATCAGCATGGTTACCAGCCGCGACTTACGGCTTTCGATGATGCGCGAAGCCATGATGGCCGGCACATTGCATCCGAAGCCCATGATCAGCGGGATGAAAGATTTTCCGTGAAGCCCCATCTTGTGCATGATCTTGTCCATGATGAAGGCGGCACGGGCCATGTACCCCGAATCTTCCATGATGGAGATAAACAGATACAGCAGCAGAATGTTCGGCAGGAAGACAATGACGCCTCCCACTCCCCCGATGATACCGTCGATCACCAGGTCCTTCAGCGGTCCGTCGGGCATGAAGGTCTGTGCCAGCTGGCCGATCTTCTCCACCAGCCATTCGATTCCCTGCATCGGATAATCGCCCAACACGAACGTTCCTTCGAACATGATGTACAGGAAAATAAAGAAAATGGGATACCCCCAGAACCGGTGCGTCACGATGCTGTCGACAATCCGGGTAAACATCTCCGTATTCTGGTGATTGTCGGTATAAGTCTCTTTCAAGGCTCCGGAAATGAAACCGTACTTGGCATTTGCGATGGCCTGTTCGCTGTCTTCGTTGATGGACAGCTTCAGTCGCTGGGCCTCCTTGTCACGAATGCCCAGTATCTCGCCGGCATTGGGCAGCGGAGCGATGACACGTTTCTCGATATCCTTGTCATTCTCCAGCAGCTTGATGGCCAGGAAACGGGTGGAATACGTCTGACGGATGTTGCTGTTCTTGCTGATCTCTCTCTTCACCGCATCGATACTGCGCTCCAGTTCCGGACCGTGATTGATGTGGATGTGACGGATAAACGCCTGCGAAGTAACATCGCCCGCCTCTTCTCCCTGGCTGCCGAAACGGTGATCCTGCACGTACGCGTCGTGCCATTCACGCAATTGCCGCAAGGCTTCGCTCTGGATCTCTTCCTTCTGTCCCATGAAATCGGCTCCCTCGTACAGACCGATTATCACGTGAAACAAATCTTCAATGCCTTTTCCGCTACGGCTGACGGTAGGAACGATGGGCACTCCCAGCAGGCGGCTCAGACCCTTGATGTCCAGCTTGTTTCCGCTATGTTCCAGCGCGTCATACATGTTCAGGGCAATCACCATCCGCACGTTCATATCGATCAGCTGGGTTGTCAGATACAGGTTACGCTCCAGGTTCCCGGCGTCTACTACGTTGATAATCACATCCGGAGTCTGTTCGATGATGTGTTTACGCACATACAGTTCCTCGGGGCTGTACGCCGAAAGCGAATAAGTACCCGGCAGATCGACCAGACGGAAGTGATACCCCTGATAGTCGAAAAATCCTTCTTTGGCGTCTACCGTCACACCGCTGTAGTTTCCCACGTGCTCGTGCGAGCCGGACGCGACATTAAACAGCGACGTCTTTCCGCAGTTGGGGTTACCTACCAGCGCCACGTTGATGGTACGCCGCTTTCCCTGTGCAATGATCTTCAGGCGTTCTTCCGATACGGGAATGGTCTCCGTAATGGGAGTCTGATACTCCTCCTCCCGGATTATGCTGCGCGCTTCTTCCTCACTGACAACTTCTATCATTTCCGCCTCCTGGCGGCGCAATGATATTTCATATCCCATAATCTGGTATTTGATAGGGTCTTTCAACGGAGCATTCAGAATAACTTCCACCGTTTTCCCCTTGATGAAGCCCATCTCGATAATGCGTCTGCGGAAGCCTCCGTGACCCAGTACCTTGATGATGACTCCTTTCTCTCCAGTCTTTAATTCTGATAGTCTCATGGTGTCTTGTAAAATTTTGCACAAAGATAAAGGTTTCCATACGGCTATGCAAACTATTTAGACTGTTTTTAAATAAAAAGATTTTTTAGGGAACGGCACAAAAAAAGGTGCCCCCATACGGAAAGCACCTCCCTTAAAAATTAAACTATAAACTTTTTACAAGCTGAAATGATATGTCAGACCGACATTCAAGGATAATATACCTTCACCCTTGCGGCCTCCTTTTTCGCCGTCGAAGCCATCACCGGTAATCACACCGCGCAGATCCAGGTTAATATCCAGGGCCGATGTTACATGAAAAGCATTGAAAAGGCCAAAGTTTCCGCTCACCCCCGTATAAGACGGTTTCTCGGTCACACCGATCACACCGATACCCACATACGGGCTGCAGTCCCACACACGGGAAGGATTATACCCGAGGAGCCAGTTTGTCGCGTTGAACATCGCGTCGGCATGGATGTTGAAGAAATTCATTTTCTGCTTGTCCAGCCATTTGCCGGCATCATGTACCTCGCCGGTAGAATGGGAGGCATTTTGGGTAGCGCCTTTCAATGACACGCCGCTGTACATCAAACGGGCTCCCCAAAGCGGGGTAAACCAGCGGCCTACCGCTATATCCAGTGCCGGAGAGATTTTCTCTCCAAACGAAACTTGTTTTTCATGATCACCAAAAAGAAGTTGCGGACCGGCCGCTATACTGGCAAACCAGCGTGGTTCAAACTCTTCAGTATCCGCCTGCGCGGCTTTCACTTCCTGTCCTTCTACCGGATTCATGGCATTGGCGCCCATGGCCAGTAAGGCAAAGACAGCTAAAACTATTTTTTTCATATTGTTTTCCAATTAAATTAATCCATTTTCTATTGATTACTCCGCATTTGTCACGAAGGTTCCGCTCGTAATGCTGGTATTCATCCAATCCAAACGCTCCGAATAGGCCTGCTTCATGGAAGCGATAGCCTCATCGAATGTCATGTCTTCGTCACCGTTAAAAGCACCTCCTACTGAAACTTTCAGCGGAGAAAGTGGCCACATGGCAAAATTGAACTGATCTGACACTTGGTTTTGTGCGGCAAACTCATCAATTTTATCAGTTACAGCTAAAAGATGAGGATAAATCACAGCCCAGCGTTCCTGCACTTTAGCACGGAAGGTTGCATCCTTGAACAATAAGGGATACCACATATAGGGCATATCGTTCTCATAATCATACCCCCCTATAAGATGCCATTCCGCTAATTGGGATGCAGCATACAGCCACTCACCGCCTTTCCTACAAGTGTAGGTTCCGCCATATTTAGCATTCATAGCCTCCACATTATCGTAATTGACAAAAGTCTGCCAGTCAAAATCCCATACCGGGCCTGCAGTCAGCTTGCCGACACCATCGATAAGCATGTATACACTCTTCGGATGCTTGTATTCATCGTTGAATGTCAATTCCTGTACAAAGAAATAGTCTATCACAGAATTTATATCAAGATCGTTATAAGCAGCCTCATAGTTTCCAGCCTCCAAATTGGATTCTACGGCTTCTATTCTGGCCTTCACCTGATTGTAAATATCAGAACTATATTTACTAACCTCATCCTTGAACATACACGGCAATCCACGACCGGTACGGAACTTGTCCACTTCATCATAATTGTCGTCAAATTCAAGCAAATAACCGCAGTCGGCCATCGTTGGATTTGTATTGCCATCTCCTATGATGTCTTCAATACAGTCTTTAATATCTACACGGTCGCCGTCAATCTTGATTTGCTCACATAAGAAATAATTTCCTACATGGCGTCCGTCCATAATAACTTCCACACTATATCCGTGAGGATTCCATCCAAGTCCATCGGCATATGCATTTTCTGTCTGATGAGCTACTTCAAATGCTACAGCATTGCGCAACATAGTACGGTCCATCCAGTTAGCCAAAAGTACCCAGCGCTTGTGTTTCGGCATACCTAAAACAGAAGCCTTGCTAACCAGTTTCATGGCAAACGGTTTCTTTGGGAATTTTTGTGTAGAGTTTCCGCGCAAACGTATCCCGCAAAATGCCTCTTTCATATCCACAGAACCATCAGCGTTATATACCGCCATTTTATCTGTTTCCACCCAATCAGCATCTTTAGAGCGTACGTTAATACCAGCCTCTGCCCAACTTTCACTTCCGCCACCACTCTGTGTCAACACCACAACCGGCAGGCCGGAATTAGTGACAGTAACAGTAAACGTTTTTGTTTCTTTTCCGTTAGAAAGCGTGTAAACCACAGGGTTGCTGAAATCAACTTCACTTACACCACTTGTCTGCTCTACGCCATCTATCTTAACAGTAGTACCGTCGTTCACTGCAAAGGTAGGCTTCAGATTGAAGTTATATAGATAAGGAATACAACCGGTTATCGTCTCACCGTCAACAATCAACTCCTCCGAAGCACTGTCTACAGGCCTTGTAGCATTGCCATTGAATACCAGTTTCTTGTCCAAAATTTTGCCAGCATTATTCTTTGCCTCGAAAGAGAACGATGTAAATACAGGACGATTAGTTACCTCCATGTCGCCTTCATAGTTCTCCAGCGAAAGCGGGAACGTATAACAGGTATTTGCAGCAAAGTCCACCAATGCTGTGCGGGTAAATTCAGCTTTGAACTTCTGTGTAAGGATGATAATTTTGATTTCATCACCCTGACGGATATCCGGCGCGCAGGTAATATAGCCGGTGTAAGACTTACCGTTTGCAAGATCCGGCATATCGCTCCACACCATCGTCAATTCGTTGGTACCGGTTGCATCACCGGTCCATGTAACAGCCTTTGATGCGGCATCGAAAGTGAACTCACCTCCCAACCGACGTCCTTCAGGCAAAGTCAGTATAATCTTCTCCAGCTCATCCCCTTCCAAAGCTGTTCCCGTAGCATCAATATCAAATTTCAGCAAAGAGAAGAGATGTTCGAATTCAAATTCATACCGGCCCTCGTAAGTCTTAAAAGTGGGTGTACCCACTTTATAATCACCTTCCAGCTTTCCGGTAGTCATATCGAAAATCTGCTCCAGCTTCAGGTTACCTTTCAGGGCATTTACCTCAGATGTAGCATTATCAGCCCCATACGGATAATAGGCATACGTAGGATATTCGCCGCTTGCCATCATTCCATTGAATTCAGCTTCTGCCACATTACCGGTATTGACAGCTTCAAACAGGGCATTTTTTGTTCCTTTATCACCGAACACACCTATTTGATCTTTGGGAGACCACAATATTCCGGAAGCATCACCCGATGAAGAGTTATCCACACAAGTACGTGTCTGTATTCCGTCGTCCATACGGGCAAGAATGCTCACATTGCCATCCGGTCCAATTTGCACCATGGATTCATCTTGACAGGCAGTCAATCCCAAAAGACAGCACAATACAATTGAATATTTCTTTATGCTGTTTTTCATTTATTAGCTCTTATTTTTCATCTGTCTTTAGGAAACAGTTCATGGGCTTCTGCCCATGAACCATTAAAATTATTTGTCCCAACCTATGGCATTACCGCCATTGGCATAAGTAGCATTATAGGCCTTAGTACCTTCTCCACCTTCAGAATCACCTTTCTTGCGCAATGCAAACTTGAAGTTATTGTCGATAATAGTTTGAATCAACCAGTCGCTCTTATATAATGCGCCAGAATTTTCTTGTTTATCAGCAAAGTTCATATAAACCAATCCTAATCCGGCATTCTCAGTACGGTTCTGAAGTTCGCTAACACCTAAATTATTCATATCTGTAGCAAGTGCCGCTGGATCTTTATGTTCTTGCCAATATGGAATAATTGCCGCCCACTCGCGAGTTTCCCAACAATAATATCCACCAAGGTCGTTCATAAACCAAGTTTTATGAGATGTATCATTATGATAAGCATCTACACTCTTTTGGAATATTGCTTTAATATTTGCAATCTTTTCTTTTTTGGTTGCTTCTGCAGTGTAATCTTCATTTTCATTTTTGTCAGTATCAAGAACAGAAGTAACCTCTTGATATAGCCACCACAAATTTGGAGCACTATTCGGATTTCCCCAAGTCATCGGCAAGCCACCTTCCACATAAGGAACCTCCCATTTGGTATACATCATAGGAGCTGTACCTGCTCCCGCAATCATGTCATCGGAATTATAGTTCGCTTTCAGAATAATCTTACCAGCTACATCTTTTAATGTAACATCCGGAGTCATTTGATCAGTAAAGATTCTATAAGAATGATCTTTTGCACAATCATTCACAGCACTTTGCACGGACTTCATCCAATCATTTTGGGAACCAGACCCACCATTATAGGTAACTAAGACAAAAGCGCTTTCCTGCTCTTTGCCTAACCCCTCAGCCTCAGCTAAGAAATCAGCAATATCCTTTAATGCCTCTTGTAATGTTGTATTCAAAGCACGTCCATCTACTGAAATATGAAGTTCTCCACGAGAATTACGTTGCACATGGAAAATAAATGCACGAACACCATCCAACAACTGTTGATTTATAGTTGCATTCTGATAAACTATATCGGCTCCATTAGCACTTGTCAAATAAGACATTTTGCTACCTGGTAATGATAACTCAGATATATAAATATCCGGATCAAGAGAACTCATCCAGTAGTTGGTACCACCAACTGCCAACGGAGGAAGAATCACACGGTTAATCTTGTGCGGAGTTACATCAGCCTTTTCCAGAGTTTTTCTACACGGTGCACCGTTCAACAAGGAAACTGTTATACGCAGTGTTCGCTGAGTTACTGTGTTATCTTTATTTTGAGGAATAATATATGCCTTTACATTCAACAATTCATCTGGGCCAAGTTGAATAAACTGACCTGTTTTCTTATCATAACAAGGAATAGAGATACGGCCACGCTCCTCATTGAAATCACCAACAGGTTCACAAGTTGCGGTTATGCCTTCCCCTGTAGTTGCATTTCGAATATTACACGTAAAATCACCAGTAAGAATAGGCTGTGTTCCTTCTATTGCATCCACGTTAATATTGGTGATGGTCGCAGTACCTGATGATGGACCTTGTACTGTAATATCAAGTACAGTCACCAGATTATGGAATTGTAAATTTATAAACTTTCCATCTTCCACTTGTGAAGGAGTCACAGCGTTATAGGCATACATATAAGCATAGTCCATATTCGGAAGTCCGAAATAAGTTTTCTTACCTTGGATAGCCCCGTCTGCACCCTTATTTACAACTCTCCACTCCTGCACCTGCTGAGTTACCGGAATATTGGCAGTGATCTTGCCTGTCTGATTTTCTTCTGCACTTCCTTTCACAGCACTGGCAGGATAGAAAGCGTAAAATCTATGTTCTTCATTTGGATCTCCCCACTGCAAACCGGCTTCAGCTGTATTTACTTTTGTAACAGTTGATGCTGTTGCTTTGTCTGTAGCATCAGGCGTTACCTTATAATTCACCAAATGATTTGCCGGCTGTGAAGCCTGCAGACAGAAGATAGCAATTTCATCACTACCGTCTGCTTCCCAATATACCGGCACACCAGTTGAAGTCCGATCACCATATACGGTTTTTGTTTCTGCTGTTTTTTCAATCACATTCGCATCTCCAGACAAGGTAGATCCAAACAGAATCTCATCTCCTGTATGCACAGGATTTACAACGGCCTTCCCATTGTCCAGGCTATCGTCTGTACAACTGCTCAGGCAGGCCGCCAAAGCTATACCTAAATAATATACTTTTTTCATAATCTCAACTTTTAATTATTAATCCCATCCTTTATCCGAATAATCGCCTTCCCAGTCTGCACCTGGATTTGCAAATCCGTGTTCCTCAATGGTTACGCCGTCGGCATTCTCTGTACCACCTTCGAACACCGAAGCCTTCATAAATCCTTCTTCCAATTCCACCTCCACATGTTTTGTCTGCGGAGATTCATACGTTTTTTTGTTTTTCATATAATCCTCACTTTCTTGTTTAAAAAATTCTACATTCTTTTCTGCCTTTCTGAACCAGGCTAGTTGTTTACATACGTTTTTCATTCTTCATAGACCATTTATTTTAAAGTTTGTCATTTTTTCTTTTTCCTGTTTCCATAACCATAGCCATAACCGTAATATCCGTACCCGTAACCATATCCCCGGTGCAGATCGGCTCCGTTCAGCACCAAAGCCATGTTTTTCAGCTTCTTCTCCTGATACAGCTTTTCGATGTCGGGCAACTGTCGGCGGTCGAGTCTTCCGGCCCGTACCACAAACAGTGTCAGGTCGGCAATGCGGTTGGCAATGGTCGCATCGGCAATCAGTCCTACCGGTACATTGTCTACAATGATGTAATCGTAACGGGTACGCAGTTCGGCCATTAAGGCATCCAGCCGCTCGTCCATCAATAGCTCTGCCGGATTAGGAGCCATCGTACCCGATGAAATCCAGTCGTAAGTATCCGTTCGCTGGATGATGTCATCCACCCGGATAGAAGCATCCGACAAGTAATTGGTGACACCCACCTTGTGTTTTCCCAGGCGGTGGCTCAACGTACCTTTCCGGATATCCAGATCCACCATAATGACCCGTTTCCTGGCATACACCAGACTCATGGCCAGGTTCTGCGAGATAAAGGTTTTACCGGCTCCCACATTGAACGAGGTAAACGTAATGACCTGTGCCGGTTTGTCTTTCCGCGAAAGGAAAGCCATGTTGGTGCGCAGAATGCGGAATGCTTCGGATACCACGTCGTCTCCCTTCTCGTGTACAGACAGCTCCGAGGGTTTCTCACGGTGCCGCTTCGCCTGTTCCTTGTCAAACGGGATCTCACCCAGGTAAGGAATGCTCACCACCCCTTCGATGTCCTTGCGGCTGTGTACCCGCGTATCCATGAAGAGAATCATCAGAAAGACAACCCCCGGCAAGGCAACCCCGATCAACACACCCAGCAAAAGAATGCGGTTGCGGTTGGGCGAGATGGGAGCGCTTCCTCCTTCCGCGCTGTCTATTACCCGTGCGTTGTTGTCGGCCATGGCCTGCGAAAGCGCATTTTCCTCCCGCCGGTTCAACAGGAACAGGTAAAGCGCTTCCTTGATTTTCTGCTGGCGCTCGATGGACAGCATCTGCCGTTCCTTGGTCGGTATGGAGGCTACCCGGCTCTGTGCCCGCATTTCCCGGCTCTGTGCATCGTCACGTTTCACATTGAGGCTTACAATCATGTTGTCTACCGCCCGGATAATGCTCTGTTTCATGGCCCGCAGCGAATTGTTCAGTTCTTCCACTACCGGGTTGCTGTCGCTGCTGTCGTCTATCAGCCGGTCCCGCTTCAGCTTGGCCGCGTTGTAAAGCGTAATCTGGTTTTCGATGTTCATGTCGCTGATACCTGTATTGGCCGGAATCAGGTCGATATCCTTTGTCGGGTCGGTCAGGTATTCCTTGATGTAACGGGCCAGCCTCAACTGTGTTTCCAGTTCCAGTGCGTCGGCATTATACTTCTGCGATTCGCTCATGTACCGGTCGGCCGACGAAGCGATGTCCATCACCTGATTGTCCCGCTTGAAAGATTCCAGGTCCGATTCCACGCCTCCCAGCTCGCGTTCAATGATGATGAGCCGGTCGTTGATGAAATCGGCCGTATTGACCGCTACCTGGTTCTTGTCCTTGATGGCCTCTTCGTTATACACCGTAATCAGCATGTTCAGTACGTCTTCTGCCCGTACGGCCGACTGGTCCTTCAGCGAAAGCGTAAGAATAGACGATTCGTCTTCCTCCTGCCGGATACCCAGTCCGCCCTGGTAACGTGCCACTACCGCATCAAGCGGCATTTTCTGTACCCTCACCGGTACGTTCATCCACGCCTTGGTATAAAAATTGGTCGGCGAAACGACGATTCTTCCCATTTTCAGTGCAAGGGTGTCGTTCAGTTTCACCTGCATCTCGTCCGCTTTTTCTTTCTAGCTGAAATCGGACAGCACCACAGTATGTTCGTCTTTGGGAGTCACGGTAAAAGCCTTCCACTGTTCCGGTGTCGCGTCCGGGAAACTTACCTGTACGGGCGACTGGGAATAAAGCTCGATTTTCCGGAGTCCGTCTTCTTCCTGGTAACTGACATCCGCATGTACCCGCTGTACCACCTCGCGCATCAGTTTTTTCGACCGGAACTGCAGGATCTCGTTCGCCACGTTCACCTTGTTGATAAAGTTGTCGTAACGGTCGAGTCCGGCCGAATACGTCTTGTTCGAAGGATCCTTGATGATCACCGTCGCCGAACGGAAATAAACCAGCGGCGCACGGGCGTAATTAAACCAGGCTATCCCCCCGCACAAGAGAACAGACAGCAAAAACCACTTCCATTTGGAAGCCAGGTATACCAGCAGATCCACCAGATTGATGCTCTGCTCATTCTTATTTCCAGAAGAATTGTTAGTGTACATATCTTTACAATACGGATTTTATTTCAACACCCACAAGACAGAGGTAACCACACTGGCCAGCGTCAGCAAGGTGGTGACAATCTGCCAGCTCCGGTCTTCAGAGTCTTTCTTGCGGTATTTGGGTTCTACGTAAACGATGTCGTTCTGCTGCAGGTAAAAGCAAGGCGAGTCGAACACGTCCTTGCTGCGAAGGTCGTGCATATACATCTGACGCGCTCCGTCCGACTCACGGATTACAGCCACCCGGTCTACCCGGCCTTTCGAGGTTACATCGCCGGCATTTGCGATTGCCTCCAGCAACGTAATCCGGTCGCCGCTCACCTGAAACGTTCCGTTTCTCCCTACGGCTCCCAACACGGTATACTTAAAATTCAGGAACTCAATGGAAACCAGCGGATCCTTGATGTAATTTCCTTCCTTGATGCGGCCCTCTATCAGGTTCTTCACCTGACTGACTTTCAGTCCTTCCACATGCAACTTACCCAGAATCGGAAAATCAATGTAGCCTTCCGCATCTACCCGATACCCCTTTTCCCTCGTACCGGACACATCGGCCGACTGCACGTCGCCACTGGCATCTACCCGGAAAGCACCTCCCTGAATGTTGAAAGGAATGGCCAGTTCCGGATTCTTGCAGCTTACAGAGATACTCAGACGGTCGTCGTTATGGACCACTGCCTCGTGCGCCGTATCAAACGCATACTTCTCTCCTACCTGCATATCCTGTAAATAAACGAAATCTTTGGGTGACGCACACGAACTCAACAGCCAGGCGACACACAGACTAAAACATACAAGTTGCTTCTTCATCTTACGATCAATCTATAATTTAATTTTTATATTGTTCAACGAATCATTTCTCTCATCACACGATACCGCCCGTCGACCGCTTTCCGACACACGGCGGCAGCTTCTTCATCGGGCAGGCAATCCAGCTTCCCCACCGGAATCCGGCCACACATGTCCACCAGCGTATCGCACAGGCAATTATACAAATGCCTGTCTTGCCGGATCACCGAACATCCCGGCAGCAGAGAGGCAAAAGCCTCTATATCCTCGCACGGAAAGAAACGGTTTACCTTCGCCTGGTTCAAACGGACAATGCCCCTGACAGGGAAAGACAGATTCCTGTAACAGGGTGTCTTGCCACTCCACGGCGTTCCATAGACCAGTACCTCCCCTTCGCGGACCCGGACCGTCGGGTTATCATCATTCAGCAATCCACACGCCGGGAAACGACGAATCCACAAAGCCGCATGCGTGCTTTTCCCCGTACCGCTTCTGCCTGTGAACAGATAAGCTCCTCCGTCCGCATATACCGCCGAGGCATGAAGGGAAATGGCCTTCCTGCCCAGGACAGCCTGCGAATAGGCAATACGCAACATCGAGCTCAATACATATCCGGCCCACCCGTCAGTCAGGACGATGCAAGCCGATACCCGTGAAAAATCGGCAGCCGCCCGCATCCAGTACGTGTTTTCATCCGCATACTGCACAGACACTTCATAACCTTCTGCCACGGCATACAGTCTGATACGCCCCATGTCGTTCAGGCTTTCTTCCAGCAACCTTCCAGACGGTTCCTTCTTTCCGGCTTCCGCATCCTCCTGCAGCCGGAAACGGAACAGGCAGTCGGCCGGATCTTCTCCCTTCCGGCGAAAAGGTTCAAAAGAAGGAAGCAGCCGGGCCGGTTCTGCCTCCGATGGCAGACAAACGCCGAAATCAAAATCAGCTACACGGTAATAAACTGTTTTCATCGCTTCAATTGTCCGATTCCCAAACTTGAAAACAACCAGAAAGCCTCTTTGGGCGCATAGCGGCAGGCAAAACGCATATTCTGCAGGAAAGAACGAAGCGTATGCAATTTACGCATCCATACCCGTTGTGACCGGTCTCTCCGCTTACCTTGAAATCCAAAATTACCTCCCCGCAGTACAATGTCGAGCAACGGACGTGAATCCGTCTTTTTCTCCGGATAAGGCAGACAGGCCACCGGAAGTCCCAAATGATCCACCAGAAATGCATGAAGCAGCCGGTTCCACGGCCGGATGCCGACCCGGGAAACCACGGCACGCATCTCGGTAGCGGACACCTCACCGCACAAACAGTAATAGGCACGTGCCATGTCGCACAACTGACGCAGTCCGATTCCCCATCCCAACGCATGTTTCAGTACATGCACACTCAGCAATATCAGGTTGATAACCGGCGAAGGGATGCAAACCTCCGTTTCCGGCGGATACGACAGATGCATCCTCCGGTTTCCTGACGTTTTTTCCAACTTTTTCAGATACTGCAACACAAAAGGATTGCAAACATCCGTCAGACGGATGTGATGTTCTATCTTGATGTCATTCAAAACATAATACACACTGCCATCGGGCATTCTCGTTACCGGACTCTTCTGCCCGGCCATCTGTCCGGCCATTTGCCAGGCTTCCTGTTTTCCGGGGAAATACAGATCGATGTCCCCGCATTCTCTCAACAGCGCATCTTCGTAAAACATGGCTACTCCCTGTCCCTTCTGCAAGACAGGTTCCAGACCGCGAGACCGGAAACTTCGATACAATCCACTCAAGGCCTCGTTCATCCGACGGTTTTGCTGTTCGATCCGTGCCACAGCCGCCACCCAACGCACCAGTATCTGTTCCGATGGAAGCAGGTTATCCGGCAGGTGACAGATACCCCGATACACAATTCCCGTCACCGTCTGGCTACGAGCCAGATAAAACACGTGTTCCCATTCGCAGTCCGACAAAGGAAACAGCGAGACCTTGTCCGGTTCTTTCTCCCACAATCCTGCACGGAGCAATGTAAACAATGCGGAGACCTCCCTGGCCTGCAGACTATTCAACCAGTCCATACTTTTTCCATTCCTCCAGTTGTGCCGTCACGTCCTTCAGGGCCGTTTCCGGCTCTACCTCATACGTGTCACACAGCCAGGCGGCCAGCTCTTCTACGGTGAAGTCTCCTTCGCCCATTCTCTTCCACAAATCAGCCGCCGTTTCATTCAGACTGAATACGTCCGACATATTCACCTTGTCCGAACGGACATCCACAATCATGTATCTCCGCCCTACCTGGCGCAGTTGCAAACCTTCTTTCTGTCTCATCGTTCTTTCTAAAATTTTTTTCCCGACAAAATGGAATACACGGTTAGAAATATGATCTTCAGATCCAGTCCAAGCGTACGGTTTTCCAGGTATTCCAGATCCATCCGGAGTCTGATCAGCATTTTTTCCATTGTATCCGTATATCCGTTGTACAGTGTTGCCTGCGAGAACAACCCCGGCCTCAGCTGGTACAACAATTCATAATCCGGATTGATCGCCTTAATCTGATCGACGAAGAACTTGCGCTCCGGACGCGGCCCGACAAAAGACATATCCCCTTTCAATACGTTCCAGAGCTGGGGCAACTCATCCAGGTGATGAGAACGCAGGAAACGCCCCGTACGGGTAAGCCGCTGGTCGTTTTCCTGACACAATACAGGCTTTCCGTCAGCCTCCGAGTCTTCCCTCATCGACCGGAACTTATACAGGGTAAAAAGCTTTCCCCGATACCCTACACGTTCTTGCCGGAATATTACCTTGCCCCTGCTTTCCATACGGATCAATACGTAAATAAGTAAAAAGACAGGAGAAAGAACCAACAATCCCAGCAGACTGCCTGTCACATCCAGAAACCGCTTGACACCGCAGGATAGGGGCGACATCGTTTTCCGGATGTTCTTGTTTACTTTTTCCACCTTCCACATAGACATAGTCTCCATCTTGCTGTTATTCATAGTTTTCATATATTTTTAAACATCGGTTTATCATCTGTTCCTTGGTAAAAACCTCCTGGTAACGCAACCTGGCATTCTCGGCATATTGCCGATATACTTCTTCGCGCTCTGTTATACGCCGGATCGCTTCAGCCAGCTCCACGGCATTACCGGGTGTAACATTCAGTCCGGATTCTCCATGTACATTTACCCAAGCCACTCCCGAAGAAGGTATGTTGGTTGCTACCACCGGTTTTCCACACGACATGGCTTCAATCTGTACAATGCCGAAAGCCTCCGTTTTCTGCACGCTGCTCAGGCAAAACACATCGCAAGCCCCATAATAGGCAGGGAGATCTTCCTCACTGATTCTTCCCAGCAGTTCCACTTTCCCCTGCAGCCCCATCGCCACAATCTGATGCTGTAATTCCTGTTCCAGAAGTCCCGTACCCCCGATCAGAATGACATACGTATCATCCAGGTATTTTCCTGCTTCCACCAGGTATCTGAATCCCTTGTAATGCACCAGACGTCCCAGAGAAAAAACAATCTTCTTTCCGGCATATTTCTGCCGCAACGCAGCCACCGCCTCTTGCGACGGCCGTACCGGTTCTATCCCGATAGGTACACACACCGTTTTCGGCTGTACCTCCTGCAGGTAAGGAGATTCTTTCAAATAAACCGGAGTGGTTCCGACAATTCGTCCGGCTCTTCTCAATAACCAGTTCTGCAACGGCCGATACAGCCGGAGAAGTGTTTTCTGCTTCTGAATGTCGCTGTGCCAGTGTAAAACCACCTTTCCCCGATAGCCGGAACAAAAAAGGGCCAGGCAGGCCATCGGGTCCGGATGATGAATATGAATGATGTCATAATCCCGACATACCTTCATCAACGTAAAAATCATCCTCGGTGAAATCATGGTTGCAGCGATCTTTGCCCACGAAGCACAGCCCATCAGCCGGGCATGGCTGTTTATTTCAACCGTCCGGGACTTTCTTTCGTGTATGGCACACAGCATGTCACAATCTATTCCCCGTTCGGATAATCCGACCATCAGGTCATACATTACTTTTTCTACCCCTCCCCTGACCGGATAGAATTTCCCCAATTGCAAAACCCTCATTCCTATTTTGTTCATGTTTGTTTTTCTTCAATGACTCTGCGCAGCAATTCCTCGTGCCTCTTTTGGGCTTCCCGGCAATTACGACGAACATAACCACCCAGGCTGTTATAGACAATCCCCAGCCGTAAAGCTATGGATTTCAAGTTCTCTGTCGTTGTTTCATACAGTCTCACGGCTTCGGCATATTTTTCGGTAGCCTGTCTGGACACATACTTTCCGTCTTCACGCTTTACCATTCCCTGCCGGGCAGCCAGTTCCGGTTCATGCTCCCACAGATAACTTCTAAAGGATTCCACATGCAGTCCGTATTCCGCAGCTACCTGCGCGACCGGACGCGGATGGTTCTTCATGCTGTCAATGGCTTCCGCATATTTGGCGGCTGTCGATTTCAGGTAACACTTCGTCTTCGTCAGATCCACATAACCGTCAGCCTCTTTTCCTTCCTTTCCTCCTCTGCGCTCCAGCATCAGATCCCGGTGCCAGACACGCAGGTAACTCCGGAATCCTTCCAAAGGAACTCCCGTCCGCCGTACGATTTCCGCGATAATCAAATCCGAGTTTCTGTAAAGCTCCAACGCTTCCCGGTATTTTTCTACGGTAGCTTCCGACGGTTGATGCAAGCGTCCGCTACCGGACATTTTTCCAGGTACCCGTGGATTCCGGGCCGCCTTGCGTTCCGCTCTCCGCTTGCGGATCACTTCCTTGTGATAGAACCTCAAATGCTGGCTAAATCCTCCCAAAGAAACCTGACAAATTTCTGCAACCTCCGGAATTGTCTTATCAGTCGACCGGTACATTTCTACCGCCTGAGCATACTGCTCCTTGCAGTTTTCTCGAGCTCCCCGATGTATATTGTCGGCAATTCCCAGTTTTCTACGTACTTTCTCACGCCACACCGGAATATCCTCGTAATGCATCCGCATGTAATTGGCCAGTGCCGTTCCGTCGACATTGAATTTACGGGCCACCTGCGACACGTTCAGATCAATGTACTCCAACGACCCGCAGGCGTCGACTGCCTCTTTGTATTTGGCATGGGCCACAAGGCCAGGCTGACCGAAAGAGACGAGCTTCACATCCTTTGGGTCCTTTCCCTCGCAGGAAACACCGTGCCGACGCAACATCAGTTCACGCCAGTAACGCCGCAAATAATTCCCCAAACCTCCCAATGAGACATTGCATCTCTCAGCTATCTCACGCAACGGAAGTTCCGTTTCGGCGTACAAGGCTACCGCTTCCTCATACTTGACATGCAGGGCGTGCCGACGTCTTAATGCAATGATTTCCTTATTCGAAAGTCGTCCAAGATCTCTTGATACAGACTCAGATTTCATATAATTGATTCATCTATTGCCGATTGGTCAGGCGTTGGTATAAATCCAGGTATTCCTGATACCGGTCTTCTTTTCGGAAATGCGTCAGTGCATATTCCCGACATTGTTTTTCATAGTATTCTTTTCCCCGCCGGACAACCATCCGAAAGGCATTCAACAATCCTTCCACGTCGCCCTGGTCGATCACCAAACCTGTTTTTTCCGTCACCGCTTCTATACTTCCTCCGGTCCGGTATGTAATTACCGGCGTGCCGCAGGCAATCGCTTCCAGATTTACCGTCGGATAGTTGTCCTGCCAGGTCGGATTAATGAATGCATCCGCAGCAGAATACAATTCTGCCAACTGACCGACATTTTCCGTACGGGCAATCCCCACAATGTTTGCAGGCAGTTGCTTTTTCGCTTCAGGTTTCACACCCACCAGCACAATAACTTCATCATCGCGCAGCAGTTTTGCCAGTTCCATAAAATCGAACCATCCCTTTTCACGGCTCCAGATACTGGCTATCCCCAACAAAATATGCTTATTCCCCAAACCGTATCGGGTTCTTACACGAATCGAATCGCAAACCGTAAAAACATCCGTATTGATTCCGTTATGTATTACCTGAAACCGGTATTCCTTCAGGAAAGATTGCCGCATTTCCCCCATAATCCATTCTGATACGGGTACGATTGTCAACTGATCTGTTGCCAGTTGTGTAAAAGCTTCCTTTTTGTCAATGAAGTTCTGTCGTGAACGGTCGAACAGCCAACTCGCGGGAAATTCTCTTTTCTGTGAACAATGATGGCAACCGGTCTGCCATTTATTGCATCCTACAAACGAATAATAGTAACAATGCCCGGTATACAGCCAGCAGTCGTGTATGGTCCACACCACAGGTATTCCGCTTTTGGCCAAAAAATCAAACAATATCTTATAGTTCAGGAAATAGCCGTGAATGTTGTGGATATGAATGACATCCGGATTCAGTTCTTTCACCTGCTTTACAAATCTTCTGGTGGCACTGTCTGATGCCAGCCCATGCCTGTCAAAGAACCGTGTTTCCAGCCCGTGCCAAACTACACTCCACCGATTACCTACCGGAATCAGTTGCGACCGACAAGGCTTGATGCCATCCCGTCCCCTACTGTAGGCAATATAACTCTCCCATCCGTTCTGCATCGCCAGTTCACCGATTTCCTGCATGATGCGTCCGGTCGAAGTATTCACCCTCAACACAGGGTTTATCTGCAAAAGTCTTTTCATTGATTGATTAAAGCTTTGAACAGAGCAATCCATCTGTTCATCACCGTTTCTTCCGAATAAGTAGAAACAATTTTCTTTGCGTTGTCCGAGAGGCGTTTTCTGTAAGCCTCATCATCCATCAGCTTCATCATTGCCGCAGCCAGTCCTTCAATGTCACCATTGCTCACCAGCAAGCCATTTTCGCCATGACGGATAATATCTTTGGGGCCGCATTTATAATCGAACGATACCACCGGCAGTCCGCAGGCCATTGCCTCAATCATCACCATCGGAAATCCTTCATAATTCGAGCTCATCACCAGCATACTGCTCTTTGCGTATTCCTCACCAATATTCGTTGTCGGCCGGTTTATGCAAACACGATTACTCATTTCTGCCCCGTCAATCATTTGCTGAAGCATCTCTTTCCATTCTCCCTGTCCAAAGACATCAAGATGCCAATCAGCATATTTATCGTTTTGACAAACAACCTTCCAAGCCTGAAGCAACCGGTCAAATCCTTTCTGATAATCCAGACGGCCCACGGCTATCACCCGTTTGTTTTGCACATCAGAATATCTGTTACTTACCAGCATGGCAGCATTCGGAATCACCTCTATATTTCTCAAATTTCCCCAATACCCTCTATCTTCGTTTGTCAGTACCACAAACTTATCAAAACGGGTTACTATCTTTTCATCCTGCCTGGTACGCCATCTGTCAATCATTCCCAACAAACCGCTTCGCCCGTATTGCAGACGGAAAAACTTGCAATAATGCAGTTCCAACACTTTTTTACTACCATCTTTGATGTCGGGAATGAAAGAGGACTCCGAAGGGTATAAAGAAATCACGATATCCGCTTTTTCCTTTTCGAGCAACGCCGACAGTCTTTTCTTATGCAACTGCTTTCTGTATAAATATCCCGCAATCTTTCTGAATACATTCTTGTTGTTATCGTCCGAATAATTGATATCAAGGTCAATCATCCGCACTTCTTTCGGGAAAGGATAAAAAGGCGCTTTTCCCTTCTGGTCGGTAGTAACCACGGTAATATCCCATCCTAACGTCTTCACTAGATAGGTTACCTTATTCAGGAGCACACGCTCCATTCCACCGGGGTTATAGACCGAATGTATACAGTAAATGAGTTTCATTGATTTTTTCAAATCCTTTGATTTTCAAATTGAAGCTTATCACCAAATAATATAGTCGCAAGATATGGCTTCTTTGAAGATATATAGGAATTTATAAAGACTGAAATCCATATAACCCCAATAGATAAAAGTGGGAAAAATAGAACTATATAGATTACAGAATGTTCTAAATCAGCTTGAATAAAACGTACCATGATAATCTCTACAATTATTGTCTGAATGGCATAAATACCTAATGTATATTTCCCACTATCTGCCCACTTTTTCAATAATCCACACAACCTAACATTTCTAAATAATACGTAAGATCCAATAATAAAAAACACTGATGCCATAATTCCTACAATCATATTAAGATAACGACGTCCAACAATATCCAATAAATACAAAGAACTTGATTCTATTGACATTGAACCACTAAATAGAGCTTGACGTATCCCTTTACCCGTTATCCAATATTCAGGAGAGAAAGATAAATATAACGATGATATCAAAAAGAAAAACCCGGAAATCCATAAAACCAATTTTAAATGATTCAATAAACAATTAAAATATTTATATATGAACATACCACATAAAAAACATGGAAACATTATAAAAACATTCCACATCAAACAAATCTGACTAAATAAAAGCGATAGAATAATATATAACACTCGATTTTCTTTTTTCTTATATGCTAAATATCCTAAAAGACAACAGATAAAAAGACTTTTTAAAAACCATAAATCATTGATTAATGTTGTTTTTAACATTGATAAAGACCAAGAGTTATCCACAAGTAAACCTTTTACTAGAAAGATTAGTATGAGCCAACTTACACAAGGTACCATTACTCGCATAAAACGTTTTATAAAATAATCTTTAAATGTATTTTTCTCATAGTCTTTACCCGCAAAAAGCCCGGCAAGAGTCATAAACAATGGCATATGAAAAGTCTGAATCCATGCAAAGAGCGGACATTCAAAAGGAGACCAACTTACCATATATTGTAAAAAATGCCCCATTATCACAAGAAAGATCGCAAAGGTTTTAAGCAAATCCCATGCCTCAATACGATGATTCATTTTTTCCTTCCTTATATCCATTATTACATATTAGAATTTTTAAAAGAAAAACATATCGAAATAGTACAAAATATGTTTTATCCTTCGAAATCAAAAGAAAATTTCTTTCATTCTACATTTTTTCAATACCTTCATTTACATTAATACCACTATCTTCATAAATATCATTAATGCACAAAAAAGGAGCAAATACCAAAAATAAGTCTGTAGAAACTTTAATCCAAATACACAATCCTAATATCAGAATAGCCACAAAAAGGAAACGTGCATTTGAAAATCTATTCACACATTCTTTACACACATTTACAAAAAAGAGAATAAATACAGAAAGACCTGTCAAGCCGAAATAAAACAAGAAACGTGAATATCCGGCATCCGTATTCATATAAAATCCATAATCCGACGGTCCTATATAATACGGATCATTCAGCCCACTTGCCATATATCCATCTCCGATAATCCAAGTTTTAAAATTATCAGGAAAAATTAATCCTTCCGATAACAGATTGGTTGAATTAGTTTCAAATTTTCCTAATTCGAAATAATTAAAAAATATTTCAAACCCGAACCTTAACAATTTACGAATCTCGGGATTTATATTATATAGTGCAACACATATAATCCCACCTATTCCTATAATGACCAAGGCTATTGACAAATACGGGGCAATAACAGCTGTTTGCTTCTTACGTTTAAGAAAGAAAGAGAAAAAGAAATAAGCCAAAGCGATAGCTGCTCCAACAGAAGCTGTTCGCCCCATCATGTTACCTATTACAAAAATATAAAGAAATGAAGATAACAATCCAATAAATAGCCATTTAGACCTCTGCTGTTCCATTATCTGCAGAATTAAATAAACAATAATAATAAGAATAGCCCCCAAACGACCTCCACCAACATCCAACGCACATCCAATGCCATATATACGCTCTTCTACTCCTACTCCCATATATTTTTCACCTGTTATATAAGTATCTACCAGTCCTTTTATAAAAGAAAATTCATAGATCAACAATCCAAGAGTACATTGCAACAATGCTACAGCCATCAAATAATATCCAACGATTTCAATCGTAACCTTTCCATGTACCAATTTCATCATTCTTACACAAAAATAAGCAGCAAACAGCCATACCCACATTGATATAATGTATTCTAAATAAGAATCATCCGGAGTATTATTGATGGTCATTGCAAGAAAGCTACAAAATGAAACACCTAAAGCCCATATGGATATTCTGAAAAGCCCCTTCTCAAACACCTGCGTGCGATTATTCAAGCGATCCATCGCAAAAACTATCAAACCTAAAACAGCCAAAAACATTTTTGTATTGACTGTTGGCAGAAAAGTAAAGAAAAATGGGAAAAAAAAGAAACTGGTCAATATAGTTACAACAAAAAATTGTATTACTCTTATCATTACTCTACTAATAATATTCCAATTATAAAATGACTGCTAATAAAATCACAGCTTCAACCGATCACTTAACCCCAAAACAATTTATCGATATATAATTCCATATATAAATTTACAAACAATCTGATAATGCAACCATACGACCCAATATAAATGGTATCGTGCACATGTTTGCACCAGTCTACTCCTCAACGATACATTCCTATTTTTTAAAATGAACGGATTCGCTTCAGGATATAAATTGTTCCATAGACGATATAAAGACATTTTCGAAGACATTATCAACAGTGGAAATTTTGCTTCAAGTTTCAAAAACGCAATTTCCGTATCAAACTTATTTCCATAAATATTCTGCAAATATTTCTCTATACGAGTTACATTGTATTTCAATGCTTCCCAATATTTTTCTGAATAATTACAACTAATGGCCGAAGTATTCAGTTTTACATAATGGTAGAACGCTTCAGGCAAATATGCAACCTTCTTGGCATGAACAAACAGCATCATCATGGTCATATCTTCTCCCATGGCATAACCTGCAGGAAAAGTTACATTATTCTCTACATAAAGTTCTCTTTTTACCAGTTTGTTCCATACATTAAACTTCATCCGTCCACCCAACATGGCCTTCAAAGCATCTTCTGATGTAGTAAAATCCGGCTGTTTCATATATCTTTCATTTTTGGAAAATGAAAGATACCAGTCACACCACACAATATTAGCCTGCTTTTCTAAGGCTGCCTGATACAGTTTTTCCAACATCTCCGGTTCTACAAAGTCATCACTGTCACAATGAAATATATATTCTCCCCTGGCATGTTCCAGTCCGGTATTACGTGCTGCAGGCAATCCTTTATTCACTTCATGTTCTAACAAAACAACATCCGCCTTTCGTAAAGGATATTTCTCCATTATATCCTTCAAAACTTTCATGCTCTTATCGGGTGTCGCGTCATTGACGAATATAAACTCAACTTCTTTAAGAGTCTGTCTCAGTAAAGAATCGGCACACCGATCCATAAATTTCTCCACCTTATAAACAGGTACTATTACAGAAACCTTGTAATTCATCTCTTTACAACAATATCCAGTCTTTACACATGGTTCTGTCTGAGACATATTCATCACAGCTCTGCGGATTAAACCATATTTTAGGACCGATAACTATTTTATCTGCATTCCGATTTAAAAAAGCACTCCACCAGCTATATGTACTGTTGGAGATGATGTTGTGTTTACATAAACTCATCAACTGCATATCACAATGACTTCCCCAACCAGAACCTGGATTTCCTTCTACCAGTCTGTAATCGAGCCATGACATGTTTTCTTTTACCCATACAGGATTATCCGTGAAAACATAAAAATGCGGATTATTCACTTTCTCCGTTATCTGCTTAACAGCCTTTTTATAATATTCTACCCCACAAGTATTCTGATACCATATTCTTTTCTGATAATCAATTCCTTTACGTACATGTATGGCAACTGAATTTTCTTGAGACATACATTGCTGGAGATTCCGGTTCTTTTCACTTTCAAACTTTGGGAAAATAAAAGCCTTACGAACATCCAAACTAACAGATTCTACTATCTCCGCATTTTGAAAGACTCCCAACATATACGCATCTTTATTCCGGGATGGAAATACCGCATCAAAAGCTCCTTTCATCTCCATCACATTTGTTGTCGATGAAAAATATTTTCTACGGATTTTAGAAAGCAGTCCATGTCCACCTCCCATTTTTCTTACATCATTTACAGAAGCCTGCCTAAATACGGCTTGAGGAAAGATCCTAAACCAATCAACAGATTCATGAGCTAAACCGGGAGTAGTAAAATAATCTATGTAAACATCATAGCCGTCTTTCTGTAAACGCAAATAGAAAGCATATTGAAACATCCGGTTGGCCAAACCACAAGCCATATTTACAATAACTTTCATTTTTTTAAAATATCTTCTTATAAATCTTATCAAACAATAACATATATACTTTATTCACAATAAACGAAGATATAAGACTCAATACTAAAGTTACAATATATATTAAAACTGGATATTTTAATCCATAAATTAAATCATCAAAATAGTACCAACAAAAAAAAGCATGAATTAACCAAATATTGGTGGAATGCCTACCCATAAGCGAAAAAAATCTTTCTAATATAGGTCCTTTTTTTATCATATAAAAACAACATAAAAAAGCTACTGCATATAATACACTTGCTGCATGAATAGGTATTAATGTTCTTATAACAAAAAGAATTAACAATATAAAAATCATCAAAAGATTAGTATATAATATATTTAAATGAATTCCAGTCCTTATAATGGAAAACAAATCATACTTTACAAAAAGAGCTCCCCATATAAAAATACAAGTCATTCTCAAAAATTCAAAAAACACAGATAAAAAATAATATTCTTGCAAATAAGGCTTATATAAAGATATCACTAGATATGAAATAACATAAATTGAACTAGAAAATATAAAAGACACCCCAAGATTCCAACGACCAATGAATTTAAAAAGAATATTAGAAACAAGCAATAAAAGCATATATGGAAAGACAAACCACCAAGTCCAATTATAACTTGTTTTCCAAGCTATTATGTTTTCTATAAATGATAATGCATCTTTGGGGTATCTTTCTGGAACTAGCAAACACCCTATTGGAATAAATATTATGAAACATGTCCAAAAAACAAAATATAATTTCAGTATTCTTTTCCAAGGAAATATATCTTTCTTTTTCTTATATAAAATATAAAGACCGTATCCACTCAAAAATAAATATAATGGATACACATATTTCGGCAAATGTCGCAAGTTGACAAACTAATGGCCTCCCTAAAAAAGTAATACTCAGAATACATTTATTAACATACTCTTCAGGATTAAATAAATGAAGGAATACCATTATTAATATAGCACTTCCTTTTAGCTGTAATGATTCATATTTTGTAAGCATAAACTATTATTGCAATAGATAAAATTCTATAAATCATAATATACTCTTCTAAATTCTATATTTCAATTTAAACAATATAAAAAACAATTTGCAGAAAAATTTCTCTATAACATTATATTTAGAAATTAAACGCCAGATTTTTATATACCTATTTTCAAGACCTATCTCATTATAGAATAATATTGATTCTTTTTTAAAAGAATCATCAAACTCACATATCATTTCTTTTCCAATCGATACATTTAGAAAATATGTAATATAAATATCTTTAACATTAGGTTGAAATCTAGCATCAAGATATGATTTGATTTCTGAAGAAATATTCTGATACACCGTTTCATATTGAATAATCATATCCAATACACATTTGGCACGGTCCTTCATTTTTTTTATTTTAACAGCCGGATCAATTGTCTGTCCTGCACGGCCTACCAGATATTTATATACAACTTTATTAAAGATTCCTACGTTATGAACAGCCGCCATCGGTACAAAAATCCACTGCTGGTCTGTATAGGAAATCCCTTCTGTCTGATGATACCCCATATCCAACAACAGCTCCTTACGATAGGTAACCGCATGCATTTCCATATCCTTAAACCTTTCTGTAACGCAAATTTGCTCCATCGGCATCAAAGACTGACCAAAATTATAGAATATCTCTTTGGTCACTACTCTGTCTTCATCTACCAATACAAAATCAGAAAGAGCCAAGTCAACATCATTTTCGCATAAGAAGGAAATAAACTCATCCAAATTATCCGTATCAACGCTGTCGTCCGCATCAACAACCTTCACATATTTTCCCTTTGCCACCGGAAGTGCCGCATTGATACATGAACCGTAATTTCCATTCTTTTTATCAACTATCCTAAATACATCAGAAGACCGTGACACATAATTTTGGGCTATCTCCAGTGACTTGTCCTTGCTGCCATCGTTTACAACAATAACTTCAAGCTTATCAAAATTCTTTTGCAGAAAAAAAGAATCCAAACAATAGGAAAGATACTTTTCCATATTGTATGTAGGGACAATTATAGACAGTATTTTCGAATCCATTTTTACTTAACAATAAATCCTGTAGTTCTGTTATGCTGACGACGCTCTCTCAGAAATTCCAAAACGATATTGGGAATAAATTTCTTAATACGCGCATGAGGAATTTTACGGGGAGCAACTCTTTTATACGGAGATGGCATACCCTCAAGTTGTACACGCCGGGATTCTACATCGTGCATTATTCCCTGTACTGTATCTGATATATCTTTCATCGTTTTGTCTTTTGCCCAACTGTCCAGACAAAATCTTCCATACTTTTCCAAAATACCCATTCTATCGAGTTCTTCGCGCTGTGTAAAAAAAGCGAAATGTGCCACAATCGCATCACCGTTCCAAGCATTTGAAATACCCTGACTGGTAGGATATATACAGGAAAGAAATTCTTCATCATCACCGGGAACCACACCTCCAAATTTTTCCATTTCCTCACCAAACCACAAAACGGCATTGATTGAAAAACGGGTCATTCCCATCTCTCTTTTGCCCAAATGCAAAGTTTCCCATTCCTCGGTTCTTAGGTGATTCTCAATAAACCAATTATGCAACGCACTTGCAAAAAAACCATTCTTCCACAATATCGGATGCGAAGATTCCGCATTATAATACTGATCCAACTGTATTTTACCGGCAAGTTGCAATAAATAGGTAGACAATGAATTGTTTATCACCAAAGGAGTAACCAGAAAATATTGCGGATTGTCTATTCTGAACTGAATCATCTTTTCAATCAACCCAGGTTCCATCCATACAATATCATCGTCCAGTTTGAAATAAATAGTATCCGGTTCTACACATGCCTTATAAAAGGCATTGATACTGGCATTTCCATTTACTACGCCATCCGGTTGCCATACCAGATTGACTACCTTAAACTTTTTTGCGATTTGCTTGAAAAATTCAATATCCGCCACGTTATGGGTATTAATCCAAATATCATACCGGTCAACATACGGACAAGCTACAATATATGGTATCAGATACTGCATGTATCGCCGACGTCCTGCCGCGGTATTAACTACCACTTTATAGTTCTTGTACATGATAGATTAAAGTTTAAAGTGTTTAAGTACCGACTCTATGGTAGGGGCCATGTCGTAATATTTGTATTCTGCCAATCGGCCTCCGAAGATAACGTTTGGCTCCTGGTCTGCCAGATGTTTATACTTCTGATATAAGTCGGAGTTGCGGCTGTCGTTTACCGGGTAATAAGGCTCCATGCCCGGTTTCCATTCTGTGGAGTATTCTTTTGAGATCACCGTCTTGGGACACTTGTCCACTTCCTGTCCGAACATCTCGAAATGCTTGTGTTCGATGATACGGGTATACGGCACTTCCCGCTCTGTATAGTTCACGACGGCATTACCTTGATAATTAGCCGTATCGAACGTCTCCGTCTCAAACCTTACCGTCCGGTATTCCAGCTTTCCATAGCAATAGTCAAAATATTCATCTATGGCACCGGTATAGACCAGCTCGTCTGCAATCTCATGCCACGTATTCTTCAATGTCGAGAAGTCCATGCCTGTACGTGTCTCCACGCCATCCAGCAAACCATCAATCAGTCTGTTATATCCACCGATAGGAATTCCTTGGTATTTGTCATTGAAATAGTTGTTGTCGAACACCAGGCGTACGGGCAGGCGCTTGATAATGAATGCCGGCAGTTCCGTACATTTACGCCCCCACTGTTTCTCTGTGTAGCCCTTTATCAGCTTCTCATAGATATCCTTTCCTATGAGGACCTGTGCCTGCTCCTCCAGATTTCTCGGCTCCGTCACACCATCCGCCTTCATCTTAGCCATGGCCTCGGTTTTCTGTTCCTCTATCTTCTCCATGGCTTCTTTCGGAGTCGTCACTCCCCACATCTGATAGAAGGTGTTCATATTAAACGGCAGGTTATACAACTTACCTTTATAATTGGCTACCGGAGAATTCGTGTAACGGTTGAATTCAACCATCGAATTGACAAAATCCCATACTCGCTTATTGGATGTATGGAAGATATGGGCACCATATTTGTGGACATGGATACCTTCCACATCTTCACAATAGATATTGCCACCTAAATGGGCACGCTTGTCAATCACCAGGCATTTTCTCCCTTGCTGATGGGCTAAATATGCGAACGTAGCTCCAAACAGGCCGGAGCCAATTATTAGATAATCGTATTCTTTCATACCGAGGTTTATAGTATTAAAGTTTTATTTTATCGAGAAGATACAGATGCCTTTCAATTTGTTGTATTCCCATCTTATGTATCAGTGCAAACAGTGTACGTTGGAATAGGGTATTGGCTTTCGGATCCATCTTATTTAAAACCTCCCGGTAATTCATTTTTAGGAATTTTTCAGGAGAGACAAATAAATCCGGATGTTCCATCTTGACTTTTCTTACTTTGTCATAGCAATAGGCTCTATTCGCATGTAAATGAAACCACATTGGATGATCAGCCAATACAACCTTATAGGGGTGATGAAACATTTCTATAACGGTATCGGGCCTGTCAAAAGAATAATACTTAGAAAAAAAAGTATTATCTGTTAATCTGAAAATTACAGTGTCACCTTCCCCGTTATATGGAGGATTAACATTATATTTATCAAATGGAATCGTCCATTCGCCGTCATAAAATAGGTTAACGCCAGATAAGGAAACCGCTACGGTTCCTTTTTGTAATCTCCATTGTATATATTCATGATAGGATCTTTGAAAGAATTTTATCAACCAGTTTGGAAGCATCCCTATGCAGGGTTTTCCTATTTTGCAGGATATTCTTCTATAAATAGATATATACATCATAAATATCCATCCTAAAATGAAAGAAGTTTTCCATTGGATAGGTTTATTTGCACGACAGATCTCTCTCCATGCCTTTATTTCATCTGCGAAATAAATCTGATCAGGATCAATTTTCATAGCATACTTGTAGGATGCCTTTGAAAGTGCATAATTACATTGTGTGGAATGTAGTCTTAAGGAGTTTTCAGGAAGGGATATGGCATATTCAAATTCTTCTTTGCTAAGATGGTGTGATAATATATTGTGGTTGAAAGGGAAGATTTTGAGTTTCCCTGGGTATTGTTTCACCTTTTCTTCTAAGATTTCTTCCGTTTTATCTGAGCAGTCATTATAAACTACGATGAGTTCATCTAAGGCATCAATACATGAGTCTATGCAGAGGCTGATAAATTTAGCTTCATTTCGTGCCCTGATCAAACCTGATAAACCATTCTTCTGATTAAGTCTATTCATAAAATTAATCTCTACCAATTAAAGTCCTAATTTTACAAAATAAAGATACACAAAAACTCATTTTGTGTACAACCAGCCACATTAATAACTTTATTTTATTATTACAAAAGGAAGTGGGACAACTTAGTATGTAATGATGTGAAGGTGGATATATATCTAAAAAACGGTCATGCATTTTAGGATTTAAAACCATATCTTGCTTACATTTTAATATACGCCATGAAATCTCTCGTTTATATAAATTTAATACCCCTTTGTTTTGAAAAAAAACAATTGTATCTAAATAAGATAAACACTCACTATTACGTCTTTCTCCATTGAGATTATTTAAAATAGAATTTGCATTCTCCCTATTATAATAATATAAAGGAACATATAAACTTGATATTTTATTTGCATAATAAAACAAACGAACTGTTAACCAGAAATCTTCACAGTTAATAATATATTCTGGTATTCTAAGTTTATTTTTATCATACAAAGATCTATGAACTAACATATTACATAAAGAAGTAAAAGACAACATGTAGTTACGCAAAATTTCAATTTTATCACTTCCTGTAGAAATAGCCTCGACTAAAAATGTTTTACCTAAGCCATGATATTCATAAAAACTGCATAATACAATATCTGCTCGTGAAGATATTGCTTTATTATACATTTGATGATACATATTTTTATCAATCCAATCATCTGCATCTACAAATGCAATCCATTCACCTCTGGCATTGTCTAATCCATAATTTCTTGCCGCACTAACCCCACCATTCTCTTTATGAAAAACTTTGATTCGGGAATCTTTTTGGGCATAACTATCACAAATATCTCCAGATTTATCAGTACTGCCATCATCTATTAATAACAACTCAAAATCTGTAATTGTTTGAGATAATACACTATTGATACAACGAGAAAGATACTTTTCAACATTGTAAATAGGAACAATTATAGAAATTAATGGTTTCATTCTTTAAAACAACCTACAAAATCAAGAAAAACAACTATTCAACCATTCTATACACTTTATCCTCTCTCCATCTATTATTTTATTCACTTTATAAAAATCAATTTTTTTATCAAGAGAAAAATTCTCATTTTCTTCTGAAATAGATCTTGATTCTAGACCTGTTAACTTTAATAAATCTTTTATTCTATTGTCCTCCATTCCCTTTACTGCATAAAATGGCGTATGTAATAATATTGAAAAAACTACTAAATGAAAGGACATCCCAACTACACAATCTGCAAATTTACACAAATTTAAAAATTCAATAGGTCCAACTCTCAAATATGGTTTAAAATCAGTATCAAAAATCCAAGTATTCTCCCTCGTATTATAAAGTTGCGAAACAATAATTTTCAAATTAAATAATTTTGCCATTCTTTTCGCTATATCAAAAACTATTTTATGAAACCAAGGCACATATAAAAAAATATAACGTCCAGATATTATTGGCTTATCACCAGCCATTTTACTCCAATATGATGATGATAATAATAATGTAGGGTCTAGCATAATAGGATAATTATTACCTGTAAAACTTTTCAAACGAGATACAGTACCTTGCTCCCTTACGCTTATGGCACTATATTGTAATAATAAATCTTTTATTTTATCTGCTCCACTATCATCAATATCATTTTTAGCATTTGGTCCCATACTAGGAGCATACGCAATTTTTTTTACTCCTTGCACAAAAGGTAGATAATATGCCCAATCAAAATCTAAGCAATGTGTATTCCATATTTGATCACTACCAGATATTATATATTCAAAATCAAAATTTTCAAAAAACAAATCATCCAGTGTCGCATATTCTTTTTCGGTTAAAAGCATTTGCGTTTTCAGAAAACTTTCAAAAAGCCTATCCTTTATACACAACGAATTTATAAAAGGTATATATATTAACGTCCTTTTTATTCTTCCTACAATATTACCACGTTTAAAATGTGGACGATAAAATTCTTTTTGCCTTTCTGTACGGAAATTAATAATCTTACAATCAAATCCCATATTTAGAATAACTTTTTGCAATGCATATGCCTGTAACATGGAACCATAATTATGAGATGCATGGAATGTAATAATACCGACTCTCTTTTTCATTTTCTAAAACGACCTATATGATTTCTAACAAATGCTTGTAAAAAAGACTGTTCACCTTTCGACATACCTAAAAAATACACACATATTGACACTGATAAAACACTTATTATAAAAGTTACTATCAACCTTATAAAACCATATTCCATTGTTTTATAAACAAACAATGGAAATATTGAAGATAATATAAAAACTACTACCACAGGTTTTACAACCTCATGTAAATAAGTCGGAATATTCATTGACAACTGATATTTACAAAACCAGAGACGAGCTCCTATTGATACCCAAATTATAACTAATGACACAATCAAAGGAGTTTCTATTGAAAAACCCAATTTCAACAAGAGATATGAAACCGGCACATTAAGCAACATAATACAACCAACTACAATCTGATACCACTTGATATTTCCTGTTGCCAACAAACTGGTTATTAAAGGTCCTGACAGTGTATTAAACAGTGCCTCCAACAAAATAATACGGGTAAACAATACAGTATATTCTGGAACCTCTACCAGCCATAAATGTAAAAGATAAGGTATCTCAATCATTACAGGTAATGCTACCAATAATAATAAATAAAAAGAAATACGAGAACTGGAAAACATCAATCTATATAACCCTTCTTTATCTTCTGAGGCATAGTTTTTAGTAAGTTGAGGATTCACTGCAGTACCAAAACCGTTAACCAAATTCTGAACCGCATTTGATACCTGATATGAAACACCGCGAGCTGCATTAATCAAAGGCCCCCCAAAGATATTCATTAGCATATTGTTACCTTGATCCTTCAGAATCCACGCTATGGTTCCAAAAAGGTTCCACCCGGTAAACCCAAGCATGGCACGGAACAAATTCTTATCCCAAACCCAACGGAACTTACATTCCTCAAAATGGCGGATACAATATATCCGATAAATCAATGCGGATATCAGCTGTACGCCCAATAACAGAAAAGCATAAGAAATCAGACGATCATAGGTAATCATTAAAAGTAAAAAAACGATTAATAAACGAAGTATCGATTCTCCCATACCTACATACGCATACACTCCCATTCGTTCATGAGCCATTAAAGATGCATTATAGGGAGTTTGAACAATACCCAACATAACAGACAGAATGGACGTCTGATAAACCCAATTGGCCGCAAACATTCGTTCTGAGGGAATATTCAAATAGGTATTCAAAAACCAGAGCCCCAATGTTTCGGCTGCAACAAGAACCAATAAAGCCATAGCTATATGAATGATACAAGCCATACTAAACGTTTTGTTATAAGCATGCATGTCATTCTTCCCAAGCTCTATCGTCAAAAACCGTTGTGTTGCTACAGCCATTGAACCATTAAGAAAGGTAAGCATCACAACAACTCCACCAACCACATTATAAATACCAAAATCCTCAACACCTATGATTTCAAGAATCTTTCTGGAAGTATACAATGCCAATAATTGCGAGAACAATGTTCTCACATAAAGTAACACTGTATTCTTTGCTATTCGTTTATTGCTTTCTGAAACCATATTGTAACTTATTCCAACTCAATTTTATTAAAGAAATAAATTTTCTATCAAGAATGGAGCAATATACAGATTTATCAAATGAAATCATAGGATAAAGGGTATTAAAAACATAATATCCCCAACTATGAGAAGAAGGATGGCGTAATTGTGTATTTCCTGCTACAGCTTCATCAATATTACGCTCATAGAGGTTAAAATATTCTTTTACCAGATTAATTAACTGAATTCCTTTTTCTGTGCTTGGAAGTAACAAAGAAACTCCATCTTTAGTTTCAATCGGCAATTTTTCAACATTCCGCAGTCCCCAAAAATCACCAATTGTTATATCACTAACTCGCTCTAGCCTTGCAAAAGGGCATTTATAACAACTTGTACGATAAGTAATGCTATCAAAGAATCCTCTATAGTATAAATTCTTCCAACAGTCAGACTTATACTTTAAATCATCTCCTTGCACATTTAGCCTAAAATTAGTCCCTTCTCGAAAAGAAATATTATTAATATGTTTACCTTGAGTTATATGTAATATATTTTCATTCAACATTTGCTGAGAAGGCACTCCATGACAAATCAAATCAATAAGATATAAATTATCAGGAATATGTTTTATATAATTCTTCAATCCCGCAACTTGACAAGGTGTTCCAATAAACAATACACATACAGAGTTCTTCAAATCTGTCTTTACTCGAGAGAAAACACCTCGTATATCACTCTGAACATATTTGGAACCTTGTAATTTATGCAGGTCTTCAATCTTATCAACCCGAATATGCTTTATATCCAATCCATCAGCACAGCAACCATATACAACACCACCCTTTTCTATTATATATTTTGAAAAGATATAAGCAGCTCCTCCGGATGAACTTGACAAATGAATATCACGATTTATACTCCAAGCGGCGTAGGCTGTAACAGGTTTCTGCTTTATTTGGTTTTTAATCGAAAAAGGACAGACTTTATTGCACAAACCACATTCTATACAAATATCCGTATTGACTTTTGGATAAAAAAAGCCCTTTGAATCAGTTTTCATTTCTATGCAATGTTTTGGGCAAATCTCTGCACAAGCATTGCATCCACAACAATGTGCCTTATCTGTTATTCTGATCATGTTAAATTTATCCTTTCTCCATCAAACGTCTCCAAAACGAGAACGACGATTTCCGACGTTCTTCCAGCCGATATTGAATATACTGTTCGAATGTCCACCGATGCTTCACCATGTCATAAATGATTCCCCAATCCGGCAAACCATCCAGATTCCGGTCATCAATAAAAAGGTCGGCTTTAATTTTCCGGCAATATCCCGGTTCATCCGGATATTCGTCAGAGAAATTGGCATTGACGGCATAAAATTCCAGTCCCCGTTCCCTGCAAAAATCGACAGTCTGCCGCAATAAATCTCCCTCACGTACCGTCCATAAAGTAATCCGGTGTCCCTCCTCCTGCAAACGTTTGAGTGTAGATATGGCGAAAGGAATTTCTTTTCCGATACGGGGATACTTATGCTCTACAATTGTTCCGTCGAAATCAACCGCAATAACCATCTTGCAATCCTGTAAATTAATGATCGAGTACTTCTATCAGATCCGGATGAACAGCGGCCATTGCCACGGCAATCACTCCCTGAATGGCAATAACCACCCTGCGGTCTCTGGCCCCTTTTACCTTGATAAATATCCCTTCCTGGCCTTCGAATTCACCTCCACAGATACGTACCCGTGTACCTTTTTTCAAGTTCAGCTCCTCCGGTTGAAAATACAGCAAAGATTCGTCGTACGTTCCAGCTACCGCAATGAAACGCCGCATCTGATCTTCCGGTACAACAATTTTTTCGTGGCTTCGGGAATCTACCATATATTGCAGATACGGCACTTCACGCTCTTTTTTAATCCGCTGTATATCGGATAATCTCGTATAGACAAAGATCAGTCCATGAACAACCGGCACAAGTTCACGTTTTTTTTGCTTTCCCTTTGAAAGCTGATAACGCATCGGAATAAAGTTCTCAATGCCTTCTTCTTCCAAAATCTGCCTGGCCAGCATTTCACGACGGTAAGTAACCCGCATGGCGAGCCATACCTTTTCTTCTTTACTCCCCATGAATTTACTCTCTATTTATCCGGGAAACATATCTCTAGGGCTTTGACATCCATATAAAACAATGAATATCAATCAATTAGTAAACTTCCAATTTTAGGGTATCCCCTTTTAGACGGGCGCCAGTCGGCACCCGT
>ENA-ORSF01000118-ORSF01000118.1-human-gut-metagenome-genome-assembly--contig:-NODE-118-length-35485-cov-6.53898_pt1 | contig 35485 bp, 27 predicted proteins | sample MGYA00242188_ERZ509155 | MGnify/ENA primary metagenome ERZ509155 (study PRJEB26280, sample SAMEA2338656) | human gut metagenome | biome: human gut; feature: human-associated habitat; material: faeces...
AGAACGGATTACAGGAATGCATATTGAAATAGGCAATGCATGTGTTCCATAGAAGACATTCAGAACACGGTTCCTGACACATTATCCGAGGCTATGTCGCATAGCCTACGGATATGTATTAGACACCGATGACGCAGAAGACATCGTACAAGAACTTTTCATTCATATATGGAACAAAGACAAGGACACGCTTCCCGAAGCAGAATTTATTGCATACATGACTACTGCGGTAAGAAACAGTTGCATCAATTTTCTTCGAAAAAGGCCGGATGATACAGTCTCTATTGAAGAAAATCCGGCCCTGACGAGCTGCATGCCCGAGGAAAATGAAGAAGAAAACGTTTCCAGTGAAGAACGTCTTCAGAAAGCCCTTGCCGTATTGCCTCCCAAATGCCGGGATATTTTTCTCTTAGCCAAACTAAAAGGAATGAAATACAGGGAAATAGCCGAACAATTGGCTATTTCAGAAAAGACAGTTGAAAATCAAATGTCTAAAGCTATCAGACTGTTGCGTACGTATGCGGCTTCCTGTCATCCGTTACTGATAGTCTGGATCTCTATCTTCGTATCAACCCTTCAAAACTATATACACAAATGAATACCACGGAAGAAATAAACGGACTTTTGGCTAAACATTTCTCCCAGGAGCCTTTGTCTGCAGCACAACAAGAAGAGCTGCAAGCATGGATAAATACGCATGCCAATGAATACCAGCAATTGAAACGATGGATGAATACATCGCTGAAAGACATACCTCAACCTACTTTTGATGCGGAAAACGCCTGGAAGAGAATTGAAGGGAAACTTGAGGAAAAAGATGATAAAGTGTTCTCCATCAACCTGAAAAAAGTCTTTGTATACTGCACAATTGCCGCATCTGTAATACTACTACTGGGCATAGGAATCTTATTCAATCAAAAATCGGAATCAGATTTTCTGCTGCGCTATGCCAATGAAACAAAAGGTATCAAACACGTTTTATTGCCAGACAGTACAGAAATCACACTGTATCCCGATACCCGACTTACTTACGAGGACCGGAACATTCGCAAGGTGAACATGCAGGGAAAAGCTTTCTTTCATGTCAAGAAAGACCGCAGACCTTTCCGGATCACGGTTTCAGCCCTCTCTGTGGAAGTTTTAGGAACATCGTTTCTGGTTGATGCAAGAAACGAAAACAGTACAGGAGTTTTCGTGAAGAACGGTACGGTACGGGTAACATCGGACGAACAGCAGGCAACCCTGACAGCCAATGATCAGGTGGAGGTTACAAACGGAAAAATGAAACTGGGCAGGATAGAAGATGTCCGGCAGGTATTCGGCGAAAACATAAAGGTACTTACATTCACCCGTACACCACTCTCGGAAGTTGTTCAGGAAATCGAAAAATATACAGACATTCGTATTGAATTAGGAAAAGGTTTCGAACAAGACGCCATTACTACCCGATTGGCGATCACGAATATAGAAGATATATTGAAAGAACTGACATTCATTTGCGGATGCAAATGTGATACCATCGAAAAAGAGAAATACTATAAACTTTATTATGAATAGGACCGCCATATTCATAGGACTTTTCCTGCTGACTTTGTCGGGATATGGACAGAATGCCAGTCATCAACGCACCGTAGCGGAAGAACGGGTTCATGTAACTCCTTCTTCGGCTACGGTGCTTCAATGGTTTCAATGGATTGAAAAAAAGAAACACATTACCCTGTCCTACAACTCATCACAGATAGATCTAAGCAGAACCTGCCGGATAAAACGTGAACAGGACATGAGCGTATCAGAACTGCTGGAAAAAATTCTGGAAGGCTATCAGTTCCGTACCACCCTGCTTTCTGACGATAAGCTGCTCATACAAATCATACGACAGGAAATCTACTGCCTGAGCGGAACCGTGACCGAATCGGGCAGCGGTGAACGGTTGTACGGAGCAGCCGTTACGCTGGAAAATCAATCGGCGGAAATAAAATATACCCTGTCTGATGAGAACGGTATTTTCCGCCTTCTCGTCCCCGAAGGACATTATAAAATGAAGATCAGCTACATGGGTTATCAACCCTATGAACGATCTTTATACATCAGACGTGACAGCAAGGTATTTCCGCAAATGAGTCCGTTGCTCTTTGAACTGGAAGAAGTAACCGTAAAATCGCATAAACAGGGAGACGAACTGGATGCCCTTACACCGGCCAGCCTGCTGTCATTCAGCGGAAACGATTTATTCTCACAGATCTGGATACTTCCAGGCGTTACCGGTACTCCCTCAGGAGATAATTTTCAAGTAAACGGCGGAAGCAATGACGAGAACCTGCTGCTCCTGGATGGTGTTCCCGTTTATCATCCAGGACACCTCAATACCCTTTTCCCCGTCTTCAACGGAGATGCCGTGAAAAGCATGGTTTTACACAAAGGCTACTTCCCTGCCCGCTTTGAAGGCAGACTTTCATCCATTACGGAAATAAAGCTCAAGGAAGGCAACAAACAGGAACATGTACAAACAGTCAGTCTGGATATGCCGGCCGCATCGGTCGTGCTGGAAGGACCGATCATCAAGCAAAAATTGTCCTATCTGATCGGTGTAAGAAGAAGCTGGCTTGACCTTTTCGACGAACTTCTTTCCGAGGAGAACCGCATGAACCATTCTTCTGCTGATTACAATGCCAAACTGACCTATGCCATCACTCCAAGTCAGACGCTGGAAGCTTTTGCCTACGGAGCGAAAGACGAATATCACGTACCGACAGAAGAAAAAGAGCGGTTGTCTCTTTTACGCTGGAATAATGAAAGTTACCAGCTCCGTTACAGCGGATTTAAAGGCAGACTGGGCTATGCGGCATCTGTTTATTATACCTCTTATTCCAACCGGGTACACGCCGCGGCATTGGGATACGACGAGGACCGCTATATACAAAGCGGAATCAATTCCACCAACGTGTCTACCGAATTCAATTACAGCTCGGATGCCATGTACAATGCCCGCTGGGGAGTCAAATACTCATACGACCGTTATGAACTGACCAACGACGACAATGAAGCTTCTGTCCGGCTTGAACCCATCAGCCAGTTTTCATTGTTCTACGACAACCATCTCCGGATAAACGACAATCTGACCGTACAGGTAGGAGTAAATTTCATCGGATACATCCCCCGAAAATCACGTTCATATTACAGCATACAGCCCCGTTTTCTGTTGCAGTACTCTCCTTCCAAAAAGGACATGCTCTATCTGTGCTTTTCAAAAATGGAGCAATTCTATCATTACCTCCGTTTCGGCAGCGTAGCATTGCCCACTGATTTCAGAATGCCGAGCATCGATGGCTATAAGCCACGTTCTGCTGATCATTACGAAGCCGGATGGAAACATTATTTCGACAACGGTCAGCTGGAACTTTCTGCCTATTACAAGACACGCAGAAACATTATAGCATTGCACCCGGATGCATTCTATTCAGATGCCGAATGGAAAACATTCATCATGACGGGAAGCGGCTACAGCTACAGTGCCAGATTGTATTTCCAGAAATACTGGAAACACTGGATGGTACAGTTTTCGTATACATACGCCCGAAGCATGGAACGCTTCAATGAATTCCGCGACCGCGGAGATCTCCCGTCATTATTCGACATACCCCATCAGTGGACAGGAGCTGTCTCATACAAGCTGAATACCCGTTCCTCCTTCTCCCTGGGGGGACTGGTCAATTCAGGAAAAATCATAGACATGAATGACTGGGAAGCCATCGAAGCATCCGATTTCAGGAAACTGCGCAGACCCTTAAACTACCGCATCGATGTAGGATATACTTACAAACGCGACTTCGGAAACAGGCTGTTGCTTTTTCGTTGCGGCTTGTATAATGTCGTAGGAAATCCTACAGAAGAAGAACTGCTGAACTTCTACTCGGTAAGCTGGGGAAACGGCTGCCTGCCATACGGAGGTATCAGTTTCCGATTTTAGACGGGATGAATTCAGCCCATATATCTCACCAGTATGACATAAAGAAAAAGCATTAAAACAAGCATTTCTGTTTCTGCCATCCGGTTTATCCGGATGGCCCGACGCATATCGTATGTTGTCAGTTCACGACTGTTTACTCCGATAAACGGTTTGTAAACCAGTTCTCCAAAGTAATTGTGAGGGCCACCGAAGCGACAGTTCAATATACCGGCCAGGGCCGCTTCCGGATAACCGGAGTTCGGACTGGCATGTTCCTTGCCATACTTACGGACAAAACGCCAAAGCCCCGGATGTCCAGACGCCAGTACCATCAACAGGGATGTCAGACGAGCAGGCAAATAGTTGGCCACATCGTCCATACGGGCTGCCCAGGTACCGAACAGGCGATACCGTTCGTTCCGATAACCGATCATGGAATCCAGCGTATTGATCATCTTGTAAGCCATCATTCCCGGAATACCGCCGATGAGATACCAGCACAAAGGAGCGATAACCCCGTCACTCAGATTTTCAGCCAACGTTTCGAGCGCGGCCGTACGCACTTCCTGGCCGGTAAGCCGGGCCGTATCTCTTCCTACAATGCGGGCCACCTGCTTACGCCCTGCTTCTACCGAAAGATCCACAGCCCGAAACACCTCACGCACTTCATCAATCAGCGTTTTCCCTGCCAGGCAATAAAAAACACCTACAGAAGCCAATAGCATATACAACCACACAGATATCCGATAGGCTGCCGCCACAATGCCCAGTACCAGCAGAAATGTTCCGATGACCAACAATACCGACATCACGGCTCCTTTCAGCCGGCGATGTTTCCCCCTATTTAACCGATGTTCAAAGAAAGAAATCAGTCTGCCGAAACCTACTACCGGATGTGGCAACCATACCGGATCACCCAAACACTTGTCAAGCAAAACTCCTGCCAGCAAAGGGACTACAATGATTTCTATCAGCAAGTATATATCCATGTCCGAATTCCCTCTATTAACCGATCATTTTCCGCAGATGTCTGCACAGCTATCCGGAAATAGCTGTCATCCAGGCCTTCAAAATTCGAAGCGTCACGAATCAGCAGGCCGTATTGCTCGACCAGAAAAGCCTTCAAGGCCGCAGCCCGTCCGTTTCTGATACGTACAAGCATGAAATGAGTATCCGAAGGCCATACTTCCAATCCCCCCAGACCCTTGAATGCTTCCGCTACCCTTTCCCGCTCTTTCAGCAATTCTGACAAATGCAACGGATAACGATGAGCATTCCGAAGCAGGTAGCGACCGGATTCTATGGCCAGGGCATTCACAGCCCAGGGCATTCGGAAGGCACGGAGGTGGCGCACAAGCAAGGGATTGCCCGTAACATAACCGATACGAAGCCCCGGTACGGCAAAACGCTTGGTCATGGAATGTATCAGCAAAAGGTTTGATGCGGACTGACTTTCAGTCACTTCCAGCACTTCCTGCTCCGTAAACGCCTCGTATGACTGATCGACAATAAAAAGACACTGAGGATTCCTGGCTATCAGCTGACGCAAGCGGGCCGCTTCCCTGATCTCTCCGGTCGGATTGTTCGGATTGCAAATCCAGATCATCCGCACTTCAGCGGGGATATTGTCGAGTGCATAGAAAGGAAATATTTCATGGGCCTGTAGCCTGCAGGCGTCGGCATACTCACTGAATGTCGGCATTAAAATAGCCGAACGGCTTCCGCGATAGGCCTGAGCTATCAGATAGATGGCTTCGGTAGCTCCGGCCGTCACACAGATACCCTCGGCATCCGCCTGATAACGTTCGGCCAGTTCCAGCTCCAGAGAAACCGCCTCGGGTTCCGGATAGTTCCGTATACAGTCTATCTTCTTCATTAAAAACTCCTTCAATCCCTCGTGACTGAGTCCTCCATACACATTCGAGCTGAAATTAGCCGAAACATGCGGATATTCATAAATATCATCTCCGTGTCCCTTAATCATTTTTCTGTAATATCTGATAAAGTAACGGCAGATTCATATATGCACGCACATGATCTGCCAGTTTGTTATACTGTTCTTCTTTATAAGCGTTATAATCCACCACATTCGGAGTACGGATACCCGCGTATGGTTCCAACAGCCAGTTGATGACCGACTGATTATCCAGAATACCATGCAAATAGGTTCCCAGACATTTCCGGTCTACCAGACATCCTTCTTCCGTTCCATCTTCCAGACGGGCAACCGGCCTGACTGCCTGATTTCCTGTTGTCTGCGAACGTCCCATGTGGATTTCATATCCCTGACAACGTCCGCTGGTCTCATGAAAGGTAAATGCGACCTGCCGGGTAACCTTCTTCCCTTCCATTACCGTAGATACCGGCAAGAGTCCCAGCCCCGGCAACCTGCGAATACCTCCTTCTACCCCGTTCGGGTCAAGTACTTCCAGTCCCATCATCTGGTATCCTCCGCAGATTCCCATCACCGTAGCACCATTCCTGTGAGCCTGTAAGATAGCTTCCGCCACCCCATTCCGGCGCAACTCATACAGGTCGGCCAGTGTACTTTTACTTCCCGGAAGCAGGATGATGTGAGCCTTCTGAAGTTCCACCTTGTTATTGGTATAAAACAAGTTGACCCGATCATCACGCTCCAGCATATTAAAATCGGTAAAATTCGATAAATGCCGCAGCAGAACGACAGCAACATTTACTTTCCCGTTTACCGCTTCTTTTCGCTTTTGCGACAAAGCTACAGAGTCCTCTTCCTCGATATGAATATCCTTGAAATACGGAATAACCCCCAATACGGGAACCTGACAGACAGATTCCAGCATACGCACACCCGATTCGAAAAGCCGCAAATCCCCCCGGAACTTATTGACGATAATTCCCTTGATACGATTCCGGTCTTCGGGCAGTTGCAACGCGATAGAACCGTAAGCACTGGCAAAAACTCCACCACGGTCGATGTCTGCCACCAGAATCACGTCGGCACCCGCATAACGTGCCATCGGCATATTCACCAGATCCGTCTCTCTCAGGTTTATTTCAGAGATACTTCCGGCTCCCTCCATCACGATAGGATTATAACTGGAGGCCAGCCGGTCGAAAGCGGCATGCACTTCCCTCCGCAATTCATCGCGTCCTTCTTTCCGGAAATAATCATAAGCGTCACGGTCACCAATCGGCTTTCCGTTCAGTACAACCTGCGAAGTGTGGTCCGAACTGGGTTTCAGCAACAAGGGATTCATGTCCGTATGGCAGGGAATTCCTGCCGCTTCTGCCTGAACAGCCTGTGCACGACCTATTTCCAGCCCTTCGGGAGTAGCATACGAATTCAAGGCCATGTTTTGCGCCTTGAAAGGGGCCGGATGATAACCGTCCTGCAAAAAAATACGGCACAAGGCTGTAGCCAATACGCTCTTTCCTACATCGCTGCCCGTACCTGCCAACATGACCGGATGCAGCCGGGCCTTATTCTGATGATCTGACTGTCTCATAACCTGCTTTCATTCCCAAAGTTTCAGAATATCCGTTTCCCCCCAATACCAGTGAGTATATCCGGCTATGACATTCCGGTAACGGTACAGAGGAGTACTTACCTCATTGCCTTTCACATTCAACAACCTGGCTACGGAAGGAAGCGCGTCCGGACAAACCACGGACGAATAATGAAATTCATGTCCTTTCAACAACATTCCCCGATACTCCATCTGCCGGTAGCCCAGGTGCAACCGGGCATCCACCATGGTGCAGTCAATAGGAAGTATGCCGGCCATTTCATAAGCAGTTCCTCCCTTCCGGACGGTCAATGAGCGGGAAAGGAACATCATTCCTCCACACTCGGCCAACAATTTTCCACCGGCTTCCGCATAGTCACGCAACTGCTGCATGATCCGTTTCCGGCGGTGCAGCTGCCGTGCAAACAGTTCCGGATACCCCCCCGGCAGGTAAACAAGATCGGCCTCCGGCAGGTCACTTCCATAAACAGGACTGAAATAGGTAATCTTGCCCAATTCGGCCAGACGGTCCAGGTTTTCCCGATACGTAAAGTTGAAGGCGGCGTCACGTGCCACGGCAATGCGCAGTTTCAGGGATGAGCGGTGCATGCTTTCCACTCCTATTTCCGAAGTGTAGGGAAGTGTATACTGGCAGGGGAATATACGGGTACACAGACTCATCAGCTTGTCCACGTCTACATATTTCTCCACGAGTACGGAGGTACGCTCAATCACCTCATCCATTTGTCGTTTGGCAGTAAGCGTCAGACCCAGATGTCTGGAAGGCATGCGTAAATCGTCCGTCTGCGGAAGGTAACCCAGACATTCCACCCCGGCATCCTTACAGGCTTCCTTCAGATACCCGTAATGAGCCGGTGAAGAGACCTGATTGAAAACGACGCCCGCTATTTTGACCGACGGTCGGAAATGTTTGTAACCGAACAGCAAAGGAGCCACCGAATAGGCAGACGAACGGGCATTCACGACCATGACAACCGGAATCTGCAGTATCTGGGCCAGTTCGGCCGTACTTCCCTGCATCCGGTTATAACCGTCGAACAGTCCCATCACACCCTCTGTCACACAAACATCCGCTTTTTCGGCATATACATTATACAGATACTGGATGTGCGTACGACTGGCCATCCAGGAGTCCAGATTGATGGAATCCCGGTCGGCGGCTACCGCATGAAATTGCGTATCGATGTAATCCGGTCCGCACTTGAAAGGCTGTACCTTCAGCCCCCGTTTCTTCAGTGCCCGGAGAAGCCCCATCGTAAAAGTTGTCTTACCACTACCGGAAGTGGCAGCTCCTACAAGTATCTGTGGTTTCATTCAAATTGATTTTTCAAGAACAAATGCAAAGATAGGGATAAAAATTTTATCTTTGCAAGAACGTTATCCTCGATAAACCAGTTTTCTTATATGAAGTTTCTACACACCAGCGACTGGCACTTAGGGCACAGTCTGTATAATTTCGACCGTTCGACAGAACAACAAGCTTTCTTAAAACAACTTACGGAAAAGGTACGTACCTTACAACCGGACGCCCTGCTCGTCAGCGGAGACATTTATCATTACGCTTCTCCGTCTACCGGTACCCAACGCATGTATACTGACGCCATGCTGGCCATACACGAAGCCTGCCCATCCATGCAGATCATCGTGACAGCCGGCAATCACGACAGCAGTTCCCGGCTGGAAATAGACCGCAACCTCTGGGAGCGCTTTCAAGTTCATGTCATTGGAAACATCGAACGGAAAAACGACCGGATAGCGTGGGAAAAACACATCATTCCCCTGACAAATACCTCCGGACAGCTTACTGGTTATGTGGTGGCCGTTCCTCACTGCTACCCCCAGAACTTCCCGGCCCTGCACCCGGATATTCCGCGGGAAGAACGTCTCTCCGACTTTTTTCAGACACTTCTGAAAGAAACCGAAAAGCAGAATACGGCCGGAGTCCCGGTAATCCTGATGGCCCACCTGGCACTGACAGGGTCTGACATAACCGGACACGACGATACCGTCGGCGGAATGGACTACCTGCCCATCGAAGCCTTGGGCGACGGTTATGACTACCTGGCTCTGGGACATATCCACTGTCCGCAAACAATCCGAAACACGCAAAAACATGCCCGTTACTGCGGATCTCCGCTGCCGGTAAGCTTTGATGAGGCCTATCCGCATTCTGTCACGTGGGTGGAAATCGACCGGCACGGCGAAACGCCACGCATCCAGACGCTCTCCATCGAGAATCCTTTTCCGCTGATAACTTTACCGGAGACACCGGCACCCTTCGAAATCGCACTAAAAGCACTGCAGGCCTTTCCGGCAGACAATCCGTCTTATATCCGCCTGAACGTACTCTTAAAAGATTACCTGAGTCCGGACTGCAACGAACAGGCCTCACTGGCCGTTCGTGAGAAATCTTGCCGATTTTGCTACATTCGTACCCAACGGGAGCAAAGCTCCTCGTCAACGGCGAATCCGGCCTTCAACCTCCAGGAAATCAAGCAGCAGTCTCCACTTGAAATAGCCGGCCATTACTACAAGGAAGCGACCGGTGAAACGATGGACGACGAATTACGTCTGCTGATGAAAACAGCCATGGAAGCCGTACACCAGGATGAACAACAACCTTAACCCTCTTTTACCTTTTCGCATGAAATTACAGAAACTTACCATACACAACCTGACCTCCATCGAAGACGCAGTCATCGATTTCGAACAGGAACCCCTGTCGGGAGAAGCTATTTTCCTTATCTGTGGAGAAACAGGATCCGGCAAGACCACCATCCTCGATGCCATCTGCCTGGCACTCTACAACGATACCCCCCGAATGAGCCAGTCGGCCAATGAGAACTACCGCGATACCAACCATACTTTTTCCAAAAGCAAGGACAGTGTAGCCATCAACGACAAACGGCAACTGATGCGCCGTAACACGGGAGAAGCCTGGGTAGAACTTGATTTTATCGGGACCAACGAAATTCCATACACTGCCCGCTGGTACGTAAGCTGTGCCCGCAAGAAGGCCAATGCCACCATTCAAGATGTCAAATGGACCTGGGAAAACCGCCGTACACAGACCACATATTCCAAGCGTTTGGAAATCAATACCGAACAGGCCACCGCCATCGGACTTACCTTCGAGCAGTTCTGCCGTACCACCCTGCTGGCACAAGGCGATTTCACCAAATTCCTGCAAAGCCAGTCGAAAGAAAAATCCGAAATTCTGGAAAAGCTGACGGGTACCGAAATCTATTCCACCCTGGGAGAAAAAATCTATGTCCTGACACAAGAAAAGAAGCAGCAATACGAACAACAAGTGCAAAAACTGGAAGGAATCCAGTTATTGACTCCGGAAGCAGAAGAAAACCTGAGACTCCGGATCCGCCAGCAACAGGAAACGGCCACCGCCTGCAAAAAACAACTGGAAAACATCCGCCAACAAGTTGAATGGCTGAAGAAAGAGGCCGAACTTCAGGAAACCTACACCCGTCACGAGACTGCCTGGAAAAATCAGCAGGAAATCCTCTCTTCCGAAGCGTTTACGGCCACCGACCGCTTTATCTCCGAGTGGAATGTCAGTACCGAGGCACGGGAATGCATCCGTCAGCTCAAGGAACTGCAAGACCAGCAGCAACAGGCCGGACAAAAAGAGGCATTCCTGCTGCAACAACGGCAAAAGCTGAAAGCAGGCGATGCCTGGCTGGCAGAGCACCGGCAAGAGCTCCAGAACCAACTGGAACAACGGCAGCAGATTCTGCAACAGGAAGCACCGTTTGTTCCGATGTATGAAAACAGCCAGAGTCTTCTGACCCAACTTCAGACAGCCACAAATGCCCGTCTGAAGCAAATCGAGAAAACAAAGGAATTATCCGTCATCGAAAAAGAAATACAGGAACTGGCGGTATCCATCCAAAAAGGAAATACGTTTGTCGAGGAACAGGAACAACTGCTGTCGGCCAAACAGCTGGAGATAGACACACTCCAGACAGAACTGGGCGCCCTGAAACCTGCCGAAACACAAACGGCCCTGCAACAGAACGAACAGAAGCGTGAAAACTGCTCGCAGGCAATCGCGGCTCTGACCCTGCTGTTGGAACAAAGGAAAAAGGAAACCGAAGAACGAGAAAACCTGACCAACCTGCACCAGCAACTGGAGACTTACACCAGCCGGCACCAGGCACTCCAGCAAACCTACGACCAGCTCTCGCAGCAACAGGCCGAAGCCGAAGCACTCTACAACAAGCAGAAAGAATCGGTAGAAGACTGGGCCAGCGAAGCCCGACTTCACCTTCATGCAGGCGATCATTGTCCCGTATGCGGACAGCTGATTGCGGAACTTCCTTCCGACAGCCATTTCCAGTCGCTGTTACAACCGGTATACGAAAACTGGCAACAAAAAAAGAAGACTTGCGAACAAGCGGAAAAAGCCGTACACGAGAACCAGACGAATATCCGCCTTTATCAGGAACAATGCGACAAGAAGCAAAAAGCCGTGAAACAGGCAGTCAGCAGTTATCAGGAACAACTCCGGCTGACCGTCCGGTTATGTACGGCCTACCCATTCGACCAACTGACGTATCACGAACTTGAACTCCTGCAGGGAATCGCCCAATCGCTCGAAAAAGAACGGAATGACCTCCGGACCAAGGTACAGGCCATCCAACAGCTGGAACAGAGACAGAAAGAGAAACAGGTGGAGAAAGACAAGCTGCAAAAAAAGCTGGACGATGCCAACAGAAAGCTGAAAGCCATCGAAAGCCGGCAGTCAGACACTAAGGTAAAAGAAGAATCGGTCCGTTCTTTCCTGGCCAGCCAGAAACAACTCGTCGAAGAAGCACGTGAACAACTCCGTGCCGGCATGTTGTGGGAGGACTGGGAAAAACAATGGAATGAAGACGCAAGGATGTTGATGCAACGTCTTCAGAATGCAAGTAACGCATACCGGCAGATTTCGGACGAAACCAATAAACTGCAAAACGAAACCGAAAAGGAAGACCAGTTGGAGAAAAGTCTCTGCCCGCTCCGTGTCTCTGTGACGGAAGCCTATCCGATGTGGAAAGAAACAGGAGCAGTCGCGCCTTTACAGGTAAACGACCTACACGAAGCCTGGCTCCGGTTCGTTACAGACTGCCAACGACTGAAATCGTTACAAGACAGCCTGCAGGCTACAATCAGCAGGCAGGAAACTCTTCTGATGCAGTTCTTAGACAGTCATCCGGACTTTACCCGTGAACACCTGCAGGAACTATCCGCCTGCTCTGCCGGAAAAATAGAAGAACTGCGCACGGGCCAGCAACAGGTACGCGAAAAGGCCGTTTCGTTGCAAGCCGCCCTCCAGCAAACCGCGGCACAGCGGGAACAGCACCAACAGGAAAGGCCTGTCCTCGAAGCTGATGACACGGTAGAAACACTGACAGAAAAGCAACGGCTTCTTGAAGCACAGTCAACGGTTGCCTACCAGGAAATCGGACAACTGGAAAACCAGTTAACAACCAATGCCGAAAACCATGCGCGCGTGAAAGACGAACAGGCCCTTGCCGACAGGCTTCAGGAAATCTACCGCCAGTGGGAACGTCTGAATTATCATTTCGGAGATGCCAAAGGAACCAAGTTCCGCAACATCGCCCAAAGTTTCGTACTGAAAGAGTTGCTGACAGGAGCCAATGCCTACTTGCGACGACTGACCGACCGTTATGAATTATCCTGCCAGGCAGGTTCGCTCACTATCCTGTTGCGCGATTTCTACCAGGGAGGAAGCGCACGGCCGGCTTCCACCCTTTCCGGTGGAGAAAGTTTTCTGGTTTCCCTGTCGCTGGCACTGGGACTCTCCTCCCTCAACCAGCACCGTCTCTCTACCGACATGCTTTTCATCGACGAAGGGTTCGGTACCTTGAGCGAAGACTATTTGAATACCGTCATGGATACCCTGGAGCGATTGCATCAGCTGGGAGGGAAAAAGGTAGGTATCATCAGCCACGTAGAAGGGCTGCGCGAACGTATCAAGACCCAAATTCAGGTAAACCGCATCGATAATTCACGGAGCGAGATACAGGTGGTACGGGCACTCTAAATAGCCTGCATACAGACAAAGATTTCCGGCATGAATGTAAAATTTTCATACCGGAAACCTTCGTCTTTTCTGGCAAGATCGTTATCCGACGGATACAGGCAGTTGCCAGACCTGTAGCATTTATCCTACCAGTTCACCGCCGCATCGGATATTACGCCGTCTGTCGCATCGTCTGCGGTAAAAGTTCCTCCCGCATATTGCACACAGAGCATCACCAACGGTTCTGTTCCATGATTGCGTACCGAACGCAGACCTTCGGGAGCCACACGTACCACACTGCCCTCAGAAACCGGAAATACCTGTCCATCGACCTGAAACTCACCTTTTCCGGACAAAAAGAAATAAAGTTCCTCGTGGCTTTTATGTGTATGCAGAAAACCCGTTTCGGTTCCAGGCGCAAAAGACTGGAAAGAAAACTCTGCCCCGGTAGCCTTTACAGCCGCACCGCCGAATACTTTTCCCGGAATCCTGACATCCGGTCCCAGCGCCAATACATATTCACCCAGTTCACTCAATTTTCCTACGTTGACGGCACTACAGTTCTTTGCCTCTACGATTTTCTCTATTTGTTTCATTCTTTTAAAGATTTAATGTTTCTGCAAAATTAACCATCAGAACGCTATCTGTCAAGAAGTTACATTTATATCACCTACTAACCTTTTTCTCTCTTTTGCAGGAAATCAGGCCATTAATCCCATAAAAAAATAAGAAAAAAATTATTACAACAGATAGCGTCCGAATGGAAGAAAAATGGTAGCTTTGCAAACAAAGTTCTGACAGATAATCCTCACTAGAAAATCAACATCCGAATATGCAGAAAAAAGAAGAAAAGAATTCCATCATAGAGTTTTGCCCCATACGTAATGTCATTGCCCGGTTCGGAAATAAATGGGCCTTTCTCGTCCTGCTCATCATCCATGAACACGAAGTAATCCGGTTCAACGAACTATGCAGGGAGATACCGGATGTTTCATCCCGTGTATTGTCCGGAACGCTTCGTACACTGGAAGCCGACGGACTGATCTCCAGAAAAGCATATCCTGTAGTTCCGCCCAAAGTAGAATACCGGCTTACGGACATAGGGCTTTCACTCATTCCACACATCATCCAGCTCACCGAATGGGCACAGAAAAACATGAAAAGAATTGTCTCACACCGTGAGAAGTTCGGTCACACCCATTCAGAAGAATAACCAATCAGAAACATTATGTACGACTGAAGACACATAAGCTATCCCCCAAAATGAATACAACCCGTACATTCCCTTTCGGACAACCGATTATTCCCGTGAGACAACCGGGAGACGAGAGAAATAAAAAGGTTTTCATTCTCGGGGTATACGCCAGTGCCGTCCATGTCAAATGGTTTGGTCCGGACGGAAAAATACGTATCAAAGCCATGGCTGTAGCCAGTGAACCAGAGATATTCTGGAATGGTAGCAAGGAATATGTAGAATCTGTCATCCGAAAAATTGATCTGGATCCGCGGTATGGACACCTTGAGCCGGCTGATCCAGCATTCAACGGTCCCTCAGGTAGATGTCTTGACGAGAATTACCTCAATCCTCTCAAACTGACACGAAATGAAGTATGGCTTTGTGACTTACTTCCGGAATCGCGCAAAAATCCATCACAAAAAGCTGCACTTGCCCAAAAATACGATAACTACGTAAACATTCCCTACAACTTCCCTTCTGTTCCGAAAATAATTACCGATGAAAACCGCGTAAACGAAATTATTGAGGAACTTGAAAAATCAGGAACTTCTAGGATTATCCTGCTCGGGGATGAACCCATCAAATATTTTCTTCGACATTTTGATCCATCCATCAAAAACTTATCAGCTATAAAACCATACGGGAAAGAATTGACGGTCAGCATCAACAATAAAAAATACCGCATAGTGTGTCTGGCTCATCCTCGCCAAACTGCAAGACTTGGAAATTCAAGTTTAAACTGGTACAACTGTCACCAGAAATGGATAAAGCAGAAGTTACAGAAATAATCATTGCCCTTCCCTGAAAAACAAACGGACAATTTATTCCAAACGAACGGACATCTTAATGCAAACGAACGGACATCACGAATAAAACGTCCGTTTATTTTTTTAACAGGAAACAAAAACAACATTTTTTCAAAATGATTCTATTCTTTTGAAAAATTTTTCATACTTTTGGGCAGATAATAAAAACACTTAAATTTATCACATCATGAGAAATATCTTTACGACACTGTGCGCCGGTATCGCCCTTTCATTCATGGCAACCGCCGGATATGCACAGGCAGGAGATGTAAAGTCTTACAACGAAGGCATCAACATCATCCCTATGCCACAAAGTCTGACACAGAACAAAGGCTTCTTCCATCTGACAGACCAGACTACATTCGGAGCAACGGCTCCGGAAGCAAAGACCATCGCCGAATTCTTTGCCGCCAAAATGCGGACAGCAACCGGCTACAACATCCAGGTAGCCGACAAAGGAGACATCAAACTGGTCATCGATTCCAAACTGAAAACCAACAACGAAGGATATACCCTGAACGTAACTTCCAAAGGAGTAACCATCAAAGGTAAAACCGCCCAGGGCCTGTTCTACGGTATGCAAAGCCTGATGCAGTTGCTTCCAGCCGAAATCGAAAGCCCGGTCAAGGTGGAAGGCATCAACTGGCAGGCTCAGGCCGTCAGTATCAAGGACGAACCGCGTTTCGGTTACCGCGGTCTGATGATAGACGCCTGCCGTCACTTTATGCCGGTAGAAGACGTCAAGAAACAGCTGGACGTCATGGCACTCTTCAAACTGAACCGCATGCACTGGCACCTGACAGACGACCAGGGCTGGCGCATCGAAATCAAGAAATACCCGAAACTGACCGAAGTAGGTGCTACCCGTATCGACGGTGAAGGAACGGAACACAAAGGATGTTATACCCAGGAGGAAGTGAAGGACATCGTGAAATATGCGGCCGACCGCTTCATCACCATCGTTCCGGAAATCGAATTGCCAGGTCACGAACTGGCGGCCATTTCCGCTTATCCGGAACTGTCATGCAAGGGACAACCCATTACCCCGCGTATCATCTGGGGTGTGGAAGACATCGTGATGTGTGCCGGTAAGGAAGAACCGTTCAAGTTCCTGGAAGATGTCATCAGCGAGGTCGTTCCGCTCTTCCCGGGCGAATATTTCCACATCGGTGGCGACGAATGTCCGAAGACCAGCTGGAAGAACTGTCCGCTCTGCCAGAAGCGTATCCAGGACGAAGGTCTGCAGGCTGAAGACGGTCACAGCGCCGAAGAAAGACTTCAGAGCTACTTCGTACAGCGCATGGAAAAAGTGGTAGAAAAATTCGGCAAGAAAATGATCGGCTGGGACGAAATCCTGGAAGGCGGACTGGCTCCGAGTGCTACGGTCATGTCATGGCGGGGTGAAGAAGGCGGTATCGCCGCAGCCTCCATGGATCACGACGTCATCATGACTCCGGGTGGAAACGGCATGTACCTCGACCATTTCCAGGGTGAAAGCAAGGTAGAACCCGTCTCTATCGGCGGATATACGACCCTCGAAAAGACTTACAGCTACAACCCCACTCCGGATACGCTGGTAACCATGAAGAAAGACCATTACATCAAGGGAGTACAGGCCAACGTATGGAGCGAATACCTTTATAATACGGCCCTCCGCGAATATCGTACCTTCCCGCGCGCACTGGCTTTGTCTGAAATCGCATGGACTCAAGTAAAGAACAAGGACTACAAGGATTTTGAACGCCGTATCAACAACGCTTACGTTCGTCTGGACGGTCACCACATCAATTACCACATTCCGCAACCGGAACAGCCCAACGGTTCCTGCAATACAGTAGCCTTCATCGATACGGTATCGGTAAGCTTTACGACCAGCCGTCCGGAAACAATGGTCTATACCCTCGACGGTACTGAACCAACCGCACAGTCAACCGTATACACCGGTCCGATTCATTTCGACAAGACGACAACCCTGAAAATCGCAACAGCCCTACCTTCCGGTAAATTGAGCCGTACACGCACCATTCTGGTGGACAAGCAGCAACTCGCTCCGGCCAAGGAGGTAGCACAGACTACTCCGGGACTGAGCATGCAGGTAACCGACGGATATTACCTGAATACCCGCCTTCTGAAAGACGCCATGGCTCCGGTGAAGGAAACCAAGGTCATCAACGAAACCCGTGAGCTGACTTCGTATGTGAAGACCGATGAATCCATGCGTGGCGTGAACCAGTATGCTGCGGTAGCCACCGGTTATGTCAATATTCCGGAAGACGGTGTCTATTACTTCTCTTCCGATCTGGAGGAAGTATGGATTGACGGCAAACTGCTCATCAACAACGCCAACGAGGTAAAGCGCTTCTCACGCAACGACAACTCCATGGCACTGGCCAAGGGTCTGCATGAAATAAAAGCTGTATTCCTGGGTCACATCATCGGCGGATGGCCTTCAAACTGGAACGACGGAAGCATCAGTATCCGTAAGAGCGATGCGCAGAAGTTCACCAAGATAGACGGTAAAATGCTCTGCCATTAATTCCTGATTTCACAGTATAAGATTACAGAGAGTCACGAAACTGAGAGTCTGTCCGGACAACTCTTTTTCGTGACTCTTTTTTTGGCTTGGTGAAACGGGACCTTTTACGTATCTTTGTACCTCCTTTTAATCAAAAAGGCGAAACCAAGCAAAAACATGGATATGAAGATACAATTTATGAGTCTGGGAAGCGGAAGCAGTGGAAACTGTTATTACCTGGGCACCGAACACCATAGCATTCTGATAGACGCAGGCATAGGCATACGTTCCATTAAGAAGATCCTGAAGGAAAAAGGACTGCCGATGGAGCGCATAAAAGGAGTATTTGTCACCCACGACCATGCCGACCACATCAAAGCGGTCGGCCATCTGGGAGAAAAACACGGCATTCCGATCTATGCCACCCCTACCGTACACGAGGGGATCCGCCGCAGCTACTGTGTCACAGAAAAGCTCACGGAAGAACACATCCGCTACATCGAAAAGGAGACTCCCGTTCAGTTTGAAGACTTCCGGATTACCTGTTTCGAAGTTCCACACGACGGTTCCGACAATGTAGGCTACAGCATCGACATCGATGGCAGGAACTTTACGTTTCTGACAGACATCGGACACATCACTCCGACAGCCGCAGCATACATAGCCCAGGCCGATTACCTGATTCTGGAGGCAAACTATGACGAGACCATGCTCCAAATGGGGCCTTATCCGCAACACCTGAAAGCCCGGATCGCCAGTCCGAACGGACACCTCAGCAACCGTGAGATGGCCGAATTCATCTCCGAACACTTTCCGGAAAAGCTGAAATACCTCTTCCTGTGCCATCTCAGCAAGGACAACAACCATCCGGAACTGGCCTACAAGACGGTAGAAATAGCCCTGCAACAACGAAACATTACCGCAGGAAAGGATGTACAGGTCATCCCCCTGAAACGTACCTTGCCTTCCGAGATTTATGAATTCTAGAAGCCGGGGGCACGGACAAAGAAAAAGGTTCTGTCTTATTCCTACACGAAATAGAACAGAACCTTCCTTTTTATCTTTCTTTTACAGACTACCGCTTGCCGGCACTTTCCAGAAAGCCGGTAATCTTCTCAAGCATTTCCTGCAAATCATCTGTCGTGCTGCACAGGGATTCCACCGGACATTGCCCGGTCTGGGCCCGGTTCCGGATATAAGGCACCTCGAAAGCACAAGCCACCGGAATTCCTTCCCGATCCAATAGTTCCCTGGCCGACCAACTGATGACATCGGCATATACTTCCCTGACACCGCCCAAGGCCATCAGCGCTGCGGCACCTTTTCCGATTACCTTATCTGCCACCCAGGCGCCATTCAGGAACTCAGGATCCGTATGAAGCAGTTCATACAAATCGGCCACCCCTCTCCGGACAAATACACGTTCTTCGTCTCCTTTCCGGATAACACACGAATAGCCTCCGTCATGCAGCCTTCCGATCATCGTTTGAGGCAACATCATAAGGTACCCTGTTTCAATTGTTCCACAAACTTATCAATGCGGTGCAGTTCCTTCGGAATATCAATGCTCTGCGGACAATGCGGATTACACGTTTCACAACCGATACAATGACTGGCCTGACGCAACTTCGGCACACTACGGTCATAACCGATCAGAAAGGCTCTGCGAGCTTCCCGATAATTCGGATCCTGCTGGCTCTTCGGAACATTTCCTTCGTTTACACACTTGTTGTAATGTACCAGGATGGCAGGTATATCAATGCCATACGGACAAGGCATACAGTATTTGCAATCATTGCATGGCACCGTAGGATATTTCATCATCAGCTGGGCCGTTTCCTCCAGAAACTCCTTGTCCTCTTCCGTCAGTGGAACCAACGGAGAATAAGTGCGCAGATTATCCTGCAAGTGTTCCATGTACGTCATTCCACTCAGAACGGTCAGCACCAGATCCGGTGAACCGGCAAAACGGAAGGCCCACGATGCGACGCTGTCTTTGGGACGACGTTCCTTCAGACGGGCTACGATGTGATCGGGCACATTCGATAATCTGCCTCCCAGCAACGGTTCCATAATAATGGCCTTGATGTTGCGTTTGGCCAGCTCGCCATACAGGTATTCCGCATTTACGTTATTGCCCGACGCATGCCGCCAGTCTACGTAATTCAACTGAATCTGCACAAAATCCCAATGTACTTTCTCGTGCATCCCCAGCACTTCATCGAAAACGGCCTGCGTTCCATGGAAAGAGAAACCCAGGTTACGGATACGTCCGGCCTTCCGTTCTTCGATCAGGTAATCCAGCATCCCGTTTTCAATGTATCGCTGACGGAAAGTTTCAATTCCTCCATTTCCGATGGAATGGAGCAAGTAATAATCGATGTAATCTACCTGCAAATCCTCGAACGACTGCTTGTACATCTTGATGGAATTCTCGCGGGTGAAGTTACTGAAATTAGAAAGCTTGGTAGCCAACTGGAACTTTTCGCGCGGATGACGTTTCAAGGCAATGCCGGTTGTCTTTTCCGACCAGCCCTGTACATACACAGGAGATGTGTCGAAATAAGTCACGCCGTGTGCTATGGCGTAGTCTACCAGCTCGTTCACCGCGTCCTGGTCGATGACATTCCCGTCGCCTGCCGGCGAAGGCAACGTCGGCCAGCGCATGCATCCATACCCCAGCAACGAAATCTTCTCTCCTTTGTCGGAAGTACGATAGGTCATTTTATCTGTCGGAACCGGTGAATTCGGATCGGCTGCCGTACCGGTAGTCTGCTTTTTCTCATCACAGCCGTAAAACAAGCCGCTTACGGTAGCCGTACTGATTCCTACAATCTTCAAGAAATCTCTCCGGTTCATTTTTTTATCATTATCCATAATGCAAACCTTAAATTAAACGTTGTCTTTCATGTCCTTCCACATAAATTGCGCTAAACGGACGCGCCGGACATAAGTTCTCACAAGCTCCACACCCGATACAGCGTTCCACATTCACTGCAGGTATCTTCGGAGAATCGGGATTTCCCTCTACGCTAGGAACCATCTGGATGGCTCCCGTAGGACAATGGCGGGCACAATTACCACACGATACCTTATCCGTTATTGCCACACAGTTATCGTACAAGAATACGGCATGACCGATCTGAGTGGAAGACTTATCAGCCAAAGAAACCAGGTGAATAGCATCCGTCGGACAGACCTCGGCACACTTCGTACATTCCGGACGGCAATATCCGCGTTCGTACGACATTTCCGGCTGCATGAATGTCATCAAACCGGAAGACGGACGAAGTACCTGGTTCGGACAAGCCGACACACATAGCTGACAGGCTGTACAATGCTGGGCAAAATGCTTGGCGCTCTGGGCACCCGGCGGCAGAATCCTTGTCTGCCGGTTCGGTATCTGCTTGTCAATGATCGTGGCCAGTCCACCGTCTACCTTCTTTTCCTGGGCTTTCAAGGTTGTCCCTACCGTTACGGTAGCTGCTACGGTCAGGAAACTGCGGCGGGAATTATCCGGCTGTATCGGAGCTGCGTCTTCCTGCTCTTTCTTTTTAAAACGGCTCTCATAATGCAGCGCCCCGTGTTTGCAGGTATCGATACAGTCCATGCAAGCCACACAGCGGCTGTAATCAATCTCGTGATTCTCCAGATTTATACAGGCAGCCTTGCACTTTTTGGCACAAAGCTGGCAATTCTTGCATTTTGACGTATCAATGACCGGACGGAAAACAGAAAACCTGGAAATAAATCCCAAAAGAGTTCCTACCGGACAAATGGTGTTACAGTACGTACGCCCGTGCTTCCATGCCAATATGAAAAGAACAAGTACCGTTACAACCGCTATTACCAGCGTGGAGAGTCCTTTCATCCAAACTTCGGTCTCATAAAAGGCATAGCTGTCTGCACGTTCCGCAAAATACGCCAACAAGTTATTCCCCCACTGATAGACTGGAGCGAACAACGAAGAAGCAATCCGCCCGTACGAGCTGTAAGGTGCCAAAAGCGCCGCAAAAGGAACAAGTCCGAACAGCAAAGCCGCCACAAAAAGGACGAATACGCCCCAGCGTAAACCCGTAAGCGGACGGGAATAAGAAAACCGGTATTTTTTCTTTTTGCGTCTGGAGCTGATCCACGAAATAATATCCTGAAACACTCCCAACGGACAAATAACCGAGCAATACACACGCCCCAGCAGCAATGTCAATACCACCAGCGCCAATACAACCCCTACATTCAAGGCCAGCAAGGCCGGCAAGAACTGAATCTTGGCCATCCAGCCAAACCATGTATGAACCGTTCCCGTGAAATCAAGAAACAGAAATGTGACCAATACATAAAAGACAATGGCCAGAATAACTCTAATTTTACGTAACATATCGATGTTCTCTTTTCTATTTATTATGCATTTTCATAGCAAATATATAAAGGTGGAAAGAAAAAATTCAACATTCAGCGCCATTTTTCAGCAACAATGGTTTATATAGACTGATTATAGATAAAAAGAAAAAAATCGATAGACACACAAAAAAAAGACCGAAAATTTATAAAAATTCTCAAATAAAATGTATTTTTGGATGCAAGAAAAATACTTTGTTAAACACTTAAAAAGAAATAATTATGAGTCGTGAAAAAACCCTCGTACTGTTAAAGCCCAGTACTGTCCAGCGTGGACTTATCGGACAAATTCTTACCCGTTTCGAACGTAAAGGCCTCCGTCTGGCCGGTATTAAAATGATACAGCTGACCGATGAGATTCTGAACGAACACTACGCACATCTGCGTACAATACCGGCATTCCAGCGAATCAAGAATTCCATGATGGCAGCTCCGGTTATAGCCTGCTGCTACGAAGGCGTTGATGCCGTACAGGTAGTACGTGCCATGACAGGAGTAACCAACGGACGCGCCGCCGCTCCAGGTACAATCCGTGGCGACTTCGCCATGAGTCCTCAGGAAAACATTGTTCATACTTCCGATTCCCCGGAGAATGCGCAAATAGAGATCAACCGCTTCTTCAAGCCGGAAGAGATCTTTGATTATGAACAGAATGCACTTCCTTATCTGTATTACATGGACGAATACAACGGTTAAACAAGCCATTCATCCCTGATCAATAAGAAATCCCCCAAAGTGCTGATGCAAGGTCTGTACAGTTTCTCACTTTGAGGGATTTCTTATTTTCAGTAACCACCCTGGTCTTTCATCCAATCCAGTTCTTTCCAGGGATATTCACCGTCATTCTTTTGAGGCACCCCAGGAGTACTCCGTCCCTCCCTTACGTATTTAGCCATCAAGGCACGTAAACGATTGACGACATCCGGATGCTCTGCCTCAACATTGGTCGTTTCAGACGGATCATTTTTCATATCATAAAGTTGTACCGGAGGCAATGAGTCCAGCGCCAAGGTATCAGCAGGAGTCGGAGTGCTCCAACCGCCGGAACTGGCAGAAAGCAACAATTTCCAGTCACCTTGGCGAATTGTAAACTGTCCCTCAATGGAATGATGGACAGTCGCTTCACGAATGGGATCGATCTCTGTCTCAGAGACAATGGCTGGAAGCAGGTTATAACTGTCCTCGCCTTCAGAATCCAGCAGCTTATAATTATTAATCGCCGCAAATGTGGCATAAAAGTCTGTCAGACAGACGGTCTGCCTGACTTCATGAGGCTTCGCTCCCTTTGGCCAACGAAGGATACATGGAATACGATGTCCGCCATCAAACAAATCGGCCTTATGACCGCGATAAATGGAATTAGGACGATGCCCCAGAGCTTCCATTTCCTTGATTCCGGCAGCCGGACTGCATCCATTATCCGTAGTAAACACCACTATGGTATTCTCATCTTCTCCAGACTCCTTGACAGCCTGCAGCACCTTACCTACCATGGCATCTACCATCAATACAAAATCTCCATATTCTCCGATACCGGATTTTCCACGGAACTCTTCTGTGGGCAGAATGGGAGTATGGGGAGCCGGTAAAGGAAGATACAGAAAATACGGCTGATCGGATTGAGCCTTCTCCCTGATATAATTGCAGGCCCGATCAACCAGATTAGGAAGTACCTGCTCATGAACGAAATCAGCTCCGGTAGGACCCTTCCGCCACCAGCTGTATTTCCCCTTATTTACAGTTTCCCGGTCAGGCACAGATGTCGGCATGTCATTTTCCACATAAACATAAGGAGGCATATCCAGAGAACCGCAAAAGCCATAATAATAATCGAATCCCCGGGTAGTAGGTCCGTTCGCAATAGGCTTGCTGAAATCTACATTTTCTTTTCCCGCATCGATATTGTTCCAGTCCCATCCCAAATGCCATTTACCGATGGCAGCCGTCGTATATCCTTGTTTACGGAGCATAGAGGCCATTGTCTCCCGGCCGGCCGGGATCAGCGCCTTGTCATAACCATACAGCACATTGTTCTTCAGCGTAGAACGCCAGTTGTACCGTCCGGTCAGAATACCGTATCGGGTTGGTGTACTAACCGATGAGCTGGAATGCGCATCGGTAAAAACGACTCCTTCCTGAGCCATCCGATCAATGTGCTCTGTCTTCAGTTTAGAACGATGGTCGAAGCAGGAAACGTCACCGTATCCCATATCATCAGCCAATATAAAAACAATGTTAGGCTGTTTCCGCTCTTCCGTACACGAAAGTAACGAAAGCATGGCTGTCGTTGCCAGAATTACATTTTTCATAGTTTTAATTTATTATGAAGAGTTTTCCAGAACTCCACGAGAACTGTTGTATAATGATAAAAAAGATCAGCTACAAAATTAGCAAAATAATATTGATATAACGACTCAGGGAACTTCTTTTTCCTGAACGTCCAACGGATTTCAACAAGCCGTCAGAGCTGCAGTACATGCGAGCAATAACCGGCAGCTTCCGTACGATGAGTGATCAGAATCATAGTCTTGTACGGACAGTATGCCGCCAGTCTGCTGAAAAGCAACGATTCCGTTTCTTTATCCAAAGAAGCACTGATTTCATCGAACAGCAGCAGATTTCCCGGCCTGAGCAACCCACGGGCTATAGCAATACGCTGTGCCTGTCCCTCACTCAGTCCTGTCCCCCGTTCTCCACATAATGTATCAAGGCCATCAGGTAATGAAAAAACAAATTCTGCGGCAGCAATATAAAGCGCTTCCTTCATCTCGTCCTCAGTGGCATCATGTTTCCCCATCCGCAAATTGTCACGGATCGTACCGCTTAACAAAGTATTTCCTTGAGGAACAAATGCCAAATTGCATCGGGTCCCGGGCGAAACCTCCGTTTCCTCATATTCGTCGTACAATACGATTCTTCCCTGTACCGGCTTCAACAAAGCCAGCATCAGCCGGATCAATGTGGTTTTTCCGGTTCCAGTCTGTCCCAAGATAGCGGTCCTGCTCCCCGGCTTAAAATCATAAGAAAAATTCCTGTAAATCTCTTTATCCTCACCCGGATATGCGAAACACACATTTTCAAAACGAATGCCAGGCGTACCTTTCATTTGCGTTCCATCACTTTTTGTCTCTGTCTCCAAATTCTCTATCTCAGCCAGCCTGTCTATCGAAGTCGACGCATGAATAAAACCCGGTATCAGCTGGGCTATTTCTACAGTAGGACGCTGAATCTGTCCCACCAATTGCAGAAAGGCTGTCATGGTTCCAAAAGTAATAAGTCCGTCATTCAACTGCATGCATCCCCATACAAAAGCAACCATATATCCTCCCGAAAATCCCAAAGCCAGCAAGCCCCGTGAGGTCATGGTAAAACGGGACCGTCTCATCATTTTTCCATACAAATCATATTGCTCTCCCGCCAGTCGATCCATAACCCGGTTTTCGCATTCCATGGCCCGTATATTGGCGCTATGCTGCAATCCTTCCTGAAGCATAGCCTGAACCTTGCTCTCTTTTTCTCTGATAACGCTGGTCATCCTTCTGAGTTTTCGCGTAAACAATTTTCCCAGCAAGATAAAGACAGGCAATATCACGAGCAACGTAAAAGCCAGCCTTCCGTCTAACTTCAGCATTAAAAAGAAAGCTCCTGTAAGCTGTACCAGTGTGATTACGAGAGTCGGAAAAGAAGTGGTCATATTGGAAGTAACAATCCGTACATCTTCCTCCAACCGCGCTGTCAGATCTCCCGAATGATAACCGCCTCTCCTATACATGGGAGTAACCAGTAAATGAGAAAAAATCTTCTGACGCAAGGAATTCTTCATCCGGGTATCTGTCTGCACGTAAAAATATCCGTTAAAAGAACTGATGGCTACCTCGCCGATAATCAATGCGGACAATCCAATGACTCCCATCCATAAATCCCCACTCTTTGCCCCCGTAGCTATATCGACCATCTGCTTGGACACCCATACAAAAACCAGTCCCAGAAAGACCCGCAGAATGCCCAATAAGGTACCTGCCAGCAAACGTCCCTTGATACCTTTCGACGATCTGTAAATCCATCGTACATACCACTTTATAACATTTATTGTTCTATTCATCATACCCAAAGATTATTTCCATACAAATTAAGCCAAAAGTTTCTCCGATCCCAAACATTAAGCCCCTGTTTTTATTGACAAAAAGTCTGATATTTCATAAGTTCTCCGTATATTTGCATGTAAAACATTTATAAACATTCAGGCAATGAGAATAAAAAAAGGATTTGTATTGCGCACATTAGGTAACGAACAGATCGTTTCCGGTGAAGGACTGGAACAAATAAATTTTACGAAACTTGTGTCATTAAACCCCTCTGCCGCATACCTGTGGAAAGAAGTAGAAGGTACCGACTTCGATGTACAGACATTGACAGATTTACTGGTCAAGCGATACGCTGTAGACGAAAACACAGCCAGGGCCGATGCAGAAAAATTATTAAAGTCCTGGAACGAAGCAGGTTTATTGGAAGAACAGTAACAATCTCTCAACATGGATCGCAAACAATACTATAAGGTGGCGGAACACTGCTTTTGCCTGCAACTGTCAGAAAATTCGCCATTGTGGAAAAAACTGGAGAATTATGCGCCTTTTGCCATTGAAGAACCGGAACCGAACAAAATGGCCTTCACTCTTCGGGTGACAGAAGACACGATTCCAGTCAAGAATCCGACAGACAGATGCATCGGTGAATTTGATTGTGATGCAGCGTATCTGAAACTATTCGAATTGACCGATGGAGAAAAGCTCTTTCTGATTTCACAAGGGAGCCAGCAGGAATGCAGTCACTTACAGACTGACCCAGATTACCGGAATGCCTCCCTCTGTTTTTCAGACAACATCCCGAACGGCTTACGCATCTTTGCCGTGAACAACGCCATCATGTTGCTTTATGCATTTACGACTGCCACCCATAACACACTTCTGATTCACGCATCGGTCATCGTAAACGAAGAAAAAGGATATGTATTTCTAGGAAAAAGCGGTACAGGGAAAAGTACACACAGCCAACTGTGGCTAAAATACATACCGGACAGTTATTTATTAAACGATGACAACCCCGTTATCCAAATAACCCAGGAAGGTATTTATGTATATGGCAGTCCCTGGAGCGGAAAGACTCCGTGCTACCGGAATGAAAAGGCCATCTTAGGAGGAATCGTCCGGCTGAGTCAAGCCCCTCAAAACCAAATAACCCCATTAAAAGGAGTGATGGCGTATGCAGCCGTTACCCCCTCCGTCTCTGTCATGCGATGGGAACGGGCAATGGCCGATGGTATCCACAATACCTTATCCGACTTAATAACCCATACACCTGTCTATCATTTACAGTGCCTGCCTGATGAAGCCGCCGCTCATTTATGTGCCACTACCCTCCGGAAAAAGAATTTATGCAACGACTGAACATTCCAAACGAAATCCTGCTGCCTGAAATAGAAAAACTGCTTGCTTCAGGAACATGCGTTACCTTACGCACAAAAGGAAACAGCATGCTGCCGTTCATAGTCGGAGACAGAGATTGCGTAACCTTAGAACCTGCGGACAATTTGAGGCTTAAGGACATTGTGCTGGCTCACCTACCCAACGGACATTTTGTATTACACCGTATCATACACATAAAGGGCGAATACATTACTCTAATGGGCGACGGGAATCTGAGCGGGAAAGAATACTGTCTGGCAAAAGACATTTGCGGAAAAGTAAAAACCATCCGGAAAAAGGAAAAGAACATAGATCCGAATACCAAGGCCGAACGCTTGAAAGCAGCCGTATGGTTAAAAATATTGCCAGTCAGGAGATACCTGCTGGCAATTTATAGAAGAATCTATTTACGCAACATCAAGTTCTTGAACGATCCGGGATAAGGAGTTTCAAACTGCATCAACTCTCCCGTTACCGGATGGTAAAAACAAAGCTTGAAAGCATGCAAAGCCAATCTTCCCAACGGATCTGCTTCACACCCGTAACGCTGATCGCCCACTACAGGATGGCCTAACGAAGCCATGTGCACGCGTATCTGGTTTTTCCGGCCTGTCTCCAATTGCAATTCCACCAGGGAATACCCATTGGCACGCTTGATGGTACGATAATGTGTCACCGAAAATTTTCCACCGTCATCGTGGTCAGAAGAACTCACATACAGCTTACGATCAGTCAGCCAGGATTCTACCGTCCCATTGTCCTTTTCCATGTCACCCATTACAACCGAAACATAACGCCGGTCGCACACAATATTGTGCCAATTGTCACGCAGAGAATGCTGCGTTTGCTCATCCTTGGCATACATCATGATACCGGAAGTCTCACGGTCCAACCGATGGACTACAAAAATACGATTGTTCCGATGCTGGCGCTTCACATACTCATTTAAAATATGCTGGGCCGTACGTTCTTTCTGGTGGTCGGTTGCCACAGAAAGCAAGCCTTCTTTCTTTTCCACCACAATCAGATAAGCATCTTCATACAAGATTTTCAGCAGGGGATGCCGGAACTCATGTGTATGCTTTTCGTGACTGATCTGTACTTTCATTCCCGCTTGCAACGGATAATTATATTGTGTCTGGATATTATTATCGACCAATACCACCCGGTTCGTCAACAGGTTTTTCACCCGTGTGCGACTTATGCCTGTCATCTTTTTCATCAGAAACTCCATCAGTTCCGCAGGCTCATGAACATTAAATACGGTATATTTAGCAGCGGCACGTGCTCTCGGACGTCCACCTGCCCGTTGATTTATTCTTGACACTTTTTCCTTAGTTATTTATGGTGATTCACTTAATCTCTACGTTCCAGCAATACGACATTCTCTACATGATGCGTATGCGGGAACATGTCTACCGGCTGCACAGCCGTTACCTTATAACGTTCATCCAGGAGTTGCAGATCACGCGCCTGGGTTGCCGGATTACAACTGACATATACGATCCGCTCAGGAGCTGCAAACAAGATGACATCGATTACATCATTATGCATGCCGGCCCGCGGGGGATCCGTGATAATCACATCCGGACGTCCGTGCTCATTAATGAAATCCTGCGTAAGGATATCCTTCATATCGCCTGCATAGAACAACGTATTATCAATGCCGTTGATTTCCGAATTTACCTTGGCATCCTCGATCGCTTCAGGTACATATTCAATGCCTATAACCTTCTTTGCCTGACGTGATACAAAATTAGCGATCGTACCGGTACCTGTATACAGGTCATACACCAGCTCATTGCCGGTCAAGCCCGCAAATTCACGTGCTACCTTGTACAAACGGTACGCCTGCTCGGAATTGGTCTGATAAAACGATTTAGGACCTACCTTGAAGCGAAGCCCTTCCATTTCCTCAAAAATATGATCCTTTCCTTTAAAGACTTCTACATCCAGATCACCGATTGTATCGTTACACTTATTATTAATGACATATAATAAAGAAGTAATCTGAGGGAAACGATCGCCGACAAACTGCAACAGTTCCATCATCCGTGCCTTTTCCTCATCCGAAGTTATCTTGCATTGCAACAGAACCATCAGCTCGCCCGTAGAAGAAGTACGTACCATCATATTCCGCAACATACCTTCCTGCGTGCGCAAGTTAAAAAACGCATAATGGTTCTCATAGGCATAATCACGGATCGCATTGCGTATCTGATTGGAAATGTCATCCTGCAACCAGCATTTCTCGATAGCCAGCACCTTATCAAACGCCCCCGGAATATGAAAGCCTACCGCATTCATCTGTTCATACTTTACATCAGCCTTGACTTCTTCCTCCGTCAGCCAGCGTTTGTCAGAAAATGTAAATTCAAGCTTGTTTCTATAAAAGCGAGTCTTCTCAGAGCCTAAAATCGGTCTCAACTCCGGTAACTCAACCTTACCGATGCGAGTCAAATTATCATAAACCTGCTTCTGCTTATACCGTATCTGATCCTCGTATGCCAGACACTGCCATTTACAGCCTCCACATACGCCATAATGCTGGCAGAACGGTTCTACACGCATCGGCGAACGCTCATATATTTTCACGGCCACAGCTTCGGCATAATGATTCTTCTTACGCTTCACCTGAAGGTCGACCACATCGCCCGGAACCACATAAGGAACAAAGACTACCAGATCATTCACTTTGGCCAGAGCCTTACCCTCTGCAGCCACATCGGTGATTGTCACCTTTTCCAGTAAAGGAAGTTCTTTTTTCTTTCTTGCCACGTCTCTTTTGTATAAATCCAATTTGGGACAAAGTTAATCATTTTTTCCGACATAGCATCAAGTTTTCCAAAATACTTGATTTTGTCAACTCTACATTGCAAAAACATGTTGTAAAATATCTTTTATAGCTTTGAAAATCTGCAAAATATAAATAGATTTGCAAGCAGTTAAAAGAAAAAAGCCTTTCAAAAAGAAAGTGAAAGACCTAAATAACACATATCAAACCTTAATATCATAAACTAATGGAAAGAAAAAGAGTCTACACTTTCGGCAACGGACAAGCCGAAGGTAAAGCCGACATGAGAAATCTTCTTGGCGGTAAGGGTGCAAATCTGGCAGAAATGAATTTAATCGGTGTACCGGTTCCACCGGGATTTACAATCACTACCGAAGTATGCAATGAATATTTTGAAAAGGGAAAAGATGATGTTGTCAACTTATTGAAGGATGACGTGGAACAGGCTGTCAAAGGAATAGAACAGCTCATGAGATCTACCTTCGGCGATCCGACCAATCCCCTGCTTGTATCCGTACGTTCAGGAGCACGTGCTTCCATGCCCGGTATGATGGATACCATCCTGAATCTGGGACTGAACGATGAAGTGGTAGCCGGTCTGGCAAAGAAAACCGGAAATGAGCGGTTCGCATGGGATTCATACCGTCGTTTCGTACAAATGTACGGAGATGTCGTATTGGGAATGAAACCGACCAACAAAGACGACATCGACCCGTTTGAAGCCATCATCGAAGATGTAAAGAAAAAGAAAGGAGTCAGACTTGACAACGAACTTGACGTCGATGACCTGAAAGAACTGGTTACCCGTTTCAAAGCCGCCGTCAAATCACAGACCGGAAAAGACTTCCCGAACGATGTATACGAACAGCTTTGGGGAGCTATCTGTGCCGTATTCGATTCTTGGATGAACGAACGCGCCATCCTCTACCGTAAGATGGAAGGAATACCGGCAGAATGGGGAACCGCTGTAAACGTACAGGCCATGGTATTCGGTAACATGGGCGAAACCTCCGCTACCGGCGTATGCTTCTCTCGCGACGCCGCAACCGGCGAAGACCTGTTCAACGGTGAATACCTGATCAACGCTCAGGGTGAAGACGTAGTGGCCGGTATCCGTACTCCGCAACAGATCACCAAGATAGGTTCACAGCGCTGGGCCGCCCTTCAGGGTATCTCTGAAGAAGAACGTGCCAGCAAGTATCCTTCCATGGAAGAAGCCATGCCGGAAATCTATCAGGAACTCGACGCCTTACAGACCAAACTGGAAAACCATTACCACGACATGCAGGACATGGAATTTACCGTTCAGGAAGGTAAGCTGTGGTTCCTGCAGACCCGTAACGGCAAACGTACCGGTGCCGCCATGGTACGCATCGCCATGGAAATGCTGGAACAAGGCCTAATCGATGAAAAGACAGCCATCAACCGCTGCGAGCCGAACAAGCTGGATGAACTGCTTCACCCGGTATTCGACAAGGAAGAACTCCGCAAAGCCAAAGTGTTGACACGCGGTCTGCCTGCTTCACCGGGAGCAGCATGCGGCCAGATTGTATTCTTCGCCGAAGATGCCGGACGCTGGCGTGCCGACGGCCGTCGTGTCATCCTGGTCCGCATCGAAACCTCTCCGGAAGACCTGGCCGGTATGACCAGCGCCGAAGGTATCTTGACCGCACGTGGTGGTATGACATCACACGCAGCCGTAGTTGCCCGCGGTATGGGTAAATGCTGCGTATCCGGAGCCGGAGCAATCAACGTAGATTACAAGGCACGTACCGTGGAAATTGACGGTATCATCCTGAAAGAAGGAGACTACATCTCATTGAACGGTAGTACCGGTGAAGTATATGCCGGACAGGTTCCTACCCGCGCTGCAGAAGTATCTGGCGATTTCGCCAAACTGATGGGACTGTGTGACAAATATACCCGTCTGAGAGTACGTACCAACGCCGATACTCCGCACGATGCCGAGGTTGCCCGCAAGTTTGGTGCTACAGGTATCGGATTATGCCGTACAGAGCACATGTTCTTCGACAACCAGAAAATCATTGCCATGCGTGAGATGATTCTGGCTCCAGACGTAGAAGGACGTAAAAAAGCCCTGGAAAAACTGCTTCCGTTCCAGAAAGCGGATTTCAAAGGAATCTTCAAGGCCATGGACGGTTGTCCGGTAAATATCCGTCTGCTCGATCCGCCGTTGCATGAATTCGTTCCGCACGATCTGAAAGGACAGCAGGAAATGGCAGAAGCCATGGGCGTAACCGTTGACTACATCCGTCAGCGCGTAGAAAGCTTGTGCGAACACAACCCGATGTTAGGCCACAGAGGTTGCCGTTTGGGAAATACCTATCCGGAAATCACCGAAATGCAGACACGGGCCATTCTGGGTGCTGCTTGCGAACTGAAGAAAGAAGGATATGATCCACATCCGGAAATCATGATTCCGCTCATTGGTATTCTGTATGAATTCGAGGCTCAGGAAAAAGTAATCCGTGCTACTGCCAAAGAGGTATTCGCACAAGAAGGCGTAGAAATTCCATTCAAGGTAGGTACCATGATTGAGATTCCACGTGCCGCCCTGACTGCCGACCGCATCGCTTCACGCGCCGAATACTTCTCATTCGGTACAAACGACTTGACTCAGATGACTTTCGGTTATTCACGCGACGACATCGCCTCCTTCCTCCCGGTTTATCTGGAAAACAAGATTCTGAAAGTCGATCCGTTCCAGGTACTCGATCAGAATGGCGTGGGACAACTCATCCGGATGGCCGTAGAAAAAGGACGTTCTGTACGACCGGATCTGAAATGCGGTATTTGCGGTGAACATGGCGGTGAACCTTCTTCCGTTAAGTTCTGCCACAGAGTCGGACTTGATTATGTATCTTGCTCACCGTTCCGTGTGCCTATTGCACGTCTGGCTGCGGCGCAGGCTGCTGTTGAGGAATAATAGCAAATATTTGACTCTCAATAAATTAAGTGGAAAGTCCTTGTAACAGAGGACTTTCCACTTAATTCGTTTTTAGCGGAAGTACCACTGAAATGCTACAAATGATGATAGATGTTTACAATATGTTTCTAATATTTAAAAGTGATGTTTACAACGTGTTTACAAAATAATTATGGCAACATTTAAGATTATAGCAAGATTTCAGCGGACGGATGGATTTTGGCCTGTTTACATTCGTGTAACCCACAACCGCAAGGTGAAATATTTGAAAACAGACAAAATCGTAGAAACAAAATCTGTGAACAAAAAGAACCATGAAGTCAAGGATCCTTTTGTTCTTGAAGCATGTACTGTCAAGATAGCCCATTTTGCGGATATGCTCAACAAACAGCCTATTCGCACATGGAGTGTGGATGATGTCGTTGCATATTTGGAAAGCGGTACTGCTGATGTATGCTTTTCTGATTATGCAAGGCAATACCATGACAATCTATACAACAATGGTCATGAACGGAACGCCAGGAACTACGAACTTGCCTATAGACATTTGGAACTCTATGCAGGTTCCAATAAAATAATGTGTTCGCAACTCACATCCAAGTTTATCAATGGATGGATAAAGTCTCTTGCCAAAACTGCAAGAGCCAAGGAAATGTACCCTATATGTATAAGACAAATATTCAGGCAAGCGTTGCTTGAATTTAACGACTATGATTGCGGTATCATCCGAATAACAACAAATCCATGGCTAAAAATAAAAATACCAAAGGCAGACACTCCAGAGAAGCGAGCAATTACTATGGAAGAATGCCGTGCTTTCTTTGCCGCTCCTCTCCCACCTTCCGACCGTATATTACCTTTGGCAGAGCTTGGGCATGATGTTGCCATGATGGTGCTTTGCCTTGCAGGAATGAATACTGTTGATATATATAATTTGAAGAAAGAAGATTACCATGATGGTATCATTAGCTATGAGCGAGCAAAAACTCGCAAGTTCAGAAACGATCATGCTTATATGGAAATGAAGATACCAGGTATCTTACAACCTGTATTCGACAAGTATCTTGATAAGACAACCTCGCCTTATCTTTTTGATTTCCACAAACGTATGACCAATAGCGACAGTTTTGGTGCCAACATTAATTGCGGAATCCGTCAGATATGCGAGAAAAGTCTCCATATTCCACATGAAAAGGCGTATTGTGTATATACATTTCGCCACACATGGGCAACAGTTGCCCAAAACGAATGTGGAGCATCCATTGACGAGGTTGGCTTTGCTATGAACCACTCTGATCGTCATCGTGTAACAAGGTCTTATGTTAAGATAGACTTCTCGCCTGCATGGGCATTGAATGAGAAAGTCTTGGAGAAGATATTTTTCACCGAGGATAAATCAAGAGATTACTCGAAGGCTGATAACACAGTCTTTGAACGATTTTCATTCCGTCAGATGATGAAAGGTTCTATTTTTTATCGAGGAAGGAAAGTTTGCGAGGTCACTGATGTTGGCTTTAACAACGTGGATGAAATAATAGGTAAACTGATGAAAGAACTTCCAAGCACGGTTCCATCAAGAGCAATGGTTCTTATCAAGATAGAGAATGTCGATAAAGGGCAAACTCAAACCTATAGTCGTATGGTTGAATGACCATTATCTATAATTACACGTTACTGTATAGAAAGAATACATATATATAGTAATAAGAATCCTTATAAGGAAACAATATTATTCTATATAAGTGTTATATGGAATATATCTATGCGTGTATTATCCCCTTTCGCCAGTTCTCTCCATACACGGCATTGCTGTATATGGCGAAACATGGCG
>ENA-ORSF01000121-ORSF01000121.1-human-gut-metagenome-genome-assembly--contig:-NODE-121-length-34499-cov-9.79439_pt1 | contig 34499 bp, 26 predicted proteins | sample MGYA00242188_ERZ509155 | MGnify/ENA primary metagenome ERZ509155 (study PRJEB26280, sample SAMEA2338656) | human gut metagenome | biome: human gut; feature: human-associated habitat; material: faeces...
TCGCCGTCTTGCATCCCCGGTTCCTTTCCTGGTGCCGGGGATTTTTTTTGAACTTTGTCAATCTTCAAATTTAGGACTTTCATTAAAAAATTAAACTTCTCTTTTTACCGGAAGGTGCTTTTTTCGTTATATTTGCGTTATTAAGATTTTAAGGAAACTGAATGAAAGAATTTGTAATATCTGAAGCACAGACCGAAAAGGCTGTACTGGTGGGTTTGATTACTCAGACTCAGGATGAACGTAAGACAAATGAATATTTGGATGAGTTGGCTTTTCTGGCCGAGACTGCAGGTGCCGAAGTGGTGAAACGTTTTACACAAAAGTTGGATACGCCTAATTCGGTAACGTATGTAGGTAAAGGAAAGTTACAGGAGATCAAAGAATATCTGTCGTTGCAGAACGAATCGGAGGAAACGGAAATCGGAATGGTTATTTTTGACGACGAACTTTCTGCCAAGCAAATTCGAAATATAGAGAATGAATTAAAGGTGAAGATATTGGACCGTACCTCATTGATTCTGGATATTTTTGCCATGCGCGCGCAGACAGCCAATGCAAAGACACAGGTCGAACTGGCGCAGTATAAATATATGTTGCCTCGTCTTCAACGTCTATGGACTCACTTGGAACGACAGGGAGGTGGTTCTGGTGCCGGTGGAGGAAAAGGTTCGGTGGGTCTGCGTGGACCGGGTGAAACTCAGTTGGAGATGGACCGCCGAATCATTCTGAATAGAATGGCTTTGCTGAAGCAGCGTTTGGCAGATATTGATACACAGAAATCTACTCAGCGTAAGAATCGGGGACGGTTGATTCGTGTGGCTCTGGTAGGATATACGAATGTGGGAAAATCTACTTTGATGAACTTGTTGGCCAAGAGCGAGGTCTTTGCGGAAAATAAACTGTTTGCTACGCTGGATACGACGGTTCGTAAGGTGATTATTGAAAATCTGCCGTTTTTGTTGTCTGATACTGTCGGATTCATACGCAAGCTGCCTACTGATTTGGTTGATTCCTTTAAGTCTACTTTGGATGAGGTCCGTGAGGCTGACCTCCTGGTGCATGTAGTGGATATTTCTCATCCTGATTTTGAGGAGCAGATTCAGATTGTAGATAAGACAATAGCCGATCTGGGAGCTGCCGGAAAGCCTACCATGATTATCTTTAATAAAATTGATGCTTATACTTATGTGGAAAAGGCTGCGGATGATCTGACACCCAAAACAAAGGAAAACATTACTTTGGAAGAACTGATGCATACCTGGATGGCTAAGCTAAATGACAATTGTATCTTTATATCGGCTAGGAATAAAGTGAACATTGAAGCTTTGAAGGATCGTTTATATAAGAAAGTCAGAGAATTACATGTACAGAAATATCCGTATAACGATTTTCTGTATCAGTCCTATGATGAAGAACAGTAAATAGAATATGGAAACTCATTACCGCTTATTGACAGACGCAGAAATTGCTCAGTTGGAAAGACAGCTTTGTCAGGCTGACTCGTGGAAAAATATACAGGTTGCGGAAAATTTTACTCCGGACTATGTTCATTATACGCGTTTCTCCGGTGAAATCCGTTTGGGAGTGTTTGAGGAAATTTTTGCTCTTCCGGGTGGGATGAGTAAACATGCAGGTTTGTATCGTGTCACTCTACATAACGTAACAGTGGGTGATAATTGTTACATTGAAAATGTAAAGAATTATATTGCCAACTATGCGATCGGGGAGCATACATTCATTGAGAATGTAGATATTATCCTGGTTGACCGGGAGACGAGTTTCGGCAACGGGGTGGAGGTTTCTGTCCTGAATGAGACAGGCGGGCGGGAAGTAATGATTCATGACCGTCTGTCGGCACACGAAGCCTATATCATGGCCTTGTACAGACATCGTCCCCGGCTGATAGAACGGATGAAATCGATTGTACAGACATACGTAAGGCAGCGTACTTCCGGCAGGGGACAAATAGGCAGCCATGTGACGATTGTGGATGCCGGTTATATCAAGAACGTTTTTGTGGGTGATTATTGTCAGATTGAAGGTACGGATCGCTTGAAAAATGGAAGTATTAATAGCAATGAATTCGATCCGGTACATATAGGATGCGGAGTCATTTGTGACGATTTCATTATATCCAGTGGCTCAAGTGTGGAAGACGGAACCATGTTGTCTCGTTGTTTTGTTGGACAGGCCTGCCACATGGGGCATAATTATTCTGCTTCTGACTCGTTGTTCTTCAGCAATTGTCAGGAGGAAAATGGAGAGGCTTGCGCCATCTTTGCCGGTCCTTTTACGGTAACTCATCATAAATCGACGCTGCTGATTGCCGGTATGTTTTCGTTCATGAATGCCGGTTCCGGATCGAATCAGAGTAATCACATGTATAAGCTGGGGCCTATTCATCAGGGAGCTTTGGAACGGGGAGCCAAGACAACATCTGATTCTTATTTGTTATGGCCTGCACGTATCGGAGCCTTTTCATTGGTGATGGGGCGGCATGTGAAACATCCTGATACATCCAATTTACCTTTTTCTTATTTGATTGAAGAAAAGAATACAACGTATCTGGCTCCTGGGGTAAACTTGCGTAGCGTAGGTACCATTCGTGATGCACAGAAATGGCCGAAGCGGGATAAACGTAAGGATCCGGACAGACTGGATCAGATTAATTATAACCTGTTGAGTCCATATACCATTCAGAAGATGATGACCGGACGGATGATTTTGAAGGATTTGTCTAAGGTATCGGGTGAAACTTCGGAAATCTATTCGTATCAGAGCGCAAAGATCCGTAATTCTGCTTTGAATAAAGGAATCAGGTTTTACGAGATGGCTATTCATAAGTTTTTGGGCAATTCGGTTATCAAGCGTCTGGAAAATATCCATTTTGATAATGACGAAGAAATTCGTGCACGGTTGAAACCGGATACGACTGTAGGAACAGGAGAATGGGTAGATGTTTCCGGCTTGATTGTTCCCAAAAGCGAGATAGAACGATTGATGCAGGAAATAGAAACCGGCAGTCTGACGTGTGTGGATGAGATGCATCGTCGGTTTGCCGAGATGCACCGTAATTATTATACGTATGAATGGACGTGGGCTTATGAAAAAATGCTGGATTTCTATCAGCTGGATGCTGCCCGAATTACGGCAAAAGATATTGTAATGATTGTAAAGCAATGGCAGCAGTCTGTTGTGGATCTGGATAAAATGGTATATGAGGATGCCCGTAAGGAATTTTCTTTAAGTTCCATGACCGGATTTGGGGCTGACGGAAGCCGTAAGGAGCAGGAACTTGATTTTGAGCAGGTTCGTGGCGCTTTCGAAAGTAATCCGTTTGTTACTGCTGTTCTGGAGCATATTCGTGTAAAGACGGAACTTGGAAATGAGCTGATTGATCGGTTGGCTGATTTGATATAAGAAAGGAGGACGGTATGAAAGTATGGTGGGCGTTTTGTGTCATCTGGTTGTTTTGTGTAAGTATGGAGGCGGCAGTTTCAGGACGTAAAGAAGTAGAATATCCGTGTTTTGTCGCAGCCAATACATCAAAGATTGAAATCCGGAGAATAATCCTGACAGACGCCCATACTCAGGTAGATGCCGTGATGTACGGGAAACCCGGTGAACCATTGGTACTTTCCTCCAATACATTCCTGACTACTGGAAATGTGTCGTATCGATTGAGGGAGACTGATAAGGTTTCCATTGACGGAAGGACAGAACCGGATGTTATTCCGGAGTCTGGTCGTAGTGAAGTAACCTTGTCTTTCGAACCGGTTCCCAGAGATGTTCATGAAATAAACTTTGTTGAAAAAGATTTTAATTGGAAAATCTGGGGAATTCAGCTGGTAGGAACAGAGCCTTATGTTTATCTTCCCAGTTTTTTGGAGAATCAGACTTTAGAACAGACTCCTGATCTTGCTTTGCCTGTTTTGAAGGTAGGCCGGAATGTTATTAATGGATATTTGTTGGGGTATGATCCTTCCATGGAGGTTGAAATGACGCTGCATCATGCAGATTGGATGTTTCCGGATAATTGGTCTAAACCGGTGAAGATTTTGCCTGACGGTTCATTTCATATCGAAACAAATCTGTTGCTGGGCACTCCTGCCCGTTTGCAAGTAAACGAGTCGTCCTTGAATCTCTTTTTATTGCCGGGAGAAGATATGATGGTATATATTCATCTTCCACGGCTTAGCATGTCTGCATCTTCTGTTTTAAAAAAGGTATACCGTAATCGGCAGAAAGCCTGGTATACTGGAAGTGAGGAAGCTTTGAATACGGAACTGGCTACATGGGATTATCCGTTGGCCATAGAAAAACTTATGTCTGTTCGCGAATGGAGGCAAATGTCTGATATGTCTGATGAAGAGTTGCAGCTGTTTCTGACTTCTTTTTTACATAAAAAAAAGAATTCATTATTGCGTGATAAAAACTTGAGTCAGGCTTTTCGGGATTATGTATTTGCAAATTGGGAGACTGAAATGTGCAGCCTGTTGTCTCAGCGTGGTATACAGGTGGATTCGGTTGATAGTCCGTATTCATGGTATGGTTATCGCTATGCCGATTATCAGGATGCTGTCAGTAAGCGGAAAAAGCCTTCTGTGCTGTGGAAAGATGTGATTGATGCTCGTGCACTTGTTTATAATTGTGTGAACAAGAAGGAGTATACGTCTGCTGATAAGAAAAAGCTGGGAGATATAGGGAATCCTGCAGTGCGGGCCTTTACAGCAGATAGAATAAAGCAGATAGAAATACTGGCGGCACGCGAGAAAGCTGTAAAGGGGCATGTGATAGAACGTCTGGATACATTGATAGGAGGAGCTGATATTTTACCAGCTATTCTTTCACCTCATAAAGGTCAGGCTGTGTTGTTGGATTTCTGGGCAACCTGGTGTGGACCATGCAAGAAAAGTTTTACGGCTATGCGTCCCTTAAAGGCACGTCTGTCTGATAAAGGGATTGTTTATATTTACCTTACGGGCCCTTCTTCGCCGGAATTAGTCTGGCGTGGGGCTGTCTCGGGAATGAACGGAATCCATTATCGGCTGTCGAAAACTCAATGGGATTATTTGTGTAAGTCTTATGGAGTTACGGGCATTCCTGCCTATCTGGTTATCAGTTATGACGGTAAATTGCTGGCACGTTATGTAGGCTTTCCGGGAGTAGATGTTTTGCAGAAAGATTTGTTGCGTGCCGTAGGGCAGTAATCAAATGGTAAAAAAGATTTTACGTTAATTAGGGAAAAATTTCAATATTACTTTGTACCTTTGCTCCTAAACAATAACTAACATTTTAAAACATTCAATTATGGCAACACCCGAGTTCAAGTATCAGCCCATGTTTGAACGTGGTAAGGATACAACTGAATACTATTTGCTTACAAAAGATTATGTATCTGTAAGCGAGTTTGAAGGAAAACCCATCCTGAAAATCGAAAAAGAAGGTTTGACAGCGATGGCCAATGCGGCTTTCCGTGATGTTTCTTTCATGTTGCGCCGTTCTCACAATGAACAGGTTGCTAAGATTCTGAGCGATCCGGAAGCAAGCGACAACGACAAGTACGTGGCTCTGACTTTCCTGCGTAATGCGGAAGTGGCAGCCAAGGGCGTTCTTCCTTTCTGTCAGGATACCGGTACAGCAATTATTCACGGTGAAAAAGGCCAGCAGGTGTGGACCGGATATTGCGACGAAGAAGCATTGTCATTGGGAGTTTATAAAACTTACACCGAAGAAAACCTGCGTTATTCTCAAAATGCTCCGTTGACCATGTACGAAGAAGTCAACACCCGTTGCAACCTTCCTGCACAGATTGACATTGAAGCAACTCAGGGTATGGAGTATGAATTCCTTTGCGTGACTAAGGGTGGTGGTTCTGCCAACAAAACATATTTATATCAGGAGACCAAGGCTATCTTGAATCCGGCTACTTTGGTTCCTTTCCTGGTAGAAAAGATGAAGACACTGGGTACTGCAGCTTGTCCTCCTTATCACATTGCCTTCGTAATTGGCGGTACTTCTGCTGAAAAGAACCTGTTGACTGTGAAACTGGCTTCTACCCGTTTCTATGATACATTGCCGACTACAGGTAATGAATATGGCCGTGCTTTCCGCGATGTGGAACTGGAAAAACAAGTGCTGGAAGAAGCTCACCGTATCGGCCTGGGAGCTCAGTTCGGCGGTAAATATTATGCTCATGATGTACGCATCATTCGTTTGCCGCGTCATGGTGCTTCTTGTCCGGTGGGTCTGGGCGTTTCCTGCTCTGCCGACCGTAACATCCGTTGCAAGATCAATAAGGACGGTATCTGGATTGAAAAGCTGGATTCAAATCCGGGTGAACTGATTCCGGAAGAACTCCGTCAGGCTGGTGAAGGCAATGCGGTGAAGATTGACCTGAACCGTCCGATGCCGGAAATCCTGGCTGAACTGGACAAATATCCGGTTGCAACCCGTCTGTCTCTGAACGGTACAATCATCGTAGGCCGTGACATTGCACACGCCAAACTGAAAGAACGTCTGGACCGTGGTGAAGATCTGCCTCAGTATATCAAGGATCATCCGATTTATTACGCCGGTCCTGCCAAGACTCCGAAGGGAATGGCCTGTGGTTCTATGGGCCCGACTACTGCCGGACGTATGGACCCGTACGTTGACCTGTTCCAGAGTCACGGTGGTTCTATGATTATGTTGGCTAAGGGTAACCGTAGCCAGGCCGTAACCGATGCCTGCAAGAAGCACGGAGGTTTCTACCTGGGTTCTATCGGTGGTCCGGCTGCTATCCTGGCACAGAACAATATCAAGAGCATTGAATGTGTTGAATATCCGGAACTGGGTATGGAAGCTATCTGGAAGATTGAAGTGGAGGACTTCCCGGCATTCATTCTGGTCGATAACAAGGGTAATGATTTCTTCAAGCAGATCAAACCCCGTTGTACCGGAAATTGCAAGTAAATACTTCTTTGTCTGAAAGCTTGTGAAAAAGTATTTCGGACGGATATTAATAGAAAAAGAGAACGGTAAGTCCTGTTACTGGGATTTGCAGTTCTCTTTTTTATTGACATGTCAGGGGTTATCAGTTGTTATAGCATAGTAACATAAGAAGGAGGTACATTTGCATGAAACCTCCTTCTTTGTTATTAGAATGCTAACCGTTCTAATTGATGATGCAATGTTACAAAGTTATTCTTTTACAATATCTTTCAGTTTAATGCTTTGGAAAGTCATGTGAGCTACGCTACTTTCATAAAGTATTCCGATGGTTTCCTTATCAATCATTGTGAGGCAAGAATATCCCCAGTTATATCCTTCGTCCAATAGTAATTGGTGTTCGGGGAGCCAGGTATTTCCACCATCCATACTAATCTTGATGGTAATGTCTTTTCTTTCGGAAGTACTGTTCGGATTGGAGAAAATCAGCAGATCTTTGCCCAGTATATTGTCTTTAGCCGGAACACTGATGAGACTGGCCATACATACAGGCTCTCTCAAGGCTGTACGTGAAGATTCGTGTTCTTTCCAGGTTTTGCCTAGATCGGTTGTGGTATAGACGGCACGGCTTCCTCCACGATTGTCACGCATATTCAGCATGAGTGTACCTGGAGTCACTTCGGCTACTTGCGCTTCGGTAGTGTTGGTACGTGCATGATTGTGGATGTGCCAGGTTTGTCCGCCGTCCTTGCTGTACATGATACCGGCGTTGGGAATACGAGTCTTGTCAATGAATTGGATAGGGAATACCAATGTCCCATCGCTCATGGTGATACCTCTTCCCGGTCCCTGTAGTAAGAAATACCATTCCGGTTTCTTTACCTGTTCAGTGATATTGATGGGAGCCGACCATGTTTTTCCGTCGTCAGTACTTTTGGCCAATACCAGTTGAGCAGTAATGTTCCGGTCCATTCCCTGGTGTGAACTCCACCAGGCACGCTGGTTACCCATGCCGTGTGTCCAGGCCGCTACTATCCATATTGTATTGGTTTTGGTATCTACCAGTATCGAAGGATCGCCGACGCCGTTTTGTGCGGAAGGAAGTCCGTCGTGCTCTCCGAAAGAGAGTGGAAGACGCATCTTTTCCCATGTTTGTCCGCCATCTGTACTGCGGCTGAGACCTATATCGATATGTTCCTGCAAGTCTACACTGCTGTTGTATCGTACGTCGTATACCCCCAGCAATGTTCCTTTATTGGTCGTTACCAGTCCTGGAATGCGGAATGCTGCCGATCCGTCATCACCGGCATGTCGTACACCTACCCCTAAACGACGAATAACGGGTGTTGATGCGATATCTTTTACAGGATTAACTTTTCCGTCGGCCACGGCTTGTGTAATTTCAGCGGTAATCGGGGTATTCAGATTAGCATTAGGCTGCATTTCCAGACTAACCCAGAAAAAATTGAAGCCAGGAAACAGCTTCTGGTTGCTTTTCAGAGTCAGTGTATGGTTGGTTGGCTGGCATTCGTCTTTCTTGATGGAGTAAGAAGGATTGGCTGCCAGTGTTTTTCCCGGTGTCTGACTGGAAATATATTCTACCGGTGCAAAGCGTTTTTTCCCCCGGTCTTGAGGTGCTTCTGTTCCGCTGTAGTAAAGTTTTACAGATTTGATGGCCGACAGAGGTACATTCTGATCGAATGTAACGGTTACTTCGTCCAGTGTCTTTGTCTCTTTAGCGTCCATTCGCATGTAAAAGAGTACATTGTCGTTTCGTTCCAGCAAAATAGGAATCTGAGGTGACTTGGTATAGATGGTATCTGCAGCTTGGGCAGCTATGGCTGCCAGCATACCTAGTGTCAGTGAAAAAAATCGTTTCATAAGTTATGATGGGGTTATAATTTTACTTTTCCGATTAGTTTCCGGATGTTTCCTTCGCCGATGATCGGTGCGTGCGGGTCTTCTGGAAAGACAATCATGAATTGTCCGGGTTGCAGACGGATATAACTAGTCGGCTTATCGGCATATAATGCACAGTCGGTTTCAGCCCGGTAAGGCTGAATTTCTTGTGCCAGGTCTTCTGCTGCTTTCCAACCGATTGTTTCCTGGCCTTCCAGCAGGATATGTACATCGATATAGGCGTGATGCAATTCCAGTACTTGCTGTTCGGCGGTCAGACAGGTGGGATTCACATTGTTGATAAACAGTGTGTCACCTTCCAGTTCGATACGTCCGCAGGGTGTATGCAGCAGGTCGTGACTTTTTACATAGTCGAAAAGTTTCTTGAATAGCGGATGAAGTGATTCTATTCGTTCGCTGTTCTGTAAGTTAGATACGATCATAATGTTTCTTGTTTGGTTATTCTACATTATCTGTTTTTGGACGCAGGAAATAAAGCTGAACGCAAAGAGCTATGGCTACTACAATGGCAAGCATAGCGAATCCCAGGCCTAAATTGCCTCCGTCGCTCCACTGGCCCAGCAAATCGGTAATAGCAGCTCCGGCAAAGACTCCGGTCATATTCATGACACCGTAGGCAGTGGCTCGTTGTTTGGCGGAAACGAACTGGCAGAGAATAGGCATGTTGTTGGCGTCGAAAATTCCATATCCGATACCAAACAGCAGACCGGCACCTACTACGGCTACCAGATTATGCCCGAAGCCTAACAGAAGTAAGGAAGGAATGGTCAGCCCCAGTCCGATGGCTCCTGTATAGATGCGTCCGCGGAGGTTACGTTGTACCCATTTGTCGGATAGGATACCTCCGGTCAATACTCCGATGAAGGATGAAACGGCAATGGTGATGGTAGACAGCGGTCCGGCCTGTGACATCGGAAGGTTCAGGTTTTCGGCAAACAATGTCGGCAGCCAGTTTTTGGTGGCCCATCCCGGCAGGCTCGGTGCGGCAAAATACAGCAGGATCACCCAGAAGGCGATATTACTGAACAACATCCGGAGGCTTTGGAAAACATTCGTCCGTTGTTCATCTGTGTCAGTCCGTTGTACAGTGGTTGCAGATTCATTTTTCTTATCGCGCAGGAAAAGCATCAGAATGATGGCGTATGCGATGCCGATAATTCCAAACCAATGGAACGTGGTATGCCAGGAAAAAGCGGCAGCTACGGTGGCTCCGAAACCTCCGATGGCCTGTCCGGTATACAGACCGGTCATGTGGATACCTACTGCCAGTGACCGGGAACGTCCGGTGTGGTAATCGGCAATCAGGGAAAGGCCTGCCGGAATATAGAGCGCTTCACTGATTCCCATCAGTGCACGCAGCCAGAACACCTGATTGAATGTATCGGCTATCCCCATCAGGTAAGTTACTGCCGACCAGACGAACAGACTGCATACAATCAGCCATTTCCGGTTTAATCTGTCGGCTATCAGACCGGCTACCGGACTCATGAGTCCGTAAATCCAGAGAAAGACAGCCATAAGCCGACCAAAATTTGTTGCAGACTGTAATTCTGTGATATCAATCTGCATCGAATCTTTCATGGTACTAAGCATTTGTCTGTCCATGTAGTTCAAAAGTGCGACACCCCATAACAAAGCGACGACAACCCATGGGTAAATATTCGATTTTTTCATAAGGAAGATCAGGTTTCGGTTACTGGACATACGTTCCAGTTTATAAATTGATTAGACAGTGTTTGAATAATGGTATTGTAGGAAACGTTGGTTCAGGATTTTGAGGGAATGCCTTCAGATTCTTTTTATGAGAAATCTGAAGGCTAATTCATACAGTGTCCTGACAAGGCTTTACATTTCAGACAGAATTTCCTTGCACAGGACATATCCTTTTGTCATCATTCTGGGAATATGGAACGGACCCTTGAACAGGTTTCCCTTGGCCGGTTGGGCAACACTTCCGTCGCGGTGCAGATAACCGAACCATTCTCCGTATTGTGGATCGGGGAAGTGAGCGTATGTCCATTCACTGATCTGGCGGTGTTTTTTCAGGTAAACCGGATCTTTGGTTATCTTGTAGGCGTACAGTGAGGCAATGATGGCTTCGGTTTGTGGCCACCAGAACTTCATGTCTTGTGAATAGTCCTGAGGTGGAAGGTTTCTGCAATCTCTGAAGTTGATGATACCACCATATTGTGGATCCCATCCCCATTCCCAGGACCAGTTGAAGATGGTCAGGGCGAGATTGATGATTTCTTTGTCCCGATTACGGTCCATGGCTACATCCAGCAGGAACCAGGCTGTTTCTATGCAATGCCCCGGATTGATGGTACGTCCGTTGATGGTATCGATGAATTCACCTTTTGGCCCTACGGTTTCCAGCAGAGCCTTGAATTCCGGATGGATAAAATAGTTCTTCAATGCGTGCAGGGAAGTATCAATCTGTTCGTCCAGTTCCGGATCGGCAATGACTTTCTTGATACGTGAAGCCACGTTGATGAGAATCATGGTGATGGAATGTCCCTGTGTCTGTACGGCAGGCAGGTATTTGGGCTCCAGTATTCCTGGTGTCTGCAGGAAGCGGCGCATGTCCTTAAAGATTTTCAGGGCTTTTTCGGCATAACTCTTGTCACCGGTGGCGAGGGAGTATTCGGCCATGGCGATGGCTGCAAAGCTTTCACTGAACACATATCTTCGCATACGCAGTGGAGTGCCATCGGCTGCTACTTCGAAATACATGCGGCCGTTTCGGTCGAAACAGTGTTCTTCGATGAAGTCGAGAGTTGACTTGGCTGCTTCCAGCCATTCCGGACGTGCTTCGATATGGTTGTAGGCAAAACAGCAGACAAAGGCAAAACGTCCCTGAAACCACACCGATTTGGTGGAGTCCATCAGTTCTCCGTTCCGTGAAACGCAAGTATAGATACCACCGTGTTCTTTGTCTACTCCGTAGCGGAGCCAGAAGGGCATAATGTTGGTGAGCATGTCTGTTTTATACAGCTCTGCCCAGTAATTCAGGTAAATGCGGGTATCCATGTCGTTTAGAATTTATTGCAACGGTCAAAGAAATTGATGGCTTCCAGCTCGGCTTTCATGCGGACTTCTTCTTCATCGGTCATGTTTTGGAACGGGGTACGGTTCTTTCCCAGATCCAGACCGATCAGTTTCATGATGCGTTTACCGCCTACGATATTGCCTCGGTAGTGGCAAATGACGTTGATGACGTCTTGAGAGAAGTTCTGTAGTTCACGGGCCTTTTCGATGTCGCCGGCTTTCCAGGCATCGATGATCCCTACCAGGTTGATACCGTTGTAGTTGGTTGTACCTCCGATACCTCCTTGTGCTCCACCCATGGCCAATGCCGGAAGAATGGTTTCGTCCTGGCCGTGCAGCATATCGAATTTACCGTTCTTGTACAGGCGGCACTGGTTATATTCGTAGATACTTTCGTATGTGTATTTGATACCGGCAAAGTTCGGGATGCGGCCGTCTACGGCTTTCAGCAGTTCGACCATTGGCAGATATGCACCGTTGAAGGCCGGGATATGGTAATAGTAGAACGGTAAATCGGGAGCGCCGGCGGCAATTTCCTCACAATATTTTACCAGTTCTTCGATTCGTCCGATTTTTGGGAAGGGGGGAGCCATGGCGCCGATTCCCCATGCTCCGATTTTCTGGGCATGTTCGGCCAGCATTTTGCTTGCTTTTACGCAGCAGCTTCCCACGTGTACGATAACTTTAAAGCCTTCTGGAGCAGCTTCGATCCATTTTTCGGCCAGTTTCATACGTTCTTCTTCGGTCAGCATATATCCTTCACCGGATGAACCGTTGATGAACACACCTTTCAAACCGTTTTTAGCCAGCATTTTAGCGTATGATTCAATGGGTTCGTAGTTTACTTCTCCATTTTCGTAAAACGGAGTAAAAGGAGCATCAATTAGTCCAACAATCTTTTCCATAGTATTTTGTTTATAAAATGATTTATTTAATATGTGCAAAAGTAACTATTATATTTTTAAAATACAACAAATATAAATATATATTTTTCTAAGTTATCCCATTTGTATCTGATGCTTTCAGAAACTATCATTCGAGTAACGAGGATAAGCGGAGTACGGAGATTTCTGCCGTTCGGATTCCGGGCTTAATTTCCCCGCATACCATATACAGTGTATCTCCTTTTCTCAGCAGTATTCCTCCGGCCTTGGCCATTCCGGCTGCATGTGGAATGATTTTCCAGGATTTTTCGATGGTATGATAAAGCAGCAGGTCGTCATGAAAACGATACCAGGCAGGCTCATGTTTCAGATACAGGCTGTCCTGTTTCCTTTCCATGGCGCTTTTGAACAGAGGGGCGTATACTCCTCCTGTAAAAATCAGATAGTCGTCGTACCTGGTTCCGGATGAACCGGACAGACACCGGAAGGTATGGTCCGGATAGGGGGGAATGGAAGTTTCCGTTTCCCAGGTTTGGGCAGACGGATCGTACCGGAGGATGTCGGAGGCCAAGGTGCAGGTTCTGGTAGCTGTATCGAAGGAGAATCCTCCTGCCAGATACAGGTATTTATCTGTACCGATTACTGTAGGCTGTATTCTGACGGGGCCCGGATAGTCCGTCAGTCTCTGCCAGGAAGGGGCATTCTCTCCCGAAAGCACATACAAGGCCTTTTCGTTGTTCGGCTGGTTTCCTCCGGTAATATAAAGATTGTCTCCTATACGGGCTGCCGCTGCGTTGTCAATGCCTGCCGGAAGAGAGGGCAATGAAAGAATGTCGAAGGTATGGGGAGTGTGTTGCGAGGGAGCAATGAGAAATACGGCGGTAGAGGTAGAGTCATTGTTCATTCCTCCGATGCATACCAGGCCTTTGTCTGTTTCGACGGATGCTCCGTATGCTATGGGAAACGGGAGTGAAGATTCCTCTTTCCACTGTGGATGGTTACCGGTGAGTGTCAGGCTGTATGTATGCGGATAATAGACTTTCTTACCGCCTTCGGCCGCTGGCCTGTCTGGAAAGTTACATCCGCCTGCCACTACCAGCGAAGTTCCGACAAATCCGGCAAATGGGGCCGATACACCTTGGCTGACGGGATAATCCGGAAGCTGCATGCCGGATTCCTGAGCCGTGGAAACCAATGGACAAAACACGCAGAGAAGTGTCAGAAAGCGGAGATAAGGGCATTTTTTCATGTCGATAGCTATTAATTTGTTTCGAATATAGCAAGAATTAGTGAATTTTCAAAACAAAGCTGTACCTTTGCTATTAAATTCAAATCTACTGTTATGTCACAACACTTGTTACTCGAAATAGCCAGAGGTGCTAAAAGTGCCGTTACCAAGAAACGGATTATAACCTATTACATGTATAACCGTTCGTCTACTATCCCCGATCTGGCAAAAGAACTTGATTTGAGTGTGCCCACCGTGACTAAATTCATTATGGAGATGTGTGAAGATGGATTTATAGTCAATTACGGTAAACTGGAGACAGGCGAAGGAAGACCTCCTACGCTTTATGGATTGAATGCCGATTCCGGCTATTTTGTGGGAGTGGATGTCAGAAAGACAGACGTAAACATCGGTCTGATGAATTTCACCGGCGATATTATCGACGAGCGGGTACATATTCCTTTTCAGCTTGTCAATACTTCGGAGGCGCTGGATACGCTATGTAGTCTGATATCTGCCTTTGTAGAAGAGAATGCGGCTTTGCGCGATAAGATTCTTCAGATTGGTGTCAATATCTCGGGACGTGTCAATCCGGAACAGGGGTATAGCTTCAGCCTGTTTAACTTTGACGAACGTCCCCTGAACGATATCCTGACCGATAAAATAGGGCTTCCCGTAAGCATAGACAACGATACCCGTGCCATGACATACGGTGAATATATGAAAGGAGTTGTCAGAGGCGAAAAAGATGTGGTATTTGTAAACTTGAGTTGGGGATTGGGTGTTGGCCTGGTCATCAACGGACAGTTGTACATCGGTAAGTCCGGTTTCGCCGGTGAATTGGGACATTTCAGTGTATTCGACAATGAGATTCTTTGTCATTGCGGCAAGAAAGGATGTCTGGAAACCGAGGTATCCGGAATGGCGCTGCATCGGAAGCTATGTGAACAGGTAGCTCAGGGAAAAAGTTCCATTCTGTCTAAACGCATTCTGACGGAAAAGGACAAAGTGACCTTGGGAGATATTATCGAAGCTACCAATAAGGAAGACTTGCTCTGTATAGAACTGGTTGAAAAGATTGGTGTACTGTTGGGCCGGTATCTGGCCGGTGTTATCAATTTGTTGAATCCGGAGCTGGTGATAATCGGTGGTTCGCTTTCTGCAACAGAGGACTATATCCTGTTGCCGGTAAAGGGGGCTATCCGGAAATATACGCTGAATCTGGTCAATAAGGATTCTTTGGTTGTCTTGTCAAAGTTGAAGGATAAGGCCGGAATGGTGGGAGCCTGCCTGTTGGTGCGTAGTAAGTTGTTTGAAAGTTGATACTGTCATGAAAATTATTCAATTTATAAAAGACTGGACCCTTCCGATTTCCATGTCATTGGGAGTTATTCTTTATTTCGTGTATGTGAATCTTCCTTTTCTGGCAGGAACAAAGCCGTTTGTCAATCATGCCATTGCGATTGTGCAGCCGGTATTGATTTTTCTGATGTTGTTTCTGACCTTCTGTAAGGTCGATTTGTCAGAGTTACGTCCCTGTAAATGGCATGCCTGGCTGTTGCTGGTGCAGGCCGGAAGTTTTTCCTTGCTGGGTGGAATACTGTTGCTTTTCCGCGATATGGCAGGAGGGGTATGGATGGAAGGAGCCATGCTGTGTCTGATTTGCCCTACCGCTACTGCGGCTGCGGTAGTTACCCGCAAGCTGGGAGGCGATGCAGGACATCTTACTTCTTATACTATCCTGAGTAATCTGCTGGCAGCCTTTCTGGTTCCTTTGCTGGTTCCGCTGGTACATCCCAATCCGGATATGACCTTTTGGGGGGCTTTTGTCTTGATTCTGGGTAAAGTTTTTCCGTTGCTGTTATTGCCGTTTGTAGCGGCGGTCCTGTTGCGGTATCTGTGGCCTTCCATGCATCACAGGCTGGGCGAGTTTCATAACCTGACTTTTTACCTGTGGGCGGTAGCTTTGATGCTTGCCATTGCAGTAACGGTACGCAGTATCATGCACAGTAGTTACTCATTTGGGTATCAGGCCGGATTGGCCGTAGTCTCGCTGGTATGCTGCGGTCTGCAGTTCTGGATAGGCAAACGTATCGGGCGCGTGTATCACGATACCATCAGCGCCGGACAAGCGCTGGGACAGAAAAATACGGTGGTAGCTATCTGGATGGGCTATACTTTTCTGACACCTGTTACAGCTGTTGCCGCAGGATTCTACAGTGTATGGCACAATGTGGTCAATTCTTATCAGCTTTATCAGCAGCGAAAGAACGAAAACGCTCATTCTTGATAGACTCTGTCAATGTGCCGGTGGCTGAACTTGCATCGGATAATCTGCAAACGTATGGAAGAAATCTGTTGTGTTTCTTTTATACGTTTTTTATTTGTCTGTTCCTTTAGTAGGTTCTTCGAATGCGGGACATAGGTTCTTCGGGGGCGGAACGTATGTTTTACGGTCGCAGAACCAACGTCCTGCATGTGTAGAACGTATTTTATGTCGTCGTCGAGAACTGTAAGTTGACCGTTCTTTGCTGATGTTGGTGTGGTCTGCCGGAGAAACTGACCGAAAAGCGAAAGAAGGAAGAGAAAATGATAATTTTGCTTTGCAAAGCATATTTTCCGCCCGACTTTTGAAGATGAGAGGATGATGATACGGTTGTGTGATAAAAAACAGGGATACACCGTTGTTTCCGTGCATCCCTGTTATGATTGAGAAGAAGAGAGAAATGTCAGATCGTATTGTCTGTGAGCAGTTCCGCATTGTTTTCCTGTGGAACATAGTCGCCCTGGAAGAAGCGGCTGGCTCGTAACAGGTGTCGCCAGATGCTGACTAATTCCTGGGTTTCCTGCAGAATATTCAGGTATACCAGCGATACTTTCAGACGATTGTTGTCGGTTTCCTGCATACGGTTCATCTGCTGTTTGCGCAGGGTGGAGATAACATTTTTCAGTTCGTCTCCTTTCTTCAGAATGTCATCCGCGTCGTCGTACTGGTTGTTCTCAATGGCTGCGCGTGTGCGTTCCATCAGTTTGCAGAGTTCTTGTCTTACATTCTGTAATTCGGTAACACGTTCCGGTGAGAGCGGATTGAAGTTGTTGTCTACATGTTCCTTGCACGGCTCGCCGATACGTTTCAAGCAGTACAGCATTTGTTCGCAGCTGTTGCTTCCCAGGTGGAACCAGGTATTCTTTTCGATGGCTGTGGTGATAGGAATTCTGCGCAATCCCAGGATTTCTTTACGGCGGCGTTTCTTCAGCATTTTCCGTTTGTCGTCGGTGGAGCTGACGGCTTTGCGCAGGCTCTTCAAGTCTTCATTGATGAATCCGTCGGTAATCTGTACATACGCCTGTTCGCTGAAGCTGATGTAGCTGGTCAGGGTTTCTTTTACATGCTGGCGCAGCAATGAAAGGACTTCTGATTTGTCTTTGCTGCTCATCATGCGCTTGAAAATGTCGTCCTGACTCTCTGTCTGTTCTTTCTGCTTGTATTTGATGTTGCTGCGGATCAGCAGGAAGACAGCTACGGCGATGAAAATAACCATACCGACAAAGCTTGTGTAATACATGATGAAGGTAACGAGGGCACAGATGATGAAAGCTACAAAAGCTGTGATAAACCATCCGCCGATAACCGAAAGCATACCCGTGATGCGGTAAACGGCACTTTCACGAGTCCAGGCGCGGTCGGCCAGTGAACTACCCATGGCTACGATGAACGTTACATAAGTGGTAGAAAGCGGCAGTTTCATGGTTGTTCCGATGATGATCAGTAGTCCGGAAAGTACCAGATTGACAGAGGCGCGGACCAAATCGAATGCGGCACCGTTTTCCAGAATAACTTCATCCTTGTTGAAACGGCTGTCAATCCATCGGCGTACTCCTGCCGGAATGACCTTGACCAGAAAATCGTTGAAGGAAGTGGCTCTGCGCACGATGGTACGGGCCAGTGCAGAAGAACCGAACATCTCGTCTCCTTCTTCCTGACGGGCCAGGTCGACAGAAGTCTTGATGACGTTCTTGGCCTTTTTTGAGGTAGCCAGCGCATATACCATGATGATACCTGAAAGGAACAGGAAGATGGCCGGTGTCTTGGCCGAAGACATCAAGGAGTTCATCATGAAATGATGAATATCCGTTCCGTTTGAGTTGGCTACAAAATCCGTATAAGCTGAGTAACCGGCCAGAGGTACACCGATAAAGTTTACCAGGTCGTTTCCGGCGAATGCCAATGCCAGGGAGAAGGTTCCTAAAAGTACAATGATTTTGAAAACATTGATTTTGCACCAGTGAAGAATCTGCATCAGAATGGTAAAGCCGACAAAACAGCTTATCATCAGTAATGTCGTGTTTTCTTCAATCCAGAGTTTGGAAGCCTCTGTCATGAACGGAGCACTGTTCAGTCCCTTGATCAGGATAAAGTAAGAAAGAGATGTTACGGCGATACCTCCGAATACGCCGATGGTCCATGACAAGTGCTTTTTGTAGTTGAATCCGAAGATGAGTCGGGAAATGTATTGTACGACCGTACCTACGATAAAAGCGATGGCTACAGACAGGAAGATACCCATGATGACGGAAAGCGCTTTCTCCGTATTCATCATATCGCCCAGTGAAAGCAAGCCGGTGTCATCGGTCATGATTTTCAATAACGCCAGAATGAAGGTTCCGCCCAGGAGTTCGAAAACCATTGATACGGTGGTAGAGGTAGGAAGTCCCAGTGTGTTGAACACATCGAGTAGCACGACGTCAGTGACCATAACGGCCAGCAGAATGCACATGATGTCGTAAAAACTGAAGTTAACCGGCTGGAAAATGCCGTGGCGGGCAATGTCCATCATACCGTTACTGAGAATGGCTCCGGCAAAGACACCGATGGCAGCTACGATGGTAATTGTTTTGAAGTTGGCTACCTTGGCTCCTACTGCGGAGTTCATGAAGTTGACTGCGTCGTTGCTGACGCCTACCAGCAAGTCGAACACTGCCAGCATGAACAGGAAAATGACAATTCCTAAATAAATAGTTTCCATACTTTTGTCTCTCTGATTTTTGCCGCAAAAATAGGTTTCTCATGTTATACGGGAAAGACATATATGTTACATTTCTGTTACAAAATGGGGCTGAGGCCTGCCGGACATGTTGCCGGAAGAGGAATTTTTCGGGTGTATGCACGTATTTCCGGTAATACAAGATATTTTCACGTAAATAGCATCTAATTATCAATTGAAAATTTGTAAATTTGCACCCGAATCTAAAATCTATAATAATGTCAGAGTCAAAGAGAATCAAAACCGCATTGATTTCGGTTTATCACAAGGATGGTTTGGATGCAATACTTGCCAAACTGCATGCAGAAGGAGTTGAATTCCTGTCAACAGGCGGAACCCGTCATTTCATAGAATCGTTGGGTTATCCGTGTAAAGCAGTAGAAGATCTTACTACTTATCCCTCTATTCTGGGCGGGCGTGTGAAGACACTGCATCCGAAAATCTTTGGAGGTATATTGTGCCGTCGGGAGCTGGAAGAAGACCAGAAGCAGATTGCCCAGTATGAGATTCCGGAGATCGATCTGGTTATTGTTGATCTTTATCCGTTTGAAGATACGGTTGCTTCGGGAGCCGAAGAACAGGCTATTATAGAAAAAATCGATATCGGTGGTATTTCACTGATTCGTGCTGCTGCCAAGAATTTCAATGATGTGGTGATTGTAGCAAGCAAGCACCAGTATAAGCCATTCTTGGATATCCTGAACGAAAAGGGTGCCGTGACTACACGCGACGAAAGACGCTGGTTCGCACGTGAGGCGTTTGCTGTTTCTTCTCATTATGATTCAGCTATCTGGGGCTATTTCGACGGAGGAGAAGGTACGGCTTTCCGTTGTGCGGTAGAAGACGGACATCCGTTGCGCTATGGTGAAAATCCTCATCAGAAGGGAACATTCTACGGCAAGCTGGAAGAAATGTTCGAACAGGTACATGGAAAGGAAATTTCTTACAACAACCTGCTTGACATCAATGCGGCTGTAGACCTGATCGGGGAATTTGATGAAACTACCTTCGCTATCCTGAAACACAATAATGCATGCGGACTGGCATCGCGGGCTACAGTGCTCGAGGCCTGGAAAGATGCTTTGGCCGGTGACCCGGTTTCTGCCTTTGGTGGAGTACTGGTTACCAATGCCACTGTAGACTGTGCTACAGCTGAAGAAATCAACAAGATTTTCTTCGAGGTAATCATCGCTCCGGCATACGATGCCGATGCGCTGGAAGTATTGTCACAGAAGAAAAACCGCATTATTCTGATCCGCAAGGGAGGTAAGGGTAGCACTGTACAGTTCCGTTCGTTGCTGAATGGAGTTCTGGTACAGGATAAGGATACTCGTATAGAAACTCGTGACGACTTGAAGCAGGTTTCTTTGAGAACTGCTACAGATGCTGAAACAGAAGACTTGTTGTTTGCCAATAAGATCGTAAAGAACAGCAAGAGCAATGCCATCGTACTGGCCAAGGGCAAGCAGCTGCTGGCTAGCGGAGTAGGTCAGACCTCTCGTGTAGATGCCTTGAAACAGGCTATCGAAAAGGCCAAGTCCTTCGGCTTCGACTTGCAAGGTGCAGTAATGGCAAGCGATGCTTTCTTCCCGTTCCCGGATTGTGTGGAAATAGCCGACAACGAAGGAATAAAAGCTGTTATTCAGCCGGGTGGCTCTGTAAAAGATGAGTTGACTTTCCAGTATTGCAACGAGCATGGAGTTGCAATGGTCGTTACGGGAATCCGTCACTTTAAACATTGATTAATTCGCACCGGCAGTCGGCTCTTGACCGTTTGCCGGTGATATACTAAATTAGACAATAAGAAAAAGGAAATGGGATTATTCTCTTTTACTCAAGAAATAGCGATGGATCTTGGCACAGCCAATACCATTATTATAAGCAATGGAAAGATTGTGGTAGATGAGCCTTCTGTCGTTGCTTTGGATCGTCGTACGGACAAGATGATTGCCGTAGGCGAGCGTGCCAAACTGATGTATGAAAAGGAAAACCCGAATATTCGTACGGTTCGTCCGTTGCGTGACGGGGTGATAGCCGACTTTAACGCGTGTGAACAGATGATGCGTGGTCTGATCAAGAAGGTAAATACCGGACGCCGTTTGTTTACTCCGTCGTTGCGTATGGTTATTGGTGTGCCTTCGGGTTCTACGGAAGTCGAGCTGCGTGCTGTACGTGATAGTGCGGAACATGCCAACGGACGTGATGTTTATCTGATATTCGAGCCGATGGCTGCTGCGATTGGTATCGGACTGGACGTAGAGGCTCCGGAAGGAAACATGATTGTGGATATAGGTGGTGGTTCAACCGAGATCGCTGTGATTTCTTTGGGTGGTATTGTCTCAAACAATTCCATTCGTATCGCTGGTGATGACCTGACTGCTGATATTCAGGAATATATGAGCCGTCAGCATAATGTGAAGGTTAGTGAACGTATGGCAGAGCGTATTAAAATTCACGTAGGAGCGGCTCTGACAGATCTGGGAGATCAGGCTCCGGAAGATTATGTCGTACGTGGCCCGAACCGTATTACGGCTTTACCGATGGAAGTTCCGGTATGCTATCAGGAAATAGCTCATTGTCTGGAGAAGAGTATTGCCAAGATTGAGACGGCTATATTGAGCGCGCTGGAAAATACACCTCCCGAATTGTATGCCGATATCGTAACCAACGGTATTTATCTGACGGGTGGTGGCGCCTTGCTTCGTGGTCTTGACAAGCGTCTGACCGATAAGATCAACATTCCGTTCCACATTGCCGACGAGCCGTTGCTGAGTGTGGCCAAAGGTACGGGAATTGCTTTGAAGAATGTAGACCGTTTCTCATTCTTGATGCGCTAAAAATGGTAGTAAGGTTCTACCTGTTATGAAATAACACATGAGGTTGAGACTGTAGGGGTATCTCAGACAGTTTCATCCTCACTGTTTGTTTATGGAGGTAATGAAAACGGGGGAAAGAAGTGGAACGATTTCCTTCGGATGTGTCCTCAAAATCAGTATGTGACGTGCGTAATCTCATCAATTTTATATTAAAATACGATTATTGGTTTCTGTTCATTGTACTGGAAATCGTAAGTTTTGTCTTACTGTTCCGTTTCAACAGCTATCAGGGAAGTGTGTTTTTTACTTCGGCCAATTATGTATCGGGAATTATTTATGAAACTTCACACCAGGTAACTCAGTATTTTGGTTTGCGTGGTGTGAACCAGAGCCTGACATCCCGTAACATACAGCTGGAGCTGGAGGTAGAAAGCTTGTCTCGCCGGCTGGCTGAATACGGAATGGATACTACGGCGATTGCCCGTTTGCGGAAAGATGTGCTTCATGATTATCTGATTGTAGATGCCCATGTGGTAAATAACAGCGTGACGCATGCCAATAATTTTATTACGATTGATAAGGGAAGCGCCGACAGCATTCGTCCGGAAATGGGCGTAATATGCGGAAACGGTATCGTAGGCATCGTTTATCTGACAGCTCCACACCATTCCATTGTATTGCCGGTATTGAATACCAAGAGTAATATCAGTTGCAAGATCAAGCGTACTTCTTATTTCGGTATTCTAAACTGGGACGGAAATTCCTCACGATATGCGTACGTCAAGGATTTACCCCGCCATTCGGAATTTGCACTCGGTGATACGATTGTTACCAGCGGACATAGCGCGGTATTCCCGGCTGGTATTCCTATTGGAACGGTCGATGATATGAGCGACAGTCATGACGGACTTTCTTATTTGCTGAAGATTCGTCTGTTTACTGATTTTGCGCGTTTAAATGATGTGCAGGTCATTGCACCGCTTAATTATGGTGAACAATCGGCGCTGGAAGACAGTGTGAAAGTTCTATTAAACAACTGATGCGATTATGCTTTTCTTACAACGAATTAAATGGTTGGTCATTTTGCTCCTGTTTCAGGTGCTGGTGCTGAATCACGTACATATTTATCAGTACGCTACTCCTTTGTTTTACGTTTATTTTATCTTGAAGCTGAATTCACAGATAGATCGTAAAGCCTTGTTGGGATGGGCGTTTGCTATAGGACTGTGTGTAGATATTTTTAGTAATACACCGGGACTGAATGCGGCTGCGGCTACTTTGTTGGCGTTTGTCCGTCCGTTTCTTTTGTTTGCACAGACCCAGCGTGATCCGACTGAGAATTTTGAGCCGGGAATAGCTGTTATGGGATTTGCTTCCTTTTTTCGGTATGCATTGGTCTGTACGTTGCTGTTTGCTCTCGTATTGAATACCCTGGATACTTTTTCATTCTTTAATATTAAGACACTGCTGATCAAAGCAGGGACAGATACACTGGTAACCTTGATTTGTATTTTGTGTGTTGATGCTGTCAGGAGGAAAAAATAGTGGAGCATAATTACGATCTTGAGAAACGGAAATATGTGATAGCCGGTGCGGTGATATGTGTCGTACTGGTTTATCTGTTGCGGCTGCTTTCTTTGCAGATTATGAGTGAAGATTATAAAAAGAATGCCGACAGCAATGCTTTTTTGAAGAAAATCCAATATCCGAGTCGTGGTGTTATATATGATCGGAACGGAAAACTGCTGGTTTATAATCAGCCGGCTTATGATATAACGGTGGTTATGAAGGAGGTTACTCAACTGGATACCATGGATTTATGTCAGACTTTAAAGATTACGCCCGATTATTTGCGCAAGCGTTTGGCCGAAATCAAGGATCGTCGGTTGAATCCTGGTTATTCTCCATATACAAATCAGGTATTCATGACTCAGCTCTCTACCGAAGATTGCGGAGTTTTTCAGGAAAAACTTTTTAAGTTTCCCGGATTTTATATCCAGCGTCGTACTGTACGGCAGTATAATTATTCTTCGGGCGCTCATATCTTGGGTGATGTAGCAGAAGTCTCGAAGGCGGATATGGAAAAGGATGATTATTACATAGCCGGCGATTTTATTGGAAAATTAGGTGTGGAACGTTCTTATGAGCGGCAGCTTCGCGGTGAGAAAGGGGTAGAAGTATTGCTTCGTGATGCCCGTGGACGTATCCAGGGAAGGTACATGAATGGAAAATTTGATAAGGACGCTGTTCCAGGAAAAGACCTGAAACTAAGTTTGGATATTGAACTGCAACAGTTGGGGGAACGATTGCTGGAGGGAAAAATTGGAAGTATTGTGGCTATAGAACCTTCTACGGGTGAAGTGCTTTGTCTGGTATCTTCGCCAACGTATGACCCGCATCTGATGGTTGGACGTGAACGTGGAAAAAATCATCTGGCATTGGCACGTGATCCTTGGAAACCGTTGTTGAACCGTGCCATTATGGGAGCATATCCGCCCGGTTCTACTTTTAAGACTACACAGGCGCTGACTTATCTGCAAGAAGGAATTATTACTCCGGGAACTGCTTATCCTTGTTCTCACGGATTTACGTATAAAGGATTGCATGTAGGCTGTCATGCTCACGGATCACCGCTTCCGTTGATTCCGGCCATAGCCACGTCCTGTAACGGTTATTTCTGCTGGGGATTATATTATATGATGGGGTCACGACAGAAATATGGTTCTGTACAGAAGGCCATGGATACATGGAGAGATTATATGGTTTCCATGGGATTCGGTTATCCGTTGGGTATTGATCTTCCAGGTGAGAAAAGAGGAATGATTCCGAACTCCAAATTTTATGATAAAGCGTATCGGGGGTCTTGGAACGGACTAACCATTATCAGTATTGCCATTGGTCAGGGAGAAGTAACAGCCACTCCTCTGCAGATAGCCAATCTGGGGGCTACCATTGCAAATCGTGGCTATTATGTAACGCCGCATGTGGTAAAGGATGTAGCTGGCGAACCGTTGGATTCCGTTTATTCACAACGTCACTATACGATGGTGGATAAGGTCCATTATGAGGAAGTTGTGCAGGGTATGCGCGCAGCTGTATTGGGAGGTACATGTCGGGTAGCCAATTTACCCGACATTGAAGTGTGCGGAAAGACCGGTACGGCACAGAATCGTGGAAAAGACCATTCAGCTTTTATGGGATTTGCTCCGATGAATGATCCTAAGATCGCAATCGCCGTATACGTTGAAAATGGTGGATGGGGAGCTACGTATGGAGTACCCATCGGTCGTTTGATGATAGAGCAGTATTTAAAAGGAAAGTTATCACCGGAAGATGAGGAGATGGCAACCGAAATTCAAAACCGTAGAATAGATTATGGCTTACAGGAAAGATAGTATTTGGAAAACAGTTGACTGGTGGACCATCGGTCTTTATCTGATCTTGCTGGTTTGTGGATGGTTCAGCGTATGCGGAGCCAGCTATAATTATGGTGAGCCTGATTTCCTCGATTTGGGAACTCGTGCCGGAAAACAGTTGATGTGGATAGGCTGTTCGTTAGGATTGGGATTTGTCCTGCTGATGCTGGAGGACAAGCTTTATGATACGTACGCATATCTGATTTATGGTATTTTGTTATTGTTGTTGTTTGCTACCATATTCAATCCGCACGAAATTAAAGGTTCCCGTTCATGGATTGTTTTAGGGCCTGTCAGCCTGCAGCCGGCCGAGTTTGCTAAATTTGCTACGGCCCTGGCTTTGGCCAAGTTTATGGGTGAATATACATTTTCCATGAAAAGAAAGAAACACGTGCTGGCCGTTCTTGGAATAATTCTGCTCCCGATGATTCTGATTATTCTTCAGCGTGAAACTGGTTCGGCTCTGGTGTATTTGTCTTTTTTCCTGATGTTGTATCGGGAAGGAATGACAGGATCTATTTTGTTTTCGGGTATCTGTGCCGTAGCATATTTCATTGTAGGAGTACGTTTTAGTGCGGATCTGATGCCGGATGGTGTAACTTCATGGGGAGCTTTTTCCGTATGGGGAATGATTGTGGTTTTATCGGGCGTACTTGTCAACTCTTATTGTAAACATCAGCGAAAGTCTGCCGTTTATATTTTGGGAATTGGTATTGGAACGATTCTGCTGGCTGTATTATTTTCATATTATGTCATTCCTTTTAATGTAGTCATTGTAGAAATCATATTGTCAGTTTCTATTGTGATTTACCTGGTTTATCTTTACTATCGTGAACGTTTGGCCAATTATGTATATATCTTGATTTTTACTGTAGGGTCGGCTGTTTTTTTCTATTCCATTGATTATGTGTTTAACCATGTATTGGAAGCACACCAGAAGATTCGTATTGAAGTCTTGCTGGGCATTAAGGACGATCCTGCCGGTGCCGGTTATAATGTAAATCAAAGTAAGATAGCCATTGGCTCCGGTGGATTCTGGGGAAAAGGTTTTCTGAATGGCACACAGACAAAGTTGAAATATGTTCCGGAGCAGGACACTGATTTTATTTTCTGTACCGTAGGTGAGGAGCAGGGATTTGTAGGATCTGCCGCTGTCTTGTTGCTGTTTACAGCCTTTATTTTAAGGCTGATAGCGTTGTCGGAACGTCAGACATCCCGTTTTGGCCGGGTATATGGATATTGTGTTTTAAGTATTTTCTTTTTCCATCTGTTTATTAATGTAGGAATGGTTTTGGGAGTTACTCCTGTAATTGGCATACCTTTGCCGTTTTTCAGTTATGGAGGTTCGTCCTTATGGGGATTTACCATTTTGTTGTTTGTCTTTCTACGTATTGATGCTGCCCGTGACCGATAATCGTTTTTATCGGGAGTCTGCAGGCGTATGGTAAATTCTGATTCCGATATCGTGTATGCCTTGCAAGGGATTGTCTTTCATGATGTGTATGATGCGGAACGTTTTTCCATCTTTGTTTGTCAGGCAGAATTTACCGGTCGTAGCACGAAACTGATAGAGGCTTCCTATTGTTCCCCCGTTCAGCCATCTTCCCTGTTCATCGGCCAGGTATAAATGTACGGTATCTCTTACCCACATCATGGTATCAACAGGAATATCCTGTTCTGGAATGTCCAATGAGTCTCTGTCTGGCATGTCAGCAGAAATATCTTGAGGTTTTCTTCGTTCGAAAGCCATTTCCAGCCAGATATCCCGATACGGATAGTTCCCGGTATGTCGGACATCCAGTTCCAACTGGTAACATCCGGCAGCCAAGCTGTCTGGAAGCATATAAATCAGTGTGTCTTTTTTGTTCCATCCCTCTTCAGATACCGGTTGGTAGATATGGTAAACCGTATCTGTATGACATGCTGTTAATCCTTCCAGCAGAAGAAGGATTAACAGCATGCATGAAGTATGTTTTAAAGAAACAGAAAGCAGGTGGTTATCCATGGATTTCGCCCTCCTGTTTGCGAGGTTCTGTATTCCCGTTTTCGGAAGTATTTCCACCGTTGGGACGTCGGTTATTGGGACGTCGATTGTTTCGGTTTCGGTTATTGTTGCGTTCACCCGCCTGTACGTTTTCCCGCGATGGCTGGTTTTCCGTGTCTTCCATACGTTTGGCTTGCGGGATATTTCGTTCTGCAGGCAATTGTTTTTCTGCAGATTTGTTTTCGGGAGTTTTCATTTCCGGTAATTCCGTATTTTCCCGTTCCTTATTGTTCTTATTGGGCTTGGGTGAGCGGTTTTTATCGCGTGAAGGACGGTTTTCACGTGGTTGTTTGTCGCGGTTCCGGTTTTCCTTTGGCGCATTTTCCACCTTAACAAGTGCATTTTCTACTTTGACAACAGCTTTCGAATCCTTGTTGCTGTCTGTTGCGGCCGATTCTTGTGAGGTGACTGGGCGTTTGGGCTCATTCGGCTGTTCTCCATTTCCCGCTGGTTTTCCAGGATTGGTTCGTCCGTTATTCTTCGATATATTGTTCTCTCCACGTGTTTCGTTCTTGTTCTTTTTCTTCTTGTTTCTGGAGTTCTTACTTTTGTCGAAACGTGTAACGCTTTCCTGTTCGAGCAGGTCTTTGGGCTTGTCCGATTCTTTGGTGATTGTTTCCTCGTTCAGCTTGAGCGGCTTTTCTCCCCGTTTGTTCATATTCAGAACTTCGAAAGCTCTTCGGGCAGAGATAGTCACTTCGTTGGCCAGGAAGCTCTTGTCGGTGCTGTAGGTGATGGTACCACCCAATATATCGGCTTTGAAATAGTAATAGGATGCGTCTTGTGTTTCCAGAACGACCTCTTTGCTTGGCAGACGTTTCTGGCATTCTACGTATGCATCTACTTCGTAGTTCAGGCAACATTTCAGTTTGGCGCATTGCCCGGCCAGTTTCTGCGGATTCAGTGAAATGTCCTGAAAACGTGCCGCGCTGGTAGATACAGATACGAAGCTGGTCATCCAGGTGGCGCAGCAGAGTTCTCGTCCGCATGGACCGATTCCTCCGATTCGTCCGGCTTCCTGTCTGGCTCCGATTTGTTTCATTTCGATGCGTACTCGGAAGGCTTCGGCCAGTACTTTGATGAGTTGCCGGAAGTCTACCCGTTCGTCGGCTATGTAATAGAAAATCGCCTTATTTCCGTCTCCCTGATATTCTACGTCACCGATTTTCATTTGCAGTCCCAGGTCTTCGGCTATTTTCCGGGATCTGATCATCGTATCGTGCTCGCGTGATTTTGCTTCTTCGTATTTTTCCATGTCGATGGGCTTTACCTTGCGGTAGATACGTTTGATCTCTGTGTCCGGTTTCATACCGGATTTTCTCATCTGCAGAGGTACCAGTCTTCCTGTTAAGGTGACTGTACCGATGTCATGTCCGGGGCTGGCTTCTACGGCCACGATGTCGCCTTTTTCCAGTTTCAGGCGGTTGCTGTTCTTAAAATACCCTTTTCTTGTATTCTTGAACTGTACTTCTACGATTTCCTGCTCGTCGCCGTTTCCGGGGACGTCGGCCAGCCAGTCGTACGTATTCAGTTTATTATTTTGACGTCCGCAGCCTTTGCAACTAAGGCCTCCGCTTCCGTTTTTTAGGATAAAATCATTATTCATTGTTTTTCTTCTATTTGCTATATATTTATTTCTTCAGCAGTAGCACGATCATGCGAAGGGCTACATCGAAGAAGACCATTTTTGCATTGACGTTCTGTTCGATGTGAAGTTGCGCCTCGTCGAGCAGATCCATGATTTCCATGACGTTCTTTTCATTGATGAACGGAGAGAAACGAACTGCGAACTGGCGTTCGTTGGCACTCATATAGTTCATTTCCGGCCGGTGAAAATTGTAAACGAAATTTTCCCGTATCATGTGCTGGCTGTAACTCAGAAAGTTTTTTTGCCGTTCGCGGCCCATTGAGGCAAGCTGTTCACTCCACATTTTCAAGGAACGTATGTCGCGCCGGTAAGCTTGTCGCATCAGGTTGACAAAACTTTCGAAGCAGACACGCTGTTCTTCGCTGAGGTGGATGTTTTCGACAGCCTTTAGCAGGCTGCCTTCCGACCGGTGTGCTATTTCGTCGGCATCTTCTTTGGAGAGCATGTACTTCTGACGTAGCCAGTCGGACAGCAGATGTTCCTCAATCGGTTCCAGGTGGATGCGTTGTGTGCGGCTGACCAGTGTAGGAAGCAGACTTGCCGGTTCTTCGCTGACCAGCAGAAACAAGGTAAAGGCCGGTGGCTCTTCCAGCAATTTCAGCAGTTTGTTGGCACATTCCACGTTCATTTTCTCGGGCAGCCAGATGATCATGACCTTGTATCTGCCCTGACTGGCTTTCAGCGACAGTTTTCGTTGGATCTCGTCACTTTCCTTGACGTAGATCTGAGGCTGCTGGTTTTCCACACCTATCGCTTCCATCCAGCTGTGCAGATCCATATACGGATCTTTTTGTATGGTTTCCCGCCATTCATTGATGAAATCATTGCATACCCATTCCTTGTTGGCCTTTTTCTTGACGATCGGGAAGGCAAAATGAATGTCCGGATGGATCAGCTTTTTTGCCTTTACGCATGAAGGGCATGTTCCGCAAGCGTCGGTTTCCGAAGGGTGGTCGCAGCATACATAGCTGGCCAGGGCCAGAGCCAGTGGCAGCTTACCACTTCCTGCCGGTCCGGTAATCAGCAGGGCATGAGGAAGCTTGCCATTTTTTACGCTTTGCAGCAAATGGCGTTTTACGGTTTCTTGTCCGATTACATCTTTGAAGAACATGGCAGGATGAAGAGTAAGGGTTAATAAATAGCCTGGGCCACGTCGTGTACGACGCGGGCGGCACCTACGGTATAGAAATGAATGCTTGGGACGTTGTGGCTCATCAGTTCCTTGCATTGCTGGATGCACCATTCCGTTCCGAGTGCCCGTGCTTCTTCGTCAGTCTTGCACCGGATGGCTTCCGAAGCCAGTTCCTGTGGCAGGTCTATCTTGAATGTCTTGGGTATGACGCTCAGTTGCGAAAGTTTTCCGAACGGTTTGATTCCCGGAATGATGGGGATGGTTATGCCTTCTTCACGGGCCCGTTTTACGAAGTCGAAGTAGCGCCGGTTGTCGAAAAACATTTGGGTAACGGCATATTCCGCACCGGCTTCAACTTTCTTTTTCAGCCAGTACAGATCCTGTTCCATATTGGGTGCTTCTTCGTGCTTTTCCGGATAACAGGCGACTCCGTAACTGAACGTGTGTACAGGCGCCTTGATGGGGGAACCGTCCAGAAAAACTCCCTGGTTGAACTCACTGATCTGTTTTTCCAGGTCGATGGCATGTGCGTTTCCTCCCGGTTCGGGTGTAAATGCAGCTTCATGTTTGGCTTTGTCACCTCGCAGTACCAGTAAGTCTGTAATGCCCAGAAATTGCAGGTCGAGAAGCATGTATTCGGTATCTTCGCGGGTAAATCCGCTGCAAAGCATGTGAGGGACTACCGTAATGTTGTATTTGTTCTGAATAGCTGCGGCAACGGCTACCGTACCCGGACGGCGGCGTATACGTTTGCGCTGGAATAACCCGTTTCCCAGTTCCTGATATACATATTCGCTGCGGTGTGTGGTGATATTGATATATTTGGGGTCGAATTCTCTCAACATGTCGATGTCGGCATATACTTTTTCGATGCCGGTACCTTTCAGTGGTGGGAGAATCTCGAATGAAAAGGCTGTTTTCGGGGTCGATTTGATTAAATCAATTACTCTCATTGTTTTTATCTACGTATTTATCCAAATTTACATATTTGGCAAAAATAAGAAAAATATCAAACTTATCGAGAGTGTTTCCCTATAAAAATTCTTATAGCCTTGCTTTATATGAATGGAGTGAACAGATGGGCAAACCATCCTGCAAATCGTTTCCACGCTCCCCGTTTCCGGTATTCTTCCCTGGTCAGTATAGTGCTGTTCAACTTGTCGTTATTGAAAAGCTGTGTCAGTTCATCGGTAACTGGAAGATCCATGATGAATGCATTGATTTCATAGTCGTATCGGATGCTTCGGCTGTTCATGTTCATACTGCCTACAGTACAGAAACGGTCATCCACCATCATGATTTTGGAATGATGAAAACCTCCGTTGAAGACATAGATATGTGCTCCTTTTTTTCGTAACTGATTGGCGATATAAAAACCTGCATCGGGGGTAAATGGAATGTCCGATTTGGCTGGAATCATGATTTCTACCCGTACTCCCCGTTTGATGGCTCGTTTGATAGCTTTTTGGATACTGGCGGTTGGTGTGAAGTAGGGACTGATTAACTGTATTTTATGTTCGGCAGCATCTATGGCGGCAATGTAGGCGTCACGTAAAGCCTCTGGTGCTTCGTGCGGAATACGTTGTATGATGGCTACCTGGTTTCCGCGGTGAAAGGGAAGTTGGGCCAGTGAATCATGATTTACGGCGAAGAGACAAGAATCCTGTATATTCTGTTTGGTTTCTTTGTCCCAAGTTCGGAGAAAGGCCTTCTGTAACTCTTCGGCAGCCGGTCCTTCAATGCGGATGTGCATATCCCTCCAAGGCCCGATTCCGGGAAGTCCGTTGATGTAGTAGTCGGCGATGTTCATACCTCCGGTGAATCCTATCTGTCCGTCTATGACAATGATTTTCTGGTGGTCACGGCTGAATACATGATTGATATATGGAAAACGGATAGGGTCGAATTTTACAATTTCTACCCCTCGGTCATTCAACATCTGCAAGTGCTGTTTGCGTAACGGGCGGTTGTTGGAAAGATTTCCGAATGCATCGAACATGGCACGTACCTTCACTCCTTCTTTGGCTTTTTCTGCCAATAATGTGAACATTTCTTTGGCAATGGAATCGCTGCGGAAATTGAAATATTCCAAGTGTACATGGTGTTTGGCTCTTCGTATATCTTCGAAAAGACATTTGAATTTTTCTCTGCCGCTGGTCAGAAGTTTCAGTTGATTGTGTGATGTAACAGGAATTCCCTGTTCTTTCAGGTAATGAACAAATATAGAATCAGATGGTTCCCATGTATTGGTAGAATCTGTTTGGACTGTTACTTCTGCATACGTTTCCACAACGTTCAGAAGCGAAAGAAATGCCAATAATATAGCGATGTAAGAAGTTTTTAGATTGACTTTCATATCATGAATTTATATAAGGCGACAAAATTACGGATTATTCCCCGAAATACCAATTGTTATCGGTGAATCAGCGAATTCTTCCATAAAAACAGCATTTTGTGCATTTTGTTGAGTCGGTAAACGATTTGTTGACTAAAAATGCGGATTATCCGTTGAAACAACTCATTCCGGGATATGTTTAAATATACGAATCAGGCCGCCAACTTCTGATTCGCATTATATATGATTTAAAATCAAATTCAATCCAACTCCAGCATATCCTTTTAATCCTGCCTTTAAATCTCTGATAGGAATATTCTTAGGATTCGATAAATGAGACACATCATAAATATTAGTTCTTTTTATACCATTTTCTTTTTCATAATATTGAATGAAAGACAAAAATATATCTATACTATCTGAGTATATATCTATCTGACTTATTATTTCTTTTAATCTTAAATATAGACTATGTAAGTATTTATCATCAAAAGGACTTTCTGTTTTTTCCATTTCAATAGTTCTTAATCTGGCTAGAATATATAGAACAACACCTCCTAATCCAAAATTTCTATCTATATTTTCTATTCTATTCGGATTTAATTCTAAAACTTTTTTATCTATATAGTTTAACGTTTTATTAATTTCCAATGTTATAAAATTATGCTGATATAAATATTCTATTCCCCATCCGATTCCACATAATCCTGTCGCAAAACAATATGAAACATCTAAACCTATATTATGAATAAGATCTGATAACAGTTGATTTGCTTTTTTTAAGTATTCTTGATTATGTAATAAATCCGCATAATGATACAAAAATATAATATTCCCCATTTGACCAAATAAAATACCTAAATCTAAACACGATGATTGAAATATAGTATGTGCTATTTCAGATAAAACACAATCAATATTATCTATGTAATTGCTTTGAGGTAGAAATTGATCATTAAATGAAGTAAACAGTGTTAAATCATCGACAAAAATAGTCTGGTAATATTCCTTCAATTGCTTAATTTCATTCCTATTCTCATATAGCATACTATGTATTTGTGATAGCGTCTTGTTATCATAGAATAGTTTCAAATATGAAAAAGACTTTTTCAACATATTATCAGATAAAAATAATGTGCACAAAAACATACGATTATATAAGCTACTAATTGTATCTCTACTGTAAGGATGTACAGAACGATACACATGACCAATCACAACATCTTTAAGTAATTTACAAACTCCACCAGTTAACCAAACCTTTATACTTATATACGCTTCGTCATTACCATATTGTTTTAATCCTTTTAATCCTTTAAGATATGACCAGTATTGCTTATTACAAGCATAAGTGGCTCCTAAAACACAAGGTATGTTTATAGTATTACTATTATATGAGTTACTTATATTGGCAATCCAATGAGGTTCAAATAATTTCAATGGATTATATAAGTTCACATATGCCCCATAAGATGTCATTCGAGATAAATCTTCTTTCAAAAGCCCATCTTCTCTATATAAAGCCTTTGTTTGACAACATAAAAGTGATTTAGAATCTGTAGATAACTCTGAAACAATCCTATCAATCCAAACGTTGTCATAAAATCGCATATGAGCATCCAACAATAAAAAAAAATCTGTTTTACACCTGTCTACCCCTTCATCTCTAGATGCTGCCACTCCTACTCTCTCTTTATGTTCTATATAAATAGCATTATAAATTTCAGCTAAGTGTTCATAGTCAAATCCATCATCGGAAGCATCATTTATCAATATTACATCAACTATTTTTGGTGAATATTGCTTGATACTTTCCAATGTCGCATATAATTCATACTTTTCATTTACAAATGGTATAATAATGGTGAGATTGCTGTGTTTCATGAATATAATAATTAATTGGATTTTATTTTTATCAATAGTTCGTTAAACATTAGCCTAGCCTAAGCGGCTTTGGCAGTAAATAAAATGAGTTCTTTGAAAAGTCTGTCAATTAAATGCGTGTCTGGTTCAATCCCAGACACGTGAATAAATCGTTCAAGCATGTAAGCAT
>ENA-ORSF01000125-ORSF01000125.1-human-gut-metagenome-genome-assembly--contig:-NODE-125-length-33820-cov-8.25897_pt1 | contig 33820 bp, 22 predicted proteins | sample MGYA00242188_ERZ509155 | MGnify/ENA primary metagenome ERZ509155 (study PRJEB26280, sample SAMEA2338656) | human gut metagenome | biome: human gut; feature: human-associated habitat; material: faeces...
AGAACGGATTACAGGAATGCATATTGAAATAGGCAATGCATGTGTTCCATAGAAGAGAAATTATCCGAAATGTAGGATAAACCAAAAAGAATTCCTATCTTTGTCGCAGTTTTGTTCCGACCAGGTTCCTTTGCGCGGACCTGCGGATGAAAAGGGAATCGGGTGAAAGTCCCGGACAGTCCCGCTGCTGTAAGCTCCCTGAAGAGCCGTTTCCATCTCCTCTTGCCACTGCCCGGAAATCGTTGACGGGTGGGAAGGCGGAAACGGCTGGAGTAAGTCAGAAGACCTGCAAAACAAAAGTCATGCTTGCATCCTCGAGGAAAGGATGGCAAGACCATGCAGCAATGCTAGTTTTATTTTTACATGATTGAACCGAAACAACTGACCCGTAGCGGCAGCTGGAAAATAGGCCTGACTGCCGGTATGCTGTGGGCTACTGTATCTGTACATGCGCAGACTACGGAGCCGGACAGCATTACAGGACGCGTACACGACATTCCCAACGTGACCATCGAGGCACGGAGGGCGCCCAACCGTGTCTCATCGAATGCTCCCATACAGACGCTCAACCGGGCCACTATCGAGGATTTGGGCATACAGGACATTGCCGATGCCGTACGCCGTTTTGCCGGTACGGAAGTGAAGGACTATGGAGGCACTGGCGGAATGAAGACTGTCTCGGTACGTAACATGGGAGCCGCCCACACCGCCATCAGCTACGACGGAATTGCCGTAAGCAACTGTCAGGCAGGTCAGATTGACATCGGACGCTTCTCGCTGGACAACGTGGCATCCCTGTCACTCTGTGTAGGACAGAGCGATGACCTGCTCCAGTCTGCCCGGATGTATGCCTCGGCCGGTGTACTGAACATAGAGACCGAACGGCCGGAACTGACGGGCGGAAAAGACTGGGCACTGAAGACTCAAGTAAAGACCGGCTCCTTCGGTTATGTAAACCCGTATCTCCGCTACAGCCAGCGTCTCGGCAGCCGGACCACCGCTTCCATCGACGCCGATTACCTCCGTTCGGACGGACAATATCCTTTCATGCTGGAAAACGGAAAATATACCTCCGAAGCGAAACGTTATAATTCTGAAGTGGATTCCTGGCACACGGAAGCCAATCTTTTCCACGAGTTCGGCGAGAATAGTGAACTGGCCGTAAAAGGATATTATTACCAGTCGGACCGCGGCCTGCCGGGAGCTGTCATCCTTTACAATCCCTATTCGCAGGAACACCTGTGGGACAAGAACGGATTCATCCAGGCCCGCCTCAAACACCGTTTCTCTGACAAATGGAGCTTGCAGGCGCAGACCAAATATAACTATTCCTGGAACAAATACCAGGACAAAGGCGTACAGTATGAGGGAGGCGTATCGACCGACCGCTATACCCAGCACGAATACTATGCTTCGGGAACAGTTCTTTACCAGCCGTTGGACGGACTCTCCGTCTCACTGGCGCAGGATGTGGCAGTGAACACGCTGAGCAGCACTTTGGCAGACTGTCCCTTCCCTACCCGCTTCACCTCGCTGACAGCTCTGCAGATACAATACCGCTACCGCCGCTTCAAGTTCGGCACCACGTGGGTGAATACCTGGATAACAGAGCATGTGAAGGAGGGCGAACGGCCGGACGACCTGAAAAAGATTTCGCCTACCGTGTCGCTCAGCTGGCAACCGTGGAAAGAACAGGCCCTGTACCTGCGGGCGATGTACAAGAACACGTTCCGTACACCAACCTTCAACGACCTGTATTATTACCGCATGGGGAACCGTTCGCTCCGCCCCGAAAAAGCGACCGAATATAATATAGGTGTCACCTGGAGCGCAAATCCGCATCCGCTTCTGGAATACCTGACGGTGACGGCCGACGGTTATTTCAACCGGGTAACCGACAAGATTGTAGCCTTTCCTTCCACTTATGTCTGGAAGATGGCTAACTACGGCAAAGCTCACATCACCGGTCTAGACGTTACCCTGGCTACCCGGACAGTCATCCGGAAAGGCATTGCCCTCACCCTGAACGGAAACTATACCTGGCAGAAAGCCATCGACCTGACCGATCCGGAATCGAAAAACTACAAGGACCAGCTGCCTTATACACCGGAACATAACGGAAGCGCTTCGGCCAGTCTGGAAACTCCCTGGGTAACGGTAAGCTACAGCCTTATCGGAGTGGGGAAACGCTATTACCTCTCGCAAAACATCCCGGAGAATGAGATAGACGGATATGTAGAACATACCCTGTCGGCCTCACGAACTTTCCGTTTCCGGAAATTCCAGCTGCGTCTGCAGGCCGACGCGGTAAACTTTACCGACGAGCAGTATGACATCATCAAGTTCTACCCCATGCCCGGACGGTCGTGGAAACTGACAGTGAATTTTACTTTTTAATCACCAATATAAAACAGAGACGTATGAAAATCAGAAAATTACTTTTTTCTACCCTGTGCATGCTGGCACTGGGAACCTCTTTTACCGCATGTAGCGACAACGATGACCCGAACGATGATTTCCACGATGAGGGTTCACAAGTTACCCTGCCACATCACCGTGCTTTCATCCTGAACGAAGGTACCATGGGAGCCAACAACGCCAACATTTCACTCTATGCGCCGAACAAGGACTGCGATTTCATCAACGACCTGTATTATCAGCAGAACAACGCCCGGCTGGGAGATACCGGACAATCGATGATTGAGTACAACGATTACCTGTACGTCATCGTAGCCAACTCGAAATACATCGCCCGCCTGAATACTGCCGGTGTAGAACAGAACCGTTATGCGTTCAGCGAAACAGAAGGTGACCCGCGCTACATGACTGCCGACGACGGTTATATCTACATTACCCAGTACGGCGGTAAAGTATCGAAACTGGATGCAGAAAGCCTGAACGTGGTGGCTACCTTCGAAGGGGGAAGCAACCTGGAAGGTATCGTAGAATGCAATGACAAACTGTATGTAGCCAATTCCTACTCGAAGACCGACGCCGGCTACCAATACCACAACGAAGTGTTCGTCATCAATCCGCAGACCATGCAACTGGAAAAAACACTGACCGTAACGGTAAACCCGAACCAGCTGATTGAAGAAAACGACAAGGTATTCCTGATTTCGTTCGGCGACTACGGAGCTGTAGGCTACACCGCACAGATGATTGACCCGAGCAACAACGATGCCGTAACGGTACTGGCTACTGCCACCAGCATGACAGCCGGAAACGGAAACGTATATTTCGTGAACTCGGAAACCGATTATTCCAACTGGCCGGAAACCAGCACCAACAACACTTTCTTCTCTTACAACATCGCTACTTCCACACTGAACCAGACTTCTTTCCTGAAAGATGCGCCGGCAGAACTGGCTACTTCCAGCATCTACTCGATGGATGTAGACGATGAAGACGGAAACATCTACATCGGTGTCACCTTCTATTCGAACAGCAACGGTACCATCTACCGCTTCCAGCAGGACGGAACCTTCGTGGAAAAATTCGACTGCGGCGGCCAGAACCCGAAAAAGATGGTATTCGTAGATTAATGGATTCATGATGAAACAATTCTTACTATCTGCCCATATAGTAATTTCAGTCTTACTTCTATCCGCCTGTGGTGGAGGAAGTAAGACTTCTTCGCTTTCGGCCGGAGGAGATACCTTGACATTGAAATATGCCGAAAACCTCTGCCTGGTACAATACCCGGACTATACAATAGCTACCCTGCAAGACCCGTGGAACAAACCGAACCTCCTGCATACCTACATCCTGGTAGACAAGCATAAACCTACCCCGGAGCACCTGCCGGAAGGAACAGTCGTGAAAGTTCCGCTGGAACGGAGCATGGTCTACTCGTCCGTACACTGCAACCTGTTCAAACAGTTGGGAAGCCTGGACGCCGTAGCCGGCGTATGCGGCCTGCAATACATCAAAGTACCCGAGATACAGGAAGGATGCCGGAACGGAAACGTGACCGACTGCGGAAACAGCATGAATCCGGATATCGAAAAAATCATCGACATCCATCCCGACGCCATCCTGCTCTCCCCCTTCGAGAACAGCGGAGGTTACGGACGTATCGAAAAACTGAATGTTCCCATCATCGAATGCGCCGATTACATGGAAACTTCTCCCTTGGGAAGGGCTGAATGGATGTATTTCTACGGCCTGCTGACCGGACGGGAAACCCAAGCTGACTCTCTGTTCCGAAAAGTGGAAAAGGCCTATCTGGATATCAAGAAGAAAGCTACGGCCACACAGACACACCCCACTGTACTGAGTGACCTGAAATACGGTTCGGTGTGGTATATAGCCGGAGGAAAAAGTACCACCGGACAACTTTATGCCGATGCGGGAGCACGCTACGTCTTTGCCTCATTGCCCAACAGCGGTTCCGTACCTCTGTCTTTCGAAGCCGTATTCGAGCAGGGACAGGATGCCGACTACTGGCTCATCAAATACAATCAGGCCATCGACAAGACCTACCGTGAACTGGCCTCGGACTACGCCCCGTATGCCAACTTCGCCGCTTTCCGGAACAAACGCATCTACGGCTGCAATACCAACCGCATACCTTATTACGAAGACCTACCCTTCCGACCGGACCTGCTGCTGAAAGATATGGTAAAAATCTTGCATCCGGAGGTATTTCCGGCAGATTCCTTGAAATATTTCACTAACTTAGCCGACTGAAAAAGCAAGTGAAACACCGTGGACTTACATACGAACTTATACTGGCGGGACTGATCGTAGCACTGGTGGCCGCCAACCTGCTCATCGGCTCGGTACATATTCCCGCCGGGGCCGTATGGCACATTCTGTGCGGCGACGAAGTGGAAAAAGCCAGCTGGACGTTCATCGTCTGGGAGTCGAGACTTCCGCAAAGCATTACCGCCCTGCTCTGCGGGGCCGCGCTGGCCGCATCGGGACTCATGCTGCAGACGGTGTTCAACAATCCCCTGGCCGACTCCTCCATCCTGGGAATCAGCTCCGGCTCCAGCGTAGGAGTGGCCCTGGTCATGCTGGCCGGCGGAGGAAGCATAGCTGCCGGAACCTTCACCCTGTCTGGTTTTGTCACCGTCATGCTGGGCGCCTTTGCCGGCGCCATCGCCGTCATGGGAATCATCCTGTTTCTGTCCACCCTGATCAGGAACAACATCATGCTCCTGATAGCCGGTATCATGATCGGCTACATCGCTTCTTCCATCATCTCACTGCTGAACTTCTTTTCGACCGAAGAAGGAGTGCATTCCTTCATGATCTGGGGACTGGGCAACTTCGGAGGGGTATCGCTCGACCAGCTTCCCGCCTTCTCCCTCCTGACACTGGCCGGCCTGCTGATTGCCGTCCTGCTGATCAAGCCGCTGAACGCCCTGCTGCTGGGACCTCGCTATGCCGAAAACCTGGGAGTCAACATCCGGCGCATCCGGAACCTGCTGCTTGCAGCCACGGGTATCCTGACGGCCGTCACCACGGCCTTCTGCGGTCCCGTCTCGTTCATCGGACTGGCCGTGCCACACCTGGCCCGGCTGATGCTGGGCACCTCGAACCACAACCGGCTGATGCCGGTCACCATCCTGACAGGATCCGCGCTGGCCCTGCTGTGCAACCTGCTGTGCATACTGCCGGGAAGCTGGGGAATCATTCCGCTGAATGCCGTCACTCCCATCCTTGGAGCACCGGTGATTATCTATGTCATCATCAACCAACGTAAAATACAATATTTCAACTGATACATGGACTCTTCACGCATCCTCCTGAAAGCTGTCGACGCCACCATAGGCTACCGGAACGGAAAAACGGTCTGCCCCGTACATACCCGTTTGAATTTTTCCCTGCAGAAAGGGGAACTGACCTGCCTGCTGGGAGCCAACGGAGCCGGAAAATCGACGCTGCTCCGTACACTGGCAGCCGCCCAGCCGCTGCTAAACGGTACCATCACCTTGTGCGGCAAAGACCTGAATGCCATGTCAGAGCGCGAACGCTCCCGCAACATCGGCGTGGTACTGACCGACAAGACGCAGACCGGCGGACTGACGGTATACGAACTGGTAGCCCTGGGCAGACAACCCCATACGGGATTCTTCGGACGGCTTCATCCGCACGACAAGGAAATCATCGGCCACGCGCTGGAAGCCGTCGGCATCAGCCACAAGGCACAGACCTACACCGCCGAACTATCCGACGGCGAACGACAAAAGGCCATGATAGCCAAAGCCCTGGTGCAGGAATGCCCGCTCATCCTCCTTGACGAGCCCACCGCCTTCCTGGATGTGGTAAGCCGCATAGAAATCATGCACCTGCTGCACCGGCTGGCCCAGGAGGAAGACAAGGCCATCTTACTGTCGACACACGATATCGAACAGGCACTGGTCCTGTCAGACCGGCTCTGGCTGCTCACACGGCAGGACGGCCTGCGCTGCGGCGTGACCGAAGACCTGATCCTGAATCACTGCATGGACACCCTTTTCCCCAATGGAACGGACATTCGTTTCGACCTGATGCACGGTATCTATTCGCCCAGGGTAAACGGAAGACACACCATTTACCTGGAAACCACCGACGAGGTACTGCGGCACTGGACACAAAACGCCCTGAACCGAAACGGATACCTCTGCCTGCAACCCGCCAATTCTCTTCCGCAGCCTTCGTTGCCCCTACTCCGGGTAATCTCGGCCGCCCACATCGAGCTCATAAAGGAAGAACAAACGTTCAATTGTTCATCTTTTGAAGAATTATTGAACATTCTTTGCTAAGCAACGGGTAGAACGGTACACTTTTTTCCGTAAATTTGCAGAATTCTAATCATCAATTAACAGACAAACATGACTTTTACAGCGGAAAATATCCTTTTAATCGGATCTGTACTCATTTTCTCAAGTATCCTTATCAGTAAGACAGGATATCGTTTCGGCATTCCTACCTTGCTGCTCTTCCTCCTGGTGGGAATGTCTTTCGGAAGCGACGGACTGGGACTCCAGTTCAACAGCGCCGAAGACGCACAGTTCATCGGCATGATGGCTCTGAGTATCATCCTGTTCTCAGGCGGTATGGACACCAAATTCCAGGACATCAAGCCCGTACTGGCTCCGGGTATCGTGCTTTCTACAGCCGGCGTCCTGCTCACTACCCTGCTGACGGGAACTTTCATATTCTTCCTCTCAGGATGGAACCGTACCAACATCGAACTGACCCTGATAGCCTCCCTGCTGCTGGCCGCCACCATGTCGTCCACCGACTCGGCCTCCGTTTTCAGCCTGCTCCGGTCACAGAAAATGAACCTGAAGGAAAACCTGCGTCCCATGCTGGAACTGGAAAGCGGTAGTAACGACCCGATGGCCTACATGCTGACCATCGTCCTGATTCAGGTCATCTCCAGCGGCAGTGAACTGAGCCTGGCCGTCTTGGGCAAGGACCTTCTGGTACAATTTCTGATAGGCGGTATCGTGGGATACGCCTTCGGACGTTTCGCCGTATGGTTGGTAAACCGTATCAACCTGTCCAACAGCTCCCTGTACCCCATCTTACTGCTCAGCCTGATCTTTGCGACATTCACCATTACCGACCTGCTGAAAGGAAACGGTTACCTGGCAGTCTACATCGCCGGCGTCATCGTAGGAAACGCCCGGCTGACATACCGGAAGGAAATCAATACCTTCATGAACGGCATGACCTGGCTCTTCCAGATCATCATGTTCCTGACCCTGGGACTGCTGGTAAACCCGCACGAAATGATTGACGTGGCGGCGGTAGCCTTGCTCATCGGACTGTTCATGATCATCGTGGCCAGACCTGTAAGCGTATTTCTCTGCCTGCTCCCTTTCCGGAACATATCCGCCAAGGCCAAACTCTTTGTTTCGTGGGTGGGACTCCGTGGAGCCGTCCCCATCATCTTCGCTACCTACCCGGTCATCGCCCATATAGAAGGCTCACAACAGCTTTTCAACACCGTATTCTTCATCACCCTGTTGTCGCTGGTGGTACAAGGAATGACCATCTCGTCCATGGCACGCTGGCTGCACCTGGACCTGCCGGAAGAAAAGGAAGGCAATGAATTCGGCGTGGAACTGCCGGACGAAATCGACTCCAAGCTGAACGACCTGACCCTGACCGATGACATGCTGTCGCATGGCAACCGTCTGAAAGACATGAACATCCCGAAAGGGACACTGGTCATGCTGGTAAAGCGTGGTAACGAATTCATCATACCGAACGGACAAGTGGAACTGAAAACCGGCGACAAACTGCTGTTTATCTCCGAAAACAAGGAAAACAAAAAAGAACAGACTCCCGCATGAAACGCATCGGACTTCTATCGGACACGCACGGATATTGGGACGAACGATACCTGCGCTATTTTGAAAACTGCGACGAAATCTGGCACGCAGGAGACATCGGCTCAGACGAAGTGGCAGACAGGCTGGAGGCGTTCCGCCCCTTACGGGCCGTATACGGAAACATCGACGGCCGGGACATGCGTCTCCGTTTCCCCGAAATAAACCGCTTCAGCCTCGAAGGAGCCGACGTCCTCATAAAACACATCGGAGGATACCCCGGAAAATATGACCCTTCCGTACGCCGGCTGCTGCAGACACAACCTCCGGCACTGTTCGTCAGCGGACATTCACACATCCTGAAAGTGAAATACGACCCGCGGCTGAAACTTCTGCACATCAATCCGGGAGCCGCCGGAAAATACGGATTCCAGCAGATACGCACCCTGGTACGTTTCTGCATCGCAGAAGGCAACTTCACAGACCTGGAGGTTATTGAACTACGTGATTCATAACCCAAAAACTTGGCACTTTCAAAAAACTTTCCGAAATTTGCAGGAATAAAAACTAACACGCCTTTATGAAAACATATCTTGTCACAGGAGCTGCAGGATTTATCGGCTCAAACTTTCTGAAATATATGCTGGGCAAATACGATGACATTCGGATCATCGTACTCGACGCGCTGACTTACGCCGGCTATCTGGGCACCATTTCAGAAGACATCGACAACGAACGCTGCATCTTTATCCGGGGAAACATTTGTGACCGCAACCTGGCCGACCAACTGTTCGCCGAATACAAGTTCGACTACATCATCAACTTTGCAGCCGAAAGCCACGTCGACCGCAGCATAGAAAACCCTCAGCTTTTCCTACAGACCAACATCCTGGGAACCCAGAACCTGCTGGATGCCGCCCGTTGCGCCTGGGTAACCGGAAAAGATGAAAAAGGATACCCTACATGGCGTAAACACGTACGTTTCCATCAGGTATCTACCGACGAAGTGTATGGCTCCCTGGGAACCGAAGGATTCTTTACGGAAGAAACTCCTCTCTGCCCGCACAGCCCGTACAGCGCATCAAAAGCCAGTGCCGACATGATTGTCATGGCTTACCGCGATACGTATCAGATGCCTGTTACCATCACCCGCTGCTCGAACAATTACGGACCATACCACTTCCCGGAAAAACTGATTCCGCTAATCATCAAGAATATCCTGGAAGGAAAACGCCTGCCGGTATACGGCGACGGAAGCAACGTACGCGACTGGCTGTACGTGGAAGACCACTGCAAGGCCATCGACCTGGTACTGCATAACGGAAAAAATGGCGAAATCTATAACGTGGGCGGACACAATGAAAAACAAAACATTGAAATCGTGAAGCTCACCATTTCCACCATCCGCCGGCTCATGGAGGAAGAACCGGAATACCGCAAGGTACTGAAAAAAAAGGAATACGATGAGAACGGACAAATCCGCATTGACTGGATCAACGACTCACTGATTGCGTTCGTAAAAGACAGGCTGGGACACGATCAGCGGTACGCCATCGACCCGACAAAAATAAAAAATGAACTGGGCTGGTATCCGGAAACAAGCTTCGAGGAAGGCATTGTGAAAACCATCAAATGGTATCTGAACAACCAAGAATGGGTAAAAGCCGTAACCAGCGGAGAATACCAGAACTATTACGAAAACATGTACAAGAACCGGTAACGGAACGCATATACGGAAAAACAGCGGTGTGAACCCTCTCATGACAAGAATTCACACCGCTGTTCTTTTTCCGAACAACACGGATCTGCGTCCGTATCCAATCAGAACTGGAAATAGATAAACGGCTGTATATCGCTGCTTTTTACCTGCATAACCACATAAATCAGCAGAATCAGAACCAGCGCCTGACCTGCCAGCGGCAAACGTACCATGCCCCGGCTGCAGGCATCCTGCCACCTGTCCGGGCATATATGCAACAAATATCCGACTCCCATCAGCAGAAAGACCTTCCAGTATCCGGAAAACAACTGCCCGATAAGTTCAGGATGGAAAGCCGTAAAAATCTGACGAATCATGGTAGCCGAAGCCTCGAACGTGGCGTTTCGGAAAAAGATCCAGCAGAAGCAAACGAAATGGAAAGTCAGGATCACGGCGAAAAAGCGTCTCCATCCGGTACTCCGATAAGTCTTGGGACGACCCAACAGGCTACGTAGGTATTTGTGGGCAGCCAAAGCAATGCCATGCAACCCTCCCCACACAACGAAATTCCAGGAAGCACCGTGCCACAATCCGCCTAACAGCATCGTAAGAAACAGGTTAATGTACGTACGTATCTTACCCTTCCGGTTGCCTCCCAGCGAAATATAAAGATAATCGCGCAACCAGGTAGACAATGAGATATGCCACCGGTGCCAGAAATCGGTCACACTGTCTGATTTGTACGGAGAATTGAAGTTGATGGGAAAACGGAATCCCAACAACAAGGCAATACCAATGGCCATATCGCTGTAACCGGAAAAATCACAGTAAATCTGTAACGCATATCCATATACGCCAAACAGATTCTCCAAGCCCGAATACAATCCCGGATTATCAAATATGCGCTCCACAAAGTTCACACTGATGTAATCGGAAATCACCGCCTTCTTGAACAATCCGCTTACAATGAAAAAGACTCCCTGACCGAACATTTCGGACGAAACAAACAAAGGCTTGCGGATCTGTGGGATAAAATCACGCGCACGGACAATCGGACCGGCTACCAGCTGGGGGAAAAACGATACATAAAATACGTAATCCAACAGATTGGACAGAGGCTGCAGCTCTTTCCGGTACACATCTATGGTATAACTCAAAGACTGGAATGTGAAAAAGGAAATACCTACCGGCAGGAAAATATCCAACGGTTCAAAATGGCCATGCCAGAGAGGGGCCAGCATTTCATAAAAGAAATTGGTATACTTAAAGTAACAAAGCAATCCCAGGTTTATGCAGAGGCTAAGCATCACGATCAATTTCCGTTTCCACGACTTCTGCGTCCGCGACATCCAGTGGGCCAGAAAAAAATCGGAAACGGTAACAATCCCCAGCAGGAAAAAATAAAATCCGCTGCTCTTATAGTAAAAATAATAGGAGAAAAGAGAGACGAACAGTAATCTGGCCGTCGTTTTCTTCTGCAGAATCCAGTAAACCAGGCTAAATCCCAGGAACAGCCACAGGAAAAGTCCGCTACTGAAAATCATCGGTTGCTCAGGATCGTATTTCAAGACATCTGCCAGTTTAGTCCAGTCTATTCCTATATCCGGTAAGTTGAGTTGCCACATAGTTATTATACGCTTTAATCAATGCTTCATGTAATAATAATCCCTGAATCGTGTATCCCTGCTGGGTAAAATGTATCCGGTCCTTCTGAAAATAATGACCGGCTACCCAGTTCAGACAGGCTCTCCGCTGTCCTCCTACAATGTCATACATATCCCAAACGGCCAGATGATTGGCTTTGGCATACATCTGTTCGGTCTCCACCACATGTACGGTCTGACTGTTGATCACCCTTCCTTTTCTTCCCTGCCGCTTATAGGCACCGGGCGGAGTCGTCAGCAGGAAAGCACTCTCCGGACACGAACGCTTCAAGGCATCCAGCAACGTTTTCATTTCATGGAGATGAGTTCCAGAAACATACCGCGGAGCATGCGCCTCATTGGTTCCAAAAGATACGATAATCAAATCCGGCTGCAGGCTGGCTATTTCCCGTATCCGTTCCGGAGTATAATACGTACCGTATGTCGATCCATTTACACCCAGTATATGATACACGATACCCCGCTCACCGGTTTCCTCGGCCAGACCGGAAGACTGATAGGTTATTGTCTGATTAACCACAGCCTCACTTCCAAAATCATTCTCCAGCTGTTTACGGATAATATAAGGAAATACATGTCCCCGAACGTGAGAATCTCCGATATGTACAATGCGGACCGGACCTTCCATCCGCATCAGCTTGTTCCAGAATGAATCCAACGTATGTTCAGGATCTGTAATCTCATTTTCTTTCGTCTCCCGGAAAATAGCAGGCATGGGAGACTGAACGTCAATCAATCCCAATACACGGGCCATAGCCTGTTCGCTATAGACAGGCCCGGAATTCTTGTCGGGATGTGTCTTTTCAGGCAACAGATCCTGCGCGTGCAGAAAAGTCCCTGTAAGCCAAAGAAAAAGGCACAATATCCACCTGCTACTGCATTTCATAAGCTTTCCGCTTCTCATACTGTTCTTTTCCATACACCAATGTCTCAAACAACAGACTTGCTATGTGTTTACCTCCCCGGAAATTTATGTGAGTATAATCATAATTGGCCAACGAAGGCTTTTGATTCACAAGCTTCGCCATACTTCCTTCGCCTCCCATGGCTTCAAAAAGATTCCAGAATGCCACATGGGTCTCGGCCGCCAAAGCCTCCTGAAAACGAATCAGGTTTTTCACGCCGGGCATTGTACGCAATTCACCGGTCTCAGTCTTGTAATCCCGGTCGCCTACCCCTACAATTAATATGGAAGCCTGTGGGAAGACCTGCTTTAAATAATTTATAACCTTAGTCATGGCACGCTGATAATAGGAATAGTTGACTCCCTGTTCGGAAGCGACATTCAAACCATATTGTAAAACAATTAAATCGTACATACGCATCTTGTTATATTGATGCATAATTGCCGAAGGAACGTGTATCAATTGTTGTCCGCTGCTTCCACGGGTACTAAAATTATCCAGAACAATACCCGAAGCAGGATCCATGGTAGCGGCATAAAAAGTTGCGGTATTCATCGAATCCAGCCGCTCGACCTTCCAGTTGACGGTTTTGATATTTCCCTCAACCGAAACGGATTGCATCAGACTGTCACCTCCCAAAGCAAAAAACTCAGGCTCTCCTCCATTCACGGAAGCAGACAAATAAATAGAATCGTTTGTCCGAAAGTAAATGGTCGAATACCTGCAGGAATCAGCCTGATTACCTGTCTGTTTCCCTTTCAGAGTTACAAAAGCTCCCTTCCGGGGAATAAAGTAATGATTCGATAGGTCCTGACGTTTCCGGTCAAAAAAGACAGAGTCTGTAATGGCATGACTGCTCCATCCGCTGAATGAATGCCGGACAGTAGGCCGATAATTAGAAAATGTAGAAGCAATCGATACGTATCCTACTCCACTTCCTCCAAACTTCTGCTGAAGCATGGAACGCAAATCACCGGTCAGAATATCTGCCTCAATAAAAGAATCACCAAAATAAGCGATACGCACGGGACGTCCCAACGAAGCCCGATGGATCAATGCTTCATAAAATGACTTCATCCCGCGCATGGTAGAATCAGAAAAATCCTCAATACACACCATACCGGACTTACAAGTATCTACAAAAGCAGGCTTCACCGGTTTGGGAAGAACCAGCGTATCCGAATCCGCAAGCACAGGAAGCTTATCCGGACGCAAATCAGCCAGCAAATCGACCCTACGCAGTTGTTTATCACCCCATGATATACGAGGCAACCAATGAAGTAATCCTAAGCCGAAAACAACCAGTAAAGTCAGCAAAAACGTCGCAGCAACCTTATTCTTCATACAAAAAATTCATAAAGACGGCTGCAAAGATAATCGAAAAATATGATTAATTCATGTTCTTTGAACGAACTGTTTGCAAAAAACAATCTACCATACGGGCTCCTTTTTCCGTCGTAATTCCCCGCATGTGCAAAATAGTAATCTCACTATAAATCTCCGCTAACGGATAATTGTCTGCCAGATCCGAATAAACCAGTACATCCAGTTGGACTGACATGACCTTACTGATGATATCGAAATTTATATCTTCACGGAAAATACCTTGCCGCACTCCCAACTGAAAATGCTCCAATGCCTCTGCATCCGAATTCCGTTGCTCTTGTCTTAAAAACTCCACAACTTCAGGGTATTTCTTTAAATCACGGAAAAAAGCCGGATTCATCTCACAAAGTTCACTCGACTTCTTCTTATAAAAAGCAAAGATTACTTCCAAGGCATTTTCAGCCTTGGAAGCAATCTCCTCTCCATATAAGCATGCATTTCATTTCGCTGAAGACACATAACCTCCAACAACAATTGCTTCTTATCTTGAAAAAGTTCATAAAGAGTCCGTTTCGAAATAGACAGGGAAGCAGCAATATCATCCATGTGTACATTTCGGATACCTTGGCTAAAAAAAGCTTTTATAGCCTGCTCCAAGACCCGCTTTCGAAGTTCCGAACGATCTTTTCGTGCTCGTTTTACAATCATTTCCTCATCAATGAATAATTCCCAACTGAGATGAAGATACAAATTCAATGATATGATCAATCTCCTTACTACCAGGAACCTGTTCCTTGATGCGGAGCAATGCATCATGTTGTGAAGTATTGGCCTTATACAAAATACGATAAGCCTGAGCAATATGCTTAATCAATGTTTCAGAAAAGCCCGTATGCTCCAGAACAACGGTATTGATGCTATAAAATTCAATCGGTTCGTGAGCTGCCACAATAAACGGTGGAATATCTTTGATGAACCGACATCCTCCCTGTACCAGAGAAAAAGTTCCCAAACGGGTTTTACCCTGCATCAGCACGTTGGAAGTCAAAATGGCATTATCTTCCACAATACAATTCCCGGAAATCTGAGAGCCATTACCAATGATACAACGATTTCCTATAGTCACATCATGTGACAATCGCGCACCCGTCATGATAAAGTTACCATCACCGACCTTTGTTTCATGTCCGGCATGAGTTCCACGAATAATTACGGCATTCTCACGGATTACATTATTATTTCCAATGCGGGCAATGGTATCTTCGCCTGTATAGTTAAAATCCTGTGGAGTAGCGGCAACCACAGCTCCCTGATAAACCGTATTACCGTTTCCCATACGAGTGCCACTCATCAAACTGGCATAAGGCATAATTACATTATTATCACCTATTTCTACATTTTTATCGATGTAGGCAAACGGATGAATCGTCACGTTGTTGCCGATCTTTGCAGAGGGGTCAACATAAGCCAAAGGACTAATCATAATTTTTCTTGTATTTAAATTTAAAGGTTAATTATTCTCTACCTCCTCCCAATGCACTATACAAGTTAATTACAGCCTGCATACGCTGGAAGTTATCAGATACCTCACTCAACTGGGCACTCAACAGATTCTGCTGGGCTGTCAAGATCTCCAGATAAGTAGCATCACCACTTTGGAACAAAGCCTTCGTATAAGTAACCGCTTTATCCAACTGTTCAACTTGTCCACGGTCCTCAATCAGTTTCTTGTTCTGTGTGTCAAACAAGTACAAGGCATCGCTGACTTCCTTGCCTGCCTCCAGAATTGTCTGCTGGTAATTCATCTGAGCAATCTTCTCTTCTGCCTTCGATACTTTCAAATTAGCAATCAGCTTACCGTTGTTAAAAATAGGCTGTGCCAGTGAAGCCACCGCACTCAGAATCAGTTTTCCCGGATTTACCACCGCGATACCTGCACTATTGGTCCATCCGGCAGTACCCGTAATATTCAGTCCCGGATAGAAAGCCGCACGTGCCGAATTGGTCGTATAATATGCAGCGGCCAAGGTCATTTCGGCCATCTTCACATCCGGACGGTTTTCCAGCAATTGCATAGGCACTCCTGCAGCCAGTTCCTCCGGCATTACCTGCTCATCCAGTGTATTACGATCAATTGTCTGCGGAGTCTTGGCCAATAATACAGCCAAGGAATTTTCCGTTTCACGCACCTGACGCTTCAAGTCCATCAAAGAAGCCTCAACCTGATGGCTGGCCGCACGCATCTGTGCGACAGCAGCTTCTGTAGTCATACCGGCTATTTTCATAGCCTCCATCACCCGTACGTTTTCCTTGTAGATAGCAGCCGTTTCAGTAGTAATTTCCACCTGGCGGTCAAGCATCAACAAAGAATAATAGGTATTGGCAATACCACAAATTATCTGTGAACGGACAGCCTGTTCAGAAAACTTGCTTTGTTCATAAGCTACTTTCTGTCCCCGCTTGGCATTCAGAATTTTTCCAAACAGATCTATTTCCCAACTTGCGGAAACCGGTAACTGATAAGTTTGTGACGGTTTCGACTTGTCAAAACTACTGAGTGTACCCTGGGGAGTGAAATTTATAGACGGCAAGTAAGACAGCTTGGCTGAAGTCAACATTACTTTTGCCTCCTCTACGCGAAGGGCAGCAGCCTGCATATCCACGTTGTTGGCCAATCCTTCTTCAATCAAAGACTGCAATTTTGCATCACGGAAGATTTCTTTCCAAGGCAGATTTCCCATGTTAGTCGTATCGGCAGCCAGTGTATCGGTTGCCGAAGCCGGATCACGATAAATACCTGACGTAGTAACAGTGTCCGGACGATCATATGCTTTGTAGATATGGCAGCTACTTAAGGTAGTAGCTGCACACATCATGACAATCAGTTGTTTCTTCATTACTTCTTATTGTTTTTCAATGAATATTGTTCAATTTCTGCTTCCACTTCACTTTCGTCCAAGCTATCCCATTCCATCGGCTTAACCTTCTCTTGCAGCCACTGGAAGATAACAAACAATACCGGAACAATGAAAATCTGCAGAATCATACCGATCAACATACCACCGATGGCGGAAGTTCCCAACGTACGGTTACCGTGGGCACCAACGCCGAAGGCAAACATCAACGGAAGCAAACCGACAATCATGGCCAGAGAGGTCATCAGGATAGGTCGCAGACGAGCGGCGGCACCCAATACAGCGGCCCACGAGATACTCATACCCTGTTTACGACGGTCGAGTGCAAACTCAACAATCAAAATCGCGTTCTTTGCCAACAGACCCATCAACATGATCAATGCAATCTGCATATAAATATCGTTTGACATGGATCCTACGATCATCTTCAATGCCGGAATACTACCCAATGCACTGAATCCGTTGACGAAAAGGAAACTACCCATCAGACCGAACGGTACAGAAAGCAATACGGCCAACGGCAGAATATAACTTTCATACTGGGCACTCAACAGCAAGTATACGAATACAAAACAAAGCACAAAGATAATACCGGTTGTACTACCGCTTGAAGAAGCCTCTTCACGCGCCATACCTCCCAGTTCGTAACCAAATCCGGTCGGCAAGTTTTCCTTGGCAACTTCGGCAATGGCCTGCAATGCCTGTCCTGAAGTATATCCGGAAGCCGGAGCCACCATTACTTTCATAGAAGTATACAAGTTGAAACGGTTGATGATATCCGGGCCATATACTTTCTTCATGCTGACAAACTGTGTGATAGGAGCCATTTCACCATTGCTTCCACGAACCTTCACTCCGTTCAGTGATTCCATGTTCTTGGTTGCATCGGGTTCGGCCTGAATCATTACACGATACATCTTACCGAAACGGTTGAAGTTAGAAGCGTACAGACCACCGAAGTATCCCTGCATGGTAGAAAGGATGTCGCTCGGACTGATACCTGCCTTCTTACAAGCTGCCGCATCAATATCCAGCTGATACTGCGGGAAGCTCGGGTTAAAGGTTGTCTTTGCAGAGCTGACTTCCGGACGTGCTTCCAGGGCAGCTGTATAACTGTTTACAACTTCGAAGAAGTGATCCAGACTACCACCGGTCTTATCCTGCATGTTCAACTCAATATCACTTGATACAGAATAACCCGGAATCATCGGAGGAGCAAAGAACAATACCTGCGCATCCTTAATGACTTTCTGTGCACGCATGAACAAAGTCGCATAAACAATATCAGAGTTCTGCATCATGGAACGTTCTTCCCAGTCTTTCAGCTTGATGATGACAGAACCGTAAGAAGGTCCCTGACCACCGATAAAACTATAACCTGAAATGATGGTACGTGACTGAACGGCCGGTTCTGCTGCCACCAGACTGTCTACCTTTACCAACACTTCCATGGCACGTTCCTGTGATGTTCCAGGAGGCAATGTCACGGCACCCATGATCGTACCCGTATCTTCGTTCGGTACCATACCTGTCGGAGTAACCTTCATAAAGAAGATCAACAGAACGATAGAAGCGACTACCAATCCCATTGACAGCCATTTCTTATGGATAAAGAATACCACACGTTTCTTGTAACTCTTCAGCAAAGAATCGTATGCCGCGTTGAAAGAAGTATGGAAACGGTCAACCAGACTCATTTTCTTCGGCTGATGTTCAGAATCATGCGGTTTCAGGAAGAGGGCACACAAAGCCGGTGACAAAGTCAACGCATTCAATGCAGAGAATCCGATAGAAATGGCCATGGTAATACCAAACTGACGGTAGAACGTACCGGCTGTACCACCCATGAAACTTACCGGAATAAATACGGACATCATGACCAGTGTAATGGAAACCAGCGCACCACCCAGTTCTCTCATGGCATCGATAGAAGCCTCACGGGAAGACTTATATCCCTGGTCCAGTTTCGCATGGACACCTTCTACCACAACGATGGCATCATCGACCACAATCGCAATGGCCAGCACCATCGCCGACAAAGTCAGCAAGTTCACACTAAAGCCAATCAATTTCAGGACAAAGAATGTAGCAATCAACGCAACCGGAATGGCAATAGCCGGAATCAACGTAGAACGCATATCCTGCAGGAAGATATATACTACGATGAACACGAGGATAAATGCCTCGATCAATGTCTTGATTACTTCATGAATTGACGCATACAAGAAGTCGTTCGCATTCTGAGCGACGTTGATCTTCAAACCAGCAGGCAATGTTTCTTCTGCCTTGCTGATTACATCCAACAAATTGTTGATGGTTTCCGTAGCATTGGTTCCCGCCATCTGGAACACGATACAAGTTACGGCCTTATGACCGTTTACCGTATTATTAAAGGTATAGGCCAGACGACCCAGTTCGATACGGGCTACATCTCCCAGACGAAGCACTTCGCCGTCAGGCAAAGCCTTGATAACGATATTTTCAAATTCTTCGGTTTGCTGCAGACGTCCTTTGTAACGGATAGTGTACTGGAAAGTCTGGTTACCACGCTCACCGAACTGTCCCGGAGCCGCTTCAATGTTCTGTTCAGCCAAGGCATTGGAAATATCCGACGGTACCAGGCTATACTGTGCCATGATATCCGGCTTCAACCAGATACGCATGGAGTAGTCCTGACCCATCACATTGGCATCACCCACACCTTTTACACGCTGTACTTCCGGAATCAGGTTGATCTTGGCGTAGTTTTCAATAAATTCGATGTTATACTTGTCTTCGGCATCATACAAAGAGAAGATCAGCAACATGGAGTTCTGACGTTTCTGTGTAGTCACACCGACTTTGGTTACTTCGGCCGGCAACAGACCTTGTGCCATAGAGACACGGTTCTGAACGTTGACCGCAGCCATATCCGGGTCAGTACCCTGGTTAAAGTAAACACTGATATCGGCAGAACCATTATTTGATGCACTGGACTGAATGTACATCATGTTTTCCACACCGTTAATCTGGTCCTCCAACGGTGCAATCACTGAATTCAGTACGGTCTGCGCATTGGCACCCGTATAAGTAGCTCTTACCGAAACGGTAGGAGGCGCAATGTCCGGATATTGTGTAACCGGCAGTGTAGCCAGACCAATCACACCCAGAATAACTATCAAGATAGAAATTACCGTTGACAGTACCGGACGGTTAATAAATTTATCTAGTTTCATTCTATTCCTTAATATATGATATTATACGAATAAATTGTTACCCCGCACAATCATCAATTAAAAGCGGTCTGGATATTTCCATCACGCTGATCCTGAAGTGCTTTCTGGAATTTAGCTTCTTTCTGAGCTACAGTAATCGGAGATATTTTCTGTCCGTCCTGCAGGGTTTGAACGCCTTCTACAACGATCTGATCACCTTCCTTCAAGCCTCCGGTAACGATATAATTCTTACCGTCGTTCAAATTGGAAACCTGAATCTCAGTATGTTTCAGTGTGCTATCTGATTGTAGTACATAAACAAATTTCTTATCCTGTATTTCTTGTGTAGCCGACTGAGGTACCAGAATAACATCGTTCATGGTATAAGGGAACACAACATTTGCCATACCGCCACTACGCAATACATTCTGCTTGTTCGGGAAAATGGCACGCATGCTTACGGAACCTGTTGTCTGGTCGATTACTCCACTTACCGCATCAATCTTACCTTCTTCAGCATACATCGTACCATCGGCCAACTGCAATTTTACAGCCGGCATTTTTTCCAATTGTTCTTTCAGCGTACCCCCGGCGCGTGTCATATCCAGAAGTTGCTTTTCTGTCATGGAAAAATATACATACATATCACCAATTTCAGATACGGTAGTCAACGGTTCAGCAATGGACGGGCTTACCAGCGCGCCGATACGATAAGGGAATGTCCCGATTACACCATTCGACGGACTTGTAACGGTACAAAAGCCCAGGTTTTGCTTGGCAGCCGAATAAGCGGCTTCGGCCTGTGCCAAACTGGCTTTTGCCGTAAGCAGATTGTTTACAGCTGTCTGATATTCAAAGTCACTGATGATTTTCTGATCATGCAGCATCTTCTTATTTTTTTCTGTAGCTGAAAGTGTTTCCAGATTGGCTTTTGCCGATTTCACAGAAGCAACAGCCTGATCATACGCTGCCTTATATTGGGTAGGATCTATTTGAAACAATGCTTGTCCTTTCCGTACGGTGGCACCTTCATCCACACACAGCTTCACGATAAGTCCTGACACCTGAGGACGGACTTCAATATCCTGCAAACCTTTGATTGTTGCCGGATATTGTTCACTCTGATTGCTGGAAGTTACCTTCACAGTTTCCACGGCAAACTGATTGTCACCCATCTTCATACCGCCCTGACCTCCGCCACAAGCAGTCAATACCGATAAACCCAATGCACAGAAGGCTATCCGGCTTGAAGAAAAACTTTTGTTTCTTTTCACATTCATTTTCATATCAATTAATAGTTCTTTCTCGTTACGTTCTTTTGTTTCCACAATTTCCATTTCTACAAACACTGAAAAAGTATCGGAAATGAAAACTTTTTAAGGAAATTCAGTTTTATAATCGGGTGCAAATATAGCAAAAAATACTTAGCAACAGGATGTTTTAACGAACAATAACCCTCACCTGTCTGTTATGTAAAAATATACCATTTTATCAGACTTATTAACAACACTACTTTTCCAAATCGTCCTACATTCCGATAATTCATAGTTTTTCCGACCAAAAAAGCTTGTAATTATCATTTTATTTCTACTTTTGCGCAACACATTAAAAATAACAGAAATGGCAAAAATAACGAAAGAAGCTGCCTTACTATATCACTCGCAAGGCAAACCGGGAAAAATAGAAGTAGTTCCCACCAAACCTTACCAGACCCAACGAGATCTGTCGCTGGCATATTCGCCTGGAGTAGCCGAACCATGCCTGGAAATCCAGAAAAACCCCGACACAGCTTACGATTATACGGCCAAAGGTAACCTTGTGGCTGTTATTTCAAACGGTACAGCCGTTTTGGGACTGGGCGACATCGGCGCCATGAGCGGAAAACCGGTGATGGAAGGCAAAGGACTCCTTTTCAAGATCTATGCAGGAATAGACGTTTTCGATATAGAAGTGAACGAAAAAGATCCGGAAAAATTCATCGAAGCCGTAAAAGCCATAGCTCCGACTTTCGGAGGTATCAACCTGGAAGACATCAAGGCTCCCGAATGCTTCAAGATTGAGAAACGGCTGAAAGAAGAACTGGACATTCCGGTCATGCACGATGACCAGCACGGAACGGCTATCATCTCCAGCGCCGGACTGCTGAATGCCCTGGAAGTGGCCGGAAAGAAAATTGAAGATGTAAAAATCGTCGTCAATGGAGCCGGCGCATCTGCCGTATCGTGTACCAGACTGTATATCTCACTAGGAGCGCGGCTGGAAAACATCGTCATGCTGGACAGTAAAGGCGTCATTTCAAAACAACGTACCGATCTGAACGAGCAGAAGCAATTCTTTGCAACCGACCGTACAGACATACACACCCTGGCTGAAGCCATCAAAGGTGCCGACGTATTTCTGGGACTGTCCAGAGGAAACGTACTGTCACAAGACATGATACGCAGCATGGCCGATCATCCGATTGTCTTCGCACTGGCCAACCCCACTCCCGAAATCTCGTACGAAGACGCCATGGCTTCCCGTCCCGATGTCCTGATGTCGACCGGACGTTCAGACTATCCAAATCAGATCAACAACGTCATCGGATTCCCCTACATCTTCCGTGGAGCCCTTGATACCCGTGCCACAGCCATCAACGAAGAAATGAAACTGGCCGCCGTACGGGCCATCGCCGGATTGGCCAAAAAGCCGGTACCCGACATTGTCAACGAAGCTTATCACGTGAACAACCTGACTTTCGGCCCTGACTATTTCATTCCGAAACCGGTAGATCCGCGTCTGATTACCGAAGTATCCATGGCTGTAGCGAAGGCCGCTATGGATTCCGGAGTAGCCCGCAAGCAGATTACCGACTGGGAAGGCTACAAAAACCATTTGCGCGAACTCATGGGACAGGAAAACAAACTGACCCGCCAGCTGTACGAAACCGCACGCCGCGATCCGCAACGGGTTGTCTTTGCCGAAGGTATCCACCCCAATATGCTGAAAGCTGCCGTAGAAGCCAAATCCGAAGGAATCTGCAAACCGATTCTGCTGGGTAACGAAGAGCGTATCGAAAAACTGGCCAAAGAGCTTGATCTGAATCTGGAAGGCATAGAAATCATCAACCTGCGTCACGACCGCGAAGCCGACCGCCGGGAACGCTACGCACGCATCTTGTGCGAGAAACGCGCACGCCAGGGAGCCAATTTCCAGGAGGCCAACGATAAGATGTTCGAACGAAATTATTTCGGCATGATGATGGTAGAGACCGGCGAAGCCGATGCATTCGTTACCGGCCTGTATACCAAATATTCAAATACCATCAAGGTAGCCAAAGAAGTAATCGGTATCCAACCGGGTTACAACCACTTCGGCACCATGCACATCTTGAATTCCAAGAAAGGAACCTACTTTATAGCCGATACGCTGATCAACCGCCATCCGGACACCGACACTTTGATTGACATCGCAAAATTGTCAGCAAAAGCCGTCCGTTTCTTCAATCAGGAACCGGTCATGGCCATGCTTTCTTATTCTAATTTCGGCTCTGACAACGAAGGCAGTCCGGCCAAAGTACACGAAGCGGTAGCTACCATGCAGGCAGAATATCCCGACCTGGCCATCGACGGAGAAATGCAAGCCAAATTTGCCTTGAACAATCAGCTTCGAGATGAGAAATATCCGTTTACACGCCTGAAAGGTAAAGAAGTAAACACACTGGTATTCCCGAATTTAAGTTCGGCCAACTCCACTTATCAGCTCATTCAGAGCATGAGTGAAACCGAAGTGATCGGCCCGATCCAGATGGGACTGAACAAACCCATCCACTTTACCGACATCGAAAGCTCCGTACGCGACATTGTCAATATCACCGCCATCGCCTGTATTGACGCCATTGTGGCCAAAAAGATCAGTCACCAATAACATTTAGATAAAAAATGTAACATATATCCAGCAGAGATCCGACTCGGCAGCATTCAAAGCCGCTTCCGGATCTCTGCTGTTTTTTATCCGAAAAAACTATGAAAAAACCACTCACCCGTTTTCAATGCATACTTCTCACCCTGCTGTGGGCCAGTCTATGCGCCCTGGTCATCACTACAGCTCCGCGCATAGACGGACCGACCATTGTATCTATCCTCATCTCGGGCGCCCTGGTGTTTATCCCGATAGCACGCTCTGTCAAAACCTGGAAGAACAAGTGAACATTTTCCAAGAAATCGAAGCTTTAAATAAAAAAACGATATATAAAGTTCATTTTATCTGTTTTTTTTGTTGGAAGTAAAAGATATAATACATACATTTGCCATCACAACCAATGAAAAACATTAATCAATTAAAGAGATTTCAAAATGAATGCAGCTAAAGTACTGGAAGATCTGAAAAGAAGATTTCCAAATGAACCTGAATACCATCAGGCAGTAGAAGAAGTGTTGGGTACAATCGAAGAAGAATACAACAAACACCCCGAATTCGACAAAGTTAATCTGATAGAACGTCTTTGCATCCCGGAACGAGTATACCAGTTCCGCGTAACATGGGTAGACGATAAAGGCAACGTACGCACCAACATGGGCTACCGCGTACAGCATAACAACGCCATCGGCCCGTACAAAGGCGGTATCCGTTTCCACAGCTCTGTAAACCTGGGCATTCTGAAATTCCTCGCTTTCGAACAGACATTCAAGAATGCGTTGACTACCCTTCCGATGGGTGGCGGCAAAGGTGGTTCCGATTTCTCTCCACGCGGCAAGTCAAATGCAGAAGTCATGCGTTTCTGCCAGGCTTTCATGCTGGAATTGTGGCGCCACATCGGTCCTGAAACCGATGTTCCGGCCGGTGATATCGGCGTAGGTGGCCGTGAAGTAGGTTTCATGTTCGGAATGTATAAAAAACTGACACGCGAATTTTCCGGTGTCCTGACAGGTAAAGGCCGTGAATTCGGCGGTTCACTGATTCGTCCGGAAGCTACAGGTTACGGAAACATCTACTTCCTGCAGGAAATGCTGAAAACCCGTAACATCGACATTACCGGAAAGACTTGTCTGGTTTCAGGTTCTGGTAACGTTGCCCAGTATACCGTAGAAAAACTGATCCAACTGGGTGCCAAAGTCGTTACAATGTCCGACTCTGACGGTTACATCTACGATCCGGACGGTATCGACCGTGAAAAACTGGATTACATCATGGAACTGAAGAACCTGTATCGTGGACGTATCCGCGAATACGCTGAAAAATACGGATGTAAATACGTAGCTGGCGCACGCCCGTGGAACGAAAAGGCCGACATCGCACTGCCTTCGGCTACACAGAACGAAATCAACGGCGACGACGCCAGAGCATTGATTGCCAACGGAGTATTCGCTGTATCTGAAGGCGCAAACATGCCTTCTACTCCGGAAGCCATCCGTGTATTTCAGGAAGCCAAGATCCTGTATGCTCCGGGTAAGGCAGCCAATGCCGGCGGTGTATCAGTTTCTGGTCTGGAAATGACCCAGAACTCCATCAAGCTGAGCTGGAGCCAGGAAGAAGTAGATGAAAAACTGAAGAGCATCATGAAAAACATTCATGAAGCATGTGTCAAATACGGTACAGAACCAGACGGTTATATCAACTATGTGAAAGGTGCAAACGTAGCTGGCTTCATGAAAGTAGCCAATGCCATGATGGCTCAAGGTATCATCTAAATTTAAATCAAGACCCTATTTTTTATTTTAAATACGTTTTGTCTGACAAACGTCATGCCTGATTTTGTTGAGAAACAAGATCAGGCTTTTTCTTGCTTTTCACGCCGTCTTTCCCTACACCCGAAAACGAACAGACATCCGACCGAAAACGAACGGACATTCCAATCCGAAGAAACGGACATCTTATCAAAAACGAACAGACGTTTTCAACAGAGATACAAATCATTGAACACCAGAAAATTACAAACAAACCGATAAGATAAGCCTTCTGCATGAAAAGAGGGCATGCATTGTCCATACATGCCCTTTGTCCTCATATATTTCTCATCATACCCTTGAAAATTCTAAATTTCATCCGGCCAGGGACATGCTTTTCCCGTCGCCTTGAAAACAGGACGCTGACCGCCTGCCTTTCTTAAATATTCGCCCAGCTCTTTCGACAATTTCTTCACAATATCCGGATGCCGGGCAGCCACATTGTTTTTTTCTCCGATATCTTCCGGTATATTGAACAACTCTTTCCGGCCGGTTTCGTAATAATAAACCAGCTTCCACTCGTCCTTGCGGATGGCACAATCCAGATTGATACCCGGTCCGTCATTTCCCCAGATATTCGGGAAGTTCCATACCAGCGAACGTCCTTTGGAAGTGTCCCCCGTCTGTTTCAACATCGGCACGAAGCTGATGCCGTCAACAGGAGCTACGGTCTTATAATCCTTGACCCCGGCTATCTCGAGAATCGTGGGATAAAAATCCTCGATGATCAGATACTTGTCACACCGGGTATCCGGCTGTACGGTTCCCGGCCATTTTACGATCATCGGCTCCCGGATACCCCCTTCGTACATGGAACCTTTTCCACTGTTCAGCGGCGCATTTTGTGTATGGATCGTTCCATCACGCCAGCCCGGTTCTGAAGCCAGTCCTCCGTTGTCGCTCATAAAAATAATTACCGTATTGTCAGCTTCTCCGTTCTTTTCCAGCCAGTCCATCAGATCTCCCAGACTCTTGTCCATTCCTTCTATCAAGGAAGCGTATGCCGCTTCCTTGTCGCTCAGTCCCTTGCGGACATACTTCGGGAAGAAACGCATATCTTTGTCAATAGGGATATGAATGGCATAATGAGCCATGTACAGGTAGAAAGGCTGGTTGTACTTCTTGGCCTTGTCGAGTGCCTTGATGGCTTCCTGCGTCAAGGCCTCGGTTACAAACGTACCGGTTCCCCAATAGTCCTCCAGCCCCGGAATCGACATCAGTGAGTAAGGTTTGCCATCCCTGGTATGCCCGTAATTCACTTCGCTCAGGTAAGAAGCCAGTCCTCCGGCCGCATGCCCGGCTATATTCACCTCAAAGCCCCAGTGCGTAGGGTTTTCTCCCGGAGTGTCAATGGCCCCGAAATGAGCCTTGCCGCAATGGATGGTATGATAACCGCTCTGACGCAAAAGTTCTACAAACGAAGTCCCCACATAGGTATTGTTCGTACCCGGCACCTGAGATACCCCGTTATAATTCCAGTCGGGCAATTGCACGGTCTCGCTGGTACGGTCGGTCGGCTTATTTTTTTCGAGCGTCCAGTTGGTAACCCGATGGCGTACGTTATTGGCACCGGTAATCAGGCTGCAACGTGTAGCCGAACTCAGCGGACAGGCATAGGCCTGCGTAAACATCATTCCCTGTCGGGCAAGCCGTTCCATGTTGGGAGTCTCGTACACACTGTTGTAATAAGTCTTCTCGGTCCAGAACGGCAAGGAGGTATCCTGCCATCCCATGTCGTCGACCAGGAAAAGGATGATATTCGGACGTTTGTCCACCTTCTCCGGCGCTTCCTGTGCCAGTGCCGGACCTGCATGTCCGGCCAATGCCGCCAGCGCCAGGGAATAAAGCACGTGTTTGTTCATATTCTCTTCGCATTTAAATTAATCAATAGATACTGAAATCACGAATCTCCGGCTGGCCAACCGATTTCGTCACCTTCAGACGGAAAGCCGAAGCCTTTACAGGACCGATCTTTTCGATACGCTTGTGGCCGACCGATTCACCCTGGGCTACCTTGACCCAACATCCGTTTACCTTTGCCTCGATTTCATAATTCCGGATGCGTTCTCCCTTCGTAATATCCTCCTGAAGGATATAATAATTCACTTCGGAATCGCCTTTTACCGGCAATGTCAGCTGTTTCTTTGCCCCGGCAATCCTGGCCAGCGGTGTTCCCCAGCGACGATGAATCTCTTTTCCCCATTCTTCCAGCCTCCTGCAATCTCCTTCCGGCAGCAGTCCCGAAGGGTCGGGAGTCAGACCGATAATCAAAGTAGCGTTTCTTCCTACCGATTTCTCGTACATGTCCGTCAGTGTAGCCAGAGAACAGACATTGTTTTCATCGTCCGGTTCCCAGAACCATTCATGCCTGCCGTTCGCACCGCGCAAGGGGGTATCGGCCATGGCCGGCACCCAGTACTTGCCGTCCGCGTCTCCATGCTTCAGTCGTTCGGTATAGCCTTTCACGTCTTCCGTGGCATTGCTATGACTGAACGGAGTAGCGAAAGCAGACCAGCAAGGATAGCCTACCGTACCCGATTCGGAACCTCCCCAGCGGAAATCAGCCCGGTCTACGTTATGATAGAAAAGACAGTCCGGCTGGTATTTGTTGACAATCGGCTCCACATCAGGTCCCAGTCCTTTCGGATCATCGGCGCCTCCGTCAAACCAGATCAGGAACAGCTCGCCATAACGCGAACAGAGCTCTTCCACCATTTTCTCACAATAGCGCTTATACCATTGCTGGCGGTTGGCCGCAAAATCGCCCTCGCCCGCTACCTTGAAGTTATGAATACCCAGCAACGAGTTCCAGCGGATTCCCACATAAATTCCGGGCTGAACGCCGTATTTCCGGCAGGAATTCACAAAATCGCGTACAATATCTCCTTTCCCGTCGCGCCACTTCACGGCTTTCAGGCAATACGGATTTACGTCACTCTGCCAGAGTCCGAAGCCGGTTTCATGCGTAGCGGTCAGTACGGCAAACTTACATCCGGCCGCCTTGGCCGCCCGTATCCACTGGTCGGTATCCAGGCTGTCCGGCGAAAAGATGTTATAATCCTCAACAGGCTGAATCCGGTTGTTTCCCTGTCCGTAGCGTATGCCGTCGAACACATGCAGGTCATAATGAAAGACAGCTCCCAGTTCGGCTTCATGCCATTTAAGCTGACGGGGAGCGGGTACCGGAAGGACCTGTGCGTAACCGGTCATTACGCACAGCATCCATCCCAACAATAAGTTAACAATCTTGTTCATGACAATATCAAAAAATTTATCCAGTTACTCAGCGCCTTCGTATCCCGGATTCTGAGCCAGACTTGGATTTGCCTCGCGCTGCCGTTGAGGAATGGGATAAAGCACCTGATACGGTTTGGCATTTTTTCCACGTGCCACCGCATTCGAGATAAACTTACCGTGACGGATCAGGTCCTCACGTCTCAAACCTTCCGAGAAGAACTCACGTCCACGCTCAGCCAGGATAAAATCACGGAGACTCTCCTTCGTAGCATAATCGCCCAGCACAATGTCGGCCACCTTGGCACGCTGACGTACCTGATTGATCAGACCGATACTTTCCTGGTTCGGACCGTTCAGTTCATTCAGCGCCTCTGCACGGCACAAGAGAATGTCTGCATAACGGATGTAAACGATGTCGTTACCGTTATTTTCTCCGGTAGCATTCGGATCCGGCCAGTATTTGAAACTACGCACATTATCCAGTGCATTGCCTTTCTCATCGCGCAACAGCTCTACCTCCTCACCGTTCTGATCGGTGTAATGAGTAATCAAAACTTCCGTACGGGCGTCTCCGGATTCAAAGGTATCATAAAAAGCCGTATAAGTACGAAATTGAGCGCCAAAATTTATCCAATTTGTCTGAATCGGATAATTCGGAGGAAAAGCATGCGGCATATAATTGTTGTGATAACCCGATTGGGCAATACACGGAGCACGGTAAATGTATTCCTTATTGTCCTCACCTTCTACTGAGAACATTTTCTTATAGTCCGCATACAACGAATAATAATTCAAGTCAATAACCTTCTGGGCAGTGGCAGCCGCATTCTCCCAGTCTTTCTCGTGCATGTAAAGCTTTGTCAGGACAGACAAGGCCGCTCCCTTGGTAGCCTTACCGATCGGGTTCTCTTCCACCGGCAGGTTTTCGGCCGCAAAAGTCAGGTCATTGACCAGATACTTTACAAATTCTTCCTGTGAAGCACGGGGAGTAGACTTACCGATCTGCTCTATTTCGTCGGGCGACGCATTCTTCGGAATCTCAATGATCGGAGTAGGACCAAACAGATTCAGCAGGTAATAATAAGACACCGCACGGATGAAACGAGCTTCTCCCTGAGCCGACTTCAACTGGCTTTCCGAAATGCCGGTCAATCCGTCCGTCACGTTCAATACAGAATTGGCGCTGGCAATCGCTTCGTACATTTTCCCCCAGAAGGAATTCAGAAACGAATTATCAACCGCCCACGAAAAATTGATGAAGGGATACGCGTCACGCTCCAATCCACCTCCTGTTTCGAACGAAACATCCGTAGGAAACTCATTCATCAGAAACGTATAGTTACGGCTGTTATATTCAATAATCCTCGAACGGGCATAGGCACCGGTCAGCAGGGCGTCCAGTCCCGACTGATCCTGCAACATAGCGTTCGGGTCATATTCCGTATAAATCTTCTCTTCCAGAAAATCAGTGCAACCTGTCAGGCCCGCCATCAGAAAAGTGAGTGCCGACAAACGAATATAATTTGATAATTTCATAAATTTCTATTTTTAAAATGTAACATTTACTCCTACTCTCACGGTACGCGCCAATGGATAGCTGTTATAATTTACCTTGGAAACCGACTCACTTCCCTGCGCGCTCGCATCCGGATCGAATCCGTCATAACTGGTAAAGGTAGCCACGTTGTCTATCGCACCATAAATCTGCAAAGCCTGAATGACATTGTTCTTCTTGACAGGCACATCATAGTTAAGCTGAATGTTCTTGATACGCACAAACGAAGCATCGCATACGGTCAGAGAATTGATGGAATACTGACCACCATAGTTCGACGGATTCACACCGCTCGGATACTGATTGCTCGGATTGTTTTCTGTCCAGCGGTTCAGGTAATACTTGGCAATGCGGTTACGGTATTCATTCGTCGGGTAAAGTGATTCCAGTACATTGGCATCCAGCGTACTGATACCGAAGGTTCCCTGAAGGAATACACTCAGTGTCAACCGCTTGTAACGAAGCGTGTTGGTAAATCCGAATGTTGTACTAGGGAACGGCTTTCCCAATATGACACGGTCGTCCGAACTGATTACATGATCTCCGTTCTGATCCTTGAACTTCAAGTCGCCCGGATTGGCATTGGGCTGAGCCGAACCGGCAATGTCATCGTTCTTCTGGAAAATGCCTTCAACCTCATAACCGTAGAACGAATAGATAGGATCGCCTACACGCGTAATTTCATAACCGGAAACAAAGCTTCCGATACTACCCGTAATCAGCTCCGGCATGAAGTCCGGCAACTCTTTCACTTCGTTCTTCAACAAAGAGAGATTCAAGGACGACTCCCATCCCCAGTTCTTCTTGTCAATATTTACCGTATTCAGCGTCAGGTCAATACCCGAATTACGCACCTTACCGGCATTCACCTTTACACTGCTGAACCCGATGGCCGAAGGCAAGGGCTTATCAAACAGCTGGTCTTTGGTATCTCTCACATAAAAGTCAAGAGTACCTGTGATGCGGTTATTAAAGAAGCCGAAATCGAAACCGATATTGGTCTCGGCGGTAGTTTCCCACTTCAATCCGGCATTCGGCAGACGGGCTTCTATTACACCTTGCGACAAGGTATTTCCGAATACGGCCGATCCGCCGGCTGTCAGGGTCTGGATAGTCTGGTAATTACTGATTCCCTGATTACCCAGCTGACCGTAACCTACACGAAGTTTCAAATCGCTCACCTTATCGAAACGTTTCATGAACGGCTCTTCCGAAATACGCCATGCCAAGGCTACCGACGGGAAAAACGCATATTTGTGGTCGTCCGAGAAACGGGAAGTACCGTCGTAACGGAATGAAGCCGTCAGCAGATAACGGTTCTTATAATCATAATTGATACGTCCCAGAAAACCGTTCAGACGGTTACGCTCCTTATAGGAATATACATCGTCACCATTCAGGTTATCGCCGCTATGCATATTATTGGCTCCGGTAATGTCCGACAGGAATCCTTTGGCAGAACCGCTCAGATACTCCGACATAAACTGCTCAAAAGTAGCACCGGCCAGAACCGTCAGGTTATGTTTGTCATTGAAATTCTTCTTGTAAGAAACCAGAAACTCAGCCAGCCATTGCGTACTTTCACCACTTTTCTTCTCGGCCGTACCGCCGGTAGCCAGTCCGTTCATCGTATCACGTCCGCGATAAGTCTGGGTGGAATAAGAATCGATGGTAGCACCTAAACGGATGGTTGCCACCAGGTCTTTCAACGGTTCAATTTCCGTAGTAAACGTTCCATACGCATTGTTACGATGCTCTTCTGAAGATACACCATACAGCAAAGCCAGCGGATTATCCAGCGCAATGTAGCTGTTCTGGTAGTAACGGCCTGTTTCAGGATCCTTACCTACCGGAAGAGTCGGGTCAAATTGCAAGGCCGAGTTGATAGGACCGGCATTCTCATTGGCTCCCTGCATGTTTTCATAAATCGAATTGCCGTCCTTACGGGTAAAGTTCAGATTGGCCTTAAAGCGCAGGAAAGTCTTCGGAGAAAAATTCATGTTCGCCCGCACGTTGTATTTCTTCAGGTTTGAAGTCTTTACCACACCCTGCTGATCGAAATAATTCAATCCCAGATAATAATCGCTGTTCTCACCACCTCCAGAAATAGCCAGCTGATAGGTTTGTACCGGAGCCCCCTTGCGGAAGATTTCATCCTGCCAGTTAGTTCCCTTGCCAACAGCCGCAATTTCGGACTCGCTATAAATAGGACCATCCGAACTTCCGGAAGCCAGACGCAAGGCATTCAAGGTTTCCATATATTCGCGTCCGTTCAGCATTTCTATCTGCTTGGCTACCGACTGAAAACCGACCTCGGCTCCAAAACGTACCGTAGTTTCTCCTTTCTTACCACTCTTGGTCGTAATCAGGACAACACCGTTTGCCGCACGGGTACCATAAATAGCGGCGGCAGAAGCATCTTTCAAGACCTCGATAGACTTGATGTCACTCGGATTGATGGAAGAAGGATCTACTCCAGGCAATCCGTCCACTACGACCAATGCCGCATTGCTGCTATTGATGGAGCCGGCTCCGCGAATCTGAATCTTGGTAGAAGCTCCGGGAGCAGAACTGGTCTGGCTGACATTGACACCGGCGGCCTTACCATTGATCATCTGAAACGCGTTGGTATTGACGCCTTCCGTAAACTTACCTTCGCCGACAGATACGACAGAACCCGTAATATCCTGTTTCTTCTGCGTACCATACCCCACTACCACGACTTCATCCAATACCTCACTATCTTCCATCAACGCTATGCTGAATTGCTTTTTGACTCCATCCATTACTATTTCCTGCGACTTATACCCTACATAAGAAACAGAAAGTACATCTCCCTTGGATACACGATCCAGAACAAAATTACCGTCCAAATCGGTAATCACTCCGTTCGAAGTGTTTTGTACAACAACACTCGCTCCGATAATCGGATCGCCCGACTTATGATCGGTCACGCTCCCGGAAACTTTAAATTGCTGGGCATAGACAAGACCCACCGCCAGCAAGAAAAAGAAAATTAAAAATGATCTTTTCATTAATTAGAATTTTAAGTTAAACAAGTAGTTTTTTGAGATCGTTCAAAAGTATTGATTTCCAACCGTAAAGGCAACGCATGTTCTTTTCAGTCTTTATACACGTTTAATTCATTTCACCTCAAACCCCATTCAAAACCTGTTTTTCTATTGTTTTTCTAAAAAAATAATGCTTGTTTTGTATCAATACTTCGGTAAATTTTTACCGATAAATTAAAATTAAACATAGAATCGGCATAATCCGGTTCAAAATTATATTCAAGAGATCATTGAAATACTGTCAAGAATGAATCGTTAAGGGGTAAGAAAAGTGAT
>ENA-ORSF01000130-ORSF01000130.1-human-gut-metagenome-genome-assembly--contig:-NODE-130-length-32159-cov-9.06264_pt1 | contig 32159 bp, 25 predicted proteins | sample MGYA00242188_ERZ509155 | MGnify/ENA primary metagenome ERZ509155 (study PRJEB26280, sample SAMEA2338656) | human gut metagenome | biome: human gut; feature: human-associated habitat; material: faeces...
ATCACTTTTCTTACCCCTTAACGATTCATTCTTGACAGTATTTCAATGATCTCTTGAATATAATTTTGAACCGGATTATGCCGATTCTATGTTTAATTTTAATTTATCGGTAAAAATTTACCGAAGTATTGTTCTTTTGTACAAGTTAGACGATGACTTCCTGTTATTGTAACAGAAAAAGGAGACTTTTTTCAGAAAAAATTTTTCCCGGGTGGTTTTTCGAGGAAAGGCCGGTAGAAATTCATCGTGAATTTTGCTCAATTTGGATGAAGTACTTATTTTTGCAGCCGCTTGAAGGGAATGGGACTTCCCTGTTATAAACCGCTAAGAAAATAGCTGATAGTTCCTGTCGTGAGTCGGTTCTGTGTGCAGAATGGACAGGAGGATTGCAGCTGTATCTCACCCCTTGTCTTTGTCTGATAACATGAAGACTCACCGCCATAAATTGTCATTATAACGTTATCGGATATATGAAAGAAAAACTGAAGAACTGTTTTCGTTGGGCCCGTTTCGAAGAAGTCGTTTTCGGGTATTGTTTGAAATGGCTTGTCCTGACAGCCGTTGCCGGTGGGCTGATCGGTTCGGCGTCGGCCTTGCTGCTTGTTTCTCTTGCCTGGGCCACTGACTACCGGGAGAGTCATGTCTGGATTATCGGTCTGCTGCCTTTGGCCGGGCTGGCAATCGGTCTGATGTATCACTACCTGGCCGGTACGGCTGCCCGGGGAAATAATTTTCTGATAGAGGAAATTCGTACTTCCCGCAATATCATTCCTTTCAAGATGGCTCCGCTGGTCTATATCGGAACGGTGCTGACACACCTGTTCGGCGGTTCGGCCGGACGGGAAGGCACGGGGGTGCAGATGGGAGGAGCCATTGCCGATTTCCTGTCCCGTTTTTTCAGGATGCATCCGTACGACCGCAAGATTATGGTACAGATCGGTATCGGAGCCGGTTTCGCATCGGTATTCGGTACGCCGTTGGCCGGAGCCGTATTTGCGCTGGAAGTCATCGTGGTAGGACGTATGCGTTACGATGCGATCTTGCCGATTTTTCTTTCGGCCTTTTTTGCTGATTATGCCTGCCATGCCTGGGGGGTGGAGCATACCGTCTATACCATGAGTGAAGTGCCGGGACTGAATGTAGGTACCCTGCTTTGGGTGTTGCTGGCAAGTCTGCTGTTCGGACTGACCGCCATGCTTTTCTCCCGTTCCATCGGTTTCTGGAGCGGGCTGGCCAGGAAATACGTATCGTATGCTCCGTTCCGTCCGTTGTTGGGAGGTATCTGTATCGCCTTGTGTGTCTGGCTGATGGGAACGACCAAGTATATCGGTCTGGGTGTTCCGGTGATTGTCGGTTCGTTTACGGAAGTACAGATGTGGTATGATTTCCTGTTGAAGCTGTTGCTTACTACGTTTACCATCGGTGTAGGATTTAAGGGGGGAGAGGTGACGCCGCTTTTCTTTGTCGGTGCTACGCTGGGTAGCGCGTTGTCTGCACTGTTACCGCTGCCTGTCTCTTTCCTGGCAGGATTGGGGTTTGTCGCTGTCTTTGCCGGAGCCACCAATACTCCGATAGCCTGTACGCTGATGGGAATTGAACTTTTCGGCATTGAGGCGGGTATTTACCTGGGAATCGCCTGCGTGGCTGCTTATCTTTTTTCCGGCCATACCGGTATCTATACGGCTCAGGTGGTGGGAACTCCCAAACATCTGTCATATTGGAAAGCGCGGAAAGGAACCACTTTGGAGTGAATGGACAAACAAAAAAGCATTCATCCCGCTCTTCTGCAGGAGAAGAACAGGAATGAATGCTTTTTTATGCGGATAAAAGTCAGAATACAGGCAGCTGATAGATGAATCCTACGGAAACACGGTTTGTGGAATAATCGGTTTCTCCCAGGGCTTTGGCACGTGCCGTGTAGTCGAACGAACGTCCTACATACGTCAGGTAGAAATGAAGGTTGGTCTTCATCGGATAGTACTCCAGTCCGGCAAAATATCCCCACGAAGTGCGGTATTTGCCTTTTTCCAGGTTCTCGTGCGCTTTCTCCAGCGAGGCTGTTTCATACATTCCTTTTACGAACAGGTTCCATTTGGGCAGGAAGCGGTAGTTGAGCTTGGTTACGAGCGACATGTAACGGACGTCTGATGCGTTGTGTCCGTTCATTTTGCCGGTCATACCCGTAATGATTCCCTTACGGTCTATTCCTTCCTTCGAATACATGAAATCGAAAAACATGTTGAATTTACCCAGGTTCAGTTCGTTACCCAAGGCATAGTAATACATTTTCTCGTTCTTGGCTTCGCTCATGATGGAAGCCGACCAGCGTGTCTTGTACACGTCGCTGAAGTTACCGTTCCAGTTGAGTGTGTAGACAAGTGGGAGTTTTCCCGATTCCAGGGTAGGAGGTTCGCCTTCGGTAACTTCCACGCCATACGTGCTGTTGAACGATCCGTTCCGGCTGTCCAGTATCTGGAAGTTCAGCTGTTGGGTGGGAGTCATGTCGTAGCCGATATTCAGTCCGGTCATGAAGTTGCTCATGTTTTCTACCATATCGCTGTATTCGTATATCTCGATGGGGTTGAGATCGAATTCGATACCTCCGTATGCGGCACACTGTTTACCGGCAAAGATGGAGAATCCTTTGCCGAAATTCACGCCGATTCCCGCAATGTCTATCGAGGTAGGAAGGTTGTCGATGTTTCCGCTTCCGTCGTTCGAACGGTTCAGACGTTGTCGGTACCGGTAGGAAAGCCACTCGTTTACATTTCCTTTGGCCTCTATGCGGAGTTGTCTCATGGTAAAGGCACCTTCCTGAAAACCATCACGGAAATTGGCGTCGAAACTTCCGTGCATGTTCAGGTACAGGTTGAATTTATCCTGTTTCTTCTTGATGTTGGTCAATTCTTCAAACAGGGTCTTGTTCTCAAGAAATTTCTCATGGTCGTTTGTTGTCTGGGCGTATGCTCCGTGCAGTGTTCCTGCCGTCAGAAGCATGGCTATCAGTTTTCTAGTCATTTCTGGCTATTGTTTTTAGTATTCGTTGAAATAGGTTTGGATTTGTTTCCAGTCGTTGGTTTTTGTCAGTGCCAGCATCAGCAGCACGCGCGATTTCTGCGGATTCAATTCCTGAGAAGCTACGAATTGGTATTTGGCGTCGTCTACTTCGGCATCGAGTGAAGTTGGGCCGGTCGGGACTCTTGATGAGCGGACTACAAGAATCCCTTTTTCGCGGGCTTTTATCAGCGACGGGAATACATTCTTGTGGATGTTTCCGTTGCCTACTCCGGCAAAGACGATTCCCTGGTAGCCGTGTTCCAGCATGGGGTCTACCATGTCGGCTTCGATGTTTGAATAACCGTATACGATTCCTACTTTAGGCAGCTTGTCCAGCTGGCTTACATCGAAAACGGATTGGGTGGTATGCTTCTTGACTGATGAGGCATTGTAGGTAACCTTGCCGTTCAGTACATAGCCCAATGCGCCTGCGTTGGGGGCCTGGAAAGTTTCTACTCCTACGGTATTGGTCTTCAGCACATCGGCTGCTCCCAGAATCTGTCCGTTCATCGCAATCAGAACACCTTTCCCTTGAGAGGCCTTGTCGGCAGCTACTACTACGGCGTTATACAGGTTCAGTGGTCCGTCGGCACTGATGGCTGTAGAGGGACGCATGGCACCTACCAGTACTACAGGCTTGTCTTCTTTGATGGTCAGATTCAGGAAATAGGCTGTTTCTTCCATGGTGTCGGTTCCGTGGGTAATCACGATACCGTTTACGTTCGGGTCTTCCATGAGCTGGTTGATCTTTTTGGCCAGAATCAGCCATACTTCGTCGCTCATGTCCTGCGATCCGATTTTTACAATCTGTTCTCCGGTTACATTGGCAATGTCTTTTACTTCGGGAACGGCATCAAGCAGCGAACCGATGGCTACCTGTCCGGCTGTGTAGTTGGTGGCCGTGGCCGATGTTCCTGTTCCGGCAATGGTTCCTCCGGTAGCCAGAATGTGGATGTTGGGCTTTTGCTGGGCAAAAAGCGTTACTACTGAAAACAGCATCAGCATTGCTGTCATGCCTAGTCTTGTAATTGCTTTCATAAGACGTTTGGTTTAAGTTATACTAAAATAAAATTGATTTATTGGTGTTTTGATTGAGACTGATTTTCGTTCCTCGTTATTTGGCTGTTTCCGCCGTATGAAGCAGATAGACAGCTATTGACAGGATTAATTACGATTTTTAAGGTTATATGATCTTATATCTTTTCATGGATGGCTAAAAAATAATCAATTTGCTTTCCTTAATAAAATCTAATATGCATAAAAAAACGGAATTGTTCAAGAAAGAGCGGGTTCTGCCCGTACTTATTATTGTAAATTAAAAGAATGAAACATTTATTTGCTAAAAATAAGAAAGTGACGATTGGTTACTTATTCGGTAAAAATAAGTATAAATGTAGGGATTTGGAAGACGTTTTTTCCGTATAGGTTGGAGATTTTAGTTACCTTTGCGAGGTTTTTTAAAGATAAGAGTTATGCATACGAAGGAAGAAAAGATGGAGGCATTCGGACGTTTGCTTGACGTACTGGATGAATTGCGTGTGAAATGTCCGTGGGACAGAAAGCAGACCAATGAGAGCTTGCGTCCTAATACCATAGAAGAAGTATACGAACTTTGTGACGCATTGATGAAGGATGACAAGAAGAATATTTGCAAAGAGTTGGGTGACGTGTTGCTGCATGTGGTATTTTATGCGAAAATCGGTAGTGAGACCGGAGATTTCGACATTAAGGACGTATGCGACAAGTTGTGTGACAAGCTGATATTCCGTCATCCGCATGTGTTTGGCGAGGTAAAGACAGAAACGGCCGAACAGGTTTCTGAAAATTGGGAACAGATCAAGTTGAAAGAAAAAGATGGAAACAAGTCGGTACTGAGTGGAGTGCCGGAAGCTCTTCCGGCTTTGATCAAGGCTTACCGCATACAGGATAAAGCGCGTAACGTAGGGTTCGACTGGGAAGAACGTCAGCAGGTATGGACGAAGGTGAAAGAAGAAATCAGCGAATTCGAGGCAGAAGTGGAACACATGGATAAGGAAAAGGCTGAGGCTGAGTTTGGAGATGTGATGTTCAGTCTGATCAATGCGGCTCGTCTGTATAAGATTAATCCGGACAATGCACTGGAACGGACAAATCAGAAATTCATCCGCCGGTTCAATTACCTGGAGGAACATACCATCAAGGCTGGCAAGAATCTGAATGACATGACATTGGCCGAGATGGATGAAATCTGGAATGAGGCAAAAAGCAAAGGATTGTAGGGAAGATAAATCAAAATGAAACATCCCTCCTGTTTCTTTTCGTGTATCGATGGGAAAAAGGAGGGATGTTTTTGTTTATTGTGCCGGCTTTTCGTTCCAGAACCGTCCTTCATTATTTAGCAGGTAACGGGTCTGGGTGTTCGGATCAGTTACGGAAATACGGTACAGGTTCGGTGAGGCTTCGAGGTTTATCTGTGTACCTGCCGGCAGGGCCTCGCGTTCCTTGTCTGTAATCGGGAACTGGTCAACGCTTTGCAGGTAACAGTGCTTCCGGGCATACGTGTCTTGTTGTGCGTAAAACATGGCCCACATCAGTTTGTAAATGGATGACGGGCAGGCCGGTGACCAGTCTACTCTGATTCTGCTGCCTACCGGACTGTCGGCGAAGTAGAGATAGCCCCAGCGGTCGGGCATGTGCATGTCAATCTTGCCTGTCGGTGTCCATACCCAGTTTTCTTCCGGACCTTTTTCCTTGAGCCACTGTACGCGTGAAAAATTGATACGCCAGATGTTTCCGGCTTTCAGCGGATTCTCGAAATTCCATGTCAGTGCCTGCCGCGGAATGGCCATTTCTACGCTCCAGTATTTGTCTTTGTCAGTCGGGTCGTTCAGTGTTCCTTCGTGGTGGATAGCCAGTTTGATGTCCTTGCAGTCCCATGGAATCAGAAAGCTTCCGCCGGTTCGGTAAGGTTTGTCAAGCAGCAGGTCGAATAACACCCCGCGGGCATTGGTCTCGAATTCGAAATAGCCTTGTCCGTTATTGTCCGGATCGATAAAAACTTCGAAGTCGTTGTCGTAATAAATGATGGTGTCCCGTTGGGTCAGTCTGGCCTTGATGTTTTCCTCCTCGAGTACGGCTCCTACATACAGGTAGTCATCGTCCCACAGCATTTTTGCCGTAGTCTGGTATTTGGGAGCAGGAAATCCTTCTCCGCTGATATCGACAAATGGTTCTGTAGAAGCGGCTTTCATCCAGGAACTTTCATCCAGTTTCCCGTCTATCTTCAGTGGGTCTGTCGTACGGAAACACGTATAGGTTCGAGGTTCGGTCAGGAACCGTTCATATTGTTCATACAGGCTTTGTGCGAATGTTGGCAAAGCTGTCATTGCCAGTAGTCCGGTGTAAATAAGTTTCTTCATTGTGTTGATAGATCGTTTGATTAATTGCTTTCAATGACTTGTCCTACTCCACGATACAGTTTGATCGGACCGTCCAGCAAGACGGCAATTACCGTAATCTGTTCGTCTTGTACGTGTTCGGGAACATCGATGTACAGGTTGCCCGGAACTTCACTCCAGTAGTTCTTGTTGTATACCTTATAGTTCAGCATGGCACCGTTTCCTACTACCCATACGCGGTTTACCTTGTTCATCAAGCCTTTGACCTCTATCGGACCGTTCGGACGGTAAGGCAGGTAAAGGTACAGAATATCTCCGGCTTTGTTCAGCGTTGTGTAGCCTTGGAAATGTTCGTTCGGAATGCCGGCACGTGTATCGTAAATGGCTTCCTTGTGTTTACTGGTCCAGCGTCCGAACTCTTTCAGAATGGCCACCTGTTCTTCGGGAATGGTACCGTCGGGTTTCGGACCAATGTCCAGCAGCAGATTTCCACCCATACTCAGGCAGTCTACAAAGGTACGAAGCAAAATGTATGGCGATTTATAGTTTTTGTCAGTGTGTTGATACCCCCATGAATCATTCATGGTCATGCAGAGTTCCCAATACTTGTCTTTGGGACGTACTACCGGAACACCCTGTTCCGGGGTAGCATAGTCACCGTATCCCTGAATGCGTGAATTGATGATAACTTGTGGGTTGGTAGAACGGAGCAGGTCGACAATGCCTTTTGAATTCCAGGCTTCCGCACTTTGCTCCCAGTCGCCGTCGAACCAGTAGAGGTCAGGTTTCCAGGTTTCATTCAGTTCTTTTAACTGGGCAAAGTTAAACTTGCAGAAGCGGCTCCATCGTTCCGGATCGTCCTTATAGCGTATCTCTGTGCGGGTCTTGTTCGGATAATCCGGATGTGACCAGTCCAGTAGTGAATAGTAAAAGCCCAGTTTGAGTCCTTGCTTGCGGACTTCCTTGACGAATGGATCAATCAGGTCTCTCTTGGCCGGGGTCTTTTTTACGACGCTGAGTTCACCCGCCTTGGTATCCCAAAGCGCCATCCCGTCATGATGCTTGGTTGTTATGACGGTATATCGTGCACCGCTTTCTTTGATGAGTTCTACCCATTGTGCCGGATTGTATTTGGAGGCAGTGAATCCTTCTTCCTGTTTCATGTATTCGTCATACGGCAGGTAATTGTTGAAGAAAGACCAGCTTTCTGATACTCCTTTTACGGAGTAGATTCCCCAATGGATGAAGATGCCGAGTTTAGCGTCTGCAAACCATTCCATGCGTTGCTCTTTTTCGTTTGTAGAAACGGCGGATTGTGATTCTGATTCTTGTGCTCCCGCGGTCAGGGGGGATAAAAGAAAGGAACCGACCAAGGCTGATACTAGTAATTTCTTTTTCATGTGGATTAGGTTTGTTGGTTCATGAATCTTTTTTAAAATGGTGGTTTATCATGTCCTTAATTCCGCAACACTGTCATCGTTGCTTTTTTATGATCGTTTGGAAGCTCCTCTGTAGCTTTGACTTTTCGTTTTGGATAATTCTTGGCTATGTGTCGGAAACAATGACTGATAGGACAAAAGTAATCATAAAATCTGAGAAAAAAGATTCTTTCGTCAGAATCTTTCCGTTGTGAGGCTGTTCGGCTTTGGTGGTGTTCCGGCTTGCAGTTCCCTGTTGGGCGCATCGAACCATCGAATATCAGATCCGAACTTGATGTAAACAAAAAAGGATGCACCGGAATCAAGATGGTGCATCCTTTGGTTATCATCGGAATGATGATTTTCTGCTATAACTTATTTGATGACGCCTAATTCTTTACCAACTTTGATGAAAGCGGCAACGGCTTTATCCAGGTGTTCCTTTTCATGACCGGCTGACAGCTGTACGCGGATACGTGCCTGGCCTTTCGGAACAACCGGATAGTAGAATCCGGTAACATAAATGCCTTCTTCCTGCATCTTGGCAGCAAAGTCCTGTGACAATTTGGCATCGTACAGCATTACTGCGCAGATGGCTGATTGGGTCGGTTTAATGTCGAATCCGGCAGCCAGCATCTTGTCGCGGAAATAAGTGACATTGTCCATCAGTTTGGTATGCAGGTCATCGCTTTCTTTCAGCATCTTGAACATTTCAAGACTTGCTCCTACGATAGCCGGAGCTACAGAGTTGGAGAACAGATAAGGACGGGAACGCTGGCGGAGCATATCGATGATTTCTTTCTTACCGGTTGTGAAGCCGCCCATGGCACCACCGAAGGCTTTACCCAGTGTTCCGGTGAAAATATCGATACGTCCATAGCAGTTGAATTGTTCTGCCACACCGTGTCCTGTTGGTCCGACAACCCCTGCAGAGTGAGATTCGTCTACCATGACAAGTGCATCGTATTTTTCAGCCAGTTCACAGATTTTATCCATCGGGGCAACGTTTCCATCCATAGAGAATACGCCGTCTGTAGCGATGATGCGGTGGCGTTGTGCCTGAGCTTCTTGCAGGCAACGTTCCAGATCGGCCATGTCAGCATTGGCGTAACGGTAGCGTTTGGCTTTGCACAGACGTACGCCGTCAATGATGGATGCGTGATTCAATGCATCTGAGATAATGGCGTCTTCGTCTGTAAAAAGCGGTTCGAACAGACCTCCGTTCGCATCGAAGCAAGCCGCATACAGAATGGTGTCTTCTGTCTTGAAATAATCTGAAATGGCAGCTTCAAGCTGTTTGTGCAGATCTTGGGTACCGCAGATGAAACGGACGGATGACATTCCATATCCATGAGAATCCATGGCAGCTTTGGCTGCTTCGATCAGGCGTTTGTTGTCAGAAAGTCCCAAGTAATTGTTGGCGCAAAAGTTCAAGACATCGCTTCCGGCGTTCACCTTGATGTCGGCGCGTTGTGGAGTTGTAATGATTCTTTCATTCTTGTACAAGCCGGCAGCCTGTATGTTGGCCAGTTCTTCCGTTAAGAAATCTTTAAATTTTCCGTACATGTTTGCTGTAATTTAATGGTTTGAAGTTATTTAAGGTTATTGTTAGGAAACCGCACGAAAACAAATGTTTTATTTGGTTTTTGCGGATGGTTTCAGCTTATCAAACTAAACGAAACAAAGGTCATATTTTTTTTTGAGAAACGGATAAAAAAAACCGAGAAAATCATCTTGGAACAATTTTTTTCTTCTACCTTTGTTGACGATTAACTTAATTTCTAATGTAAAATGAAAAATATATTGATAATTGGTTCAACCGGACAGATCGGGTCAGAACTGACCATGAAATTGAGAGGTATTTATGGTGGTGCAAATGTTGTAGCTGGATACATTCCGGGTGCTGAACCTAAAGGAGAATTATTGGAGTCTGGTCCTTCTGCCATTGTTGATATTACAAACGAACAGCAGATTGCAGAAACGGTTTCTCGTTATAAAATTGATACGATATACAATTTGGCAGCCTTGTTGTCGGCTGTGGCCGAGGCCAAGCCTCAATTGGCATGGAAGATCGGTATGGGCGGATTATTTAATGTGTTGGAGGTTGCCCGTGAAATGCATTGTGCCGTATTTACTCCGAGTTCAATCGGTGTTTTCGGTAATAATACTCCGAAGGACAAGACTCCTCAGGATACAATCCGTAATCCGAGAACGATGTATGGCGTTACAAAGGTTTCAGGTGAATTGCTGAGCGATTATTATTACATTCGTTTTGGTGTTGATACCCGTTCGGTACGTTTTCCGGGTTTGATTTCCTACGTAACTCCTCCGGGTGGTGGAACCACGGATTATGCGGTTGATATCTATTACTCTGCTGTGAAAGGCGAAACATTCAAATGTCCGATTGCAGCAGGTACATTCATGGATATGATGTATATGCCCGATGGCTTACGTGCCGCTATCGAAATTATGGAGGCCGATCCTTCCAAGTTTGTACACCGTAATTCGTTCAATATTGCTTCCATGAGTTTTGATCCGGAAATTATTTATAAGAGTATCAAGAAATACGTTCCGGACTTCAAGATGGAATATGAAGTTGATCCTTTGCGTCAGACTATCGCTGAATCATGGCCTAATTCGCTGGATGATACCTGTGCCCGTGAAGAATGGGGTTGGAAACCGGAATACGATCTGGATTCAATGACCCGGGACATGTTGTCCAAGCTGAAAGAACGTCTGAAGGGTACTAAGTAGCAATAAGCTGTAATTGTAACTGAAAATAATTCTGATTGGGGAGTTGGGCTTTTTTTGATTGGCTCAATTCCCTATTTTTTTGCTTGTTAAAGGTAAATATGGACCGGGAAAAATTACTTTAAAAGTAGAGGTCGTCTTTTACGAAGAAATATATGGCTGTATGTTCAAAATGTTGCGTAAAATATAATTTGGATATAAAAAAAGGTAGTTTGCAGTATTAGGAAACAATAAAGTTTGTAATTTTGTTGAAAATTTAAATACAACTGGTATAATGAGTAAGACTATTATTACTGTAGTTGGCAAAGATACGATAGGTATCATAGCCAAAGTTTGTACTTATCTGGCAAATAACAAAGTGAATATTTTGGATATTACCCAGACTATCGTACAGGGTTATTTCAACATGATGATGATTGTAGATATGACACAACTTGAAAAGAGTTTTGAGACTGTTGTCAGCGAACTGGCTACCTTGGGACAGGAAATGGGAGTTCAGATCAAATGTCAGCAGGAAGAAATTTTCAACAAAATGCATCGTATCTAATTTTATTAAAACGGATTTTCAATTATGATTAATATAGCAGAGGTTATTGAGACCAACAAGATGATCGATCAGGAGAATCTGGATGTTCGTACCATTACAATGGGTATCAATTTGTTGGATTGTGCAGACAGTAACCTGGATATTCTGTGTCAGAACATTTATAACAAAATGACCCGTCTGGCACACGATCTGGTAAAGACGGGTGAAGACATATCCAAGGAATATGGCATTCCTATTGTCAACAAGCGTATTTCCATTACACCGATTGCCCTGGTAGGCGGAACTGCCTGTAAGACTCCGGATGATTACGTGAAGATAGCTCAGACGCTGGATAAGGTGGCCAAAGAACTTGGCGTGAATTTTATCGGCGGGTATTCTGCCATTGTTTCGAAAGGAATGTCCCGCAGCGATGAGCTGTTGATTCGTTCCATACCTAAGGCAATGGCTTGTACCGAACGCTTGTGCAGTTCAATCAACGTCGGCTCTACCAAGACGGGTATCAATATGGATGCGGTTCGTCTGATGGGAGAAGTCATCAAGGAGACAGCAGAACTGACTAAGGAGTCTGATTCGCTGGGATGTGCCAAGTTGGTTGTGCTGTGTAATGCGCCGGATGACAATCCGTTTATGGCCGGTGCCTTTCATGGAGTTTCTGAAGCAGACGCCATTATCAACGTAGGTGTCAGCGGACCGGGCGTAGTAAAATATGCACTGGAAAGTATTCATGGCGAGAGTTTTGAAGTGTTGTGTGAAACCATCAAGCGTACTGCGTTCAAGATTACCCGTGTAGGACAGCTGGTGGCACAGGAGGCTTCCCGCCGTCTGGGCATTCCGTTCGGTATCATTGACTTGTCCCTGGCTCCGACTCCGGCTGTGGGAGACAGCGTGGCCGATGTCCTGCGGGAAATAGGTCTGGAACATCCGGGAGCTCCCGGAACTACCGCAGCCTTGGCGTTGCTGAACGATCAGGTAAAGAAGGGAGGCGTCATGGCTTCTTCTTACGTGGGCGGACTGAGTGGTGCCTTCATTCCGGTCAGTGAAGACCAGGGGATGATAGATGCTGTGGAAGCTGGTGCGTTGACCATTGAGAAGTTGGAAGCAATGACTTGCGTGTGCTCGGTAGGACTGGATATGATTGCCATTCCGGGTGATACTTCAGCCGCAACGATTTCGGGTATCATTGCCGACGAGGCAGCTATCGGTATGGTCAACCAGAAGACTACTGCCGTACGTGTTATTCCGGTTATCGGAAAAGAAGTAGGCGAAACCGTAGAATTCGGCGGTCTGCTGGGACATGCTCCGATTATGCCGGTAAACAGTTTCAACTGCGAGGCATTTGTAAATCGCAAGGGACGTATTCCGGCTCCGATTCATAGCTTTAAGAATTAATCTGCATAAGATTTATCGTTTGGGTGCGGGTCATAAAGATGAGAGAGAAAAGAATGCTTTGCTCTTTTATCTTTATGACCCGCTGTTTTTCCGATACCGTGTTTTTATCGTATCTTTGTCACCGCAATATAGAGAAACATGATGACAACTTATCTGGATGAACTGAATGAAAGTCAGCGTGCCGCGGTGTTGTATAACGATGGGCCTTCGCTGGTTATAGCCGGAGCCGGTTCGGGTAAAACCCGTGTACTGACTTACAAGATAGCCTATCTGCTGGACAACGGACTGGAGCCATGGTCGATTCTGGCCCTGACTTTTACCAACAAGGCTGCCCGGGAGATGAAAGAGCGCATTGCCCGTCAGGTAGGAATGGAACGTGCCCGGTATTTATGGATGGGAACTTTCCATTCTATATTTTCACGTATTCTGCGTGCGGAGTCGGATACATTGGGCTTTACTTCCAATTTTACGATTTATGACGCTTCCGACTCGAAGAATCTGCTGAAAGGAATCATCAAGGAGATGAATCTGGACGATAAGGTCTACAAGCCGGGAATGATACAGAGCCGCATCAGCAACGCAAAAAATCAGCTGGTATTGCCGGAGGCATACGCTGCTGACGGAGAGTTCTTTTTGGCCGATCAGGCGGCCAAGATTCCGTTGATGCGTGATATTTATCTGCGTTACTGGGAACGGTGCAGGCAGAGTGATGCCATGGATTTCGATGACTTGCTGGTATATACCTACCTGTTGTTTCAGCAGCATCCCGAAATCTGTGACAAATATGCCGGACGTTTCAAGTATATTCTGGTAGACGAGTATCAGGATACAAACTATGCCCAGCATGCCATCGTACAGCAGCTGACCCGGATAAACCGACGGGTTTGTGTAGTAGGTGACGATGCACAGAGTATCTATTCGTTCCGTGGAGCGAAGATCGACAATATCCTGAAATTCACCCAACTTTACAAGGATGCCCGTCTGTTCAAGCTGGAGCAGAATTACCGGTCGACACAGACGATCGTGAATGCGGCAAACAGCCTGATTGAGAAGAACAGCGAACAGATTCGCAAGGAAGTCTATTCAAAGAAGGAAAAGGGGGAGCCCATTACGGTCTTCAGCGCATACAGTGATGTGGAGGAAGGAGAAATTGTTGCCAACCAGATTGTGAGACTTCATACCCGTGACAATTATCCGTACAGTGAATGTGCAGTGCTGTACCGTACCAATGCCCAAAGCCGTATTTTTGAGGAGGCTTTGCGCAAGCGTAATCTTCCGTATCGGATTTATGGTGGACTTTCGTTTTACCAGCGAAAGGAAATCAAGGATGTAGTGGCATATTTCCGGCTGGCGGTTAACCCGAACGATGAAGAAGCTTTCAAGCGCGTGGTTAATTACCCGGCACGGGGTATCGGAGATACAACGTTGAACAAACTGCTGGCTGCGGCTACTGCGGCGAAAGTCAGTTTGTGGAAGGTGCTGAATGAGCCTTTGGCTTACGGACTGTCCATCAATAAAGGAACACATGCCAAGCTGCAGGGATTCCGGGAGTTGATAGCCGGCTTTGTGGCAGCTGTTTCCCTGAAGGATGCGTACGAGTTGGGAAGCGAAATCTTACGAAAATCGGGTATCGTCAATGATCTGTATCAGGACCGTTCGCCCGAAAACCTGAGTCGTCAGGAAAATATCGAAGAATTGATCAATGGTATACACGATTTCTGTCAGACGCGTCAGGAAGAAGGAAATACACACACGTTGCTTTCCGATTACCTGTCTGAGATTTCATTGCTGACCGATCAGGATAGTGATCAGGAAGCCGATTTGCCGAAAGTAACGCTGATGACCATTCATTCGGCCAAGGGACTGGAATTCAAGAATGTCTTTGTCGTTGGTCTGGAAGAGAATCTGTTTCCGGGAGCCATGTCGGTTGGTTCCTATAAGGAACTGGAAGAGGAACGCCGTCTGTTTTATGTGGCTATTACCCGTGCCGAAGACCATTGTTATCTTTCGTTTGCCAAAAGTCGGTTCAAATACGGAAAGATGGAGTTCAGCAATCCGAGCCGTTTCCTGAAAGATATAGATTCACGTTACCTGGATATGCCGCAGGAAGAACGGATTTCCCGTCGGGTAGAAGAAGGGGCCGGACATTTCCGGAAAGAAATGTCCGAGAATCTGTCTGTTTCCCGTCGTGCGGTAAATCGCTCGTATGAACAAGAGGAACGGTACGATAACCTGGGAGCTACAATGTTCGACGGAGGTGAGATTCCTCAGGCTCCTCGTCCGTTCGTTAAACCAGCTCCTCCCCGGAAATTACGTCCTGTCTCGTCGGCTTCCTCGTCTGGAGGGGTGAGTGCCGCTTCGGGCAGTGGCGTTTCTGTCGGGCAGACCATCGAGCATGAACGGTTCGGAATCGGAGAGATTGTGAATCTGGAAGGCACTGGCGATAACTGCAAGGCTACCGTACGTTTCCGGAATGCCGGAGAGAAGCATTTGTTGTTGAAGTTTGCCCGTTTTAAAATTATTGGATAATTCGTAACCCTAAATAATTATGTTGGATATAACGAAAGTACCTTCTCCCTGCTACGTGATGGAGGAGGAATTGCTCAGAAAGAACCTGAGCCTCATCAAGCAGGTGGCCGATCGGGCCGGTGTGGAAATCATTCTGGCTTTTAAGGCTTTTGCCATGTGGAAATCATTTCCTGTTTTCCGGGAGTATATTCATTATACCACGGCTAGTTCGGAATACGAGGCGCGTTTGGCGTATGAAGAATTCGGAAGCCGGGCACATACTTATTCACCGGCTTATACGGAGCAGAATTTTCCGGCTTTTCTGAAATACAGCAGTCACATTACCTTCAATTCACTTTCGCAGTTTGAGCGTTTCTATCCGATGGTGAAAGCTTCTGCGGAGCCGGTTTCGTGTGGCATCCGGGTCAATCCGGAATATTCGGAGGTAGAGGTGGAACTGTATAATCCGTGTGCGCCGGGTACCCGTTTCGGAATCACGGCCGATCAGCTTCCGGATACCTTGCCCGAAGGTATCGAAGGATTCCATTGTCATTGCCATTGTGAGTCCAGTTCTTACGAGCTGGAGCGTACACTCGTACACATTGAGGAAAAATTCGCCCGCTGGTTCCCGCAGTTGAAATGGCTGAATCTGGGAGGCGGACACCTGATGACCCGTAAGGATTACGATGTAGAACATCTGATTGGATTGTTGAAGGGGCTGAAAGCCCGTTATCCGAACTTGCAGATTATTCTGGAACCGGGATCGGCGTTTACCTGGCAGACAGGACCACTGGTGGCTTCGGTGGTAGATGTAGTGGAGAACCGGGGAATTCGTACGGCAATTCTTGACGTGAGCTTTACCTGTCACATGCCCGATTGCCTGGAAATGCCTTATCAGCCGAAAGTGCGGAATGCCGAATCATTGCCGGCCGATGCCGTAAAAACAGCTGCTCCCGGAGATCATATATATCGCCTGGGTGGAAACAGCTGCCTGAGCGGTGATTATATGGGAAGCTGGAAATTCGATCATGAGCTGCAGGTCGGCGAACGGATTGCCTTCGAAGACATGATTCATTACACCATGGTCAAGACAAACATGTTCAATGGCATTCACCACCCGTCCATTGCCTTGCTTCACACCGACGGGCAGCTGGAGATCTATAAAAACTTCCAGTACGAGGATTATCGTGACCGGATGTGTTGATTTTGTGACTATTGTATCTTAAAAACGGAATGAAACTATGAAAGGAAAACTGATTTTTATTACCGGAGCTACCAGTGGTATCGGCGAAGGGTGTGCCCGCAAATTCGCGGCAATGGGAAGTAATCTGATCCTGAATGGAAGAAATACGGAAAAGCTGGAAGCCCTGAAGCAGGAACTTACAGCGCTGGGAGCAGAAGTGCTGACATTGCCTTTTGACGTACGAAACCGGGAAGCCATGCGTCAGGCTGTGGATTCTCTGCAGGGAAAGTGGAGAAACATTGATGTGCTGATAAACAATGCCGGACTGGTAATTGGCATGGATAAGGAGTACGAAGGTTCGCTCGACGAATGGGATATTGTGATCGATACGAATATCAAAGCCTTGCTGGCCATGACACGGATGATTGTGCCCGGCATGGTGGAACGGGGGTTCGGACATATCATCAATATCGGTTCCATCGCAGGTGATGCCGCGTATGCGGGAGGAAGTGTCTATTGTGCTACCAAGGCAGCCGTGAAGGCTTTGTCCGACGGCTTGCGTATCGATCTGGTGGATACTCCGCTGCGTGTGACAAACATCAAGCCCGGTATGGTGGAAACGAATTTTTCGGTAATCCGTTTCCGGGGAGATAAAAGCAAGGCCGATGCGGTATACGAAGGACTCAAACCGCTGACCGGTGACGACATTGCAGATGTAGTATATTATGCGGCTTCGGCACCGGCACATGTGCAGATAGCCGAGGTGCTGGTCATGCCTACTTATCAGGCTACCGGAACCGTCTGTCATCGGCAGAAATAACGTCTGTATCTTTTCTGTAAAACGAACGTCCGTTTTCCTCTGAATAAAGATTTGTGGAAAAACGGGCGTTCGTTTTTTCCCTGCTTTCTTATCGTACCGAAAGCAGCCCCATCACACCATATCCTCGCCGGTATGGATAACCGGTACACGTACCGTTTTATGGAAAGGAATGAAGCGGGATACGATGGCAAGTATCAGTGTAACCAGAAAGAGCCATCCCAGGATATGCTTCAGGGCCAGCAGGGTACTTTGCTGCTGCAGTATGGTGTAAAGTGTATTGGTAGCCAGTTGGGTAGCTTCGTCTATGCCGTGTCCCTGTGCCAGGCTGCTGCTTAGGGTAGACTGCCATCGGATGGCGGCCATCGGATCGGTGGCTGTAAGCGTTTCGGAAAGTTCTGTCATGTATTTTTGTTGCAGGTGGTAGAGGGTGTTGCTGTAGAAAGCGGAGGCGATGACAGGAGTCAGTACCGAGCGGAAGGTAATCAGGAAAAATGCGTTCGACAGCAGGTATTTCGGCGGAAGGTCCTCGACGGCGAACAGTGCGAAGGCAATGATCAGTGTCAGCATGCCCAGTCCCCTCAGGAACATGGGCAGATACAGCATTTCGTAGGTGCTGTCGGGCGAAATGCCGAAGTACAGCATCCCGAAAAACAGGACGAAACAAGCCATGCCTCCGGCTATGAGAAAACGGAAGCGCCACCGTTGCCAGCGAAACCACCAGAAACAGATGAATGCTCCCAGTATGTATCCCGGAAGCAGCCAGACGTAGAGCGTGTAGGTATGGGTATTGTCTACGCGCAGAATCGTGGTAAGGTAGCTGGTGAGCAGGCTGGTCGAGGTACTGAAGAACATCACCAGCATCATGTAGAAGTATCCCAGAATGGCTTTCCACTGGAACAGGGGTTTCAGGCTGACGTAGGGTCGTGACGAATGAAACTGTTCCCACAGAAAGAGAGCTACGAGAAGTGGAGCGATGATGATATACAGGCGAATGCGTGTGGAAGCCATCCAGTCGAGTGTCTTTCCGTATGTGATGACGTAGATGAGCATCAGCAGTCCGGTGGCGATGATGAGCATTTCGCGTGGATGAAGTTCTTTCCAGGGAATGGGGCTCGACGGACGGTCGTGCCGGAAGAATAGGATGACGGCCAGAATGGCCATGAGCAGAAGCAGCATCATGAAATAGTACATGTATTTCCAGTCGTAATGATCGGCCAGCAGTGCGGTGATGACCATCGAGAGCTGTCCGCCTCCGAACACCAGCGGATAAAAATAGGCATAAAATTCGCTGCGGACATCCTGGGGACTGAATATGAACTTGATGCGCCGGATGATCCAAAGCATCAGAAAGCCTTTCAGAAAGCCGATGACAAAGCTGGCCGCAATGAGCAGTTCCATGTCTGACTGGCGGGCACAGAACCAGCTCAGAAAGAATTGCAGTGTGAGGTCGGTGAGCAGAAGCGATTTGCCCGACAGGGCACCTAATATTTTAGGTACGATGGGATAGGATAAGGCCATGCCTGCGGCAGCCGCATAATAGCCGATAGTAATATCCTCGGTATATACTCCCAGCGTGTTCGAAACTTCTACCATGCTGCCCGTGTATGTGCCGTTCAGCATGGCGATGGGAAGCATGATGAGGAAGACCGTAGCGACGGCTATGCGGTCGGGGACCCATCGACGGGAGGGAATATCTAATTCACGGGCTGTTTTCATTTCTTTCTCAAGGCTTCGGTTATGACCATCATGCCGGCACGCAGCTGGTTCATGGTTTCATCGTCTACATTATCCAGGTCGATACGTACCGGGATTCGCTGTTGTACTTTTACGAAATTACCGGCAGAATTGTCGGTAGGTACCAGTGAATATTTTGATCCGGTGGCTTCGGAAATGGCCGTTACATGTCCGTGAAGAATGTGGTCCGGAAGTCCGTCTACTTTGATGCGTACGGGTTGGCCGATGTAGATATTGGCAATCTGTGTTTCGCGGTAATTGGCTGTAATCCATTTCCCTGACTGGCGGACGATGTATGACAGGGTTTGTCCGGCACTGACGTACTGTCCTGCTTCGAGGGTACGACGTCCCATGTAGCCGCTGTAGGGAGCGGTTACTACGGTGTATGACAGGTTCAGGTTGGCCAGATCGAGGGCGGCTTCGGCCCTCAGGATGCCTGCTTCGACGTTTACCTGCTTCTTGCTGGCTTCGTCGAACTGGGAATGGGCCGCTTCTTTTTGCCGGAGCAAGGCTTCATACCTGGCCCGGGCTGCCTGGTAATTGGCTTTTGCCTGATCGAACTGTTGCTCGGGTATGGATTCTTCTTTCAATAATCGTTCGTAGCGGTGGAAATCTTGTTCGGCCTGCCAGAGTTTGGCTTTGGCTTCGGCCAGGTTGGCGTCCTGTTCGGCTATCCGCGTATGTGAAGTGCGTATGCCGGAACTCAGTACGTCTCGTGAACCTTGTGCATCGAGCAGGGAGGCTTGTGCTTCTTTCTGCCGGATCAGGTATTCGCGGTTGTCGAGTATCACCAGCGTATCGCCCGCATGGACGTACTGATGTTCCCTGAAGCGTATTTCCTGAATATATCCTGCCACACGTACATTGACCGGGGCGATATACTGGTCGACAAAAGCATCGTTGGTAATCTCATAGTTGATGTATCTCCAGAAATAATGGGCTGTCCAGGTCAGTCCGGAGCCGGCAATGAGGATACATACGATGTTGAGGATGATGTTTCGGCGTTTCTGGCGTTTTAGTCGCCTGTATTTTATGTGGAGTATAGACATGATGTATGGTTTTTGTGTGTCCTTTATAAAGCACCGGCTGCTCGTTGCAGTTGGTAATAGGTGTAGACTGCTTGTGTACGTGCTTCCGTCAGTTGCAGTTCCGCGTTGAGACGGAGATTGTCCGCATCAAGCAGGTCGGTGAGGATAGCCAGCTGGTTCATGTAGCGGTTGCGCATGATGCGGTAGTTTTCTTCAGCCTGTCGTACCGAGAGTTTCAGGGCTTCCACCCGGTCGGTAGCTTCGTTGTGTTTCAGTAAGGCTGTCTGTACGTTCATGCGGATGTGTTGTTGCTTTTGTTCTTCGGCGTTTCGCATCAGCAGGATGTTCTGTCGGGCTTCCTTTATCCGATGTCGGTTACGGTAGATCGATGAGATGGGATAGGAGAATGACAGTCCGATGTTCCAGCTGTTGTTATACATATCGGCCAATGTACGCGATACGGGGCGTGCCAGTGTATTCGATGCTGTCAGTGACAGTTGGGGGAGTTGCTCGGCCCGTGTGAGCCGGACATTGTTTTCGGCCAGTTCCGTCTGTTTATGCAGCAAAAGCATTGAGGGGTCCGAACTTAAAGCACGGTTTACGTAATCGGCGTATCCGGTCGTATGATATTCTCGGGCAAGCAATGTGGTATCGGGTATCAGCATGAGATGCTCATCCAGTCCCAGCAGGATATCCAGCTGTTGGGACACGATGCGAATGTTGTTTTGGGTTTCCTTTACGGCCAGACGGTCATTGGTAAGCTGCATCTCACTGCGCAGAACATCGTTGTTTGTAATGATACCTTCCGATTTCATGCGGCGAATATCTTTCAGTCTTCGCTCCGATTCTTCGATGTTACGGTTTAATACAAGGCATTGTTTGTAAAGGGTAAACAGGTTAAGGTATTGTTCCAGAAGGGACAGTCTGATGTCCGCCTGGTCGGCACAGGTTTGCAGCTGTGCCAGTTCCTTCTGCAGATCGGCCTGACGGACGGCATACCGGATTCTTCCTCCCTGGTAAAGCGGCTGGTTGAAGTCGATGGCATAGTTCTGCTGCCAGTCCGGTGATTCGGGATGCGTAGCGTTGCTTAGTCCGTTTTTCCAGATAATGGGTTGTCCCAGGAAGCCGCCTTTCAGCCCTATGCTGATTTCCGGCAGTCGTGTAGCGCGGGCCGTTTGTTTCCGTTCATCAGCCATTTGTTCTTTCAGACGGTCGGCTGCCAGTTGCAGGTGTTGCCGGGAAGCTCGTTCGAACAGTTGTTCCACGCTCAGGTGGAGTGTATCCTGTTCTGTTGCCGACTGTGCATGCAGGTTTATCGGAAGAATCAGCATACATGAAATGACAATGAGTGCTTTAATAGGTTTCGATGGCATGTTGCAGGTCTTTTAGTAATTCTTCGGTTTGATGGAGTTTTTCTTCGCCCAAGATATTTTCCAGACGTTTGTAATAAGCCGTTAGTGTGGGAGCGATCCATTGGTGGAATTCTTCTCCTTTATCGGTCAGGTAAACCAGTTTGTTGCGTCGGTCTGTGGGGTCTTCGCTGCGACATACGTAACCTTTCCGTTCCAGATTTCCAATCAGACTTGTCAGACAGGCTTTGTCTTTGGCGGTTCGTTCGGCCAAGGTCTGTTGACTGATTCCCTGCTCAGTCCACAGGCAGCTCATTACTTGAAGCATTTCGAAGGTGATTCCAGCTCCGGAGTTCTTAAGCAGTCGCTGCATGGCTTGTCGTGAGGCCATACGGGTTCGTATCAGTTGCAGGATACAGTCTCTGGGCAGGGTATTGTGTCTTGTTGTCTTCATCGTTGTTTTTATAAGTCATCTTTTGGGGCACAAAGGTAAGTCTTTCTTTTTAGATAGTCAAATGTTTAACTATTTATCCGGTTGAATGGCGTGGGGAGTTTGTCGGGTTTGAAGTTCAAGACTGAAAAATGAGCCGGCTGAAACTGGTTTATTTTCTTTTTGTTCACATGAAACTTGTAAAAGGTGGGCGGAGAGACAAACTTCATCCCGTTTGATTGAAAAATAGTGACGAAATCGTTTGTTTTTATGAAAACTTGCTTATCTTTATCCGGCTAGTAAGCAGTTTGATTTTACTTTTTATCAAGTATAGTTTGAAATATTAAGCGTTAAAACATTAATTTATGACTTATCAGTTTAAAATTCAGATTAAAGGTATTACCAAGCCTCCTGTATGGCGCCGTGTATTGGTGCCGGATACCTATACATTCCTACAGTTTCATCAGGTTATCCAGTATGCTTTCAACTGGAGTGATTATCATCTGTTCGAATTTATAGATAAGATGTACGATATGAATGTCAGAATCTCAGAAGCGAATGAAGAAGATGACTGGTTTTATCCGGTTAAGACCCAGGATGCTGCTAAAGTGAAACTGAAATCTTATTTCGGTAAAGATGTTTCTAAGAAACTGTTGTATCAGTACGATTTTGGGGATAGCTGGTATCATACCATTACGTTGGAAGCGGTATTGGACGAAAAGATTCAGAAGCCTAAATGTCTGGCGGGAAAAGGCGCGTGCCCTCCGGAAGATTGTGGAGGTATTTACGGGTATGAGCAAATGAAAAAGATATTCAAGGAAGATCCCGATGGTGAGGGAGCTATGGAATATCGTGAATGGTTAGGTCTGGACGAAAATGAGAATTGGGACCCCAACTTATTCAATCTGGATGAAACGAATGGTAGTTTGGCTCTTCTCTAAATGACTGTTTTGAAAATGGCGGAATGAGGATATTTAAATCATTGCTTGTATGGTGTTGTTTCATTCCCGTTGCTATATTGAACGGTGGGTTGAGACAGTATGTTTTGGTGGATTGTCTGGGTGCTTATCGGGCATTAGTTGTTAGTGGTATTCTGCTGAGTCTGTTTATTCTGCTGATAACTTGGTTGCTTTTGCCACGTATCGGTAGGTTGACTCAGAAAGAAAGTCTGCTGACAGGCTTTTTATGGATGCTGTTGACCATCGGCTTTGAAAGTATCCTTGGATTGAAGGAGGATGTTTCTTTCAACGAGTGGTTGTCGACTTATAATCCGATGACGGGGAATTTGTGGGTACTTGTAGTCATAACAACCTTGTTGGCACCAACATTGGCTTGTAAGAGGAGACTCCATAATTAGGTTGAGAATTAGAAATATTGTTGTGTAATTTTTATATGCTGTTGCGCTTATGAAACAAGATGCTTTTGAAACTGAACGTCTTATCCTTCGGCCTTGGAATGAAGAGGATGCGTCGTCACTTTATAGATATGCTTGTGATCCGGCAATCGGTCCGATTGCCGGATGGCCGCCTCATACGTCTGTCGAGAATAGTCTTGAGATTATTCGTACCATTCTTTCTGCACCGGAAACCTATGCTGTGGTATTGAAAACTACAGGTGAACCGGTAGGTAGTGTTGGTATCATGTTTGGTGATGGGTTGCATAGTGCTGATATGGAAGAAGGAGATGCCGAAATAGGTTATTGGATAGGTGTGCCTTATTGGGGGCAAGGCCTGATACCTGAAGCCGTTCGTCGCCTGTTACATCGTTGTTTTGAAGAATTGAATCTTCAGCATGTATGGTGCGGTTATTATGACGGTAATATGAAATCCCGTCGGGTGATGGAGAAGTGTGGTTTTGTTTTTCATCATACGGAAACCGGAAAGATTTCTCCGTTGGGGGATGTCCGCACAGAGCATTTCATGCGGATGACGAAAGAGGAATGGAAACATTTTAACAAATGATTGATGGTAAACGAGAGGCCTTCTATTCTGCTGAATTTATTTGGCAGAGCAGGAGGCCTGTTAATGACAGAAGATAATAAAGGTTTATCTGACTACTTCGGTAAATTCCGGTTTGATGTTCGGATCATTGCTTACCGTGACATAGATGGTTGCTTCTACATCGTTCCCTTGAACGTCTTTACTTTTGGCTGTGAAACAGTAATCTGTTCCTTGAGACGTGATGCGTTTGCCTGCTGTAACCGGAGTGCCGAGCGGATATTGGTAATCACCGCATGCCGCATCGAAAATGGCTGTTTCTTCCGGAGTAACGGGTTGTTGGGCCGAATATGCCGGCAACTTTTCTACTTCCCCATCCAGATAACCGTTTTCGGTGAGGAAACGTTTTACTTCGGCAGGTGCCTTGTCAGTGCGGGCATTCCGTATACCATAACCGGGTAGTATCTCGGCTTTAGGAAGTGCTTTCTTCAAGTCATTCATGCTGGCACTCAGTCCACCGCTACCGAACGTACAGAACGGAACAATTTTCTTTCCCGTGAAATCCACGCTTTTTACCAGGGACGTTATCGGTAAGGCGTACGTCCCGAACCAGATGGGATACCCCAGGAAGATGACATCGTATTTCGAGAGGGCGATGTCACGTGTTTTCAAGGCGGGTACTTCGTTGTTGGCCATTTCTTTCTGACAGCGTTCGATGGTTTCCTGATAGGTACCGTCGTAAGGTTGTTCCACCTCAATACGAAGGGTATCGGCATTGAGTAACTGAGCAAACTCCTGTGCTACTTTCTGTGTGGCTCCTGTTTGTGAATAGTAAATCACCAGACACTTCGGTGTTTTCGTTTCAACTTCCGTTTCAGCTTTTTTCTGTGAATTGCAGCCTATCAACGCCAGGAGAGCTGCAAATAATGTTAATCCTTTTTTCATCATCGTATGTTTTTCATGTGGTTAATGGTTCCGAAAAGAAATTTATCGTTTTTCATGAATTACAAAAATAATGTTCTGGTTGGATAATCCTCTGTTGTTTAATGATTTTTTATATAAATGGCTGTTTATGCTTGTGTATATGATTGAAAAATGCTATTTTCGTAAATGAGGTGCTGAATCCTCATGCATAGAATTACAAAGATTCATCCGGGTAAATCACTATGAAGTTTACTTCTACGATTAAGTCTGTTATTCCTGCAGATATTCGGGTTGTATGGCAGGTTGTTACTTCGCTGGAAAATTATGCCTGGCGGAGTGATATCAGTCGTATAGAAAAAGAGGATGAAGAGAGTTTCACGGAGTATACCACGAGCGGTATTGCTACTCGTTTTATTGTTACGTCTTTTGAATCGTGTAACCGTTATGAGTTTGATCTGGAAAATGAGAATCTTAAGGGACATTGGACCGGTGTGTTCCGTAAGACGGTCTATGGAACAGAGATCATATTTACTGAAACGGTATCGGTCAAGAAATGGTGGATGATTCCATGGGTAAAACTTTTTCTCAAGAAACAGCAGGCGTGTTACGTAGCCGACTTGAAGCGGAGGTGTCAATGCAGTTAGAATGATTTTGGGAGGGGCGACATAAAATGGGGTGAATCTTAGAATTATGTCGGAAAACTTTTTTATTTTTGGAAAAATTGTAAATCAATCGGTTGAAAGAAATATGGCACAAAAATTCGGAAATACCTGGTGGGGGAGCGAGTGGTTACGTTCACTGTCGCACATAGATTACGAAAACCGCATACCTCGTGGGGCAGCTTATGCCCGTAAAGGGAATGTAAAAGAAATCAAATTAAAAGATAACATCATAACCGCTAAGGTGGCTGGAAGCAGACCTACTCCTTACAAAGTCAGTATCATTGTCCCACCGTTTTCTTCCAAACAGGCAGATATGCTGATCAGGGCATTGATGGCTCGTCCGGGATTGATTTCACGCTTGATTAATCGGGAACTTGATCCGGAAGTACTGGATATTGCCCGTAAATGCGGATTGAAGATATTTCCGGAACGTTGGAGCGATCTGAAGATGCAGTGCAATTGTCCTGATTGGGCTGTACCTTGCAAGCATCTGGCAGCTGTAGTTTACATGTTCAGCCGTGAGATTGATAATAATCCTTTCATCGTGTTTCAGATGCACAAGATTGATTTACTGGAAGAGTTGAGAAATCGGGGAATTGAGGTGGATGCGATGGAACAGGATGTGACAGTAACAAATCTGAAAGATATTGTTCAGATAAAACCGGCAAAAGAGGTTTCCCTGGCGCTCCCAGCCTTTCGAAGAATCGATTTTTCCCGGTTGACGGACAGTTCTGAGGCTTTGTTGATGCTTCTTCCTGATAATCCTTCTTTCTGTCTATCCGGTAATTTCAAGGAAGATTATGCTACGATATTACGTCGGGTAAAGAAAAACGTGCAACGTTTCTTTGCCCATAAGCTTGAGGCGGGAGAACTCTTCCCGAAGGTGATAAATCCTATACAGGATATTGGGGTTGACGATTGTTTCGAATTACGTTTCGACTCTACTTTTCAATGGACAGTCTGTAATGTTTCATTCGGACAGCCCAGACTGAACAGATATTCGTATAATGTCTGGACTTTGCCTCATGCTTTGCTCCGTATCAATCCTGATTTTCTGCCCGATTATCATCCATCGGTCATTGCATTGTATCAGGGATTGTTCTGTGCACTTCATTTGCTGGCCAAAGGAGCAGTAGCTCCTCAATTGCTTCGCCTGTCGGACAAGAACTACATGGTGCGGTGGATTCCGGCTTATATTGATTGTCAGGTACGCGAATTGATGGATGCTTTGGAAGAGATAATTCCCGGAATGATGATTCAGACATTGCCTGCTGGTCGTAAGTTGGAAAAACCGGTATATTGCCAAAGCGAATGGATGGTGTCTTTCTTCTTGGAGAAACTGATGAATTGTCTTTCTACCCAAAGTGACCGGAGTCAGCTCGTTCCTTTTTTCTTTAAAGGACTTCGCCAGTCTTTCAGTGAAGTAGGTGAGAAGGAAATACCCGGAGGTATCAAATCCTGGATTGCTTCTTATACGCTGACTGAGTCCGATTATCGTCCGGTATTCAGTGTTGCAGAAAATCCTGCAGGTGGTTTTGATTTGCATGTCGGGGTAGAAGATAAACGTGGAGCAGCTCCGAATCTTATCCCCCTTTGTGATGTGCTTGAATCATCGGTTTATGAGCGGGAACGTTTCCGTATTCTTCGGAACTTTACTCTTATTTCCGGGATGATGAAGGAAATGAACCGGTATATCAGTGAGGGAGCGAGAAAAGCCATTCATTATACGGATGAGACATTTGTTCCTTTCCTCTTTCAGATTATTCCGGCTGTTCGTATGCTCGATATCAAAGTCTTTATGCCCAAGTCATTGCAGAATCTTATCCGTCCCAGGGTTTCACTTTCTTTGAAACGAAAGAATGGCAGTGAGAAAGGATTCCTGAGTCTGGCCGATCTTTTTGAATTTGATTGGGAAGTGGCCTTGGGAAATGAAATTGTGTCCATGGAAGAGTTCATGAAGTTGCGGAAGAAAGCCGGAAGCCTCATAAAATTCAAGCAAAGTTACATCTATGCGGATGCCGAAGCTCTTCAAAAGCTGCATGAGGCCTTTACAAAGACTGAACAACCTACTCCGGCACAGCTTTTGCAGGCTGCATTGACCGAAGAATACGATTCGGCTCCTATCCGGCTTTCTGACGAGGTACGTGGGCTTATCAACGAACTGACCCGTCAGGAATCTGTTGCGTTACCTGTTGGATTGAACGCTACGCTTCGTTCATATCAGGAACGTGGTTTCTCCTGGATGTATCGTAATATGCGTATTGGTTTCGGCTCTATTCTGGCCGATGATATGGGGTTGGGGAAGACATTGCAGGCTATTACGCTTATCCTGAAGCTGAAGGAAGAGGGGGCTTTGGAGAAAGAACGGGTACTGATAGTGGTTCCTACCGGATTACTGACGAACTGGCAGGCGGAAATCAGCCGTTTTGCTCCGACGCTGACTGTCTTTGTTTATCACGGTACGGGACGCGATTTGAAACGGTTTGATGCCGATATCTTGTTGACTACCTACGGAGTGCTCCGTTCCGATAGTGTCAAGTTGAGAAAACGTCCGTGGAAGGTCATGTTTATCGATGAGGCACAGAACATCAAGAATCACGATACGGCACAAAGTAAGGCGGTACGCGGCATTCCGGCCACTACCCATGTAGCGCTTAGCGGTACGCCGGTGGAAAACCGTCTGACAGAATTCTGGAGTATCATGGATTATGCGAACAGAGGGTACCTGGATAGCTTGAAGGCTTTCAAGGAAAATTTCGCTACTCCCATTCAGCTGTACAACGATGCCGACTGTGCTTCCCGTTTCCGGAAGGTGACCGCTCCTTTCATGATGCGTCGTATGAAGACCGATAAAAGTATCATTGCCGATTTGCCGGATAAAATCGAACTGGATGATTATGCTTCGTTGAAATCGGAACAGGCTGCTCTGTATGAAAAAACCTTGGAAGCTGCCATGAGTGAAATCGAAGGCATTTCTACAACCGATCATGAATCGTTGTTTAAACGTCAGGGACTTATCTTGCAGATGATTCTGGCTCTGAAGCAGATCTGTAACCATCCGGCACAATTTCTTAAAAACGGTGATTGTCGGGCTGAACTCTCGGGTAAGGTTGAGATGTTGCTTGACCGTATCGAGGGAATCGTAGCTAACGGTGAGAAAGTGCTTGTGTTTACGCAATTCCGCGAGATGGGCGATATGCTGGTGCGTTTCATCGAAGAGCGTACCGGGCAGCGTCCGATGTTCTATCACGGTGGATGCAGTCTCGAAGAACGGCGGGAGATGGTAGACCGTTTTCAGAACAATCGGGCTGATAAGGTATTTATTCTTTCCTTGAAGGCTGCCGGAACCGGATTAAATCTGACTGCCGCATCGCATGTGATCCATTATGATTTGTGGTGGAATCCGGCTGTAGAAGCACAGGCTACCGACCGTGCTTACCGTATTGGTCAGCAGAAGAACGTCATGGTGCATCGTTTCATTACCAAAGATACCTTCGAAGAGCGTATCAATGATATGATTCAGCAGAAGAAATATTTGGCCGATATGACTGTAGCGAGCGGGGAAAGCTGGATCGGGAAACTAAGCAACAAGGAATTACGGGAGATATTTGGATAGATTGAGTGATTCTGGAAAGTTTCTGATGAATCATCGGGCCAAGGAAGATCGGTTTCTGTAGAGAAGTAATCCGTCTTCCCTGGTCTGCATTGTGTATTCAGTTCATGCCAAGCATCGGACCGACAAGTTCCCACAACTCCATGTAGCGTAGCATGAATTCGATGCCTCCCAACACATGACCGGGCATGGACAGGTCAGTCAGTGTGGATGAGTTCCAGAGGTTATGCGCATTTACGGCATTGGAATAAGGAACGAAATCATCTTGTGGAGAATGGTACAGATATACAGGTACCTCCGACTGGATGGATGAGTTGATTAATGAATTCTTCCGTAATGCTTCGATGACGGCGATAACGTCATCGTTTCCATTGAATGCAGGTGCGGCAAAGAAATCCGGATGTATTACCTGGGTAATGTCGGTACCTAATGCTTCGTGCCATTCAAAAAGCGGTCGGGTGGAAAACATTTTGTTCAGTCCTTGCTCTATGACTGCCGGCGCATACAGATTCTCGTCACTGACATCCAATTGTTCTCCGTATACCATGCCTCGAATAAGATACGGAGCATATCCGGTACGTGCATAAGGTAAGGGATTGTTTTCATAGGCCAGAAAGGTTTGCAGAATGCTTTCCAGGTCGTAAGGACCTCCACCGGCATATACAGCCCGGACATTGTCTGTCAATCCTCGTTTTTCCAGTTCAAACAAGGTAGCCATAGAAGCTTGTCCTCCTTGGGAATATCCCATCAGTTCAATGTCATCGTTTGTCTCGGATATCGATTTCTGTTGCAGGTATTCTCGTGCAGCTTCTATCATGTCCGCGCAGACAGTACCGGTCAATTGGTTATGCAGATACGGATGTTGGCGGTCGGGAGTCTGACTGGAGCCATATCCCAGATAATCAGTCATGACGATGATGTGTCCGCAGATAACCGGCAACATTTCGTAATAGAAAAGTTGTTTCGAAGGTGCTTCTTCCATGTCGAGGGTACCGTGTTGGATACTTACCAGGTGGTCGTAGGAAGTCGTTCCCTGAGGCATGGCTATGACTCCAGAGGCTGTGACAGGATTTCCGTCCACTCCGTTGGTGGTGTATTCGATGGCTGCAACTTCCACATCACGCATTAGTAACGTGACAAATTCTACAGGTAAATTGATGCCTTGGCCGGATACGAAATCTACTACCATTGCAGCCAGTTCTTCTTTCTTGAAGCTGGTTTCTGTCATTACACGAGTCAAATGTCCGGTATCGGTATCTGTGGAAGGTTCTTTCCAAGGAGTTTCCTCATTGTTGCAAGCTGCTGCGAAGAGTAGTAACAACAAGGTCAGTAGTTTGCTTGTAAGGTGTTTGTTCATTCTTTTGTGTGTTTAATCGGTTAATCAATTGCTGTAAATATAATCATTTGTAGGAAGAAATGAAAAAACTTTGTCATGTTTATCCTGCTTGGTTTGTTCTTGTTGTAGTATATGTCAGAATATGTATTTAGAAGCGTAGAACAACCAAAAACAATCAGAAATATCCAAGCATAAATCTTTAATTATCAGTATATTCTAAAAATTAACACTTTTCGGCTGCTTTTTGATGCTTCCCAAATTTCCACATATTTTTGAGACGTATTTCTGACGTGGAGAATTTGCGGGGCTTGTTTTTTGTCACACCGTGCAGACAGTTGACAAGGGTTTACAACCGTTTACGACAAGCGACAATATCCGCCCCGACATTCAGTGACGGTCACATCGTGTAGAAAGGCGACAACCGTTGACTGCCGTTTACATCCGTTCACCACTTCAGGAATATAGGATTGAAGAAATGAACCAGTAAACGATAAAGCAGTATGAAAGCAACCCGAAAATGCAGTTTTTGCGGCAAGTCCTTTGTAACCCGCAGCGGAATGCAAAGGTATTGCAGCGAGGCTTGTCAGGCGGAAGCCCGGCGAGCCAGAATGACACAGAAGAACAACCTCTTCAAAGCCGTCCGGCCAATCATGGAGATACAGCATCAGGAGTATCTCACCTTTTCCAAAGCAGCCATACTCATGGGCTGTTCCCGACAGTACATCTATAAACTTGTAGCCATGGGCAAGCTGAAAGCCTCACGCATCAGCAACCGCATGGCATTCATCCGCAGAGCCGACATCGAGCGGATGCTGGAGAGCAATCCCTACCACCGCATCCTGCCCGGCAGCACTTCCACACCGAAAAAATCCGCTTCATCTTCCTTCCCGGCGAAAAAAGAAAAAAGGGAAAAGGTAACCGATGAAGTGCCGGACTTCTATTCCGGTGAAGAGGTGATGTCCCTTTATAAGGTCAAACAGTCATGGCTCTATACCACCGCCAAACGCAATCGCATTTCCATCTGCCGTATCGCTGGAAAGAACTATTACAGCAAGAAGCATGTTGACGAGTTCTTCGGTACGGCTGTTGATATGGACAGTATCACCGACTGGCTCCTGACCGAAGAAGCGGAAGAGCAGTTCGGCATGAAGCCTGCCGCACTCCGGGCATACGCCTACCGGCACAGGATACCGACCAAAAGAGAATACGGCCGCACCTATTACTCCAAGTCCCATCTGGACGAACTCCGCAGAACCGACCTTGTGAACGACGAGCGTTATTACACCGTGGAACAGGTCCGGCAGATTTACGGACTTTCCTCAGCCAACATCTGCCATATCGTCAAGGTTAGGCACATCGAAAAGATAAAGGTCGGCGTGAAGAACCTGCTTCTACGCTCCGACGTGGAGCGTGTCATGGCTGAAAGGAACAAATAACCGCAAGCAACCGCCATTACTCGAAAATTATTTTAAAATGATTGTCGTGGAGATATTCACGGCTGTTTCACGTTGTTCCTTTGCCACCGTGAACACGGAGACACCTCCGGAAATGTACAACCAGTTAAAACATCATCAATATGAGTAAATGCAAGACAGTAACCTTGCGCAAGCGCAAGATCAAGAACGGTACACAGTATTCGCTGTGTCTGGACTATTATCCCGGCTACCGTGACAACACCACCATGAAAGTGATAACACGTGAAGCTCTGGGTATTTACATTTTTGCCAAACCTGCCAACCAGCAGGAGCGTGACTTCAACGCACGCATGATGAAGAAGGCAGAGATACTCCGCAACAGGCGTTACGAAGCCATCTTCAACGAGAACAACGGCTTCTTTGACAAGGCCAGGATGAAAGGGGATTTCCTCGCCTACTTCAAGGAACTGGCAGACAGAAGGAATATCAAGTGGCAGCACGTCTACAAACACTTTGAACGGTTTGTAAATGGCAAATGCACCTTTGAAGAGGTGGACGTGGACTTGTGCCGCAAGTTCATGGAGTACCTGCTGAACGCTCCCCAGACCATACATACCAACCAAAAGCTGCATATCAATTCTGCGGCGGGCTACTGGTCGGCTTTCCGTGCCGTCCTGCACA